>Ga0160439_1000027_pt1 | contig 175972 bp, 166 predicted proteins | sample HID1975M_E0MG_FD_108201 | JGI IMG/M metagenome (GOLD analysis project Ga0160439, IMG submission 108201) | Enriched soil microbial communities from UW Madison campus, WI, USA - HID1975M_E0 MG | ecosystem: Environmental > Terrestrial > Soil > Unclassified | place: USA: Madison, Wisconsin...
ACAGCAGTTGCGTCACCAGCGGAACACCGCGCACGGCTTCAATCAGGCCGGCGGCAGCGAGCGAACCTGCGCGACTGCCGGAGCGGCGTAGCAGGGCCAGCGCAAAGGCCAGCGGCACGGCGGCGGCCAAGGCGGCGATGGCCAGGATCAACGTCACCAGCAAGCCGCCCCAGCGCTGCGGGCCGATCAGGATGCCGCCCCACGGCCAACCGGTCAGGGCGCTGATGACGATCAGCAACAGGATGGCCAGCGCAGCGGCGCGCGCGCGGGCGGGCAGGCGGCGCGCGCCCAGCGTCAAGCCGATTCCGCCCAGCAGCGCCGCGCAGGCGATGAAGGCCGGGTAGCGGTCGGCGGGCGACATGGTGCCGAAGAAGAGCAGCGGCAGGTTTTCCCCCACGGCGGCCCAGCAGGCGCCGGCAGCGTTGGCGCAGGCCGCAGGGTCGCCCAGCCAGACGGCCCGCAACACGGCCCAGTCCAGCATTGTCCAGGCCACCGCGGCCAGCAGCACGGCCAACACCGTCGACAGGACTTTGCCGCGCCACGGATGCGGGTTGCTTCCCGTTGCGCGCCACAAGGGGCGGTCGCTCAGTCGCGCGCCGTGCGTGTCGCCAGGGCCGTGCCGGGTATTGCGCGCGTTCCAGGCCGACAGGCCCCCGCCCAGCACCAGCGCCAGCGTCAGATAGACCGCCACGGCCAATGCAATGCCTTCCAGCGCCAGGCCGGTCTGGGTGATGGCGGTGTTGATGACGGCCATCAATTCCTGGTAGCCGATCGCGATCGCCAGCGTGCTGTTCTTCACCAGTGCCAGGCACTGGTTTGCGTAGGGGGGCAGAGCGACGCGCGTGGCGTAGGGGGCCATCACCAGCCGCAGCACGCCCCAAGGCGCGAGGCCCATTGCCTGGCCGGCCTCGACCAGCCCGACGGGCACCGCGCGGACCGAGGCGCGCACGATGTCGGCGATGTAGGCCGCATGAAAGACGACCAAACCGATCAGCAGCGCCGCGAATTCGATGCTGGGCTGCCAGCCGCCTTGCAGCCCCAAGCCGCGTTTGACCGGCAGGTCCACCTGCATGGCGGGCAGCAAGGCCCAGGTCAAGGCGGCGACGGCCAATGCGGCGAGTGCGGCGCCGTTGCCCCAGCGGCGCCTGGCACGCCAGCCCAGCGCCACGGCAAGCAGCAGGACGGCGGCGTACGGCAGCCAGCCCTGCACGGCGGGCAGCGCCAACCCACGGTTGGACAGCAGCACGGAAGGCAGCGGCGACCAAGCTTGCCGCAGGTCCGGCAGCCGCAGCAGCAAGCCGTACCAGACGAACAGTTGCAGCAGCACCGGCGTGTTGCGCAGCGGCGCGATGATGGCGGCGGCGCAGCGCGCGGCCAAGGCATGGGACGACAGGCGCATGAGGCCCAGCGCGATGCCCAACGCGGTCGCAAGCGGAATGGCCACGGCCGCCACGGTCAGCGTATTGACCAGGCCGGCCGCGATGGACATCCAGTAAGGATCGTCGGGCGAGACGGCGAGCAGGCTTTCCGAAATGCGAAAGCCCGCGGATTGGAACAGGAAGCCGAATCCGCCCTGGATGCCACGCGCCGTCTGTACGGATTCAATGTGCAGCAGCAGCACGGCGGCCATGCCGCCCAGCGCCAGGATCCAGGCTACCGACGGCAGCCAGCGGCGCAGCGGGCCAGGAGGGGGGAAGGGAAGGGTCGTTGCAGTCATGATGGCCGGTGCCAATGCAAAAGGCGGGCCAAAGGCCCGCCTGCCGCGTTCAGGGGATCACACTCACTGGAACGGCGGCGAATACAGCAGGCCGCCCTGGTTCCACTGCGCGTTCAGGCCGCGGTCCAGCTTCAGCAGCGTGGCCGCGCCCAGGTTGCGGTCCCACACTTCGCCGTAGTTGCCCACGGCCTTGATGGCGTTCTTCGCCCAGCTTTCGTCCAGGCCAAAGCTCTTGCCGATGCCCGGCTCCACGCCCAGCAGGCGGCGCACTTGCGCGTCGGTGCTTTGCGTCTGGCTGTCGGCATTCTTCGCCGTGATGCCTAGCTCTTCGGCGGCGACCAGCGCGTTGACGGTCCAGCGCACGATGGCGGCCCAGTTGGCGTCATCCTGCCGCACGAACGGACCCAGCGGCGATTTGTTGATGCGCTCGGGCAAGATCACGAAGTCGTCGGGCTTGCCGGCCCGCGCGGCGCGGCTGGCAGCCAACGTCGAGGCGTCCGACAGATAGACGTCGCAACGGCCCGCATAGAAAGCCTGCTCCAGTTCCACCAGGTTCTCGATCACCACCGGGCGGTACGTGAGCTTGTGCTTCTTGAAGTAATCAACCAGGTTCTGTTCGTTGACCGTGCCGGGCTGCACGCAGACCTGCGCACCATCCAGTTCGGTGGCGCTTTTCACGCCCAGCTTGCGCGGCACCAGGAAACCCTGGCCGTCATAGAAGACGATGCCGGCGGACACGATGCCCAGACCCGCGTCGCGGCTGGACGTGATGGTCGTGTTGCGGTTCAGCACGTCGATCTCGCCCGACTGCAGCGCCGGAAAGCGCTGCTGCGAACTCAGCGGGACGAAGCGCGTTTTCTCGGGGTCACCCAACACGGCGGCGGCCAGCGCACGGCACAGGTCCGCGTCCAGGCCCGTCCAGCGGCCTTGCTTGTCGGCAATGGAAAGCCCCGCCGAACCCTGGCTGACGCCGCACACCAGTTCGCCACGCTTCTTGATGGTGTCCACCGTGCCGGCGTGCGCCGCGCCGGCAATCGTCAGCGCCGCGGCGACGCCCGCCGCCTTGAAGAGTTGAGTCAATCGCATGCCGTTCCCGTATTGTGTGTATGCAAGAAAGGCATGAATTCTATGGGGCCGACGGCGTTTTCCGAGCGACTATATGGTCATATGAATATAAGAACTTAGCCTTATCCAGATTCGCGTCATATACCTAGAATTCCGGCATACCAAGTTGCATTCACACGGAAGGTCGCGCATGAGCTGGCAGGACGAATTCAGGCAGTTGTTTCCCATCACGCGTGACAAGGCCTACGCCAACATCGCCTACACCAGCCCGCTGTCGCCCAAGGTGGCGGACGCCGTCGCGGCCTTCTTCGATGGCATCACGCACGCCCGCAGCGACAAGCCGCAATGGCTGCGCGACGCCGATGCGCTGCGTGTGCGCCTGGCCCGCCTGATCGGCGGAGAGGCGCGCCGGCTGGCCTTCACCAAGAACACCACCGAAGGCTTGAATACCGTTGCGCAAGGCCTGGCCTGGCAGGACGGCGACAACCTGATCGTGGACGATCAGGAACATCCCACCAACGCCTTGCCCTGGTTGAACCTGCGCCGCCGCGGCGTGCAGGTGCGGGTGGCGCAAGCTCAGTCGCACCGCTACACGGTCGATGATCTGTGGCAGCACGTGGACGCCCGCACCCGCCTGATCGCGGTGTCTTGGGTGCAGTACGGCACGGGCTTGCGCACCGACATCGCCGAACTGGGCCGCCGCTGCGCGGAACGCGGCATATGGCTGGTGGTCGACGGCATCCAGGGCGCGGGCCTGTTGCGCGCCCGCGTCGATGAATGGCGTGTGGACGCCTTCGCTTGCGGTGCGCACAAGGGCTTGCTGGGCCCGCTGGGTGTGGGGCTGCTGCATGTGTCGCCCAAGCTGCTGGACGCGCTGGATCCGCTGTACATCGGCCCGTCGGGCGTGACCACGCTGGACAAGACTGGCCTGCAATGGCAGGTGGGCGTGTCCGATGCGGGCGATGCCCGGCGGCTGGAAACCGGCAACCTCAACTATCCCGGCATCGCCGGCTGGGCCGGCGCTTTGGACCTGATCGAAGGCGCGCAACCCGAGCGCATCGAACCCTGGGTCCTGGAACTGTCGCAAGCGCTCAGCGAGGGCTTGCGCGCATTGGGCGCGCACGTGGTGTCGCCGCCCGACGCCGCGCTGCGCAGCACCACCACGGCATTGCGCGTGGCCGATCCCGCCGCCGCCTTGGCCCATTTGAGCCAAGCGGGCGTGGTGGCCAGCGTAGTGGAGTATGGTTACGTGCGCTTGTCCGTCGGCGCCTATAACAATCATGCAGACGTTGAACGCATCTTGCGCGCCGCGCGCGCGCTTGCCGTCTGATCTGAATCATCAATAACGCATCTCCTGGAGAGACACATGACTGAACCGAAGAAGCCCAATTGGCGCCTGGAAACCGTTGCCGTGCATGGCGGCTACCGCCCCGATCCGACGACGCGCGCCGTTGCCGTGCCCATCTATCAGACGGTTGCCTACGCGTTCGACGATACGCAGCATGGCGCCGACCTGTTCGACCTGAAGGTGCCGGGCAACATCTATACCCGCATCATGAACCCCACGACCGACGTGCTGGAACAGCGCGTGGCGGCGCTGGAAGGCGGCATCGCCGCGCTGGCGCTGGCCTCGGGCCAGGCCGCGGTCACCTACGCCATCCTGACGATTGCCGAAGCGGGCGACAACATCGTCTCGTCCAGCACGCTGTACGGCGGCACCTACAACCTGTTCGCACACACGCTGCCGCAGTACGGCATCACCACGCGCTTTGCCAACCCCAGCGATCTGGCCGCTTTTGAAGCGCAGATCGATGACCGCACCAAGGCCATCTTCGCGGAATCGGTCGGCAATCCGCTGGGCAATATCACCGACATCGCCGCGCTGGCCGACGTGGCCCACCGCCACGGCCTGCCGCTGATCGTAGACAACACCGTACCGTCGCCGTACCTGCTGCGCCCGATCGAGCACGGCGCGGACATCGTGGTGCAGTCGTTGACCAAATACCTGGGCGGCCACGGCACCAGCCTGGGCGGCGCCATCATCGACTCCGGCAAGTTCCCGTGGGCCGAACACAAGGCGCGCTTCAAGCGCCTGAACGAACCCGACGTCAGCTACCACGGCGTGGTCTACACCGAAGCCTTCGGCGCCGCTGCCTACATCGGCCGTGCGCGTGTCGTGCCGCTGCGCAACACGGGCGCGGCGATCTCGCCGTTCAACTCGTTCCAGATCCTGCAAGGCATTGAAACGCTGGCGCTGCGCGTGGACCGCATCGTCGAGAACGCCGTCAAGGTCGCCAACTTCCTGCGCGAGCATCCGAAGGTGGAATGGGTGAACTACGCCGGCCTGCCGGATCATCCCGACCACGCGTTGGCGAAGAAGTATCTGGGCGGCAAGGTCCCGGGCCTGTTCACGTTTGGCGTGAAGGGCGGCCGCGACGCCGGTGCGCGCTTCCAGGATGCCCTGCAGCTGTTCACGCGTCTGGTCAACATCGGTGACTCCAAGTCGCTGGCGACGCACCCCGCCTCCACCACGCACCGCCAGCTGAATCCCGAAGAGCTGCAAAAGGCAGGCGTGCGCGAAGAGACGGTCCGCCTGTCTATCGGCATCGAACACATCGACGACCTGATCGCCGACCTGGAACAGGCGCTGGCGCAGGTGTAATGCAATGACGATGATTCCCCGCAGAACCCTGTTGAAACTGGCCGCCGGGCTGCCCGCCCTGGCGGCGGGGTCGGCGGCGCTTGCCGCCGCGCCAGCCAAGAAGGCCAAGACCTATGTGCTCGCGCATGGTTCCTGGCACGGCGGCTGGTGCTGGCGCCCGGTAGCGGATCGCCTGCAGGCGGCCGGCCATCGCGTCTACGCGCCCAGCTATACCGGCATGGGCGACCGCGCCCACCTGCTGAACAAGGGCATCACCATCGATACCTTCGTCGAAGACCTGGTGCAGGTCATCGAAACGGAAGAGTTGAATGAGGTGATCCTGGTGGGCCACAGCTTCGGCGGCATTCCCATCACCGGCGTGGCCGACCGCATTCCCGAGCGCCTGGCGCACCTGGTGTACTTCGACGCCATCGTGCTGCAAAGCGGCCAGAATGCGTTTTCGGTCTACCCGAAGGCGGATGCCGACGCGCGCATCGCCGCAGCCTCGAAGGCCACCGGCGGCCTCGCCGTGCCGATCCCGGATCCGATTCCCGCTGCCTGGGGCTTCACCCCGGGCAGCGCGGACTACGAATGGGTCAAGCGCCGCCTGACCGCGCATCCGCTGGCCAGCTACACCACGCCGCTGACGTTGAAGAATCCCATCGGCAACGGGCGTCCGCGCACCTATATCCATTGCACGCAGCCTGAACTGGCGGTGCTGGAAGAATCGCGCAAGCTGGTGAAGTCGCAGCAGGGTTGGAAGTGGGTGGACATCGCCGCCCCGCACGAGGCGCACATCACGCATCCTGGCGTGTTGGCGGAACTGCTGCTGGGCTTGGGCTAAAGCTGGGCTAAAACGCCGGCGGGTCCTAGCCCACGGCGGGGCCGCGCTTGCGCCACGCCGAAGGCGCGACCCCCTCTGTACGCTGGAACACGCGGCTGAACGCGGCTTGGGATTGATACCCCACGCGTTCGGCCGCGTCCTGGATGCCCATGCCCTGGCTCAGGTGGCGGCGCGCAACGCGCATGCGCAATCGTTGCAGCAGCTGCGCGGGTGTCGTGCCGCTTTGCAGGGTGAAGCGCCGATGGAACGTCGCCTTGGACATATGCAGGCGGTCCGCCATGTCCTGCATGCTCCACGTGGCGGCAGGATCTTCCAGGATGGCCTGAAGCAGGCCCGCCATCGCCGGGTCCCGCGCCAGCACGAACAGGCCATAGGCCTGTCGGTCGTGGATGGCCAGATGGCGCAGCATGAAGAAGATCAGCAGGTCCGTCAGCCGTTCAAGCACCACGGGCGACGCACCCGGTTCGCGCGCCGTTTCCCCCAGGATCAATTCGAAAACACCGCGCGCCGTGCGGAAGCGTTCGTCGTCGGCGCGCAGCACCAGGTAGTCGGGCAGCGTATCGGCCAGCAGGTCGGCCAACCCGGGGCGGAACTGGAAAAACCCGCAGGCCAGTCCCGTGCTGTCGGCCTGGCGCGGCAGCAGCGGCTCCATGGCCGTGCACAAGGCACTGGCGGAGGCGGGCGGATCCAGCGGCGTCAAGGCATGCGGGATGTCGCGCAGGAAGAAGATGCCGTCGCCCGCAGCCAGCGTCAGCGCATCTTGCCCTTCGCCCAGGTCCACCCGGCAGCGGCCGTGCAGGATCAGATGGAAACTGGCGCGCGCCCGCCCGCTGGTGCTGGCGGACCAATTGCCGCAGTATTGCCCCAGGTGATACAAGCTGGATTGGACTTCCAGGCTGGACAGCAACAGGGCGTCGACGGCGGCTTGGTCGGTATGGTCGGGTGTGAAAGGCAAAGTAGAGGGCCGGGTAGGGGCGTCAAACTGATCTGGTTGGAACGCCGTCGCAGTTTGGGAGGATGATGGAAGATCGAATCCGGTTATAAGCGCATAGCTGAAAGTCGATAAGATCTAGCATCAAGTTGCGATCTTCGTGCATTGTCGCTTGCCGCCGGGCACCCGCACAATATGCTTTTCCACGATACTCCAGGAGATCTTCATGGCCCGTCTGCCCGTCCATACCGCGCAAAGCGCTCCCGAACCCACGCGCGCCGCGCTGGCCGCTGCGGAACAGGCTTCGGGATACCTGTCCAATCTGCTGGGGGTGCTGGCCAACGCGCCCGTCGCGCTGGAGGCCTACCAGACGCTGTCGCAGATCAATGCGCGCGCCGGCCTCACCTTGCAGGAACGCGAGGTGGTCCAACTGGTGGCGGGTACTCGCCATGGCTGCACGTTCTGCGTGGCCGGCCATACGGCGCTGGCCCGCAACAAGGCGCGGCTGTCGCCCGAAGTCGTGGATGCGCTGCGCGCCCAGGGCGTGGTGCCCGATGAGCGCCTGCAGGCGTTGGCGGCCTTCACCGAAGCCGTGATCCAGACGCGCGGCCGTGTCAGTGACGAGGCCCTGCAGGCCCTGCGCGAAGCCGGCTACACGGACGGCAACGCGCTGGAAGTGATTGTGGGCGTCGGGCTGGCCACCATCTGCAACTTCGGCAACAACCTGGCCCAGACGCCGCTGAACGACCAATTGCGTGACTACGCCTGGAGCGGCGCGTGATGGCGGGGCAACCGCTTAGCGCAGTCCCCGCCTCGGGCTGGAGCTTGCCCCCGGACTTGGCGGCATGGCTGGACCAGCATGCCGATGCCCTGGACGACGGCAGCCTGGACGCCGCCACGGTGCTGCCCCGGCTGGCCGACGCAGGCCTCTTCCGAATCGGCGTGCCGGCGGATCAGGGCGGTTTGCCGGGCACCGACATCGGCGACGCAATCGAGGCCGTGTCGCAGGTGGCCGAGCGGTCGGTCGCCAGCGCCTTCGTGGCCTGGAGCCAGCGCGTCTTCATCGAATACCTGCTGCGCAGCCCGAATACGGCTTTGGCCAACGCCTGGATGAGGCCGCTGCTGGCTGGCGAACACGCCGGCGCCACCGCGCTCTCCAACGCCATGAAATTCCTGTCGGGCATCGAGTCCCTGCAGATCAGCGCCCGGCAAGCCGATGGCCAATGGGTGCTGGATGGCCGCATGCCTTGGGTGACCAACTTGCGCCTGCAAGGCTTTTTAGTGGCCGCCGCCGTCACCGCGCCGGATGGCACGCCTGCCGTGGTGGCGCTGCCGCACGACATCGCCGGCCTCGCCCGCAGCCCCGACCTGTCCTTGCTGGCCCTGCAATCCAGCAACACGGCGGCGCTGGCAGTGCAGGGCGTGCGCATCGGCCCGGAATGGTTGATCCATCCGGATGCCCGGCAGTATTTGCCGCGCGCCCGGCCGGCGTTCGCCGGGCTGCAATGCGGCCTGTCCATCGGACTGGCGCGCCGCGCCCTGCAGGCCGCCACGCAAACCGGCCAAGGCCAGGCATCGCGCGGCATCCTGGGCGAGCCGCTGCAAGCCCTGCACGGGCAGGTCGAAGCGCTTAGCGCCAGCTTGATCGCCGGCGTGCGCAGCGAACGCTTCGTGGCCGAACCCTGGGCCTTGTTCGAAATCCGCATCGCGCTGGCGGAAGCGGCCCATCAAGCCGTGCAGCTGGAATTGCAGGCCAGCGGCGGCGCGGCCTATCTGAAGCCTGCCGGTGCCGGTTTCGCCCGGCGCTGGCGCGAAGCCGCGTTCCTGCCAATCGTCACACCGAGTCTGGTCCAGTTGAAGACCGAGCTGGCCAAACGCCAGGCCAAACTCGCTGCCGAGGCCGCCGCATGACGGGCGGCGCGTCGCCGGTATTGCAGGCGCGCGGCCTGGCGTTGCGCTATCCCGGCGCGGCGGGTCCGGTGTTTCATGACGTGGACCTGGATCTGGCACGCGGCGAAGTGGTAGCCGTACTGGGCGCCAGCGGGGCGGGCAAGTCCAGCCTGCTGCGCGTGCTGGCCGGGCTGCAGGCCGCGACCGCTGGGTCGCTGTTGATGGAAGGCTCGCCCTTGACGGGCGTGCATCCCCGCGTGGCCGTGGCGTTCCAGGACCCCAGCCTGTTGCCTTGGCTGTCGCTGGAACGCAATGTCGCTTTCGGCCTGGATTTCAAGCATCAACCCGCGCTGACAGACAGCCAGCGCCGGACGCGGGTGGACCAAGCCATCGACGAGGTTGGCCTGTCGCACGCGCGGCACCTGCGCCCGGCGCAGTTGTCCGGCGGCATGGCGCAGCGCACCGCGTTGGCGCGATGCCTGGCTCGGCAGCCGTCGGTGCTGCTGCTGGACGAACCCTTCGGCGCGCTGGACGAAGTGACGCGCAGCGAGATGCAGGCGCTGCTGCGCAAGGTGGTGGCCGACTTCCAGACCGCCGCCGTCCTGATCACGCACGATATCGACGAAGCGCTGGTGCTTGCCGACCGGATCGTGCTGCTGGGCGGCGTGCCTGGCCGTATCCTGGGCGTATGGCAGGTCGATCTGCCGCACCCGCGCGCCGACCTGTTGCCCGAAATGGGCGCGCTGCGCCTGGAAATCCTGACCCGCTTGCGTGCTGCGCTGCGGGCCGTGCGCGGCGATGCCGTGCAAGTTTGAACTGACGTTTGACCCCTTGCTAGGAGCTCATTGATGTGCCTGGAACACATGTCGCGTCGCGACTGGTTGAAACTCTCGGCCCTGCTGACGGCAGGCGGCGCAACCTCATTGCTGTCGGCGTTCAACGCCCGTGCACAAAGCGAGCCCGACGCGCCAGTGCGCATCGGCTACTTGCCCATCACCGACGCCGCGCCGCTGCTGGTGGCGCATAACAACGGCCTGTTCGACAAGGCCGGCGTCAAGGCGGAAAAGCCCACGCTGCTGCGCAGCTGGGCGCAGGTGATCGAGGCCTTCATCTCGGGCCAGGTGAATGTGGTGCACCTGCTGTCGCCGATGACGGTCTGGGCGCGCTTCGGCAGCAAGGTCCCGGCCAAGGTCGTGGCCTGGAACCACGTGGGCGGATCGGGCCTGACGGTGGCGCCGGCCATCAACAACGTCAAGGAACTGGGCGGCAAGACGGTCGCCATCCCGTTCTGGTATTCCATCCACAACGTCATGCTGCAGTATCTGCTGCGCGAGAACGGCCTGACGCCCGTGGCGCGGAAAGACGGGTCGGTCGGCGCAAACGAAGTCAACCTGATCGTCATGGCGCCGGCCGACATGCCGCCCGCGCTGGCGCAGAGCCGCATCGCCGGTTACATCGTGGCCGAACCCTTCAACGCGGTCGCTGAGACCCTGGGCGTGGGCAAGGTGCTGCGTTTTACCGGCGACGTCTGGCGCAACCATGCGTGCTGCGTGGTCTTCATGCACGAGCGCGACCTGGAGCAACGTCCGGAGTGGTCGCAAAAGGTGGTGGACGCCATCGTGCAGGCGCAACTGTGGATACGCGACAACCGCGCCGAAACCGCCCAGCTGCTGTCCAAGGAAGGCATCAACCGCTATACGCCGCACGGCCTGCCGGCGCTGACCAAGGTGCTGGCGCCGCCCGCGTCCGACCGCGAGGGGTACCTGGGCACTGGCGCCATCCGCCACGCGGACTGGGACGAACGGCGCATCGACTTCCAACCCTATCCGTTCCCCAGCTATACCGAGGAACTGGTGCGCCGCCTGCGCGACACGCTGATCGAGGCCGATCGGGGTTTCCTGGCCGACCTGGATCCGGCACGCGCCGCGCGTGAGCTGGTCGACGACCGTTACGTCAAACGCGCGATCGAATCCGTGGGCGGGTTGAACCGCTTCGGCTTCCCGGACGCCTATACGCGGACCGAAATGGTGCAGGCGTGACGGCTCGCGAGTCCGTCGCCGGCTCGCAAGGGCACGCCGCCGTTGCTCCGGCCGGATCATCCGCCAAACCGGCCAGTCGTGCCGGTAACGCCGGCCTGGGCCTGGGCGGGCGGTGCGCGCTGGGGCTGGCCGGCTTGGCGGCTTTGCTGGCGCTGTGGTGGCTAGGCACTGACGTCTTCTCGCCCGCAGGCGGCATGGCGCGGCGCTTTTCGCCCGGCGCCACGTTCGTCAGCCTGGGCGAACTGCTGACCGCATCGGACTTGCCCATGCATATCCTGGTCAGCCTGCGGCGCATCGCCGTGGGACTGGGCTTTGCGCTATTGATCGGCGTGCCGCTCGGGCTGGCGATCGGCAGTTGGCGGCGGCTGGAGGCCGCGGTGTCGCCCGCCATGCAGTTCCTGCGCATGATCTCGCCGCTTTCCTGGATGCCGATTGCGGTGATGGTGTTCGGCGTGGGCGACGACCCCGTCTATTTCCTGCTGACCTTCGCGGCGGTCTGGCCCATCGTGCTGAACACCGCGGCTGGCGTGCAGCAGCTGGATCCCCGTTGGCTGCAACTGGCCCAAAGCGTGGCCGCCACGCGCTGGGAGACCTTGCGCAGCGTGATCCTGCCTGGCGTGCTGGGCCATATCCTGACCGGGGTGCGCCTGGCTATCGGCATCCTTTGGATCGTGCTGGTGCCTTGCGAAATGCTGGGCGTGTCTGCGGGAATGGGATATTTCATCCTGGACACGCGTGATCGGCTGGCCTATTCCGAGCTGATGGCCATGGTGCTGATGATCGGGGTGCTGGGCTTCCTGCTGGATGCGGCGGCGCGGGCGCTGTACCGCTATTGGCGCGGGTAGGGCGTCAAGCCTACTTGCGCACGGTCTTGCCCGGGGGCGGGCAGACCATCGCGCGCAGTTTGCGCTGGACGGGGTCGCGCGCCACCGGCGCGTTGTGGATGCCCGCCACCGGAATCGATTCCACCAGCGCGCCCGTGGCATTGCTGCCGGCGTAATGCCGGGTTTCCGTGACGGTATAGGTGTTGGCGCTGCAGTTCAGCAGAACGGGCTGCGACACCGAACCATACGACTGGCCGGTCGTCTCCGACACGCGCGGCTGCGCATAGAACCACGCGACCGTCACCGCCATTACGACCGGCCGGTCGGTCATCGGCGCAATCGACGCCGTGTCGTAGAAGACGCCGGGCATCGCCTGCGGATCCAGTGGCGTCCATGCCGGGCCGTCGCCGAAGATGATGTTCGACACGTCCAGGTTCCGAGGCACGATATTGACGGCGCAGGCATCGGGCGGAATCGGGTCCCCTTCACGCACGGTCACGGCCTGGCAGACGTCGGGCGGCGCGGCAGTTGCCGTTTGCATCCAACCGGCCGTCCCCAGCATAGCCAGGGCCAGGGCGAAGCGTGCGTGCCTTGCGATCATGTCGGGTTTCCGTGTGCAGCCGGGTGCGGCGTGAGAGTATGTCACGCCAGTATAGAGAACGATGTGCGACACGCTATAGTTTCGTCAATTTCCTAAAAGTCGCCGGCCAGATGGCGGGCGCCCACGCATCAGGATGCTTTGCAGCCATGAACCTTAGACTGCTTGCCAGCGGCGCCGCGATCGCGGTCGCGGGGATCATCGGCTATGGCATCTATCAACTGGTGCCCCTGGGCAAGCCGCTTGCGCGCAGCGAGGTGATCGGCGAACTCAACGGCCCGCCATTTGCTTTGTCTTCCCGGGTGTCCCTGCAACGGTTCGGCGAACGCCAATTGCTGATTGGCCAACGGCTGGTCTCGGGCAAAGAGATGGCCGCACTGGAAAAGGCGCCGCTGCTGGACACGCTGGTGCCTGCCCTGAACACGCGCCCTCAGAATCCGTGGCAGCTGGCCGACACGCGCAATCTGATCTATGGCGGGCAGGGCACGGGCGTGTTTGAACTGCTGGGTTCGATCAGCGGCGACACAGGCGTCAGCCTGATCGGTTCGCCCCAAGGCCGTACGCTGTACCTGATCACCGGCACGCCGCGCAGCGCCGCCGCACCGACCGGGGGCGAGCCCCCAGCCGCCTGGGAAACGCTGCGTTCTGATGACTTGGGCAAGACCTGGACCTACGACCCGGACGTGACGCTGGGGCCACCGCTGCAGTTCACCGTATTTCTGACCCAGGATCGCGTCATCGCCCTGGAGCGGCACGACACCGGCCAGCGCCTCTTGGTCAGCGAAGACGGCGCCAGGCGCTGGTCGGCCACCTTGCTGGACGAGCAGGTCTGGCCCGACGCGCAAGCCTTCGACCGCGCCTTCCAGGAAAAAGCCGGCAAGGACGGCGGCCAATTGGCCTATGACTGGTCGCTGTACCCCCTGGACGAGAGACGCGCCGTAGGCTGGAGCTGGCGCACCCGGATCAGCCTGAATGCGTCGGAAAAGAATGAAGTGCTGGAAACCCGGCGGTTCGAAGTGGAGTTCCAGGACGGCGCCTCACCCGCGTTCCGCATCACGCCGCACGTGCCACCGGTCCCCGCGCCGCCGCCCGATGCGCGCTATACCCGAGGGGAAGCCGTGTTCGAGACCTCGGGCAACGCCATCTACGAACTGGATCAGGCCGAACGCGTCTGGAACGAGCGTTCGGCGTCGCCCACGGTGCAGGGCAAACCCAGCTGGATCGGCGACGCCTGGTTCGGCCGCAAGGCCTGGGTGATCAAGACCTACGCCGACCATTTGTTTTCATTCAACGAATACACCAAAACCTATTTCACGACGCGAGACCAGGGCAAGACCTGGCGTCCGTTCCAGGTTCCGCAGGATGTGGAAACGGGTTTGCTGGGCATGGACGCGTCGGGCGAAGCCTTACTGTCGCTGGCGGAGCGGGATGGGAAGACGGTGATCCGGCGGTATCCGCTGGATTGAGGGGGCACGCGGCGCCCCTCCCGCTGGCCTGCGCGTTCGAAGCGCTGAACGCGGTGTTCATTGTTCAGCCCGCTGGACCCGCGCGCAAGCGGTCAAGCCTCAAACGACTAGCACCGGGCAGGGCGCATGCGCCAGAATCCTTCCGCTGACCGATCCCATCAAGGCATTGACCAGCGGGTTGCGGTGGTGCGATCCCAGCACGATGGCGTCGGCGTTCACGCTTTCGGCGTACTTGACGATTTTTCCGGGCGTAAACCCCGTCAGTTCGTGACACTCGTAGTTCACGTTTCCCCTGCGCAGGATGTCCACCACCGAGTGCATGGCCTTGCCGCTTTCTTCGTGGTGCCAGGCTTCGATTTCGGCTTTGCCGATCAGCGACTGCACGTCGCCCGATACCTCGGGTTCGCAATGCACGACGTGCACGACAAAATCGCGGTTCAGCAATGGGCTGGCGACCAGGTAGCGGGCCGCTTCATCGCTGTAAGTCGATCCGTCGGTTGCGAGAATGATCGTGTTCATGGCAGCTCCTGGGTGTGTGGCTTCTTTACGGATTGGCAGTTGGCCGCAGCCTTCCGCCGGGGCAACAGCAGGCTGGCGCCGATGGATGCGGCCAACACCAGGCCGACAACGCCAAGCGACCAATGCACCGGCACGTGGATCCACTGCGCCGCCAGCATCTTGCCGCCAATGACGATCAGCACGATCGCCAGCCCATACTTCAGATAATGAAAGCGGTCCACCATGTCCGCCAGCAGGAAATACAACGCCCGCAGGCCCATGATGGCGAAAATATTCGAGGTGAAGACGATGAACGGGTCGCGTGTGACGGCGAAGATGGCCGGGATGCTGTCGACGGCAAATACGACATCTGTCGCCTCGATCACCAGCAGGACGAGAAACATGGGCGTCGCATGGCGCAGTCCGTCGATACGGACGAAGAAAGATTGCCCGTGGTAGTCGGAAGTGATGCGCATGCGTGCCCGCATGAAGCGGACCAGCGGGTTCTGGCCGATGTCAGGCTGGCGTCCGGCCGTGGCGAGCATCCTGGCGCCGCTTACGATCAGGAAGGCGCCCAGCACATAGAACAGCCAGACGAATTTCGACAGCAGCCAGACGCCCGCAAGGATCATCCCGATGCGCATTGCGATAGCGCCCAGTACGCCGTACAGCAATACCCGGCGCTGCAACTCTGGAGGCACCGCGAAATAGGTGAACACCAGTGAAAAGACGAACATGTTGTCCGCAGACAGGGACAGTTCGATCAGGTAGCCGGTGAAGTATTCAAGGGTTTTCTGGTTGGCCACGGCGCGGCCGGCGTTCGCGTCGAGAAACCACCACATCGATAATCCGAACAGCGTCGCCAGCGTGGCCCAGGCAAGCACCCAGCCCAGCGCTTCCCTGGGCGATACCCGGTGCGCACGACGGCCGCCCAACGCGTACAAGTCAAGCGCCAGCACCGCCAGCACGAGGCCGACAAATCCCACCCACATCGGCGTTGTGGCAAAAGTCTCGACGTGACCCATTTGCCGCCTCCCGTCATCGTTTCCAACCGCTGGAATGCGGCCGAAATCCTGATCGATGCAAGATACGAAGCCAGTCTAGAACACGCTTATTCGTCGGACAATTCGCATATCATGAAGTGATAGTCAGATTTTTTGGAGTGATCGGCCATGGTCTCTCTCAATTACAAGCATCTGTGCTATTTCTGGATGGTTGCCAAGGCCGGCAGTATTGCGCGCGCGGCGCAGCAATTGCAGCGCACGCCGCAGTCGATCAGCGGCCAATTGCAGGAACTTGAGTCGTCGCTGGGCTCCGCGCTGTTCCGGCGGGTGGGCCGCGGGCTTGAGTTGACCGATGTCGGCCGCCGCGCCGCGCAGTATGCGGACCGCATCTTCACCTTGGGCGACGAGCTGCTGGACGATCTGCGTGACCGGCCAGCGCGCCGAGTGGTGGAGTTCAGGATAGGAATTGCGGAAGGTGTGCCCAAATCGCTGGTGTACCGGATGATCGAACCCGTGCTGCGACTGGAAGAGAACGTGCGGCTGATCTGCCGCGAGGGCCGGCTTGCCTTCCTGTTGGCGGATCTGGCGGTGCACCGGTACGACATGGTGATTGCGGACCGTCCCATGCCCAGCCAATTGAACGTCCGTGGGTTTAGCCACTTGCTGGGCGAAAGCAGCCTGACTTTTTTTGGCGCCCCGGCCTTGCTTGAACAATTGCCGCGCCGCTTTCCCAAGATGCTGGACCAAGCCCCATTTCTTTTGCCGGGCGAAGACGCGGCTATTCGTCCGCGCCTGGTGCAGTGGTTTGATGACCACGACATCCGGCCTCGCATCGTCGGCGAATTCGACGACAGTGCCTTGTTGAACTCGTTCGGCCAAACCGGGGTCGGCCTTTTCGTGGCGCCGACCGCCACCACTGCTTATCTGGTCAAGCAATATCGTGTGCGCGCTATTGGTAGTACCGCCGACGTCAAGGAGCAGCTCTACGCGCTGACGACCGAGCGGCAACTGCAGCATCCTGCCATCATCGCCCTCAATAAGGCCGCCCAGGAGGACATCTTTGGGCACGAGGACATTCCGGCCCGCCGACCGGTGCGAAAGCCATCTTCGGGCAGCAAAGCCGGCGGCGGCGCCGTACAAGGCCGGGCATGACACGCCCCGGTTTCCCGAGGGGGCGCCCGACGCATCACTCCGCCAGCACGTATTCCGGATAGCGCTTGCAGATCTCTGCGACCTGGCTGAGCGTGCCGGACAGGTGTTCCCGCAGCACTTGCTGCGCCCGCCCAGGCTCCTGCGCCACGATGGCATCCAGCAGGCGCTGGTGGTCGTCCATGATGCGTTCGGCCTTCCCGGCTTCGGGCAGATGCAGTCGGCGCAGGCGGTCCAGGTGGCCGCTGTAGCGTTGCTCCAGTTCCCAAAGGCTGGTCACGCCGGCAGCCGCATGCATGTCGCGATGGAAGGCCTGGTCGGCGTCGATGAACTGCTGGTATTCGCCATTGGCATGGCTGACGCGTTGCAGGTCGATGCTGGCTTGCAGGCGCTTGTGCAGCACCGGGTCGGGCCGTTGCGCCAACAGGTGCACGATCTCCAGTTCCAGGGATTGGCGCAGGAAATGGGCCTGCCGGGCGGCGGGGATATCGATGCGGCTGACGACGGTGGTGTGCTGCGGATAGATCTCGACTAGCGCTTCTTCGGCCAGGCGCATGAGGGCGTCGCGGATGGGCGTCTGGCTCAGTCCGTAGGTTTCCGCCAGCGTGACGCGCGATAACGCGGTGCCCGGGGCGAGTTCCAGCGACACGATTTGTTCGCGTAGGTGTTCAAAGACCTGGGGTGCGGCGTGGCGCGACCGGTCCAGTCTGAGCTTTTGGCTTTGCATCCGAAGGCGTGTCGGGAGTACGGTGGTCGAAGCCCGCAGTGTAGCGGGTTTTTACCTAGCTGACGCACTAATGTATTAGTGTTTAAATAATCCCATACCCACCACGCCTCACTCCCATTCCCCTATGAAACGTACCTACGAAAGTCTGCGCAGCGCCGCCTGGATGGCCAAGGATGACCTGCGTTCGTTCGGCCACCGTTCCCGCATGATGCAGATGGGCTATGCCCCTGACGACTGGGTCGGCCGGCCCATCATCGCCATCATCAACACGTGGTCGGACCTGAACCCCTGTCACAGCCATTTCAAGCAGCGCGTCGAAGACGTCAAGCGCGGCGTGTTCCAGGCGGGCGGCTTTCCGGTGGAATTGCCGGCGATTTCGGTGTCGGAATCCTTCGTCAAGCCGACGACCATGCTGTACCGCAACTTCCTGGCCATGGAAACCGAAGAGCTGCTGCGCAGCCACCCGGTCGACGGCGCTGTGTTGATGGGCGGGTGCGACAAGACGACGCCGGGGCTGCTCATGGGCGCCATCAGCGCCGGGCTGCCGTGCGTGTACGTGCCGGCGGGCCCGATGCTGCGCGGCAACTGGAAGGGCAAGATCCTGGGCTCGGGCTCGGACGCCTGGAAGCTGTGGGACGAGCGCCGCGCGGGCAAGATCACGCAAGAACAATGGACCGAAGTGGAAGGGGGCATCGCCCGCAGCTACGGCACCTGCATGACGATGGGCACGGCCAGCACCATGACGGCCATCGCCGAAGCCATCGGCATGACCCTGCCGGGCGCCTCGTCGATTCCGGCGGCGGACGTCAACCACATGCGCATGTCCGCCGAGTGCGGCCGCCGTGTGGTCGACATGGTGTGGGACGACCTGACACCTAAGCGCATTCTGAGCCTGGCGTCGTTCAAGAACGCGATCAACGTCGCCATGGCGATGGGCTGTTCCACCAACGCCATCGTGCACCTGGTCGCCATGTCGCGCCGCGCCGGCCACGCCGTCAGCCTGGACGACTTCGACGCCGCCAGCCGCAAGGTGCCGGTCATCGCCAACATCCGGCCCAGCGGCGACACCTACCTGATGGAAGACTTCTATTACGCGGGCGGCTTGCCTGCGCTTATGTCGCGCCTGCACGACCACCTGGACCTGTCGGCCATGACGGTCACGGGTAAATCGCTGGGCGAGAACATCGCCGGCGCCGAGGTCTACAACGACGACGTGATCCGCAAGCTGGACACCGCTATCTACGATGAAGGCGCGCTGGCGGTCTTGCGCGGCAATATCGCGCCCGACGGTTGCGTCATCAAGCCCAGCGCCTGCGCGCCGCAGTTCTTGCAGCACACCGGCCCGGCGCTGGTGTTCGACGACTACCCCAGCATGAAGGCCGCGGTGGATGACGAGAACCTGGACGTCACGCCCGAGCACATCATGATCCTGCGCAACGCCGGTCCGCAAGGCGGCCCCGGCATGCCGGAGTGGGGCATGCTGCCGATTCCGACCAAGCTGGTGAAGCAGGGCGTGCGCGACATGCTGCGCCTGTCCGACGCGCGCATGAGCGGCACCAGCTACGGCGCCTGCATCCTGCATGCGGCGCCTGAAGCCTACATCGGCGGCCCGCTGGCGCTGGTCAAGACGGGCGACACGATTACGGTGGACGTGCCCGCCCGCAGCATTCACCTGAACATCAGCGACGAAGAACTGGCCGCGCGCCGCGCCGCCTGGACGCCGCCGCCCAAGCGCTATGAACGCGGCTACGGCTGGATGTATTCGAAGCACATCCTGCAAGCCAACGACGGTTGCGATTTCGACTTCCTGGAAACCGAATTCGGCGCGCCCGTGCCGGAACCCGAAATCTTCTGAAGACGCCAGGCGGGCTGTGTCCGCCGCGTGCCCCCTTATTCATCGTCTATCGACCCCGGAGTCATCGTGTCCCAAATGAATCCCGAAACCCGCGCCCGCCTGGCCGGCATCAGCACGGCCACGCTGTGCACGGCCCTGTTCAAGCGCGGCCTGCGCAACCAGTTCATCCAGGACGTGCGCCCGCTGAACGCCAATCTGCCCAATATGGTCGGCCCGGCGTTCACCCTGCGCTACATCCCCGCGCGTGAAGACCTGAACACCATCAAGGTGTTCGAAGACCGCTCGCACCCGCAGCGCGTCGCCGTCGAGACCTGCCCGGAAGGCGCGGTGCTGGTCATGGACAGCCGCAAGGACGCGCGTGCCGCGTCCGCGGGTTCCATCCTGGTCACGCGTCTGATGAAGCGCGGCGTGGCGGGTGTGGTCACCGATGGCGGTTTTCGCGATTCGCCTGAAATCGCCGAACTGGGTTTTGCCGCCTATCACCAGCGGCCCTCGGCGCCGACCAACCTGACGCTGCACCAGGCGCTGGACATCAACGCGCCCATCGGCTGCGGCGACGTGGCCGTGTGGCCTGGCGATATCGTGGTGGGCGACCGCGAGGGCGTCGTGGTGATCCCCGCGCACCTGGCCGACGAGATCTCGATCGAGGCCGTGGAGATGACCGCGTTCGAAGACTTTGTGACCAGCCAGGTGCGAGAAGGGGCGTCGATCCTGGGCCTGTATCCGCCCACCGACCCGGGCACCAAAGACAAATTCGCCGCCTGGCGCAAAGAACAGGGCCGCTGAGCCTTGCCGCCGGCCGCCCGGCCGGCGAACCATACCTATAAATCAAGGCAGGAGACAACATGAAATCTCAACGACGCAGCGCGTTGGGCGCGCTGCTGGCTGGCGCCGTCCTAAGCACGCTGGCCATGTCGGCCAGCGCCGCCGACTGGCCCGCCCAGAAGCCGATTTCCTATGTGGTGCCGTTCACGGTCGGCGGTTCGACCGACGTGGTGGGGCGCGTGCTGGCCCAGAAGCTGGGCGACCGCCTGCACCAGAACGTCATCGTCGAAAACAAGCCTGGCGCGGCCGGCGGCATCGGCGCGACCTATGTGGCCAAGGCGCCGCCCGACGGCTACACGCTGTTCGGCGGCACCATCAGCACGCACGCCATCAATGCCAGCCTGTACAAGAACCTGAAGTACGACCCGGTGAAGGACTTTGAGCCGGTGTCGCTGATCGCCTACCTGCCCAACGTGCTGCTGGTGGATCCCAACCTGGGCGTGAACTCGGTTGCCGACCTGATCGCGTTGCTCAAGCGCGATCCGAACAAGCGCACGTTTGCGTCCTCGGGCGCGGGCACCTCGACGCACCTGGCGGGTGAACTCTTTTCCAGCATGATCGGCGTGCCGCTGACGCACGTGCCGTACAAGGGCACGCCGCCGGCGATGGTGGACGTGTCGTCTGGCGCCGTGACGTTCATGTTCGATCAGATGACGGCCGCCTTGCCGCTGCTGCAGACGGGCAAGCTCAAGCTGTTGGCCGTCACCACGAAGGATCGCATTTCGCTGGCGCCCGAGGTACCGACCATGCAGGAGGCCGGGGTGCCGGGCTTCCAGATGGCGTCCTGGCAGGCCGTCTACGCGCCCAAGGGCACGCCCAAGCCGATCCTGGACAAGCTGGCGCAGGAAATCGCGGTCATCCTGAAGGAACCCGACGTGCAGGAAAAGCTGGGCAAGACCATGGGCATGGAACTCGTGGGCAGCACGCCGGACGAGTTGCGCGCCTTGATGGCCACCGAGATCCCCCGTTGGGCCGAAGTCGTGAAGACATCCGGCGCAACGGTGGAGTGACGCGCTTGGGGCTCGGCTGGACTTACGGTTTCAGGTTCAACTTGGGCACCAGCGTATTGAAGGCCTGCTCCTGGCGCGCCACATCGGCGGCGAACTGCGGCTGGTCGGCATAGGAGGGCGTCAGGTTCTGCTTGCGCATCAGCGTCTGGAACTCCTTGGATTGCGCCACCTGGCTGGCGGCGGCGCGCCATTTCGCCACCGCGTCCGCCGGGGCGGACTTGGGCAGGCCAATGCCGCGCCATACGCTGAATTGCAGGTCGGCGCCGCGTTCCTTCATGGTGGGCACGGCGGGCAGGTTTTCCAGCCGCTGCGGCGCCATCACGGCAAGCGTGCGCAGCTTGCCGGTGTCGACGTGCTGCTGCAATTCGGCGTAGGCGACCGTGGTGGCCTGCACGTCGCCCGACAGCAGGCCCATGATGGCGGGCGCCGACCCTTGATAGGGCACGTGCACGAACTTCACGCCGGTCTGTTCGCCCAGTGCGGCGGCCGCCATGTGCGGAACGGTGCCGATCCCGGCGTTGGACACCGCCACCCGCTCCGGATTCTTCTTCGCGTATTCCAGGAACTCTTCCACCGTCTTCCACGGCGCATCGGCGCGCACCGTCACCGAAGACGGGTCGTCGGTGAAGCGCGCGATCGGCTGGAAGTCGTTGACCGTCGTTTTGCCGATGCCCATCAGCGGAACCACCAGCATTTCCGGTGTCATCAGGACCAGCTTGTAGCCGTCGGGCTGCGCATTGGCCACGTACGCCCAGCCGATGGAGCCGCTTGCGCCGGGCTTGTTGATCACCACCGTGGGCTGCGCCAGCAGCGGGGGGCGCACCGCTTCGGCGATGGCGCGGGCGGTGTTGTCGCTACCGCCGCCAGGCTGGTAGGCGACCACCAGTTCCATGGAGCGGGTGGGATAGTCCGCGGCGTGGGCGGCGGACTGGGCAATCAGGGCGCTGATGATCAGCGCGGGCAGGCGGATGAGTCGCATGGTGGCGGTTCCGGAATCAGTGATCAGTAACCCAGGGCGGACAGGTCCGCAAGCGTCTGTTTGGTGATGGCAATGGTGCGTTCGCGTTCGGCGCCGGCCAGGTCCAGGCGCGGCGGCTTGACGGTTTCGGCGCTGCCGGTAATCAGGTGCTCGGCCAGCTTGATGTGCTGCACCAGCTTGACCACCGTATCCAGGTGGAACAGCGGGGTCAGCGCCGCGTACAGCTTGCGGGCGCGCACAAAATCGCCCTCGGCCGCCAGGCGCAGCAGATCGACCGAGGCCTTGGGAACGGCGTTGGCCATGCCCGACACCCAGGCGGTCACGCCCAGCGCAGCGCTTTCCAGAATCAGGTCGTCTACTCCGCACACTACCGCCAGGCGATTGCCGAAACGGGTGATCAGATCGGTTACGCGGGTCGTGTCGTAGGACTCTTCCTTGATGGCGACGATGGTCGGCGCTTCCAGCAATTCGGCCACCACGTCCGGCGTCAGGTCGACGCCGTAGCCGCGCGGGTTGTTGTACAGCAGGATGGGTAGGGGAGTGGCCTCTGCCACCGTGCGGTAGAAGGCGACCGTTTCGCGGTTGTCCGACTTGTAGGTCAGGCCGGGGAACACCATCAATCCATTCACGCCGATCTTCGCGGCTTCCTGGGCGAACGCCGCGGCACGCGCCGTGCCGGTTTCGGCCACGCCCGAGATGACCGGCACGCGTCCGCGCACGGTTTCCACGGCCGTACGCAAGACCGTCAGTTTCTCGTCCGGCGACAACTGGGCGTTCTCACCCACCATGCCCATCATGACGACCCCGCCCACGCCATTGGCGATCAGCCGCTCCAGGCCTTGGCGCAACGCCTCCAGATCCAACGAGAAATCGGGGTTCAGTTTGGTGGTGACGGCGGGAAAAACGCCTTTCCATTGAATGCTCATGCTGCGGCTCCTGATACGTGGTCGCCTGCTGGTGTACAGGCGGATATTGGTTATTGGATATTGGATCCAAAAAGAAAAGGCCAAAAAAACGAGGCGACTGGCCTCGAACCGCCACGCCCGGGGACGGGCGGTACCAACTGGATCATGGATCCAATATACTCGTATTAAAAGGGCTGCGGGTACCGGCTGTCTCTCGGGGTTTTCCTGGGCACAACGGGCCCGGTGCGGGTATTTCCATGCCGCTTGGCGTCTGTCGAGCGGCCCAACCAGGCAGGTTTTACGTGTCTCAGAATTCGCCGCTTTCCGTTTCTTCGCCCCGTCCCCAGACTGGACCCGCCGGCCGGCTTGTCCGCAAGACCGCCGTCGATCTGGTCGTGGATGAATTGCGCGACCGCATCCTCTCCGGCCTCATCCCGCCCGGTTCGGCGCTGCGCCAGGAGCTGTTCGCGGAAGAGCTGGGCGTGAGCCGGCTGCCGGTGCGCGAGGCCATCCGCCAGCTCAGCGCCGAAGGGCTGATCGACATGATTCCGCACCGCGGGGCCTATGTATCGATGCTGTCGCGCACGGAAGTCCAGGAGTTTTTCGATATCCGCATGCGGCTGGAACCCTGGTTGTTCCGCTTGGCCGTGCATCAGCATGACGACGGCGATCTGGACCGCGCCGAGCAAGTGGTGACGCAGATGGATTCAGCGGCGCCCGAGCAGTGGGGGCGCCTGAACTGGCAGCTGCACGAACTGCTGTACCGTTCCGCGCAACGGCCGGCGGCGCTAGGCATGGTCCGCGCGCTGCACGAGAAATCCGAACGCTACTTCCGCTTCCAGATCGTCAATGCGCCCATCCGCCAGCAGGCCCACGACGAGCACAAGGAATTGATCGCGCTAAGCCGCCAAGGCCAGGCGGAAAAGGCCGAGGCCGCGCTGGAGCGGCACATCGGGCAAGCGGCCGAACAGATACTGGCCATTGTCGATCATCTGCTGGATGCGTCGGCAACGCTTGCGCCGGCCTGAGGAGTCGGGGCGGACAGGCCCGCCCCGGTGCCTCAGTTGATCTTGATGTTGCGTTCCTTGACCAAGGTCTTCCACTGTTGGGTTTCTTTGGCCAGATGGTCGCGCAGCGCGTCCGGGCTGCTTCCGATCGACTCGGCGCCGATCGAATCCAGCGTTGCCTTCACCTTCGGTTCAGCCAGCGCATTGCGCATGGCTTCGTTCAGCTTGGCAACCACTTCCGGCGGCGTGCCAGCGGGGGCGAACGCCGCGAACCAGGGCATCAACTCATAGCCCGGCACGCCGGCTTCCTGCAGGGTGGGCACGTCAGGCAGGGCGGCGGAGCGCTTGGTGGTGGTGACGGCCAGCGCGCGCAGCTTGCCGCTGGCCACATGCGGCTTGGCCGATGTGATGCTGTCGAACATGTAGTCCACCTGGCCGCCCAGCAGGTCGGCCACCGCCGGGCCGCTGCCCTTGTAGGGCACGTGCAGCATGTCGACGCCCGTCATCGACACAAAGAGTTCGCCCGCCAGGTGGATCGACGTGCCCACGCCGGCCGAGGCGTAGGTGTAGTGGTTGGGCTGGGCTTTCGCCTTGGCGATCACGTCTTGCACGCTGGTCGCGCCGGTGCGGGCCGGATTGGTGACGAGCACATTGGGCACAACGGCCAGCAGCGAGATCGGCGTGAAGTCCTTGATGGGGTCGTAGTTCAGGTCGGCGTACAGCGCGGGGTTGACGGCCATGCCGTTGGCCACGATCAGGATCGTGTAGCCGTCGGGTTTGGAGCGTGCGACGGTGGCCGCGCCGATATTGCCACCCGCGCCAGCGCGGTTCTCGACGATGAAGGACGTGTTCAGCTGCTTGCCCATGGATTCGCCCAGCGTGCGGGCGATGCTGTCCATGGCGCCTCCGGGCGGGAAGGGCACGACCCATTTGACCGGGCGGTCAGGGTAGCTGTCGGCCAGCGCGGCGGACGCGCCGCCCAAGAGCGACAGGGCCAGCATGGCGCGGGCAAAGGGTTTGAATACATGGCGCATGCGCATGGTTGTCTCCGTGATGCTTGAATTATTGTGGGTGCGCCCTTCAAGGCGGGCGCGGCCGGGTGTCGTGGTTTGCGTTCCTGCGGGCCGTCAGCGGTCTCGCCGGTAGAAATTCAGTTTGTCTTCGTCCAGCGTCAGCCCCAGGCCGGGGCCGGCGGGTAGTTCCAGTTCAAAATCCGCATAGCGCGGTGGGTTGGCGACGATGTCGTCCTTCAGCAGCAGCGGGCCGAATAGCTCGGTGCCCCACGACAGGCGCGGCAGGCAGGCAAAGCCGTGCGCCGACGCGATCGACCCCACCGAGCCTTCCAGCATCGTGCCGCCATACAGCGACATGCCCGCGGCATCGCCCACCGCGGCGGTGCGCAGCATCTCATACAGGCCCCCCGACTTGGCGATCTTCAGCGCCAGCACGTCGGCCGCGCCGTGGCGCGCGATGTCCAGCGCGTCTTCGGGGCCATTCACAGCTTCGTCCGCCATGATCGGCACGACAAAGCGGGCGGCCAGGCGCGCCATGCCCGCCAGGTTGGCACGCGGAATGGGCTGTTCGATCAGGTCCACGCCGGCCGCTTCCAGACGCGCGATGGCGCCGGCGGCATCGGCCTCGTTCCAGGCCTGGTTCACGTCCACCGTCACACGGGCGCGGTCGCCCAGCGCCTGCTTTATGCGCGACACGTGCGCCACGTCTTCCGACACGGCGCGGCGGCCCACTTTCAGCTTGAACGTGTTGTGGCGGCGGCTTTGCAGCAGCGACTCGGCTTCCTCGATGTCGCGGGCGGTGTCGCCGCTGGCCAGGGTCCACAGCACCGGCATGCGGGTGCGCACGGCGCCGCCCAACAAAGTCGACACCGGCACGTTCAGCCGCTTGCCCTGGGCGTCCAACAGCGCGGTTTCCAGCGCGGACTTGGCGAAGCGGTTGCCGCGGGCCACTTTTTCCAGGCGCTGCATGGCCGCGTGGATGTTGGTGGCGTCCAGGCCGGCCAAAGCCGGGGCCAGATAGGTATCGATGGCCAGCTTGATGCCCTCGGGGCTTTCTTCGCCGTAAGACAGGCCGCCAATGGTAGTGGCTTCGCCGATGCCTTCGATGCCGTCGCTGCACGTCAGGCGCACGATCACGAGCGTTTGCCGCTGCATGACCGCCATGGCCAGTTGATGGGCGCGGATGGTGGGCAGATCCACCAGAATGGCTTCAACCGAGAGAATGCTTGCCGGATTCATACTTTTATTGCCAGAAATTAAGCGATGGTCCCAGTATGGCTTGCGCTTTCGCCTTGAGTCCAAGACTATATGGGTTCCGATTCATACCTATATCGTCTAAATAGCCATGCAGCTCAGACACCTGCGCTACTTCCAGGCCGTGGCGGAAGAGGGCAGCTTCACGCGTGCCGCCGCCCGGCTGCACATCGCCCAGCCGCCGCTCAGCCGTCAAATTCGCCAGTTCGAGGAAGAATTGGGCGTGCAGCTGTTCGAACGCACCACCCGTGCCTTGCGGCTGACCGAAGCCGGCCGCTTCCTGCTGGAGCAATCGCGGCTGTTAACCGCCCGCCTGGAGGAAGTGCTGGAAGGCACGCGCCGCCTGGGCCAAACGCAGCGGCGCTGGTTTGGCATCGGCTTTGTGCCGTCGACCCTGTATGGCTTCGTACCGGAACTGATCCGCCAACTGCGCAGCGCCGATCCCCAAGTGGAAGTGGGCCTGACGGAGATGACGACGCTGCCGCAACTGGAGGCGTTGAAAGCGGGGCGCATTGATCTGGGCATCGGCCGGATCCTGCTGGATGATCCGGCGATCGAACGCCGGGTGTTGATGACCGAACCGCTGATGGCCGCCGTGCCGCTGCATCATCCGTTGGCGGCGATGGGCAGCGTATCGGTGGAGCGCTTGGCGCAAGAGCCGTTCGTGCTGTACCCCGCGCGGCCACGGCCGAACTTCGCGGACCATGTGCTGGGGCTGTTCCGCGCCGCGGGCTACGCGTTGCAGGTCGTGCAGGAGGCCAACGAATTGCAGACCGCGATCGGGCTGGTGGCGGCGGGTCTGGGCGTGTCGGTGGTGCCGGCTTCGGTGCAGCGCTTGCAACGGCAGGATGTGGCCCACGTGCGGATCGAAGGCGACGCCTTCGTGTCGCCAGTCATCGTCAGCTACCGCAAGGATGACCAGTCTGCGTTCCTGCAGCGCGCGTTGGCGTTGGCTGCCGGGTTGGCGAAGTAGCCTGCGAACGTAGTCGGGGTTGGCCGATTGACGCCGTGCTTGCCCGGGGGGATGGCCGGGCGCTAGGATGAATACGATGAACCTGGCCAGCACGCTGCTACGCACCTGCCGGGCGGCCGTTACCGCGTTGATGCGTGAACTGGCCGCCTGGAAGCCGTCGCGGGACCGCGCGATCTTCAGTGCCGAAGCGGTGCTGTCGGTCGCGCTTGCCGTCGCTTTGGCGAACGCCTTGCATCTGTCCTATACCTGGTGGGCCGCCATCAGCGGCTTTGCCGTGATGCAGACCAGTTTCGCGGGGTCGGTGGAGCGCGCCGCGCATCGCGTGATTGGCACCTTGATGGGGGCAGCGCTGGGCGCCATCGCGGGTCCGTTAATCGGTGATCGCCCCTGGCTGTTCGTGCCGGCGCTCGGCGTGATCGGCGGCGTGGCGGCGTATCACGCCAACGGATCCAAGGCGCCTTACGCCTGGATGCTGGGCGGGGTGACGGCCCTGATGGTGACCTACGAAGCGCACGTACTGAATTCTCTGGAATCGACGGCCGTGTTCGCCGCCTTGCGGGCGGCCGAAGTCGTGATCGGCACGCTGGCGTGCGTGGTGGTGGCCAGCGTGTTCCATTTCGGGCCGCGCTGGTATCGGCGCATCCATCCGCCAACCGCATCGGCAACGGCGTTTGGCGGGGGCGAGGGCGCGACGCCGCCCGCGGCAATCCCGGCGCCGTCGGCCGAATCGCTGCGGCGCAACCGGCTGGTGCTGGGCATGCAGGCCGCCCTGGCCATTGTCTTGCTGGCTGCGGCCACGTACTTTTTGGATATGCCCGGCTTCGCGCAATCACTGGTGACGGCGATTGCCGTGCTGATGCTGCCGGCCGGCAAACTGGTGGATGGGACGCGCCAGCCCATCATCGAAAAAATGGTGCAACGCGTGATCGGCTGCCTGTTGGCCGGCGCCCTGGGGATGGCGTTGCTGCCCGTGACGCAGGGGCAGGCCGTGCTGTCCATGCTGGTGCTGTCGCTGGGCGTCTGGACGGGATGCCATGTGCAGTCCGGCCCGCAGGGCGCCAGTTATGTCGGCCGCCAGTTCACCATTGCGTTCATCATGGTGTTCGTGCAGGACCACCAGTGGGCAAACGATCCGATGCCCGCGCTGCTACGGCTGTCGGGCATTCTTTCAGGTATCGCCGTGCTGGCGGCGGTAATGCTTGCCACCCGCCGCCTGAAATTCGAATTCATCCTGCCATCCATCCGTATGCGATAGCATCGACGGTTTCGCTTCTGAATAGCCGCGTCGATGACATCATTCTCCGATCCCCAGGCGGTCGCCCGTTACGCCGAAGGCCCCGTCAAGCAGGTCCCGGGCTTTCTTGCGCTTCAGCAGATGGCGGCGCTGCTGCTGGCAGAAGCCGTCCCGGATGATGGCCGCGTCCTGGTGCTGGGCGCCGGAGGCGGCCTGGAGCTGAAAGTATTCGCTGACGCCCATGCGGGATGGCGTTTTGTCGGCGTGGATCCTTCCGCGCAGATGCTGGCGCTGGCGCAGGCGACGTTGGGACCGCAGGCCGGGCGTGTCGATCTGCTTGAGGGATATGTCGATGCGGCGCCCGCGGGCCCGTTCGATGCCGCGACGTGCCTGTTGACGCTGCATTTCCTGGCCGCGGACGAACGGCTGCACACGCTCAAGGAATTGCGCCGCCGCTTGAAACCGGGGGCGCCGCTAGTGGTGGCGCACCATAGCTTTCCGCAGACGGCGCGCGAGAAAAAGCGCTGGCTGAACCGGTATGCGGCGTTCGGGGCGGCCTCGGGCATTCCGGCGGCCAACGCCAGGAACGCCAGCGAAGCCATCAGCACCCGGCTCCCCCTGTTGACGCCTGAAGAAGACGTCGCGTTGCTGCACGAAGCCGGCTTCGAATCCGTAGAGCTGTTCTACGCCGGCTTCACGTTCAAGGGCTGGGTCGCCTATTGCCCCGGTGCCTGAAGGGGCCGGGCGGGATCAGGCCGCGATCGACCACAACGGCAGCGGCGTCGGGTACTCGGGCAGGGCGATGTCGGCATGGCCCGGTCGCACCCAGCGTACCCGTTCGCGCGTCGCGTCGATGCAGCCGCCTTGTTCATAGACGCCTTGCGGATCGCGGATCCGCGTCATGCGCGCCAGGACGTCTGCTGTGGCTTCGGGATCCGCCAGGGTCTGCCTCACGCGTTCCTTGACGATGCCTTCGTCGATGCAGAGCTTGCCGGCCGCGTCCGTGCTCAACCCATGACGCCAATGGAAGATCTCCACGCATTTGGTCGTCAGCGTGAACGGCTTGCCGCGTTCCCAGAAATTATTGAACTCGCCATTCCCCAGATAGAACACCCATGAGCCCTCGTACCCCTCGACGTCCGACGAGGCGGCATCCGGGTTGCGGAACCACAGCCGGTCGCCCGGCACGTAAAAGCGATGGGGCAGGGGATCGGCAAGCGAACCGTATTCGTGCAGGAAGGCTTCGTGAAAGCGGCCGGACATGACGGCGCGGGTTTCCCATTGGCGTTGCAGACGACGGCCCAGGTCGGGATTGGCCTGCTGCAGTTCCTGCGCAATGCCAAGTACCGTCACGTATTCCGTGGCCCGGTAGCAAGAGAAGGCATACAACTGACCCGAGGCCTCGGGCTGCGTGGCCTTGCGCAGGCCTTCGATCAGCGACTTTCCCGGCAACACGGTAAAGCCGCGCGCCTCGTCATAGGTCCAGTAGTCGGACGGCCGTTCGGCGTGTTCGGTATCGAAGGCCAATGCGGTTTTGCGGGCAGCCTGAACGATATAGCGGCGGATGCGTACCGCCGATTCCAGTTCCGCGATGGTGGGAAACGAAAACGCCACCGGGCTGGCCAGCATCGCCAACACGATCTCGCGGTCCAGGTCGATGTCGTTTGCGTGCGTGCACAGGTTCAATGCCTGCGCGACGCGCGTGGTGTCGTGGTCCGGCATGCAGGCCGCGGCGAAGGCGGCATTAAGCCACGCTTGCGCGCCCGGCGCGGCGCCGGCTACGCCCGAACAGTTTGCCGTATCGCCAAGCCCCAGTTCCGACAGAAAGCGCTGGATGGCTTGCAATGCCAAGGGGGCTTGGCGCGGATCGGGCGGTGCGATACGGATGCCGCCGCGGTCGGGATGTATCGATGAAAACTGCTGCAACGGCATGACGGGTGAATCGGGAATGCGATTCGGAAATTGTAGTCATGCAGGCTTAATAACACCTTTAAGCGGAGGGCGCGAAAGCGCTGTCCCTGCGGGGTTTCAGCGGATTGTCATTGTCCTTGCGCGGCAGGTCCAATCGCCTGCCGCGGCGTGCCGTAGAACAGTAGCGTGCACACGATTGCCGCAGCCAGACCGGGCAGGGCGCCCGCCTTCGCGGCGTCGATGACGTAGCCCAGGCGATGCGCGCCGAAGACCGACAGGATGAAAAGAAACCCGTACAACGCGCCGGCGGCGCATATCCATGCCGGCGTGCGCCACGACGTGCGCGCCGCTTTGAAAGCGCCGGCCGTCACGCCGCACAGCACGGCGGGCATCGCGCCGAATAGATAGGCCGTACGCACGCCGTCCAGACTGAACAGGGTGGCCGGCAGCGAAATCGTGAACGTCACGACCAGCAAGCCGATCAGCGGGCCGATCAGCCCATAGACCGCGACGCCGGCAAGCACATCCCGGGCAATGGCGCGGCCTGTGTCGTGAGGGCGGCGGCGTACGTATCGATAGACGACGCTTGCCGCCGCAAGCAGCACGATCAAGGCAAGCAGGAACTGGTTCATGGCGTGGGGGCAGTGAAGGCCGCTACGTGCGTAGCGGCTGTGTATTAGCGGCTGTGTGTTACGGCTGTGCGTCAGCGGCTGACGTACTGTTTGGTCTTGGCGTCGTACGCGTAATTCGTGACGTCGGCGGCGCCCAGCTGGCGGGTCTTGTTCGGCCCCGAGATGGTGGTGCCACTGGGTTTGACGGTCACGCGCGGCATGTCGTTGGTGCCGTCCGCGGAGAACACCAATTCGCCGGTGCTGCTGGTACACGGCATGACTTCGCCGTCCGCGCAGGCGGCGCTGTTGTCTTCGCCTGTCAGGACGTTGCCCACGTAAGTCCAGACCTTGTTGTCGGAGTCTTGCTTCAACCGTTCCGGATCGAATACCAGAAGGGAATACCCGTCGCTCGTGATGCCGTTTTCGAAGCTGGTGTCCGGCACGGCCAGCAACAGCTTGCCTGCGGGCGTGCGGTGCTCGATCGGCTTGCGCCGGGTGTCGACGTCCGGCGCTCTTTCATACGCGCCGAATTCGCCAATGGTGTGCTCCAAGCCGCGGAATTTCCAGGGGCGTTCCGAGGCCGGATCGTTCAATACGAAGGTGGATTCCGCGAGATTGACCCGAGTCTCGGGGCCGACCTGGTCTTCGCCCGGCTTGCCGTAACGTTCCGCCGTTTCCCAAACAAACCCGGTGTAGTAGTGCTTGCCTTCGGATTCGAAGGCATGGCCAAACCAGTAGGTGGCGATGCTGCCGTTCGCCACTTCATACGTCGTTTCGCCCTTGCCGTCGATCTGGTAGATGAAGTACATCACCGTGGCCGCGTCGGGAGGCGTCACGGCGGCAGCCGTGGATCGCGGTATGACGGGCGCGCTGTCGTCGGCGGCCAGCGCAGGCGCGGTGAATACCGCGAAGGTGGAGGCAAGCAGACCGGCCATGGCGGTGCGGACGCACCATTGGCGCATACTCGGGCTGACCTTCAGAAGGGTTCTCATGAGTTAGGAAACGTCCTGTCGAATTTCTATAAAAGCGTTTTGATTGTTTATTTCTGTATAGAACGATCGATCTTCTGGCGCAGGCCGCCATTAACTGACGTTGAAGGCCGGCAAGATATTCGGTGCGGAGGCGAGTATACGAGGCCTGTTTATTGTCCAGGCTTCACGATATTGCAGGTATTTCTACCCTGTTACATCTGCGGTTAATCAGCCCGTCATCCTCGCCTGGCGTCGCATGGCTTGAGGCGGCTGGCCGAACGAACGCAGAAAGGCGCGACGCATGCGTTCGCGATCCGCAAATCCGGTTTCGTCGGCGATCGTATCCATCGACAGGCGGCCTTGCTCCATCAATACCCGAGCCGCTTCCACACGCAGGTTCTCGACGGCTTTGGCGGGAGACTGCCCGGTCTCGGCGCGGAAGGCGCGGCTGAATTGGCGGGCACTGAGGTTGGCGGCGCGGGCCATGTCTTCCACGGTCAGGTCGCGGCGCAGATTCTGCTTGGCGAAGTCCAGCGCTTTCTGAATGCGGTCTGATTTCGGCTCCAGTTCCAGCAAAGCGGAAAACTGCGACTGGCCGCCTGCGCGGCGGTGATAAACGACCAGCTTGCGCGCCGTGTCGCGCGCGATCTCCGGACCCAGATCTTTCTCCACCATGGCCAGCGCCAGATCAATGCCGGCGCTCATCCCGGCCGACGTCCACACGGGGCCGTCGATGATGAAGATGCGATCTTCTTCGACCTTCAGCTGGGGAAAGCGGGCTTGCAGCTCGCGCGCAAAGGCCCAGTGCGTGGTGGCCCGGCGGCCATCCAGCACGCCGGCCTCGGCCAGCGTGAAGGCGCCGATACAGGGCGCGGCCACACGGCGGGCCGTGCGCACGGAGCGGCGCACGAAATCCAGGATGCCCGTTGAGGCCGGATAGGGCTCCATGCCGGCGCCGATGACCACGGTGTCGAAGGACTTCCTGCCGATGGCGGTCGTCTCGACGGTAAAGCCGGCCGACGCCCGGATGGGGCCGCCGTGCTCGGACAGCAGTTGAATGCGGTAATAAGCTTGGCCCGAAATCACGTTGGCGATCTCGAAGGCGGTCAGGGCGGCAAAGCCCATTACCTGGAAATCGGGGAATACGACAAAACCGATGCGTTGCATGGCGGTCTCCGCGCAAATGGACTCCCCCCATCATAGCGCTGTCCTAAAAAGTGGCATATATGACCTTTAGGACAAAGCAGGAATTCCCTATTCTTCCTGCATCGACGCCACTTCCGGCGTTTCAAGAGTCCCAAGGAGCAAACCATGTCCCTCCAATCTTCCCCCGGCACCGCATTGGTCACGGGCGCGTCTTCCGGCATCGGCGCCGTCTATGCGCAGCGTCTTGCCAATCGTGGCTACAACCTGATCCTGGTGGCGCGCAACCGCCAGCGCCTGGATGCATTGGCAAGCCGTCTGGCCGATGAGACCGGCCGCAGCATCGAAGTCATCGCTGCCGACCTGAGCGACTGGGCGGACCTGGCGCGGGTAGAAGAGGTACTGCGAACCGACGCCAGCATCACCCTGCTGGTAAACAACGCGGGGCTTGGCGCCAGCGCCCCGCTGTTGACAGCAGACGTCGGCAAGATGACCGACATGATCCACCTGAACGTGACGGCGTTGACGCGGCTGACGTATGCCGCGGTGCCCGGCATGGTGGCGCGCGGCGGCGGCGCGGTCATCAACATCGCGTCCATCGTCGCGATCAACCCCGAAGTGCTCAACGGCGTGTACGGGGGCAGCAAGGCATTCGTGCTGGCGTTCAGCCAATCACTCAAGCATGAATTGGCGGACAAGAACATCCGCATCCAGGCCGTGGCCCCGGGCGCCACCGCCACCGAATTCTGGGAGACCGCGGGCGTGCCCCTGGAGCATCTGCCCGCCGGCATCGTGATGCGGGCCGAAGACATGGTGGATGCGGCCTTGGCCGGCTTCGACCAAGGCGAACTGGTCACCATTCCTGCGCTGCCGGACGTGGCGGATTGGGATGCCTACGAGGCGGCGCGCCAGAAGCTCATTCCGAACCTGTCCAAGCAGACCGCCGCCACGCGCTATCAGGGGGCCTGAGCATGGACATCAAGGATTCGGTGGTATTCGTCACCGGCGCGAACCGCGGTCTGGGCCTGGCGTTTGCGCAGGCGGCACTCAAACGCGGCGCCCGAAAGGTGTATGCCGGCGTCAGGGCGCCGGGCAAGAGCCAGACACCGGGCATCGTTCAGGTCAAGCTGGATGTGACCGACCCGGCATCGATCGCGCAAGCGGCAGCGCAATGTGGCGACACGACGCTGCTGGTGAACAACGCCGGCATCGCCCGCCTGAACAGCAGCGTGCTGGACGCGTCGATGGTGGACCTTAGCCGCGAGATCTTCGACACCAACTATTACGGAACGATCCTGGTCAGCCAGGCCTTCGCCCCGGTGCTGGCCCGCAATGGCGGCGGCGCGATCATCAATGTGCTGTCCGATGCCACCTGGTTTGCGCGGCCGATGCTCGCCGCGTATTCGGCATCGAAATCCGCGGCATGGAGCTTTACCAATGCGCTGCGCATTGAACTGCGCAGCCAGAAAACCGCCGTGTTGGGGCTGCATGTCAGTTTCATGGATACCGACATGACGCACGGCTTCGACATGAAAAAGACCGGTCCCGCCGTGGTGGCCGAGGCGGCCCTGGCGGGAATCGAAGCCGGCCAGGAAGAAGTGCTGGTCGATGATTTCACGCGCCAAGTGAAGGGGAGCCTGGCGTCCGCCCAGCCGATCTATCTGGATCCGCCAGAAATCGCGTAAGGCTACGGCGGGGATCGGCGTCCCCGCCGGATGGACGGGTCAGCCGCCGCCCGATACGGGCGGCGTTTCCTGTGCGGCCGATAGCACGGGTTCCGCGGCATCCATGCCGGGAACCACATTGGTCAGGTCTTCGGTCATCTCATGGTCCAGGGCGCCCTGGACCAGATCCTCGGTGACGCGCAGCTCGACGCCGGCCGGCGACATCTGGGCGGCCGCGGCAAAGGGCGCGACGGGTGACGGGGCAGGGCGTTCGCGGCGGCGCCACATGAAGAAGGCCATCAGGCTCACGTTCAGCACGGCGAAACACCAGAACAGCCCGGCTGCGCCGTACTTCGCCATCACCTGCGAAATTGCCAGCGGGCTGAGCGCCGACCCCAACGAATTGATCAGCAGCAAGCCCTGGATCATGCGCACCAGGGCATCCGCGGGCGCACGATCAGCGGCGTGACTGACCGCCACGGGATAGATGGCGAATACGCCGCCGCCCAACAGGAACAGCAAGACGATCAGCAGCGGCGAACCGGCGGGCAGCAGCAGGATCAACAGGCTCAACACCGTGCAGAACACCGCCAGGGCAATCAGCACGACCTGGCGGTCGCGCAGGTCGGACCAGCGGCCAACGGGATACTGCAGCACCATGGCGCCCAGGATCACGGCGCCCATCATCTTGCCCACTTCGGCCACGTCCAGGCCGATGCGCTGCAGGTACAGCGGCAGCAAGGTGTAGACCGCCGCAATGGCCACCCCCGAGCCGAAGCAGCCCATGACTCCGGTGGGCGTCATGCGGATCAGGTGCTGCGGCATCAATGGTTCGACGCGTTCCACCAGAGGCGAGATGCGCGGAATGATCACCATCGGCATGACCGACAGTGAGGCCAGCAGCCCCGCCACCATGAAGGGCGCCATGTCGCCCAGCTGGGTGAGGGCGCCAAGCTGGACCTGGCCCAGCATGCCGGAGCCGTACAGGGAGATCATGTAGAACGCCAGCAGGCGCCCGCGCATTTTCGGATCGCCGGCCAGCAACAGCCAGCTTTCCACCACCAGGAAGACGCCGACGCTTGCCCAGCCGTTGATCAGCCGCAACACGAACCACGGCCCGGCGCCGAAGATCAGGCCCTGCAGCAGCACCGTCACCGCGATCAGCGACGCAAAACTGCTGTAGGCGCGGATATGGCCGATGCGCACGATCAGCCGGTCGTTGAAGATCGCGCCCAGCGTCAGGCCGATGAAGTACGACGACGAAATCCAGCCTATGACAGTGGCGGACTCGCCGGCGGCGTCCAGTCGAAGGGTGGTCAGAGAAGAAATGAAAGCGTTGCCGATGCAGACAACGAACAAGCCAAGAAGCGGCCCCAGGACAAGAGCCAACAACTGCCGAGACATGAAATCCTCGATCGCGAAAAGCGGAATGCATCCGGCCCGGCCGGATTACTGCCATGAAGAATCAGAGGGAGGCAGGGCAGGCGCGACGCGGGCTGCGGTGTCTCTCCTGAGCGGAGGCCCAAGGGCAAAAACCGCCGAGGATTGTAGCGCCGTTCTTATACGGGGCCGGTCCCGCCGCCCGACACCAAACAGGCGTCAGCGACGCGCTGCCTGCAGAACTTCGATGAATGCCCGATTGAAGGCCGGAATATCGTCCGGTTTTCGACTGGAGACCAGCTTGCCGTCAACGACGACCTCCTCGTCGACCCATTCCGCGCCGGCGTTGCGCAGGTCGTCCTGCAGTGACGGCCAGCTAGTCATCTTTCGCCCCTTCACCACGCCGGCTGAGATCAGTAGCCACGCGCCGTGGCAGATGACGGCCACGGGCTTGCCGGCATCGAACATCGCCCGCACGAACTCCTGCGCCTTGGGCTGCATGCGGATCTCGTCCGCATTGACCACGCCGCCCGGCAGCAGCAGCGCGTCGAACACGCCCGGCTCTGTCGCCGCTTGCAGAAACGTCAGATCCACCGGGAAGCGATCGCCCGGCTTGTCGTGGTGCATCCCCAAAATGGGATCGGTACGCGCCGAAATCAGCACCGTTCGCGCGCCTTCCGCCTGAAGGCTGTGGCGCGGACCGGTCAACTCCACCTGTTCGAAGCCGTCGGTTGCAAGAATCGCCACGTTCAGATCTTTAAGTGTCGCCATGGTTGCTCCTGGTTGATGGCCCCTTGGAGGTGACCCGCGGCGCACTGGGACCTCACGCGCCGCTCTGTCCAGCAGCAAGTGGCATGCCGCCGACTGCGCGCAGGTTTGCTGCGGGGCAAGTCGCGACTGCGCGATCCACGATTTATTGATCCGCTGCTTGGGATTGGGCGAGGCAATGCTGAAGCTTGGCGATAAGCGCCCGGACCTCGGCGTCGCCCAAATCCAGCGGGTCGCCGTGCGTGCCCGTTGCAACGACACATATGGCGGAACCGTCGAACCAGGCGTCGAGACGGTCTTCGGCGAACAACTGGCGCGGGGGTTCTCCGGGTTCGAAGACTTCAACATGCCCAGCGTGGCTCAGCGCTTCATCAATGACTATCCGAAGCGCCATTGAGGCAATCGGCCGGTCAACGAGGTGGTCCACGAAGTAGAACCCGTCCTGCTCAAGCGAATAACTGTAGATTTCCGCCCTTGAAGGCAGGTCGATCGGGCTTGGCAGTTTCTTGGCAAACAGCGAGGGATCGTAGTTGACCGGAACGGTGAACTTGATCTTGTATTCCATTCCCATTGGTCTTTTTCTCCTGAACGCAGCGCCGATTGTTGCCGTGGGGATCCGGCATAAGCGCGGCATAGTAGCTTGGCGGGACGCCATGGCTACCGTTCAAGCGTTGGCGGCTGTCCCATGTTGCAGGCTCTTCAGGAAATCGACGAGCGCGCGGTTGACGGCCTCGGGGGCCTCTTGTTGCAGCCAATGCCCCGCTCCGGGAATGACTTCAGCCGCGCGCAATTGCGGAACCAGGGCGGGCATGGCTTTGATGATCTGATCCATGCCGGGAATCGCCAGGCCGGTGTCCCGTTCCCCGACGAGATAAAGGGCGGGCACTTCTACTTGCTTTCCGTCCAGAGCCGCTTGCAGCGCCCAATTGCGGTCCAGATTCCGGTAATAGTTGAGTCCGCCACGAAAGCCGCTGGTTGTGAAACTTCGGACAAAGACATCCAGATCCGACGGTGTGAGCCAGGCCGGCAACGTCCGGGGAGCGGGCAGCGCATCCAGCAGGCCTTGCCCCTTGGCCACCATGCCAAAAGGATTGGGTGTGCCGGGGTCGTCACGCGGTCCGGCGTCGCCTGAAGCCGCGAAGTAGATGGCGCGCAATGTCGCGCCGACGTCGCTCTCGAATTCCTGTTCGGCGATGCCCGGCTCGTTGAAGTAGTGCGTGTAGAACGCGGCGGACTCGGTTTTCGGGAACAGGCGGCTGGGCGCGATCGGCGCTCTGCGCATCATCGGAACGCCCAGGGCGACGACGGCCCGAAAACGGTCCGGCCGCAGTTGGGCCGCCTGCCACGCAATATTGGCGCCCCAATCGCCTCCAACGATTACGGCGCTATCGGCCCCCTCGTTGTCGATAAGCGCGATCAGGTCGCCGATGACATCCAGCGTCGTGAACGCCGCCACATCCGCCGGACTATCGCTGGCGCCGTAACCGCGCAAATCCGGGGCTACCGCGCGGAACCCTGCCTGGGCCAGGGCAGGGAGTTGATGGCGCCAAGCATAGGAGGTCTCAGGAAAGCCGTGGCACAGCAGGACGAGAGGGCCTTCGCCCTGGGTGGCGACATGGAGCGTGATGCCGTTGACGGTGACATCGCGGGTTTCAAGGTCGATCATCTGGGAAGCTCACAGGAAAGTATCCGGTGCAGCTATAATACCGTAACAGTTAAAGTTACGGTAATTCAATTCCATGGCCAATGACACTCGCCTTGCCCGATTGCTGCATGTCTTGATCCACATGCATTTACGCGGTGGCACGACAACGTCTGGGACGCTGGCCCAGATGCTGCATACGAACGAGGTTGTGGTGCGCCGAACCATGGCAGCACTGCGCAGCGCCGGCATGGTGACGTCGACCGGCGGGCGCAACGGCGGATGGGTATTGGCCCGGGGGCTGGAGACCATCACCGCGCGCGATGTCCACGAAGCCATTGCCCCTGGCACCGTCTTCGCCATCGGGCCCGCTGACGACAATCCGGCGTGCCCCGTCGAACGGGCGGCGAACCAACTGGTGGCGGATTCCCTGCGCGAGGGGGAGCATGCCTTGCTGCACCACTTGGGCGCGAAATCGCTGTCTGACCTTGCCGCGGAGGTTGTCGCGGGGGAAAGGCCGAACTAGACGTACAGGCTTTGATGTCGTGTGCGATGCCGGGGTCGTCACTGCCGGCGGCCCGGCTGGCACAACGCTTCTTTGCTCACGGATCTAGCCGTCTTCGGGCGGTATAGTGCCCCCTTGGTATCAGGCAGGGAGCCTCCATGCGACAGATATTGCTTGTCGTCGACGTCCAATCCACCTTCAATCCTCCGCAGTGGCTGGTAGACGGTATTCGCGCGCTTGCCGAGAAGGTGCCGACGATCGCGTCGATCGAGCTTCACGACGAGCAGGTCACTCCCTTTGAACGGCAACTGGGTTGGCACCCGGCGATCGAAGACCAGAGCCTGGTGAATGCGGAGAGGGTTTTCGTCAAGCATGGCTATGCGCAGACGCCCGAAACCATCGACTACATCAAGCGCCTTCAAGTCGACCGGGTGTTGGTGTGCGGCATCCAAACCGAAACCTGCGTGCTTGCTGCGGGCTTTGCATTGTTCGATGCCGGGCTCACGCCCACCTTGCTGACAGACCTGACGGTCGGCTCGTCATTGGATAGGACAGGGCGGCTTGGCACCGATTTGTGGAAGCATCATTTCCGGCAAGTCACGACTGCGGCTCAGGTGTACGCAGAGCTGGACGGTGTCCGTTAGGGGCCGTGTCCATTCAGGTTGATTTTCATTCAAGCCGCAGGGTTGGGCTGGTCCGGAGGCTGGCGTGTTTAAGCCTCACACTGCACATGCTCAATGCGGTGCCGCCCGTTGTTCTTGGCCGTATATAGCTGTTGATCCACGGTTTTGATGAAGCCAGCGCGCTCCGCTTGTCCCTCTGGCACCACCGTGCCCGCTCCTATGCTGACAGTGACCTGCCTGCCGTGTGGCGACAGTGCATGCAGGATATTCTTCTTCTGAAGGAGTCGTTGGCAACGTTCAGCGACCTTCAACGCCACCCCGGCATCGGCGTCGGGTAGCAGCACGACAAACTCTTCGCCACCGTAGCGCGCAACCAGATCTCGAGGGCCATCCAGAGCCAAACTCAGCGTCTGGGCGATATCCACCAGGCACTTGTCACCCTGCGTATGGCCATATAAGTCGTTGTATTGCTTGAAAAAATCCACGTCGAGCAGCAACACGGACAGCGGCCGGCGTTCGCTGCGCGCCCGCTCCCATTCCAATTCGAAACTGCTGTCAAAGCGGCGCCGGTTGGCAATGTTCGTCAAGCCATCCTTGAAGGACAGGACTTCCAGCTCCTTTTGCAGGCTCAGTAGATTTTCTTCCGTCTTCTTGCGTTCGGTGATGTCAAACATGAAGCCGATCAGCGCTTCGGTTTCGCCCTTATCGTTGCGCACGACGTGCACAACGTCGCGAATCCACACGTAGCCATTGTCCTTGGTCAGTGCGCGGTAGTCCGCCTCGTGGTCTGCGCCGGCCTGGGATTGGGTGACGCAGAAATTCACCACGTATTCGCGATCTTCGGGATGCATGCGCATGGCCCAGTCTTCCACGCTTGCCCAACTTTCAGCGCTCCAACCCAGCAACGCCTCGATCTGAGGGCCGATATAGGCGAATTTCATCGTCGCCCAATCGATCTTCCAAGGAATCGCCTTGGTTGACTCCAGCAGGGTTCTGTACAACGCGTTGTCGTTCAAATCCGGGCTTACGTTGGGCATACCGATCCTTCCTCGGTCCATAGCAACGGGCCACTTTAGCCCGGAGCCGTCGAGTAAGGAAGTTTTCTGAGTGCCAGCGCCTTCGTAGTATGGGAAAGCCCTGGCCATGCGCCCCAAAGCACTTAACGTGGCTACGGTTGCACAACCATCCAAGCGACAATCCGGCGCACGAGCGGTAGTAAAAGCAATAGGCTGGGAAACGCCACGATCCAGGAGGCGGCCCAGGCGTTAGGCCAATTGGTGATGAAGCCCGGGCCAAAACCCACGCTTGTGGCGGTGGCCACCGCCGAAACGATGGCCGACATGAAAACTGAAAGAAGCAGCGGCATCAAGAAGTGGGTATAGCCCTGCGGGAGTTTCCGCAAGATTGGTCGGGGCGGACTTTTGCGCATTTCAATATTCCTTATGGTCAATAGCCGGATTTTTATCGGCGATCAGGTCGTTGATGTATGCCCGTAGCGAACGCGGTTCCCGTCCCAGAGCAGCCCGCAGCGCAAGGCTGTTTCCGCCCAGTCCATAGGCGTGATAGTGGTCGAGGACCTTTGACAGCAGAAGCAGTTGGTCCTCGCTATAAGGAAGACGCGCATTCGCTGCCCATTCGCTGAAACCGGGCTGCAGCGCGGCGACCGGATACCCCAGCGCTTCGGACAGGGCCGCCACGATGTCCATGCGGCTGTACATGCCGGCGCATAGCTCCAACGTGGCGAACGCCAGCCTGTCCTCGGTCAAGGCGATGGCCGCTATCTCCGCCACATCCCGGTAGTCCACACGAGCGATCCGTGTGTCCTTGGGAAAGGGTTCGCCGAAGCGGGAATGGTCGCGGATCGACGGCCACGCCAACCCAATGTTCTGCATGAAGTTGGCGGGGTGCAGGATCGTGTATTCCAGCCCGGAAGAGTAAAGCGCGTCCTCGACCGGTATCTTGCTGGCGTGATTTGCCAGACGCGTGTTTGTCGGCTGAATCACCGACGAGAATACGAACTTTCTTACCGTGCTTTGCTGCGCGGCTTCGACCAGGGCGATACCCATTGCCGCTTCGTCGGAAGCAAAGGCGGGGCCAATATGGAATATGCCATCGACGCCCCGGACAGCGCTGGCAAGGCTGCCAGCATCGCGCAGGTCTCCGATGGCGATCTCTGTTGCGCCCATCGAGCGGGCGACAGCCGCGCGTTCCTCGTCGCGGACGAGCGCGCGGACCGCAACGTTGCGCCGCGCCAATTCAGGAACGACCATGCGTGCGAATTTGCCGGTGGCTCCCACGACCAGAACGACGGGTTGATTGCTTTCCACTGGGCTTCTCCTCGGTATCGATGAATGAGTGAAGCCAGTGTATTTTCTCAAGTTTGGTGGAACAATACGCTCCAGTATTGAAAGAGAATCACGATATCCGAGAGAAAAATGAGCCGCCTCGAAGACCTTGAAGCATTCATTCATATTGCCGAAGCGGGAAGCCTCACGAAGGCGGCTCGCCGCCTGAATCGCACGTTGCAGGCCGTCAGCCGCTCCCTGGCGACGCTGGAAGAGGACGTCGGCGTTCAGCTCGTCCACCGCACGACGCGGCATTCGGCGCTGAGCGAAGCGGGCGAGACTTTCTTTCGCCGGGTAAAGCCGGCGTTAGAGGAAATAGGGGAGGCTCGGCTGGAAGTCGCTGATCGCCGGAAGGCGCCCTCCGGCACATTGCGTGTGGGGGCGCCGATACTGTTCGGCCCCGACTTCCTGGTTCCGATCATCGCGGAATACATGCGGGCGTATCCGCAGGTCGAAGTCGATCTGCAATTGACGGATTCTTTTGTCGATCTTTCGGGCGCTGGCCTCGACCTGGTTGTGCGTATCGCGGACCTGCCCGATTCCGGCCTGCAAGGCAAGCGGCTAGGGGCGTTGCGCAGGGTCGTATTTGGCGCGCCCTCGTATTTCGAAGCGCACGGCCGTCCCGCGCATCCTTCGGAATTGCGCCAGCACGCCTGTATCGTCAGGACCGTTGACCAGCGGCCAGGGCAGTGGGCCTTTCAGATTGCCGGAAAGCCGCGCAACGTCGGGGTCCGCGGGCCATTCCGCACGAATACGATGGCGGCGATCTATTCCGCAGCAAGCGCCGGACTCGGCATCGGCTATTCGCCGATGTGGCAGATCAGGCACCTGTTGGACACGGGAGAGGTGGAAACCATACTTGAGGATTTCGAGCCCAAACCGGTGCCGATCCATGCGCTCTGGCAAGAGAACAGGCTCCCACCCGCCAAGGTGCGGGCTTTCGTCGATTTTCTGGCATCACGGTTGAAGCTTGATTGCCTGTAGTCCCGGCACCGCCACTGCGTCTTTGAACGGCTTGGGGATATTCTCGATCGAGACCCGTCAAAGCATTCTGCTGAAGTGTCGCACCCCCTTGCGCAGCAGCATCATCAGGGACTCGCGCTCTTGCTCGGTGTAGGCATCCAGCAGTTGTTCCACCGAGGCTTGCGAGAGCGCGGCAGCTTCCTCCAGATGCCGCCGTCCGGCCACGGTCAGCTTGACGTCGTATTTGCGCTGATCGATTTTGCTGCGGCGCTTTTCAATCAAGCGCCGTTCCGCCAGGATCTTGACCACCAGGGCCGTGGTGGTGCGATCCAGGTCAGCCAGCCGGCCGATACCGGCGATGTCCAGCACCTCGCAACGATCAAGCAGGAAAAGCACGCTGTATTGGTTGGGGGTCAGGTCGAGACTGCGACATGCGCTGCCGAACATCTCATTGCACACCTGGTGCAGGCGCCGGATCAGGAATCCGGGCCGGTCATACAGCGCCGCGAAACGCGGGTCGGTCAGGTCGGGTTTGCGTACGCCGTCTTGCGGGGTGTCGATGAACGCCAGCAAAGCATTGGCATAGGCGGCGGGGTCGCCATCAATGCCATTGTGCGCCTGGCCTGTCAGTACCTCGGTCTGCACATCGGGCAGCGCGTCGGCCAATTGGCGCGTCGCTTGGGCAAAGCGTGGCAGGCTGAGTTCGCCCAGGAACAGCTGGACGGGAATGTTCAAGCGGCTGAGCGCCGGCCAAGGAGCGCGGTAGTGTTGCACCTCTGCGATTTCGCGCACCACGGTGTGGGCGATCTGCACGCGTTGCGTCCAGTTGGCTTGGGCACGCAGACCGTCGATGGCGACTTCGGGCAGCTTCAGCACCAGTCGATAGAACAGCAGCAGGGCGTCTTCGGGGCGTCCAGCGGCCAAGGCGTCTCGGGCCTGGGCAATCGCGGTCATGTCTTCGTCCGAGGCAGCGTCGCGCAGCGGGGGTTCGTACAGCGACAACGCCTGCACCCGGGGTTCGCGCAGGGCGGCCTCGAGTGCGCAGATGGCGCCATAGGAATGGCCCACCAGGACCAGCCGTTCGCCGGGCAGGGCGGCGATGACCGCCTGCACATCCTGCACTTCCTGGTCAATCGCATATTGCGGGCCGTCGCCGCTGCCGGCACGGCCACGGCGGTTCAGCGCGTACACCCGGTGCCGTGCCGACAGTGCGGCCAACACGGGCCGCCAACGTGCGGCCGTGGCCGTGGACCCGTGCACCAGCAGCAGCGCAGGGCCGGCGTTGCCATGGACTTCGACGTGCAGCGCAGTGCCGTCCGCGGATACCACCGTCAGCGCGTCAGCCATGCTGCTGGCCCTGGACGGCCCGCGCAGCTTCCTGAATCCACTTCAGGCCATTGACGGTCTGGATCAGCGTGGTGGTGGCGCCCAGCGTCAGCAGCACGGCGTGGCGCAAGGCGTCTTCCGTCACGCCCAGGCCCAGTGCGCGCTCGGTGTGCGCGCGCACGGCGATTTCGTTGCCAGCGGTGGCGAAGGCGGCGATCAGAACAAGCTCACGCGTGGCTTCGTCGATGGGGCCAGCGTCGCGCACAGCGACGCGCAACGCCTGGAAGCCATCGGCCGCATTGGCGTCGATCGAGCGCAGGATGTCGGAGGGCAGGGGCGTAACGAGTGTGGTCATGAGGACGCCTTTTCAAATAGGAATACGTGGTTGCATTGTTTGGATGAGGCGTCATTCTGAAGCACAAAGGGCTTGAAAGAACATGGCTTTTTTGGCGTTTGCTAATTGCTCGAATCAATTTAAAGAATGCGCATAGGTATACGTATCATGCCAAGACCTCAAGACTCGTACCGCTATCAAGCACGGCGTTTTCCATGTCCAGACAACTCAAGCTCGGCGCCCTCATCAACGCCACCGGATTCCATATTGCGGCGTGGCTGCATCCGAACGCACCGCTGGCCGACGCCACGGATATCGACTATTACGCGCGATTGGCGCGCAGCGCCGAGCGCGGCTTGTTCGACTTTCTTTTCCTGGCCGACAGCTCGGCCATCATGTACGGGCAAGACCGCGAGGCCATGAGCCGCATTGCATTGGTCAGCCACCTGGAACCGGTCACGTTGCTGTCCGCGTTGGCGGCGCTTACCCGAAACGTCGGCCTGGTTGCCAGCGCCACGACCACATACAACGAACCCTTTCATCTGGCGCGCAAGTTCGCGTCGCTGGACCACCTGAGCAAGGGCAGGGCGGGGTGGAACATCATCACCTCGGCCAATCAGGCCGAAGCCGGCAACTTCAGCCGCGACGAGCATGTGGCGCATGCGCAGCGGTATGCCCGGGCGCATGAGGCCGTCGAAATTGTCGAAGGCCTGTGGGACAGCTGGGACGACGACGCCTTCTTGTATGACCGCGACAGCGGGGTGTACTTCGATCCGACCCGGCTGCATACGCTGGGCCACGAGGGCGAACTCTTTCGCGTCAGCGGCCCGCTGAATGTGCCGCGCCCGCCTCAAGGCTATCCGGTGCGCCTGCAAGCCGGGTCATCCGACACCGGGCAGCGGCTGGGCGCGCGCCATGCCGACGTCATCTTCACCGCGCAGCGCAGCCTGGGTGCGGCGCAGGCGTTCTACCGCGGCATCAAGGATGCCGTGGCCGGCCAGGGGCGCGACCCGGACCATGTGAAGGTCTTGCCCGGCATCGTCCCTTTCGTCGCCGCCACGCAAGAAGCGGCGCAAGCCAAGTTCGACCTGCTGCAGGATCGCATCCATCCGTCCGTGGGGCTGGCCCTGTTGCGTGAATTGCTGGGTGGCCTGGATTTGTCCGGTTATCCGCTGGATGGTCCCGTGCCTGACCTGGGCAACTCCAATGCCGGGCAGAGCCGGCAGGCGCTGCTGCTGCTGCAAACGGCGCGCGAGGGCAATTTGACCATCCGCCAGCTGTACCTGAAGGCAGCCGGCGCGCGCGGCCACCACACATTGATCGGCACGCCGCAAACGATCGTGGACGAGATGGAACAATGGTTCAAGAACGAGGGGGCGGATGGCTTCAACATCATCCCACCGTACCTGCCCGACGCGCTGGACGATTTCGTGGAACTGGTGGTGCCTGAATTGCAGCGCCGCGGCCTGTATCGCACGGCCTACGAGGGCAAGACGTTCCGTGAAAACCTGGGAGTGCCGCATCCGCGTTCCCGCCACGCGGCAGGACGCGCATGAGCCGGGCATTTGCATCGTCGCGCTGGCGCAAGGCGGCAACCCCCTTGTTGCTGGTACTGGTCTGGCAGGGCCTGGCCTGGGCCGGGCTGATATCGCCCGAGGTCTTGCCGTCGCCGCTGGCGATTGCGCACACGTTCTGGAAGCTGACGGCCAGCGGCGAACTGCCGCATCATCTGGTGGTCTCGCTGGCGCGTGCCGCGTCGGGCCTCCTGATTGGTATCGCGGTTGGCGGCTCGCTGGCGCTGATGGCCGGGCTTAGCACCCAGGGTGAGGACATCGTCGACGCCACGGTGCAGATGCTTCGCACCTTGCCGCATCTGGCCATCGTGCCCCTGTTCATTCTGTGGTTCGGCATTGGTGAAACGCCCAAGATCGCGCTGGTTGCGCTGGGCGTCACGTTCGCCATCTACATCAATTTGTTTTCGGGCATCCGGCACGTCGACGCCAAGATCGTGGAAGCGGCCCGGACACTGGGCGCCACACGGCGCGAGATGATCCGCCACATCATCCTGCCCGGCGCGCTGCCGTCGGCCTTGGTCGGCCTGCGCCTGGCGGTGGGCACGGCTTGGCTGAGCCTGGTCGTGGGCGAGCAGATCAACGCCACCAGCGGTATTGGGTTCCTGATCATGGATGCCCGTGAATTCATGCAAACCGACGTGATCTTCGTCGGCCTCATCGTCTATGCGCTTTTGGGCCTGAGCACCGATATGTTGATCCGCTATCTGGACCGGCGCGTGTTCGCCTGGCGTCCGTCGTTTGTGAGGCACTGATGGCAGACGCACGCTACAGGCCGGGCAACCGCCCGGTGCGCATTGCGCGGTTAAGCAAGTCATTCGGCGGCAAACCGGTGTTGGACGCGCTAGACCTTGAGATTCCGGCCGGCCAGTTCGTTGCCCTGCTGGGCCATAGCGGCTCGGGCAAGTCCACCTTGCTGCGCATCCTGGCCGGGCTGGACAGCGCCGATAGTGGCCGGGCCGAGGTGCCCGACGTACGCACGGTGGTGTTCCAGGAACCCCGCCTGATCCCCTGGATGCGTGCTCGCGAGAACGTCACCTTCGCCCTGCGCGCAGCGGATTCGGGTGCGCTGGCCGAGCGTGCGCTGCAGGAGGTCGGGTTGGCCCATCGCCTGGACGCCTGGCCATTGACGCTGTCTGGCGGCGAGGCGCAACGCGTGGCCCTGGCGCGCGCGCTAGTGCGATCGCCCCAGTTGCTGTTGCTGGACGAGCCGTTCGCCGCGCTGGATGCCCTGACCCGCGCCCGCATGCATGTGCTGGTGCAAAAGCTGTTCGAAGACCACCGGCCCGCCGTGTTGCTCGTCACGCACGATGTGGACGAGGCCGTGATGCTGGCCGATCGCGTCCTGGTGCTGCAGGACGGTGCCATCGTGCAGGACCACACGGTTTCGACGCCGCGCCCACGCCAGCGCGACGATGCGCGCATGTTGCCGCTCAAGCAGCAGTTGCTGGCGGCACTGGGCGTTCCCACACTCTCTGCCGCGGCCTAGGCCCGCGCGAGGATTCCTTTAGCGTTAACCGGCCCTGGCTGCCTTTCTGTCATGATGAATCGACGTACTTTGTTCAAGACTTCCGCTGCGCTGGCGTTGGGCGCGATCGCCCCGCTGGCGTTCGCTCAACCGCGGCCCGCCGTCAAATACGCCAAGCTGCGCTTCGGCGTGCCCAGCGCGCTGGCCGCAGACCTGCGCATGAAGCTGGCCGGCCAGTTGCAGGACCTGCCTTTCGAGATCGAATGGTCGCGTTTTCCCACGTCGCCGGCCGCGCTGGAGGCCCTGGCCTCGGGCGCGATCGACATGACGGCGGGCGGCGATGGCAACGTCATCGCCCTGGCTACGCGTCCGCGCAAAGCCGTGGCCTGCAGCGCCTACGCCAACATCCTGTTCCATGAAATCGTGGTGCCGAAGGGGTCGGATATCCAGAACGTCGCGGGCCTGAAGGGCAAGCGGGTGTCGCTGGTGAAGGGCGCGGGCTTTGAATATAAGCTTCGCTACATGCTGGAAGAAAGCGGCCTGAAATGGGAAGACATCAAGCCCGTCTACCTGTCGCCGCCGGATGGCATGTCCGCCTTCATCAACGGTTCGGTCGACGCCTGGGCCATCTGGGATCCTAGCGCCGCCGTCGCCGAAATCCGCCATGGCGGGCGCCAATTGGCGGTGCCCGCGCGCCCGGCCTACAACTTCCACTATGCCAATCGGGACAGCCTGGATGATCCGGCGCGCGAGGCCTCCATCCTGGAATTCATCAAGCGCGATCTGCGCTCGCATGCCTGGGTGAAGGCGCATCCGGATCAATGGGCCGCGGCCCAGGTCGGCGCAGGGCTGGACGCCGAGGTCTCCCGACTGGTCGCGCGCCGTACGCCCGGCGGCGGCGAGCCCTCGTTGATCGCCGGGCCGGTCTTCGAAGAGCTGCAAGGCATCGCCGACGTATTTGCCGAGTCGGGCTATATCCCGAACAAGGTCGACGTGAAGACGGCATTTGACGCGCGCTTCAATACGCCATTGCAGGCCTTCGCAGCAACGTTGCGATGAGGGTGAGGCGCCACCACGCAGCGGCGAATCGACGCGTGGCGTAGTCACAGCAGAGCATGTCGCCGCCCAGACCGTCGCTTACCGCCGGCTGCTTCCGACCCAAAGCGGACTGGGCGTAGCAAGTGCGTCGCCAGTCCCTGACCCGGCCGATTCAGGCGAACAGCAGGCTACAGGAACCCGATCCATCTGCCCGCGACCAGGCATCCAGTCCATAGCAGCAGCGAGACGGCGGCCTGGCAGCGCAGCGCGCTGGATGGGCGGCCTCCCTGTAAAACCTGCCCCCATGCTCCGCCCCGGCGCACGAGCCAGGCGTTGATTGCGCCCGCGCCCAGCAAACCCATCTTCACCACGAATGCCGGATTCTGCAGATATTCCTGCGGCCGCACGGTGAATAGCGTGGCGCCGGTCAGTACGGCAAGAGCAAGGCCGAGCGAGGCTGTCCTGGCCAGCACGGGCGCCAGGAGCGCCAAGGAGGTGGGCTTGAGGACGCCGAGCAGGCGCAAGTCCAGCGGAACGATCGAACCGATCAACAGGCCGATGGCGCCGATATGAGCGGCGTTGACCAAAAGGTAGAGCGTTGCGGACCGTCGCAGCCACAGCGCCGGCGGCAGGGCCGTAAGCTGTTCCAGCGCCAACCGAAGCAGTTCGGGCATGGCTGAAGGCCGTGGGGCTCAGGGTTTCTTGATGCGGCTGGGATAGATGTCGTAGGTCTTGCCGCCCACCATGACCTGGACGGCCTTCATGCGCTTGTTGCCGGCGTCCTGGTCGCGGTTGCCGATAGCGGTGATGGGGTCGCCCGGCTTGGCCGACCCCTCGACGAATCCCGCTTCCTTCGTCTGGGTGGGATTGCCGAGTTCGACCACCCAGACACCGTCGTTGGCTCGCACCCTCAACGTGGGATGAGGCGGCGCGACCTGAACCTCCTCAACCGTGCCTTGCAAGGTCATCTGTTCGGATTCCGCCCACGACCACCCGTGATGCGCCATGGCTGCGGGGGCCACTGCCGACAGCGCGGATATCGTCAGCCCTGCCAATAACGCGCGTTTGGATAGCTTCATGTCGATGCTCCTGGGTTGCGGTTAGGCTGTCGCCATGGCCCGGCGCTGCGGCGTGGCGGCCAGTGAGCCAAGCATAGCAGCGGTACAGCGGTTTTTGCCACGGCGGACACCTGCGGTGGGCAACTCACTAAAACGTCATTCTGAAGCCCGCCGTAGCGGTGACGATATAGCTGCCGGAGAAGTCCACATCGGCGTCGACCTGGCCATAGATCGCATAACGTTCCGCCCAACCGTAGTTTGCTCCCGCGCCCACGCTGCCCCAGGTTCGCGCCATGCGCGTGGCCGCCGGCACGTCGGCCACGCGCACACGGGTTCCGTCCAGGAATTCATGTTTCACGTTGACGACGCCATAGACGCTGGATTCCCGACTCACGCCACCCGTTTGCCAATTGCTTTTGTAGTCCAGCGCAATACCGACGCGGGCCAGCAGGCTGTCCCCCTTGTCGCTTTCAACGTGCGCGCCGAATTTGTCATTGAAGCTGTCGAAGCGGGTCGATGCGTAGGTCAGCTGCGCCTGCGGGATCAGCGCCAGTCGCTCGTTCAGTCCGTACGCCTTGCCCGCTTCGATACCCAGCCCGTAGCTGTTGGCTCGGCTGCCGCCCTTCAACTTGCCGGCCAGCCGGGAATTCAGGTCGCTCTCGAACCAGGTTGCCTGGGCCTGGGTATCGATATAGAGGCCATTCTTGCCGTACCAGGTCAGCGTCGGTGTCAGGCCATAGGCGGTAGTGTCGATCGTGCCGTTGCCATACGCCGAAAACAGGTGTGTGTCGGCCTTGCCGTACTGAAAGGCCATGCCGCCCACTAAGCGGGACCCTTGTTCTTGACCCGCCAGGATACGGTCAACACCAAATTGCGCCTTCCAGCTGTCGATGTCCTGGCGTGCGCCCGTGGTGGACGTGGAAGGTTCGAGCCGGCTTGTCGTGCCCTCCATCCGGCTCCATACGCCGTTGCGACCGACGTCCGCCGAGTCATATAGGCGGTTGCCGACGCGCTGGCGCAGGGTGGGTAGCCGGCTCAAGTTAAGGAGCGTGTTGGCGTAGGCTTCATAGACCGGCACACCGGGCTGATACAGCAAGGGCGGTTCGACGCCCGGCGAAACGCCACCGGTCGGAGGTGTGCCGGGGCCGATTGGGGGCGTGCCTGGATCGGTTGGCGGTGTGCCGGGATCGGTTAGGGACGATCGCAGATACCAGCCGCCGTCTGCGGAGTCCTGCTGCAGGACATAGCCGTAGGCGCCGGCCACCAGGGCTGGACGCCCATTGATGACGTAGTCGCCGTTAGCCAGGTCGAACTGTCCCGCCGAGACCCCGTTGACCTGCACGATCTGTATGCCCCGTTGGGTCAACCCGCCAGCGCCTGCCATGTTCGTCACGGTGACCGGTGTCGCGCCCGCGGTGTCGCCCGTGACGACCAACTTATCGGTTGGCGAGTTATCCCCGCCAAGCTGGGTGCGGATTTCCAGATTGCCGCCCTGTGCCGTGTAGTCACCGGCGACCGTCAGGGTGCCGAAGCCACTGCGCGGCCCCGGGGCGATGGTGCCTCGGTTGGCCGTCGCACCGACGCGTCCCGTGCCGGTCAGCCGTGCTCCCGAGAAAACGTTCACCGGGCCGCCGAGGACGCCATCGGCCTGGAGCGTGCCAGCCTGGATGTCGGTAGTACCCGTAAACGCGGCGCTGTTGCCCGACAAGGTCAGCCTGCCGGCGCCCAGCTTGTTGAGGTTGGAGGTTCCCGAGAACGCGGTCATCACGCCTACCTCGTAGCCGTTGGTATCGAACCAAGCACCTTCGCTTCCAATCGCCTGCGTCGAGAAGCCATTCAAGAAGTCAGCCTCGTCACGGTTGGCGCGCAGGACACCCCCATTCAGGTTGAAAGTGGCGTTGCCGGCGCTCTTGATGACCGAGCCGGTCTCCAGCACGCCGCGGCCGCTGGCGTCGCCGATGAGGTTCAGCGTACCGGTGGCGGTGCTGGCGACGGTCAGCCACGTATCGCTACCGGCGACCGCCAGCCCGCCCTTGTCGATAGTCAATGTTCCCGTGCCGGCCGAGCCGATTTCGATTCGGTCGCTCGCGGCAAGCGTAGAGATATCGGCCGTTGTGCTCGAAACGGTCACCGTGCCCACGCCGCCCGCCTGGTTGCCGATGTAGATCGTTGCGGCGGCGCCCGGCGCGGATGATCCGACCGTGCGCACAGTGGCGCCTTCCAGGACGCGCAGGTCGCCAAGACCCTCGAAGCCTACGTAGATATTGTTGAAGGGATCCCAGACTGTTGTCCTGCCCGACACGATAGCGCTGCCATCGCTGCCGGCGAGCCAGCCGATAATGCCCTGGCCGCTGTGCACGGCGCCGCCGTCGTCGATCCGCAGCGTGCCCCGGCCGCTTTCGCCGATCATGAATGCTCTGCCCGCCGAGAGATTCCACGTTGACCCCGGCCCGGAAACGAGAACGCTCCCGACGCTGCCGTTATTGCTGCCGATGGTGCCCGAGTCGCTTTGGGCCATGCCAGCATCCAGGATCGTCAGTGTGCCGCTGCTGCCAGCATCCACCCCGACGAGCACGGAGCCGAGGCTGGTCCAGGTGGACGCCGTGCCACCGGCGTCGCGGCCCGACACCGTCAGCGCTCCCACGGCGCCATTCAGGTTTCCAATGTACGCCCCGTCATTGGTTACGGAACCGCCATTGGTGATGGTCAACGTCCCGGTGAGGGAATCGCCAACAGTCAGGTCGCCTCCGACAGCCCAATCCGGCGTCTGGACCGGGCCGGGCAATACCTCGCCGGTACCGACGACTGACTGCGCGTACGTCGGGTTCGTGAAGTTGGCCGCGGATGCGGCCAGGATTATCCATTTTGACAATCCCGGCCGATTGCTATTCTTGTTGGACACGACCATTCCTCTGTCAGTAGATGCAAACCACGCAGTTAATACGGCACGTGGGGTGCTCAACTTTATAGGCGTTTACCCCCCCGATCATCCCCATGGGAACGTGTGTGGCGGATATCGCCGGAATCCCACCGTCAAGGATTGTCAACAAAAAGGCCGGAGAGCTTTTCTCACGATATTGTGTTGCCAGGCATAGTTGCCACGTGAAGATTATTAAGGCCCGGGGGGATATTGGGCGATTGAATAGTGGATTTTCATAGGATCGCCAGAGAGCCGACGCTTATACTCCAGCCAGGAGCAATAGGGCCACGAACGATACAGAAGGTTGTTATGGACGCTTGTTTCGTGAGGGGAACGACGTGTTGCTGCAGCAAGGCAGGCGTGAACAACAGATGCGGCCCACCGTGCGCCGGGTCACGCTGTGGTTGGCCGTCGTCTGGTTAGCGCTGGTAGCGGGCCTGGGGTGGTGGGTTTCGCAGAGAATCGTGACTGCGCAGCTGGCTAGACTGGCAGCTAGCGCCGAGTACGAGTCTAAAACGACCGTGCGCGTGATGGACCGCTTGTTTACCGAGATGGTGAGCGTGGCCAATATGGTGGCGCGGCAGAGTCTGGTGATTGAACTCGCAATTCGTTATCGCACAGATCCGCCGGGCGCTGCCGAACTGACACGGCAAGAGCGCGCTGCTCAGTTTGCGCGAGACCCCTTGGTGCGCAGGGTGGGCGACGTCATGAACGCTCTGGCCAGTGATCTGCGTTACGCGCGCATTTACATGAACAATATGTCGGACGATACGGTCACGGCCAGCAATTGGGCCGAACCGGACAGCATCGTGGGCATGATCTACTCGGGCCGGCCCTACCTCATTGACGCGTTGCGCACCGGCAATGGCCATTCGTTCGGTATTGCTCGTCTGAATAAATCGCCATCCTATTTCGTGGCCAGTCGCATCGAGGACTCGAACGACGTGCCGTTGGGCTCAGTCACGGTCAAGTTCGACGCGCCAGAGGTGGCGCTTTATCTGACAGGGCGCCATGTTGCGCTGATCGTGAATCGCCAGGGGCGCGTGATCACGGCTTCGTCGGAGCCGTTCATGCTACGCAACGTCGCGGCGCTTCTCCCGCCAGGCACGGTTCTTCCGCCGGATGGCGAAGAAGAGCCAGGCGAGCTCATGGATGTGCGCGCGGCAGACGGGTCAGACAGTGCCGACCAGTGGCTCATCGATGGCAGGCCCTATCTGCTGCGGCAACAGCCGTTGTCGGGTACCCAATATCAGTTGCTCACGTTGGCGAGTTTGGAGCATCTTGCTCCCATGCGCAGACAGCATGTCTGGATGGCGGGGCTGGTTGCGGTGTTTGGCTTGATCGTGATCCTGCTATCTGGCCATGTGGCCCGCCAAATCGTGATGCGCCGACAGGATGAACGGTATGCGGCCAACTATGACGCGCTGACCGGCCTGCCGAATCGACGCGCAGTATTGGCCGAGTTGGAGCGGTTGTTCGCTCTGGCAAAGCGCACGCAGCAATGGGTGCTGGTGGCCTTTATCGATCTGGATGGATTCAAACCCATCAACGACACCTATGGGCATGAGGCCGGCGACAGATTTTTGATCGAGGTTGGCCGGCGCATGTCGGCCGCTCTGCGGGCAAGCGATATGCTGGGGCGCTGGGGTGGCGACGAGTTCGTTGTGGTTGGACTCGTGACCCAGTCCGCGTCCGACGATCCGCAAAGGGGCGTCGACGAGATGCGCAGCCGGCTGGCGTTGCCGCTGATCGGTACCTATACCTCAGATGAGTGCAGTTTCGACTATCGAGGCGCAAGCTTTGGCATTGTCAGCGTGGATCCCGCTGTCAGTTCGCTACAAGCCGCGCTCAAGGAAGCTGACCGGCTTATGTATGCGGACAAACAGGCGCGGCGGGCGCAGCAAACAGCCCAAGGGTGGGCAGGGGTGTGAATCTATTTGCAGGCCCGACGCAACCCGGCCAATCCTTGCGCGTGTCGCGCAAGGAAGCTTTTTCCTACATGGTAGGTTGCGGAATAGGGCTGTCTTTCGGCAGGGTGCCCGAAATGCGCGATGGGCAATCCGAAATTCCCCACTTGGTCACCACGCCTTTGTCGATCATGAACTTTTCGATGCATACGTGATACGCGGACATAGGGCCCCAGATTTCTTCGTATGAAACGATTTTTGCACCGCTTCCAAGCGTATAGCTCTTTTTTGGGGGACCCCACTTCGAGATCAGTTGTTCTTCTGTACTGCCGACCCAGATTGAATTGACGTCGTTATAGGTTTTATAGCGCGTGCCATTCAGCATGTTCATCTGGCCTGGAGTGCACCCCACAAGCAGCGATGGCAAGACAACAAGCAGTGCCAATTTTCTCATTTTGACCGTTACCCCAAAGTTCTACTGTTGAGAGTTGAGCCCTTCAGCGCGGCATGCCTGGGAAAAGACCTTCTGCGCGCCGCCGTCATGCCCGGCGCAAGCGGGGCCGCAAAATGGCCGCGCTTGTATTGATTTTGGGCGTCAATGTATCAGAAACCTTGCTGTCCGGTAGTAAACATTCATGTAAGACGCCGGTGCCGGCGCTGATGGGTGCGTGGGGACGGCATTGGTCTCAGCGGACAGGCAACAGATATTTCAGGCCCTGCGTGAATCCACGCGGGGCGACACTGAGATGGTCTTCGTCGTTCAGGACCGCTGATTTCAGTTTCAAGCCCGGGTACTTGCGGCCTTGCAAGGCCGTTTCCAGCGCCCGGTTGTCGGCGACCATGTCCACCGTCTGGTTGTAGCGCCGATCCCCTTTGCGCAGAGCCTCAAAGGCGCCGACATACAGATAGACATTTGCCGCGAGGTCCTGATTCTGCTTGGCGTATTGCGCTTCGAGCGTGAAGGCATACCGCTTGTCATACCAGAGAGACGGGCTGCCGAGGATATAGCCGCTGAACAGGCTGGGCTCGGTGAAAAGGATCTGCGTCCCAAGCAGGGCGCCGTAGGAGTGTCCCAGAAATATTGCGCGGGCAGTGTCGGCCCGATAGCGAGCCGCGATGAATGGTTTGACCTGATCGCGCAGATACGCTTGATAGGCGCGCGACTGGCCATGGACGGCGTTGGCGGGGGCCGAGCTTGGGCCATTGGGCGTCGGGGTGTAGTCACGTTGGCGGCTCGGCCCGCCATCTTCACCCTTGCCATAAGACAAGCCGACCAGGATGAATTCCTCTATCTTGGGCCCTTCGACGTTCAGGCGGCGTCCCAATTGCCGGATGATCGGAAAAGCGTAATCGGCGTCGGTCACATACAGCACCGGGTAGCGCCGCTGCGGCTGCTTTGCATAGGACGGCGGCAAGGCAACGAAGACCTGGTAGCCGCGCCCCGACACCGGGTCGGGCACGTCCCAGACCTCGCTGTCCGCGATTTCGTATGGGCGCCCCTCGCCGGCTTGTACCTTTGGTGTCGATGGGGGCTGGGCGTGCGCCGGAGGACTAAAAACACCGACGCTGGCAATGAGGGCAAAGAACAGGGCACTTGAAAAATGTCGTTGCATGCGGAGTCTGCTCGCCGGCAGCAGGCAGTTTGTGCTGGCCGGGGGTGTCATGTTGATAGGGAGGCCATCGCGAAGTCAGCGCATAGAAGGGCAATAGGCGGGGTATGCCTATTTTGTTCGCGTACGCTGCTGCCGTCTGCGATAATGCGGCCCGCGCGGCGGCCGACAATGAGCCACGGCCCGCCGGCCGTGCCAGGCACTCCGGAATGTACACCCCGGAGTTTGCTCTTGATAGTGCTCAGGTTTATACAACAAGGCGAAATGAAAGTACGCGCATTCTGCATTGCTTCGCTAGGGGCTGTGCTGCTGACTCAAGCATCAGTGTCCTTCGCGCAAAATGTCAATGGAAAGAATCTCTTTACCCAGAGATGCGCCATGTGCCATGGCGCGGATATCAAGGGGACCGGGCCGTTGGCCAAGAAAAGCAATCCTCCCACCCCTGATCTGACCACCGCCGCTTTCAAGAAACGACTCCATGAGTATCCGGGCGTCATTGTTTCGTCGGTAATCCTTCGGCCCAATGGAGACCTGATTCCCCGCACCTTGCGGGAGAACGGCGTGAAGCTGGCGCCACACACCTGGACGGTGCAGGATTTTCGCGATCTGAATCATTACATGAGTGGCGTGATTGCAAAAAGCCGATGAGTTTCAGGGCGGGAAGACTAGCCTCAAGTTGCTGATATCCAGCGGGTCTTTCATGACGATTTGAGACCCTGGGTCGCGCTCACCAGGTGTACTTCACGCCGATTCGCCCGACATATTGGTGATAATCCTGCGCGCCCCAGCTGCCTGACGCGTTGACCCATCCTGTCCAGCCCTTCGTGAAGTCGGCATGTACGCCCACCTTCAGTTCATAGCGGTCCTTGGGATACAAGCCGCCGACGGGTAGCTGATTGAAAGACACGGAACTATCGACGCTGCTGTGCCACCAGTTTACGGTCGCGAAGGGTTGGGCTTTGCGGTTGTTGCCAAGATCAAGGGTGGTGTAGGTACGGACCCCAAGACGGGTGATTGTTCCATTCGAATCGGCGCGGTCCACTTGGGTGCCGTTCTGCTCCGTGATGCTGTCGGTGTTGGAGTCGACGTAAATCACTTGAGCCTGCGGTTCCAGTATCCAGTTCTCGCGCAGTTTGAACGCGTAGCCGGCCTCCGCCGACACCGCCCAAGCCTGGGAGTCGTAGTCGACACGCGGCAAATCGCTTCCTTGTACTCTGTTGTTGAACCAGCCGTATTGGAACCAGGTATCGACGTAGGCGCCAAGTTTGGTTTCGTCATTCTGGAACCAGGTGCCGTACAGGCCTGCGCTGTATCCGTTGACGCGTCCCTTCGCCTTATAGGGGTTGCCGTCGGCGCGGGCAGTGCTGTCGGCGGTCCCATATCCAAGCATGGCGCCAAGGTGCAATCGATCGGTTTCCGAAAAGAGCTTCCACTGCGCCAGGTCCCCGCCACCTTGCAACAAGAAAAGGTCCGTGCTGACGTCAAAGTTCCCATCGCGGCTGTGGGAACCTTCCCACTTTCCTACCGCGCGCAGCCAGAATGCTCTGCGCTTGCTGTCGTCATCCGCGAACTGCTGCGATTCGATGAATTGGGGTTCGCCCAAGCGGTCGTGCATGCTCTGCACGAACATCTGCGCGGCCAGGCGCTGGTTGGCAAGGTAGGCCGCAACTTCCGGGCGATACAGGGGCTCGGGCTCAGGCGTCGGGCCGGGAGGGCCCGGCGGGACTGGCGGGACCGGTGGGGTAGGCGGCTCGGGCGGCGGCTCCGGTTCCTTTTCTGACCGCAAGTACCAACTCTGATCGGTCGGGGCTGCGGCGGAGCCCTGGTAGAGCCGATATTCGTAGGGGCCAGCGACTGCGCGGCCGGACAGGGCGAACGCTCCCGCTCCGGAAACGCCTCCGTTGACAACTTCCACCACCTGAATCCCGCTTGCTGTTGTCAACGCACCGGGACCTCCCGCGTTCTTGATGCGCAGTTGGGAAGCGCCCGTGGCGCTCCCACCATCGATGACGAGTTTGTCCGACGGTGAATTGTCGGTTCCCAAGAAAGTATTCAGCGCGATGACGCCATCTCCGCTGTAATTGCGCACCGTGAGGGTTTTGTAGGCCCCCGCTTGCGGAGGCGTGAAATCGATGAGGCTGGGATCATTGACCAACGTGGTCAGATTGGAATTACCGGTCAGCGTCCATGTGGAATCGATCAAGGTCACATTCGACGTGCTGCCCGCCTCGGTGATCGCGGCGCCGGTTAGCGTCGCATTCCGGGCAAGGACGTTAGCGGTGGCCGCTGCGCCGGCCGGCGCGCCAGCACTACTGACCGCCGCCGGATTGCCGGCGTCCGGCGCAAGGCTGGGATCCACGCCATGCAGTACGCGGCTCCGGCTGCTTAGCAACGTGCCAGCGCTGGCCACCTGCAGCCAGTTGGTCGCGCCGGTGACGGTCGCTCCCGTCAATTGGATATTTGCCGTCCCCCCGTCAGCGCCGATCGCGCTCCCAGTCGCGCTTGTGATACTGCCGCCGTTGATGGTGGCGCTTTGGGTTCCTGTGTCGCTGGCCAGCAATAGGCCGATTGCCTGTGGGCCGTTGACGGTGACGGTGCTGTCGGTGGCAGCAAAGCTTGACTGGCCAGCCACCACCACGCCATGCGCTTGCGTCCCTTGCGTCTGTACCGAACCATTATCGAAGGTGATGTTGCTGCCAGCGCCTTGCGCAAGGATCCCGAACCCGCCTGGTCCCGTGGTGGTTATGGTGTTGCGCGTCGCCTGGAAGACGGTGGGCGTTTCTCCTGTGCTGGTGTATGCGTAAAGACCTACGGCGTCAGCACCTCGCGTCTCGAGCCGAACATCCGAGAGTTCTGCGCGGGACCCATCTATGCCGATTACGCCATAGGCATCGGCGCCTTCAGTCAAAATGCTTGCGGTGGATCCCCCCAGCGGGGCCACAACCAAGTGGTTTGTCGGGCTGACATATCTGCGCAGGAAAATGCCGCTGCTGTCGGCGCCGGTTGTATGGATGTCGATGGTGCCTTGCAGTACAGATTCCCCCACACCCAGCATGTATAGGCCATCCGACGTCTGGCCCGTCGTGCTGACGCGCAGTGTCGAGCCCGGAGCCGACGTAAGTTTGCGCTCGACCGATGTCGGATACGTCAGGCTATAGCCTAATTCGATGCCACGCGCGTATTGGCCGCCCGTGGTCTGCACGTCAAGCACCCCACCAGCAGCGATCGAAATCGCGGTGTTGTTGCTCGTCATCACGCCCTTGGGCCATGGGTTGCCGCCCGCCGGCGCCGTTTCGATTTTCAACGTGGCGCCATTGCCGATGTTCAGTTGGCTCAACGTGCCGAAAGGCGTATGGCCCAAGTTGATGCCCTGAAAGCCACGGATCGTCACTGTGGAATTGGGCGCCAACGAGAACAGCGCCTGCGAATTTACGGTTGATTGCAGACCGAGACCCGTTGGGGTCACCGTTGTGATCGTGACGTTTGTGCCAGTTTGGAAATTGACGTTCGCCGAGGGGCCATTCGTCGCAAAGACGCCCAGGTCGACATTCCCGATGGTGATATTTCCAGGGCCGAAGTTCAGGGTAGCGCCACCTACGCGTATGGCGGAGCTTGAACCAGTACCTGTGACGCTGTCACCCCCATTCAAGGTGAAGGTCGTGCCAGTGGGGACAGTGAACGGCGTGTAGTTGGTTGCCCAGGCGGTCGCTGTTACGAGCCACGCAGCCACGCCAGCCGAACGTGAGACCCTGTATTTGAAAGAACATGCGAAGTGCGCCATCTGACTCGTCTCCTCGAAGGCGCATCGGCGCAACGCCGGGACGCACTTCATCAGTACCCAAAGGAATTGGGCATACGACGTAAATAGATTGGGACCTACGCTGTCGTCGCCACGGCTGAGCGTGAGACTATTCGCAAATATTCGCATTAATCTTACGAATATTCACTTCCTATTTACTTGAATGTGTCGTGGCGACAACGGTGCATGCAGCAATGAAAAGACCGTGTATTCAGGTGCGGCATGCCGTCCAGGCACAGTCCGTGCTGCATTGATTCACGCCAAATATCCGAATAATGTGTCTGGATGGATGCGGCCAGGCGCCTCATCTGGGATCTGCCTACCCTCAGCGATGTAACCCGGAGCAAGCTATGACGACGCGACGCGATTTTCTGTTAACGGGTGCCAGTCTTGCTTTCGCGCCCCTTGCCGTAACGGGTTGCGCCACGCCGGCGAGTTCCCCCCGAGGCGCCGGTCCGAATATGCCCGCGAAGAATCCGTGGCTGACCAATAGCGTCTACCCCACGTCTCATTTCAATGGCGGAGCCACTGATTCGGTGCTTATTCCGGGTCCCATCAAGGGACGGATGCTGACGGTAGAGCAGGACCTCAAGGTCGTCTCAAACCTGATGGTGTCGAACCCGACCATCAAGCAAGTCGGCGCGGACACGGTGCTTTTTGCCAGCGGGACGTTGGGGGTTCGGAAAATCATCGCCACCGGCAAGCGGCTGGAGTCCGTGAATTTCTTGCCGTACCCGGGATACGAAGACAAGGCGCGAAAGGCGGATGACCATGCTGTCGCAGCCCTGCTTGCGCGTTTTGACAAAGCGCGCGCAGCCAAGGACGAAGCTGCCATATTGGCTGCCGTAAGCGGCTTTGAAGCACTTGGGGTGACCCATGTGGATGGCATCAATGGCGTCTACAACATGTTCGACCGTGATGGCTTCCACTACTGCGTGTACGGTGGAACCAAAGTCTTGAAAACCACAGACGACAATCTTGCAGATGGCCCCGTGCGAGTGGTCCGGTCCGTGGACGTCGCGCAAGGGATGCCCGCTGCCGCGGCCAAGTCTGTCTCTCGTATCATCGGTTTGAACATGACGTATGACGGCTATATCGCCGCGGCTGCGCCAGGGGCGCTGGTTGTGCTGGATCGTGACCTGAATATCGTCTCTTACATTACGTTTTCAGGCGAGGCCGTCGACAACAGTATTGCAATCGACGAGAACAACGGTATTTACGTCGTCACTTCGCGGCGAATGTTGAAGGTGATCTGGAACGGGAAATCTCTTTCTACCGACGAACAGGACGGAGCTTGGGAATCCGGCTACGAATGGACGCCAGACGAAAAAGCCCTTGCCGCCGGCGCAATATCGCGCGGGTCTGGCACCACGCCAACGCTGGTCGGCTTTGGCGATGATCCGGACAAACTGGTCGTCATCGCCGACGCCGCCGAAACAGGTACGAATGCCGTTGCTTTCTGGCGCGACGCAATCCCTGCGGACTTTACGCAAAAGCCAGGCACCAAATCCCGACGGATTGCAGACCAGACCCGGATCGAAATCTCGCAACTCACAATCGAGCCGTCGGCGAACGCTCTTGGCTATGGCGTCACATTCATCAATGGATCCTATCCTAGACCGCTGAAAACACCGGGTGCGCCAAACGCGTTTACGGCTGGCATAACAAGGCCTGCGCCCAAGGGTGTACAGAAATTCATCTGGAACCCTCAAGCACGCCGATTTGACAAAGCATGGGTGAATGCGGAGGTCGACAATTCGGACATTATGGTTCCCGTCATCTCGGCCGCGACCGGCCTACTGTATTGCGCGCACAAGGAAAACGGCCGCTACCAGTACGTGGGACTGGATTGGGAAACCGGCGAACTCCGAGAACGCTGGATCTTCCCCGATCAGAGTCTGCTCTGGAATGCCTTTGGTGGAATCACCACCATCATGGCTGACGGCGATCTGCTGATCGGGGGCGCCTTCGGGGTCAAGCGGATTTTCGCGACGTAAGGGGCGCCGCCATACCGGCGTTCGGAAGCATCGTTGCGCGTAAGCTCTCAGTTGGCCGAAAACTTGTACGCCGTCTGCCCGTCAGGCATGAACGTGTACGTGACGTACATCGGAATGGTCCGACCGCAGGCGTCAAAATTCCAGGCCTCTCTGGCCGATCCTGAGATGAGCGCGGTTCCGGAGGTATTGGTGCGGATGTCGTCGGATTTGCTGACCAGGGCTACCGCCACGGTTTTAGGCATTTCATTGCATCCGCTGGTGATGGACAGCAGGGGCACCAGCTTTTCCAAAGCGAATGGGGGATCGGGGGTAAGCGGCTGCCCCTTGACGGGTATGCCCCTGACATCCTCACGATAGGTGGTGGGGGCGGCGCAAGCGGCCAGCAGGATGGCGGGAAGAATGAGGGCGGAGCGGTGCAACCAAGCGACCAAACGTGAAGGCGTTGAATTTTGCATCGGGGGCGCGGGCTCCTGTGTTGGCTTGGGTGGCGGTGAAGGCGTCGATTGTAGCTGTATTGACATATCGGGAAATGCCGATACAATCCGGTTATGGATTTGCTCGAAATATTCAAAGCGCTCTCGAACCGCACCCGCCTGGACATCGTGAAAGGGCTGAAGGATCCGGCCAAGAACTTTCCTCCGCAGGAGGAAGGTGACGTGCATACGGTCGGCGTCTGCGTCAGCAGTATTCAAGAAGGCGTTGGGCTGTCGCAATCCACCGTGTCTGATTATCTTGCGACGCTGCAACGTGCTGGCCTGGTCGAAGCCAGGCGCATCGGGCAGTGGACCTACTACAAGCGAAACGAAGCAACCATCCGTGCTCTGGCCCAGGTGATCGGGAAAGAGCTGTAATTTTTTACTCCATGATATCGAAAATTCCCGATATCCCTTTTTACCGAAACAAAGGATTGCAATGAAAGCGATAACACTCAACTCTTTTGGCGGCCCGGACGCTTTCGAACTACGCGACCTGCCCACGCCCGTGCCGCTCACGGGGCAGGTCCTGGTTCGAGTACAGGCGACCTCGATCAATCCCCTGGACTACCAGGTTCGGCGTGGCGACTATCCCGACCTGGTGCCGTTGCCGGCCATCACCGGCCACGACGTATCAGGCGTTGTCGAAGCCGTCGGGCCAGGTGTGACGGCGTTCTCGCCCGGGGACGAAGTCTGGTACACCCCGCAAATATTCGACGGGCCGGGAAGTTATGCCGAATACCACGTTGCCGCGGAAAGCATCGTCGGAAAGAAGCCGGCGTCGCTAAGCCATCTTGAGGCGGCAAGCCTGACCTTGGTGGGCGGGACGGCGTGGGAAGCGCTGACCGTGCGTGCGGGGCTCAGGGTGGGCGAGAGCATTCTGGTGCACGGCGGAGCAGGGGGCGTGGGGCACGTGGCGATCCAGCTGGCAAAAGCGATCGGTGCGCGGGTGTTCACGACCGTGCGTGAAACAAGCTTCGAGTTCGCCCGGCGTATGGGCGCCGATGTGGTGATCGACTATGAAAAGGAAGACTACGTCGACGCCATCATGCGGGAAACGGGCGGGCGCGGCGTCGATGTCGTGTTCGACACCATTGGCGGCAACACGTTGTCGCGCAGCCCCGACGCGCTTGCGCAACTTGGCCGCGTGGTCACGATCGTGGATATTGCGCAGCCCCAAAACCTGGTTCAGGCCTGGGGCAAGAACGCGAGCTACCACTTCGTGTTCACCAGACAGCACCGCGGCAAGCTTGATGAGCTGAGCGCCTTGGTCACGCGCGGTCAGCTGCGGCCACACGTAGGCGCTGTTTATTCGCTTGCCGATATTCCGCTGGCGCATGCCCGGCTTGAAAGCCCCAACCACGGCGTTCAAGGAAAAATCGCGATTGTGGTGGGGCCGCTGGCGCAATGACCGCGGGCGGGGTCAGCCGTGCTTGGGAAAGCCGTTGCTGACCCACTCTGATGCGCGTTGCACGTTCAGCTTGTACGTCGGCGCAACGTTGACCTGGGCCAGTTGTTCGCCCAGTTCGTCGTAGGCGCTCAGGACGGCGTAGGGTTCGTCTTCGTCGGGAACGATGTCCAGCTTGACGGTCAGGCGGCCGGCGGCGGCATCGATCTTCACGCTCTTGTGCAGCGTCGCATGCAATTGCTGTTCGTGACGGCGCAGGACTTCGTTGGCCGTCTTGACCAGGGTGAAGAAGGCGGGGGAGTCGAGCGGTTTGGGGTTCTTCTTGTCGCGGCCCATGGTCCACGGGCCTACCAGGGCCGGCTCGGCCTGGCCGTCCAGGGTCATCTCAACGGCCCAGCCGTCGTCGTCCTCGTTCTTGATGATCCGGGCGGTCCAGCCGTCATCACGCCAAAGCCGGGGTTCTTGTTCCTTGCGGTCTTCCGATGTATCAGTATCCGTTGTGCGGGTGTCGTTCACTGCTGTACTTCTCCTGGATTCGTGTGCGCGCGGCGCTGCGGCTGACCTCGACTGTTGCGATGGCCCATCAGGCCGATGCAATCATTCAGCGGGCAGGGCGCTGCTTGGGAGCGCGAAATGTCGCTCGACCCTTCGCACTGTAGCCTATCGCGCCCTGGATTCCCTTGCCCCTTCAATGGGACGAGACGTAAGCCGATGCGGCAAAGGCCGGCGGCACGGCAAAATCCGCCCGCATCCGGTTCACCTCTTCGACCGGGCTGCGTCCGAACAGGCGCTTGAACTCCCGGCTGAACTGCGACGGGCTTTCATAGCCGACTGCGGCGCTGGCGGCGGCCGCCGTGATGGAATTGCGCACCATCAGCAGCCGCGCGTGGTGCAGGCGCGTGGATTTCAGGTACTGCATCGGCGAGGTGCTGGTCACCGCCTTGAAATGCACGTGGAACGCCGGCACGCTCATGCCCGCTTCCCGCGCCAGTTGGTCTACGGTCAGGTCGTCCTTGAAAGCGGCGTGGATCTTGCGCAATGCCCGGACGACTTTGCCGAACTGGCCCTGCATGGCTAGTGCCGCCCGCATGGCCGGCCCCTGCGCACCGGTCAGGATGCGGAAGTAGATTTCGCGCACAAGCGCGGGCCCCAGGACCTGCGCCTCGATGGGGTCGCCCAGCGCTTGCAGCAGACGCAGCACGGAATCCGTCAGCGGCGGATCCATCGGACTGGACATCATGCCTTTCGGCTCGGCCGCCACAAAACCGCCCAACTGGTCGATCTGCAACATCAGGTCGGCCGCCAGCTTGAAGTCCAGATGCATGTAGAGGGCCAGCAAGGGCTCGGCTTCGCTGGCGTCCGTCTCCATCGTGAAGGGCACCGGCACCGAGACGACCAGGCATTGATGCGCGTCGTACAGGTAGGTCTGCCCACCGAAAAAGCCTCGCTTCTTGCCCTGGCACACGATCACGATGCCGGGGTCGTACAGCACGGGAACGGACTTCAGCGGGCGGTTGGAACGCAGTAGCCGCACGTCTTCCAGGACCGTCAGGTTGTAGCCCTCGGTGGGCGCCAGCACGTCTAGCAGACGGGCCATCCGCTGGCGCACGGGGGCCAGCAAGTCGTCGGGTTTGGGGTTGTCGGGCATGGTCCGGGACAGGTTCGGGCGGTGGGTTAACAGCTTGCCATGGAAGTGCCAAAAATATCCAGACAAATAGTTTTAGGCAATAAACAAAGACCGTAGGCCATCGAACGATCGTGTGGGAAATCCTAGCATTACATCCGTGCCTCAGGCATTCCTCAACCCGACAGGAACACCATCATGATCAACGTATTCAATCCCGCCGACGGCTCGATCGTCGGCAAAGCGCCCGAACTGGGCGCAGCCGACATCCAGGCCGCCATCGATCGGACCTGCAGCGCCTTCCCGCAGTGGTCCCGCAAACTCGCCAAGGAGCGTGGTGACCTGCTGCGCTGCTGGTTTGAACTGATTCGCGCGGACAAGCGCGTGTTCGCCGAGATCATGGTCAAGGAAAACGGCAAATGCCTGTCCGAAGCCTTGGGCGAAATCGATTACGGACTGGGTTTCATCGAGTGGTATGCCGAAGAAGCCAAGCGCGTCTATGGCGACACCATTCCGTCGCACGCCGCCGGCGCCGAAATCCTGGTGTTCAAGGAGCCCGCCGGCCCCACCGCAGCCATCACGCCGTGGAACTTCCCGTTCATGATGATCGCCCGCAAGATCGCCACCGCGTTGGCGGCGGGGTGCACCATGATCATCAAACCGTCCGAACTGACCCCCTTGACCGCGTACAAGATGCTTGAGTACGCCCGCAAGGCCGGCATCCCGGAAGGCGTGTTCGAGATGGTCACCGGCAATCCGAAAGAGATCGGGGAACTGTTTACCGGCGACTCGCGCATCCGCAAGATCTCATTCACCGGCTCCACGGCTGTCGGCAAAATGCTGGCTGCCGCCTGCGGCAACGACCTGAAGAAGATGACGCTGGAACTGGGCGGCAATGCGCCCTTCATCGTCTTCGACGACGCCAGCATCGACGATGCGGCCACGAGCCTGGTTGCCGCGAAGCTGCGCAATTCGGGCCAAGTGTGCATTTCGCCCAACCGCATTTACGTGCAGGATGCGATCCACGACCGCTTTGTGGCGGCGGTAGCCGAGAAAGTCGCCCGGATCCGGGTGGACCAAGGCATGCAGGAAGCGTTCGTAGTGGGGCCGCTGATCAACCAGGCGGGCATCGACAAGGTGGCCGAATTGGTCGATGACGCCAAACGCGCCGGCGCGCAGGTGGTGCTGGGAGGTAAACCCCATGCGAAGGGCGGGCTGTTCTACGAGCCCACGGTACTGGCCGGCCTGACCGACGACATGTGCATGGCGCACACCGAGATCTTCGGGCCAGTGTTTGCGGTGTATCGGTTCCACACCGAAGACGAGGTCGTCACGCGCGCGAACCATTCCGAATATGGCTTGGTGGCGTACGTCTTCACGCGTGATCTGGCGCGGTCCTTCCGCTTATCCAGGAATATCGAGGCCGGTATGGTGATCCTGAACTCCGGCTCCGTCGGCACCGCATCGATTCCGTTTGGCGGCATCAAGCACTCAGGCTACGGCCGCGAGGGCAGCTATTACGGGATCGAAGAATACGTCGAGGTCAAATATGTGCTGATGGCGGGCTTGGACAAGTAGGGCAAGCCTGAGTACCGCCGTGCGCCAAGGCACGGCGAGGCGACCCTATTCGTCTCGGGGACGCCATTTTCCGGGAAGCGGGTGTATCAAGGTCAGGAGCACAATGGCCGGAACGTCGGCGTACAGGCTGTGGGGTTCATCTCCGGGAAGCGTCACCAGTTGACCTTCTGTCAGCGTGCATCGGCCCTCTGAGGCATCGATGTCGACCCGTCCCTGAAGGCACTGGAGGGTCACCACACCCTGGACCTGATGTGAGGGCATCCGGTGCCCTGCGGGCAGCACGAGCCGGATGATCTGCAATTCTGCCGTGCGCAGCAGACTGACGCTGACCGGCGGGGCGGGCTCCAGGCTGGGACGATGAAACAGGTCGATGACTTCCAGCGGATTCGCGTGCTTCAGTGCCATACGGGACTCCAGTGGCGTGACCGACCTTGCGGCCCAGGGATATTCAAGTGCTCTGATGCGGCGACGGGCGGGGAACGGCTGTTCCTTGGCCCGTCCGAACCGCCGCGTACATCCAGTAGTCGCGCGCCTGGCCGCGCACCTTGCGGTACTGGCGCAGGATTCCTTCGCGCTGCATGCCGATGCGCTCCAGGACGGCAATGGAGGATGCGTTGCTGTCCAGGACGGTGGCCTGGATGCGTTGCAGGCCCAGGGCATCGTGCGCCCAATTCATGACGGCAAGCGCAGCGTGCGTCGCCAAGCCACGGCCTTGGTGAAGCGGGTCAAGGTCATAGGCTAGTTCAGCGCGTCCATGCGCGCGAGCTATTTCGTTCAAACCCACCGTGCCCAACAGGCGGCCGCTTGTGTCCACGATGGCCCAGCGGAGTGCGTCGCGGTTTTCGGCGTAGCTGCCGATGAGGGCTGCGATGGCGGCCGGACTGATATCGCCCCAGCTTGTGTGTTCTATGACGCCGGGGCGGTTCAGATATGCCGACCACGCCACCGCGTCATGGGGCTGAAGCGGGCGTAGGGAGGCCGCGCGGGCGCTGGGCAATGCGATCGGGGCTGCTGTCATGGTGTGTCTTGCTGCTAGCGGATGGGGCGGAGTTTTCAGGTGCTTGCGGTGAACGTTATCACCCCGCGTCCGGGTTCTGGCGGCGCAGGCCCGGGCGCGCCATAAGCAAACCCTTATTCGGCCATCAAGAAAGGGAATTTTTCTCTTATGGCTATGAACCACAATGCATACCGTCCGCCCCAAACCCTGGGCGGGGCTAAAAATAGAACATAAGAGGATGACGATGGAATCGGTGTATCTGGTGGTGGCGCTGGGCGCGGTGGTCGCGGGTTTCGTGCAGGGGTTGTCGGGTTTTGCCTTCGGGTTGGTGGCGATGTCGTTCTGGGCCTGGGCATTGGAGCCGCGTTTGGCGGCCACGCTGGCGGTGTTCGGTGCGCTGGTGGGGCAAGTGCTGGCGGCCATCACGGTTCGGCGCGGGTTCGATTTCAAGCAGCTGCTGCCGTTTGTGCTGGGCGGCCTGGCCGGCATTCCCATCGGCGTGGCGGTGTTGCCGACGCTGGACATGGATTGGTTCAAGGCGCTGCTGGGCGCCTTGCTGATCGTCTGGTGCCCGGCCATGCTGCTGGCCAAGAACATGCCGAAGATCACGGCTGGCGGTCGTCTGGCTGACGGAACCGCGGGCTTCGCCGGCGGCGTGCTGGGCGGCATCGGTGGCTTTTCCGGCACATTGCCCACGCTTTGGTGCACGCTGCGCGGCTTCGAAAAGGACAAGCAACGCGCCATCATCCAGAACTTCAACCTGTCGATGTTGGCGGTGACGATGGGCACGTACCTGGCAACAGGCATCGTGACGCGCGACATGCTGCCGATGTTCGCCATCGTGGCGCCGGCCATGCTGGTGCCCACGCTGCTGGGCGCCAAGCTGTACATCGGCATCAGCGAGGCGCGCTTCCGGCAGATCGTGTTGGGTTTGCTGACCGCGTCCGGGCTTGCCTTGCTGGCGTCTTCCGTTCCGCGCTTGCTGGAACGCGTGGCATAAGACCGAGCTTCCTACGAGCCGCCGAACCAACGCGATAGCGCTTGCACCGCGCCCGTTTCGTCCGGGTGGGAATCGGTGGCCCACGCGATGATGCCGTCAGGCCGCACCAACACTGCCCGCAAACCCAGCCGTTCACGGGCGTCACCCGCGACATAATTGACTTGCTGCCGCCAGCGGCGGGTCAGCGCATCCCAAGACGCATCCGCTGAGGCGGCAGGCGCGAAGTCCAGGAAGAGGCCTTTGCCCTGGCGCAGCAGGGTGCCCGCTCTTGTGCCGTCGGCCAGTTCGAAATCGGGCATGCTGCGGCCGACCAGCGGATGGCGGCTGCCCAAGTCGTAGCGTTGGGATACGCCCCAGACACGTTCGGCGAAATACCTCGCGCCGTCGCGGGTGCCGACCAGGTCCCGGACGATGGCTTCGAGGGCGCGCGTGCTTGGGGTAGGGCGCATCAGCGCGACTTGCGCGCGCGACCAGTCCAGAATGCGGGCGCCCACCGGGTGCCGTTCCGTGTGATAGGTATCCAGCAAGCCGGCAGGCGCGTCGCCGCGGATCGTGGACGCCAGTTTCCAACCCAGGTTCATCGCGTCGCCCAGTCCAAGATTGAGCCCCTGGCCGCCCAAAGGGGAGTGGATGTGGGCGGCGTCGCCGGCCAGCAGCACCCGCCCTTTGCGATACGCGGCCGCTTGATAGGCCCGGTCCGTCCAGGTGGCAGCCAGCCGCAGCGCGGTAAGCGTGGCGTCCGTTCCCGTGACGCGGCGCAGCACTGCCTGCACGTGCGCCAAGGTGATGGGCTGGGCGCGATGGCAGGCGCCGCCATCGAAGTCGACCATGGCAAGGGTGCCGGGCGGAGCAAAGGTGTACATGCCGTTAGGCGTGTAGTGGCGGCCGGCACGCAGCGTGTTCGGGTCGTCCAGTTCTACCTCTGCGGAATAGCCCGTGAATTCGGGGTCGGTGCCGGTGAATGCGATGCCGCCTGCCTTGCGCACGGCGCTGCGCCCGCCATCGCAGCCCACGAGCCAGCGGCCGCGAAAGGTTTCCGGGCCTGACTGAACCGTCACGTGGTCATCCGCGGCAAGGAAGCCGTCGACATGGACGCCACGCCGAATCTCGGCGCCCAGGGTGCCGGCGCGCTGCGCCAGGACGGATTCAAGCGTCTCCATGTCGACGGCCATGCCCGTGCCGGCCGGGCTGGGCAGGTGGTACGGCCACGTCGACGTGTCGATGTCGTCGTGAAAGAACTGGATGCCCGCGAAATGGCCGGCCGGCTGGCGTGGCTGGCGGGTCCAATGGGCGGCGGCCGCAATCTTGCTGGCGCCCTGGTCCGCGTGTTGCGCCGCGGCCAGCGCGTCCAGCAAGCCGCGGCGGTGCAGGGCTTCAAGGGTGGGCACCGACAGACCGCGCAGGCCGAACGGCAAGCGTTTCAAGGCGGAGTGGGGATCGTGGGCCTGTTCCAGCACCAGGACAGACAGCTCCGACAGGCGTAGTTCGCAAGCAAGCAGCAGGCCAACGGGGCCGGCGCCGACGATGATGACGTCATGGATGGGGGAGGGAAGATCGTGCATGAAAGACTCCTGTGTCGAGGTTCGACCGGAGCGTTTCTCAAGCAGACACCCGCGCCGACGAACGACTGGACGCTGGGATAGCGCCCGATGTTCGTCGTGGGGATCTCATGCACGAGGCCAAAGACCAGAGCTTTCGTTACCGAAAGGACTTGGGCTTACCAGACCAAGTCTGCCTTTTCCGACACGGCTTTATAGCACCGCGGCGATAGGGCCGCAACGCTCACGGCGTGCCGTGCGCGCCTTTGAGCCGCTCAAGGAACCATTGGCCGGCGGGGCCAGGCGGCGTGTCCCTGCGGTAGACGGCAAACATCGCGATGGGCGGCGTGTGGGGCTGGAAGTGCTCGATCCGCAACGTGACGAGGCGGCCGGCATCCAGGTCGTCCTGCACCATGTCGGCCGGCATGTGGCCCCATCCGAAGCCGGCACGTAGGAAGGCATGCTTGGCGCCCAGGTCGGCCAGCCGCCAGATCTGGGGCGAGAACACGCCGAACGTCGCGCCTTCCGTTAGCGTCGTGCGGTCGGTCAGCACCAACTGCACGTGCTGCTTCAATTCAGGCGCCCGGATGATCCCATTGCTTAACGCCAGCGCATGCGTTGGCGCGGCCACGGTAACCATCCGCACGTCCAGCAGCTTTTCCGCGTCCAGGCCATCGGGCACCGAGGGCATCGAGCCGCTGATACCCAGGCGACAGGTCTGCCCGATGACCGGCTGCATGACGGCGCCAAGCGCCTCGACGTACAGCCGCAGCGGGGTGTGGGGAAATTGCTTGCGGAAGGCATCGACTGCATCGGTCAGCGACGCCATCGGGTACATGACATCCACCACGACCGAGAGCTCGGGTTCCCGCCCATCCGCGATTGCCCGCGCAGACGATTTGAAGCCATCCATGCCGCTGACCACCTGGCGGGCCTGCACGAGTAGCGCGGTACCTTCCTCGGTCAGGCGGGGGTAGCGGCCGCTGCGGTCGAACAGTTGCACGCCGATCTGGTTTTCCAGGTTGGCCAGCGTATGGCTGACGACGGATTGAGCTCGCCGCAGCTTGCGCCCGGCTGCCGAGAAGCTGCCTTCGTCCGCCGCAGCGATGAACGTGCGCAGTTGGTCCAGCGAAATGGCGTCCAGCATGTATCTATCCGGTCGATGGGTTGAATCTAGAAATATAGGCTATTCAGATAGGTGTCAAGCCCCTAACCTTCGTGCATCCCCACATCGAAGGACATTCCATGCAAACCGCAACAACGCTCTTGCAGCAGCACCTGAAGCTACTGGTCGACGACAACGGGCAGTGGCAAAGCCTGATTGCCGATGACATCGTTTGGGACCTGCCCTATGGGCCGAGCCTGGGGCATCCGCTGACACTTGAAGGACGGGCGGCGGTGCTTCGACACGCGAACTGGTTTATCGGCGCGGTCAAGGATTTCCGGTTTTTCGATGCGGAAATCATCGCCACGACGGACGCGAACCACGCCGTAGCGCGGGTGCTGGGGGAAGGGCAGGCCGTGTCGACCGGGCGGACCTACCGGCAGGAATATGTCGTGTTCCTGACCGCGCGTGACGGGCGAATCGTCCACCTGCGCGAATACTTCAATCCGGTCCAAGCTGCGCGGGCGTTCGACGCGCCGATTGCCGGCGTTGCGACGGGGAGCCTCTGATGAAAGCCATACGTGTTGCTGCCTACGGCAGCCCCGACGCCATGATCCTGGCTGAGCTTGACGATCCCGTTCCTGGCGACGACGAGGTCTTGGTTGATGTGGCAGCCACGTCGGTCAACCCGATCGACTGGAAGATTGTCAGTGGCGCAATGCAGGCGTTCATTCTGCTGCCGCTGCCGTTTACGCCTGGGGTAGACGCTGCGGGCACCATCATCGCCGTGGGGCGCAATGTCACCGGCTTTTCGCCGGGGGACGAGGTCATGGGGTTCATCGGCATTGTCGGCGCCTATGCGAGCCGGATCGTTGTCGACCCACAACGCCTGGCGCGCAAGCCCGAGGGCCTGACGTTCATGCAGGCCGCGGCGATTCCCGCCGCCACGCTCACCGCTTGGCAGGCCTTGCACGAGCACGGCGAATTGCGGGCGGGCCAAACGGTCTTGATCCACGCGGCGGCAGGCGGCGTGGGCAGTGCCGCGGTGCAACTCGCCAAGCTTGCCGGCGCGCGGGTGATTGGCACGGCTTCCACGGCCAATCATGACTATGTTCGGGATCTGGGTGCGACAGACGTGATTGACTATCGCGCGGGCGACTTTGCACGACAGGTCTCCGGCGTCGATCTGGTGCTTGACCTGGTGGGCGGCGACACGCAATCGCGGTCCTGGCCGGTGCTCAAGCCCGGCGGCATTCTGGTGTCAACGGTCAGCAAGCCGGACCCGGCGCGCGCGCAAGCGATGCGTGTGGCGGGCAGGCACTTCGCCACGCGCTCAGACGGGCAGCAACTTGCCACGCTGAGTGCCGCATTCGCGGCCGGAGATTTGCGCATCCGCATCGATTCGGTGTTTCCGCTGGCAGACGCAAGCCAGGCGATGGAAAGGAATAGGGGCGGCCACACGCAAGGGAAGGTGGTCCTGGATGTTTCCGCTGAATTGAGTGCTTGATTTTCCAGGCATCAAATTATCAGAAACCTTGCCGCCTGGCCGGAGGCATTTCCACGGGCCACTCGGGGGCGGCTCCGGTATTCTCCGGCCTGTTATTTACTTGCCTTGCACGTCGTCACCGATCTTCCTGGACGTCAGCGTCACGGTGAAAAACTCGTTCACCTTATCGGCCGGAACGGCATTCAACTGGTCAGTGCCATAGTCAGCATGTTGCCCGTCCTTGAATCGGGGGTAATACCCTTTCCAGAAATAGCGCGCCTGTGTACCGCCCGCGAGCACTTTTTTCGCAGGCAGCCCGGCTACGAATCGCGTATCGGCGATGTCCGCTCGCGCTCGCAAAGCGACGCGGGCCTCTGTCAATGCCCAATGGCATACCCCGCGCGCGTAATAGTCCTCATCGAGCAACATGTCGGCATACACGGTGCCCACGTACTCGGTGGGGGATATACGGGAAAGGCGGAACGTTTCGTGGCTGGACAATGTCGGCACGTGGCCGGACAGGGCGTTGGATTTTCCACAGCGGGCACCGTTGCTGGCGTCGAACTGCACAGTGCCTTCTACTACCGTAAACGGCGATTTGCCGTCGGCTGGGCTTGAGAGATCGGACGCATTAGCAAGGGTGAGCCGTATCTCATAGGCCTGCGTCGGAGCGGGGTTCAGCTTGCGCAGCGGTGCTTTGGCCGAGCTATCGGCGTAATTAGACCCGCACCCGGCGGCGGCCAGAAGGACCAGCGTCGGCAATGCCCAACGTAGGGCCGGCGACGAGAGATATCTAAGGGCGCGCGACAATGTCGATGTTTCCTATGCTAGCTATTAGAAGTTCACTCAACGACGGGCGAACGATTCGTCCAGAATCGTTGCGCCGCGGGGGGGATTATCGCATCGCCGCAAGGGCAGGCGGGTAGCTCTCAAAGCCTGCGTCTGATCGATTGTAGAAGTCCGTGCGATTGCGCGCCTTCGGCGCGGCTGGCCTGGCCTGGGATGATGAATTGGGCGAGGTGCCCGCCATGAAGGCCTTGGGGTTCAAGTCGAACGACACTTGACTGGCGCCGCGTCGCAAAGAAATCGGGGGGAAGCCGGCGCATGCCGGCTTCCCCCCGAGGCTTTTCGTGATGGCAGTGCCCGTTCGCTTACAGGGCCTGCATCTCGGTGTTGGCGTTGCGGGCCGGTTGCGCTGCGCCCGGGTTGGGCGCAGCGGGTGGGTTCACCGCCGGCACGCCCGCATTGGCCGCGGCGTTGTCCGTTACCGGCACTTCCACGTACGGCAGGTGCAGCGTCTGGCTGGTCATGGCGCGAATCTGGTTGGTCAGCGCGGGGCTGTCATTGAGCTTCTGGCCATACGACGGGATGATCTCCTTCAGGCGCGCCTTCCAGCCGGCTTCCATCTGCTGCGGGAAGGCTTTGGCCAACAGGTTCAGCATGATGGGGGGCGAGGTCGATGCGCCGGGCGAAGCTCCCAGCAGCGCGGCGATGGTGTTGTCCTTGTCGGTCACCACTTCGGTGCCGAACTGCAGGATCGGGCCCTTTTCCGGATCGCGCTTGATGACCTGCACGCGTTCGCCGGCCGTCACCAGGCGCCAGTCTTCACGCTTGGCTTGTGGGAAATACTTCAGCAGCTGGGCGTGGCGGTCTTCGTCGGTCAGGCGGGCCTGGTTGACCAGGTACTTCACCAGGTCCAGGTTTTCCAGCCCGACGTCGACCATGCTGGTGACGTTGTTGTGGTTCACCGACGAGAACAGGTCGAAGGCCGAGCCTTCCTTCAGGAACTTGGTCGTGGCCAGCGCGAACGGTCCGAACAGCACCACCGGCTTGCCGTCGAGCTTGCGCGCGTCCAGGTGGGGCACCGACATCGGCGGGGAATCCGTGTCGGCCATGCCGTAAGCCTTGACGTCGTGGCGTCCGGCGATGGACGACGCGTCAAAGGCCAGGAACTGGCCGCCCACCGGGAAGCCGGCGTAATTCTTCGATTCGGGAATGCCCGACATCTGCAGCACCTTCAGCGATGCACCGCCGGCGCCGATGAAGACAAAGCGCGCCTTGGTGGTGCGTTCCTGGTTGGTCTTCAGGTCCTTGACCGTGACGTTCCAGGTCTTGTCGTCGTTCTGGCGCAGGGCGGTGACTTCATGCTGCAGCTGCAGCTTGAAGTTGGGGTTGCGCTGCAGGCCCTGGGTGAGCTGATTGGTGATGACGCCGAAGTTCACGTCGGTGCCCAGCGGCATGTAGGTAGCGGCAACCTTCTGATTGGGGTCGCGGCCTTCCATCAACAGCGGCGCCCATTGCTTGATCTGGGCGGTGTCGGTGGAATATTGCATGCCGTAGAACAGCGGGCTCTTGACCAGCGCGTCGCGGCGCTTGCGCAGGTATTCGATGCGGTCATCGCCCCACACGAAACTCATGTGGCCCGTAGGATTGATGAAGTCTGAGGGCTGGCCCAGGCGGCCGGCCTTGACCTGATGCGCCCAGAACTGGCGCGAGATCTCGAACTGCTCGGCAATGTTGATGGCGCGTTTGATGTCGACCGAGCCATCGGGCATTTCGGGGGTGTAGTTCAGTTCGGCAAAGCCCGAGTGGCCGGTACCCGCATTGTTCCAGCCATTGGAGCTTTCCAGTGCCACGCCGTCCAGACGTTCGAAGAGCTCGACGTGCCAGTCCGGCTGCAATTCCTGCAGATAGGTGGCCAGCGTCACGCTCATGATGCCGCCGCCGACGAGCACGGCGTCGACCGGCTTGTCGTTCTCGGCTGCCGGGACTGACCGCTGGTGCAGCGGCCAATAAAGAAACAGCGCCGCCGCAATGACCAGCAATGCAGCCAGGCTGCCCACGATTTTGAGGAACTTTCTCATGGGTTAGAGACCTTTTGGTTCAAAGGATTATTTTTTTCTTATGGGGACTTACAGGTAGACAGGGGTGGGCACCTCCGTGGCGGTCAAGCACGCGAAAGGCCGCCCGGGCGGCTGGGAACATGCGCCGGGATCAGGCAATCGGGCAAAAGTGGATCAAATGCCGACCGGGTCGGCGTGGGGTGTCACTGCAGCTTGGAATAAGGGCAGGCTGGCCAGAGACTAGACGATTCTCGTTCCGTATAGGGGAATACCCCGATAAAGCGTGGTGGTTTCCCGGGGACGCGATTGTATACAAGCTTGCGATCGACCACGTTTGCCGCCGTGCTGGGCGGCGGGGCGCAGGCAACCGACCGCGCCACCGCCATTTTCACGGCCATCGTGGGCGCGGTCAGCCTGGCCCGAGCGGTGGGCGACGGGGCCATCGCGGCCCGCAAATTCCCTAAGCCTCCTTCTCTTCTTCAGGCGCATTTAACGCGCTCCCCGCGTCGTGTTTCAAGCCGAGCAGATCCAGCATGCCCAGCAGGGACACCAGTGCCACGAACAGGAACGCCAATCGATAAGCGGCCCCCGGGGCCTCCCGCAGGCCAAGCAGCGGCACGGCCCAGTCGCCCAGGCGAATGGCAATGGCTCCCAGCGCAATGCCCATACCCAGCGCCAACTGCGACATGGTCGAGAACAGCGAACTCGCCGCGCTGAGGTCTTCCTTGGGCATATCGGCAAACGCCAAGGTATTCAAAGCGGTGAACTGCATCGACCGCGACAGGCCGCCGATAAAAAGAATGATCGCAGTGGGCACAAAACCCATTTCCGGTCCGATGCACGCGCATGCGGCCAGGGCCAGACTGTTGAATACGCCGTTGCACAACAGAATCCGACGAAAGCCAAACCGCTTCATCACCGGCGTGGTGAACAGCTTCATCGTCAGGTTGCCCGCGAACACCACCAGCACCAATTGCCCAGCACGGAACGCATCCATGCCATACCCCACTTGAAACATCAGAGGCAGCATGAACGGCACTGCGCCGACTGACATGCGGAACAACGATCCACCCCAGATATTGACGGCATAGGTGTGCTTTTTGATGGGTGCCAGTGACAGCATAGGATGGGGATGGCAATTCAGGTGCCTGATCCCCTTGTAGAGAAAGGCTAGCCCCATGGCCAGGCAAGGGTAGATCTGCCCCCATGGCAGAACGGGCCGGCCGAATAGTTCCAGGGCCCACAGCAGGCTGGTCAGCCCGCCGCCTATCCAGAAGAACCCCGTCCAGTCGAAAGGGCGCCGTTCATTACCGTCTTCGGCAGGGATCAAGACCCATGCCGCCGTCAACGCCGCGATGCCGATCGGAATATTGAGGTAGAAGATCCACTGCCACGACGCGTATTCCGTGATGAAGCCCCCCAACGGAGGGCCCAGCACCGGAGCAAACAGACCTGGCCAGATCAGCATGGACATTACGCGCATCAAGTCGCTCTTGGGTGTGTTCTTGAGTAGCACCAGGCGCCCCACGGGCACCATCATCGCCCCTCCGATCCCTTGCAGGACCCGCAGCGCCACAAAGCCCCAAAGGTTGCCGACCAGTGCGCAAGCCAGAGAAGCAAGGGTGAATAGGATCAATGCAGAAGAAAAAACGCGGCGACTGCCGAACCGATCGGCCATCCAACCGCTGATGGGAATGAACACGCCCAGGGTCAACAGATAGGCACTGACGCCCAGGCTGAGGTCCGTGGGATTGACGCCAAAATCTCGTGCCATCGCCGGCAGGGCGGTCGTGATCACCGTGCCGTCCAGGTTTTCCATGAAGAACGCCGTGGCGACCAATAGAGCGGTGCAGGTATTTCGCCGTTTGTCCGCGTCAGCAGCCAAAGGCGCAGCAGGGGTTGCGGGGGCAGAATCGTGAGCCATGAATAACGGTTCCGAGAAGGAAACGCCCACGCCGAGAGGCTTGGCCCACGCGAGCACGCAGCCGCACCGGTCCGCGGCGAAGGCGGTCCCAGGTGCGTTGGTTGACGTGAACGCTTACGGTGCAACGGGCGCTTTTCCCGTGCACTGGAGCTCACATTAGCACGGGTGCAGGGACGCTGCCCAGACCTTCCCATCACACCGAATTTCAACGCGTTTCAACGCATTGCGGGCGACACGTCGCTCTTGGATGCCTCTGGCACGAATAGCTCTTGAGTGGGCTTTACACACCATACAGACCCCATCTCCTGCGACCGTTCCTGGCCGGGAGCTGTTCTTGACGACAGACCGCACCCGACCCAAAGCGGAAGTTCAAAGCGAAAGCTTGACGGCGGCTTCGCGCAAGTTGTGGTTCTTCGATTGGCTGGACTTCAAGCCCGATAGCGACGCATCAACGACACAGTTCAGTGACTCCGACTTAGAGGCGCTGGACATATGACGCTGTTTGGCACGGCTGTTTTTAAGGGAATTACGTCATTTGCGCTGGTGTGTGCTTCGGTAAAGTCGGGCCTGTCGAACCCGTCAACCCCACCAGGCCGCGCTTGCCGAACCGGCCTCCCCATTCCGTTCATTCCCACCGATCGCGCTATGCCCCTATCAGCCTCCCACACTAAAGGCCGTCGCAACGCCCGTATCTTGGCTATCTGCCAGGGCCTATTCGTCGCCGCCATTTCCATCGACTTGACGCTGACGGCATTGACCGGCCATATGCTCGCGCCCAACAGAACGTTGTCGACGCTGCCATTTGCATTGATAACGGTAGCGGGCGCTGTGGTCACCTGGTTCGCTTCGTTGCTGATGCAGCGCATCGGCCGGCGAAATGGCTTCGCGCTGGGCGCCCTGGCCGGCGCGGCGGGCGGCGGCCTATCGGTTTGGGCCGTGTTCCACGCCGATTTCTGGGTGTTCTGTGTCGGCACCGCACTGGTCGGCGTGTTCCAGGCCTTTGCCCAGTACTACCGCCTAGCGGCGGCCGACGCCGTCGAACCCGCAGCCAAAAGCCGCGCGATCTCGGTGGTAATGGCCGGCGGTGTCATCGCCGCGGTTGTCGGCCCCGCGCTGGCCACCTGGAGCCGTGATCTGTTCGCACCAGTGACCTTCGCCGGCGCCTATCTAATGGTGACCTTGCTGGCACTGCTGTCCGCCGCACTGCTCTGGGGCGGCTATCGCGACGCCGAAGTGCCGGCTACGGGCGGCCTGGCCCAGGCCGGTCTGCCGGCGCGACCGCTGCGCGAGGTAGCGCGCCAGCCCGTGTTCGTGGCCGCGCTCGCCAACAACGTAGTCGGATCGGTCTCGATGATGTTCATCATGACTGCCGCGCCGCTGGCTGCGGTGGCGTGCAGCCACAGCATCGGTGACGGCGCCAACATCATGCAATGGCACTTGGTCGGCATGTACGCGCCGGCTTTCTTTGCGGGCGCGCTGATCCAGCGCCTCGGCCTGCCGCGGGTGCTGGGCGCCGGCATGCTGCTGAACGTCGCCTGCTCGCTGATCGCGATGGCCTCGGCGTCGTTGCCCGCGTTCTATGCGGCGCTGTTCTGCCTGGGCGTGGGATGGAATTTCATGTTCGTCGGCGGAACCACGCTGCTGGCGCAGTCCTACCGTCCCTCGGAACGCGCCCGCGCGCAAGGCGCGGCCGAGATACTGCGTTATGCCGCTACCGCGCTCGCCACGCTGGCGGCCGGACCGGCGCTGGACGCCTTCGGGTGGGAAGCGCTGAACGCGGCCATGTTGCCGGTGGTGCTGGCTGCCGGTCTGATGACATGGTGGTGGGCTCGTGGGCCGGCCCGGGGGGCTGCTGTGGCCGGGCCGGGCTAAGCCTGTCTCGGAGCGAAGATGCCGAACAGCGAGGTAGCAACAAAATCGTCCCAAGACGGCCGTCGTCATCGGTCATTCGTGGCGTCGGTATCTGCGGGATCTTTGTCCGGCATTTCACTTTCGTGCTCTCTCGTCCAGAAGGTATAAAGCTTCAGTTGCAACGAAGCGTTCCGTAATTCAGGGACCCCTCCGCCACATTCGACCGTATCGCAGTGACTTCCGGTTGATCCGACAGGCCCAGGCTTTGGCCCACCGATCGCGTGATCACGGTTCTTCCTGTCATCCAAGCCTGTTCCGCTGTTCCTTGTCTGCGGTCTGTTCGACCCGACAAAATTTTATGCATCGCACTTATTTCGAATTGGTCAAGCCAGGCATCGTGGCCGGTAACCTGGTATCTCTCGTCGGGGGCTACCTGCTCGCATCGCGAGGCGTCGTAGATGCCATTCATATTGCACTGGTGATGTCTGGAGTCGCGCTCGTCATCGGATCCGGATGCGCCGCCAACAACGTGATTGACCGTGACATCGACCGGCTCATGGAACGCACCTGTACGCGCCCGATGGCCGCCGGCAGCATTTCGATAAGGTCGGCTCTGACCTTTGCCTGTATTCTGGGTTTCGTCGGGTTCTGGCTTTTGTATGCCGCCACGCGTCGAATTGAGCCGCTGGTCCTGATGCTCATCGGATACATTGTCTATGTAGGCCTGTACTCGCTTTTCCTGAAACGCAGATCGGTCCACGCCACGTTTGTCGGCAGCATATCGGGCGCGATCCCGCCTGTCGTGGGCTATTGTTCGGTACGCGGAACCATCGACACGGCCGCTGTCGCGCTCTTCGTGATCTTCGGAATATGGCAAATCCCTCATTCGTACGCCATCGCCATGTTTAGATGGAAGGACTATGAAGCGGCGTGTATCCCCATACTGCCCCTGGTGAAGGGGCGGCATCAAGCGAAGAAGCGCATCGTTTTGTACATTGCCGCATTTCTTGTGGCCGCGCTTTCCCTGGCGGCGCTTGGATACGTGGGAAATCTCTATATCTCTATAGTTCTATTAAGCGGACTGTACTGGCTGAAAACTGCCATGGACGGGTTTACGGCCGGGGACGATGTGCGCTGGGCGCGGCGGGTGTTCGCGACTTCCATCGCTGCAGTCGTGCTGATCAGCATGGCAATGGCTATAGATGCCATTTGAAGACATCAGCAATCCTGCAGATAAGGATGAATGAAATCCAGGAACGCCTTGACTCGCGCCGGCACCTTCCGGCTAGGGAGCAAGGCGACGAGCGGCACAGGCAGCAAAGACCATTGCCGCAGAACCTGGGAAATCTTGTCGTCGCCGCCGGCCTTTGCGGCCTCGAACTTCATGAGGGGCCCAATGCCGATTCCTGCGCGGACCAATGATCGGATCATGCTGGAATCGTTAGCCGCGACTTTGCCCGATACCCGCACTCGATCCACTCTCGCCCCGGAGCGCAACACCCATTCGAACTCGCCCCTGCGCGCGCCGGCAAGGCATTGGTGCCTGGCCAAGTCGGCCGGTGACCGGGGCGCGCGATGCCTATCAAGATAGTCAACGGATGCGTAAAGGCGCGGCGTCATCGCGCTGATTACGTGGACAATCAGGCTGGAGCTCGGTTGATGGCCGAAGCGCAACGCGACGTCGCAGGTGCTGCTGATCGGGTCGACGTGCTGATTGCCCAACTCGAAATGACAATGGATATCGGGATACCGGCGGTGGAAAGCGTCGATCACTTTAGGTACGAGTGCCTGTGCCAGTGAGGCGGGTAGCGACACGCTCAGTTGCCCGCTGGCGCAGGCGATGCTTGTATGCAGCTGCTCATGCGCAACACGAGCTTCATCGATGAGGTCCCGGCAACGCTCGAAGTAGAGCGCGCCGGCCTCGGTCAGGCCGATTTTCCGAGTGCTGCGCCTGAGCAACTGCACTCCCAGATCGCGTTCCAATCCGCTCACTCGCCGGGAGAGCGTCGACGGCGGAACTCCCAGCGCCGCGGCGGACAGGCTGAAATTGCCCCGCCTCGCAACTTCGATAAACATGGCAATGTCGTTCAGCTGTATGTTCGCGCGGAGCGCGTTGGATGACGAGCGGGCCGGGCCAAGAATCGCCGTCGGGATATCTGCCTTCATGCGCCACGCCCTCCATCCACGGATAATCCGCCTTGAGCCCATCCAGAAGACGGGGAACTACTTGGCAACCACGCGATCAGCGCGGGCCGACTCCCAGCCACCGCCGAGCGCCTTGAACAGGTCCACTTGAGCATTCACGACCCGCGCTTCGCTTTCGGCAAGCTGTGCCTGCGCGTCAGCATAGGTGCGCTCGGCGTCGAGCAGAGCCAGACTGTCGGCGCGTCCCTCCCGCGCTTGTGCCCGAACGATGCGCGCCACGTTCTCCGCCTGGTCCCTGGCCGCGGCCAACGACCAGCGCCGGTCCAGGCTTTGGGCGTAGTTCGAGAGCGCAGTTTCCGTTTCGCTCAAGGCCTGTAATATCGTCCCATCAAACGCCGCCAGCGCGGCCTGGGCGTCGGCGGTCGCGCCGTCGATGCGGGCGCGGATCGCTTCCTGATTCGGAAACGACCAAGAGAGGAGCGATCCAGCCAGCCAGCGTAGCGGGCCACTTCCGAAGAAGTCGTCTAGGCGTAACCCGGTAGAGCCGACCGACGCGCCGATGGAGACGCGCGGATACAGATCCGCCGTCACCACGCCTATCCTGGCCGTTTCCGCCGCCAGCCGTCGTTCCGCAGCGCGCACGTCCGGACGCCGGGTGAGGAGGGCCATCCCGTCGCCGATAGGGATGGGCTGCAGGATCGTGGGCGGTGCCGCGAGGGCGCTGGCCTCAGAGGGGAGGTCCTTGGGCGCTCGGCCGGTGAGCAGGGAGAGCCGGAACAGCTCGGCCTGGCGCTCGGCAACGATCCTGGGAATGTCGGATCGCCGCTGCTCCCGAAGCGCCGCGATACGCGCGGTGTCGAGCGAAGTTGTCAGTCCGGCGTCCTCCCTGCTGCTCGTCACGCCGACCGAGCGGTCCAGCAACTCGACGATCTGCCGCGCCACGGCCAGACGGTGCGCGGCGCTGGCGGCTCCCAGATAGGCGCGGGTCGTCGCCGCTACGGTCGATACCCGCACGGCGTCCAGCTCGGCCTGTGCCGCTTGGTAGTCGCCCCGCGAGGCTTCGATGTTCCGCTGTACGCGGCCGAAAAGGTCTACCTCGTACGCGACGGACAGGCCCGCATCGACAACGGTATTCTCGCGATCGACGCCGGGCGAGGCCTGGATGGCGGATTGCCGCTGGCGGTTCACGCCTGCGGCGATCTCAGTGCTGGGCAGCCGATCGGCGGACGTTTGGCGAAGTTGGGCGCGCGCGCGGGCGAGCCGAGCGATCGCCACGCGCAGGTCGGTATTCGAGGCGAGCGCATCTTGTACCAGCCTGTCCAGCACCGGGTCGTGGTAGAGCTTCCACCAGTCGGCGGAAACGGACGTGGCGTCGGGCGCGGTCGCATCGCTTTGGGTCAGGAACGGCCCCGCCGCGGAAGCCGAGAACGGCGGTGTCTCATAGTCCGGGCCGACCGCGCACGCGCTCAAGAGCAGCGGCGCAACCAGCATCGATAGGGTGTGCAATCGAATCACTTGATGCTTCCTGATTGTTCGTGCCGCGATTCCAGCGAACGGGCGCCGGTCTGCCGGGACAGCCGATCTCCGAGCTTGCGGCAAACGACGTAGAACGTCGGGGTATAGAGCAGGCCGAAGACGGTGACGCCGACCATGCCGAAGAAAACGGAGGTGCCCAAGGCCTGCCTCAACTCGGCGCCTGCGCCCGAGGCTAGGAGCATCGGCACAGCGCCAAGAATGAAGGCGAAACTCGTCATCAGGATGGGGCGCAGGCGGGTCTGCGCGGCGCGCACCGCCGCGGCGGCCGGCATCAAGCCGTCTTCCTCTTCCGCCTGTTTCGCGAACTCGACCACCAGGATCGCGTTCTTCGCGGCAAGGGCGATCAGCACCACGAGCCCGATCTGCGTCAGGACGTTGTTGTCCATTCCGCGAAGATTCACGCCGACCATGGCCGCGAAGAGGCACATGGGGACGATGAGGATGATGGCCAGGGGCAAAGTGAGGCTTTCGTATTGCGCCGCCAGCACCAGGAACACGAACACCACCGCCAGCGCGAAGACGAGGCCGGCCGTGTTGCCCGCGATCTTCTGCTGGAACGCGATGCCCGTCCATTCGTAGCCGTATCCCGGGGGCAACATCTGGTCGGCGAGCTTTTCCATCGTGGCTAGCGACTGGCCCGTGGAAGAGCCCGGCGCCGTGTCTCCGTCGACCTCGACCGCGGGGAACAGGTTGTAGCGCACGACCCTAAACGGCCCCGTTTCGCTCTTGAACGTGGCGACCGAGCCGATGGGCACCATGGCGCCGCTATCGGAACGCGTCTTAAGATTGGCAATGTCGGATTCGCTGTTGCGCTGGCCTTGCTCGGCCTGGGCAACCACCCGGAACGTGCGCCCTAGTAGGTTGAAGTCGTTCACATAGGCCGAGCCGAGATAGACCTGCAGCGCTTCGAAGACCCGATCTGGCGGGACGCCCAGCACCTCGGCTTTGCGCCGGTCGATGTCGGCGAAGATGCGGGGGGTTGATGTGTTGAAGAATGAATAGACCTGCGATAAACCTTCGGTGCCGTTCGCCTTGGCCATGAGTTGATCGGAAATCGTCCCCAGCGGTTTGTAGCCGTGGCCGCCGCGATCCTGCACCATCATCCGGTAGCCGCCCGCCGAACCGATGCCGTCGATCAGCGGAGGAGGAATGATGAGAACCCGTGCTTGATCAATGTCCGAGACGGCCTTGCGTGCTTCATCGAGGATGTCGCTGGCGGGGCGGGACCGCTGTTCAAATGGCTTGAGCGGGATGAAGGCGGTGGCGGTGTTCGGGGAATTCGTGTTCGACGCGGCGTCGTAGCCGGGCAGCATGATCGTGCCTCGGACCCCATCGATCTTCAACAAGCGCTTGGACACCTCTTGCACGACGGCATCGGTCCGCGCCAGCGAGGCTCCCGGTGGAAGTTGAGTGATCGATATTAGATAGCTCTGGTCTTGTGAGGGCACGAAGCCGGTGGGGGTTATCCAGAAAATGCCTATGGTCGCGAGCACAAGTGCGCAGTAGCTGATCAAGACACGCTTCGGGCGCACCACGAGCCATTGCGTCAATCGGCCGTAGCTAGCGCTGAACCGGTCGAATCGTTCGTTGAACCAGTCGCCGGCAAACTGCATACGCCGAATCATCTGATGCCGACTTTTCTCCTTCGTGTGCGCCCGCAGAAGTACCGTAGCCAAGGCCGGCGAGAGCGTTAGCGACAAGACGAGCGAAATGACGGTGGCGCCAGAAATGGTGAGCGCAAACTGCTTGTAGAACGCCCCAGAAAGGCCGGTCAGAAAGAACGTGGGAATGAACACCGCGCAAAGCACCAGCACTATGGCCACCAGCGCCGCCGAAACCTCGTCCATCGAGAGGCGAGCCGCTTCTAGCGGGTTCAGGCCCTGAGCGAGGTTTCTTTCCACGTTTTCAACCACGACGATGGCATCGTCCACCACTATGCCGATGGCGAGGACCAGCCCGAACAGCGACAGGCTATTCAGACTGTAGCCAAACATCGCCAGCAAGGCGAAGGTGCCGACCAGCGAGATGGGAATCGCCACGACGGGGATGATGGCGGCGCGCCAGTTCTGCAGGAAGATGAAGATGACGAGCACAACGAGTGCCGCGGCTTCGAAAAGCGTATCCCGGACGGCTTCGGTGGACTGCGCGATGAAACGCGTTGAGTTCCACATAATCCGGTATTCAAGCCCTGGCGGAAACGCCTTGGCCGCTGCCTGCATCTCGCGTTCGAGAGTGATGCCGGTTTCAAGCGCGTTGGTCCCGGGCCGTTGAAATATGCCGATCATGATGGATGGCTTGCCTGACAAATAGGCATTGGTTCCGTAGTCGTCGGCACCCAGCTCCACGCGGGCGACGTCGCGAACGCGAGTCTGCCGGCCAGCGGGATCCGTGCGGATGACGATGTCGGCGAACTGCTCCGGCTCGCTCAACCGGCCCTGTGTCCGAACGTTTAGCTGGAAGGCGTCGGCACTCGGGGAGGGCGGTTGGCCTAGGGCTCCCGAGGCAACCTGCACATTTTGGGCACGGATGGCGGCGACGATCTCGCCGGCCGTCAGCTCACGCGCGGCGGCGCGCCGGGGGTCAATCCAGACGCGCATGGCCACTTCACGGCTGCCGAAAATTCGAGCCTCGCCGACTCCGTCGATACGGCTCAGCTTGTCGCGCAACTGCGTCAGGGCATAGTTTGATAGATAGGTTTGATCCCGCGAGCCATCTGGAGAAACCAGGTTGATCGCCATCAGGGCACTGGGCGAAGTCTTGCGGGTGGTGACGCCCAGGCGCTGAACCTCTTGCGGCAGGCGAGGCACGGCCGCTGCCACCCGGTTCTGAACGAGCATCTGGGCCGCGTCGAGATCGGTCCCGACCTTGAACGTAATCGATATGGACACCTTCCCGTCCGCCGTGGACTGGCTGGACTGGTAGAGCATGTTCTCTACGCCATTGATTTCCTGCTCGATAGGAGCGGCAACGGTTTCCGCGACGGTTTCCGCCGACGCGCCAGGGTAGGTCGCGGAAACGACCACGGTGGGAGGGATGATGTCCGGATACTGCGCAACGGGAAGTGCAAAATAGGAGATCGCACCCACAATCGTGATGACGATCGCCAGCACCGCGGCGAATATCGGGCGCGTAATGAAGAAGCGCGACAGACGCATGAAATTTTTCCTTTAGGACAGCCGCCAGCACATCGTTACGACGCGGACGCGGGCTTGCTGCCGGAAATGAGAGGGGTCGAGTTCCCCATCCCGCTTTGGGAGGCCGCCGATTCCGGCTTCGTTTGTACTTTTGCGCCTGGAATGGCGTGTTGTTGGCCGGCGACGATCACTCGGTCGTCGGCGGTCAGGCCGCCACGTACGATCCTGAGCCCATCAATGAGCGGGCCGAGTTCGATGGCCCTGACGAGCACGGTGCCTTCGGCGGAAACGGTAAGAACCGTCTTGCGCGTCTGGTCCATCTGGACCGCGGAATCGGGGATCAGCAAGGCAGGCGTGCCGGATCCGCTTGCTAGCCTCATGTTTCCGAACAATCCCGGTGTCAGGAACAATCTCGGATTCTCGATCACGGCACGCATCCGTATGGTCCCCGACCGGGGGTCGATCCCGTTATCCGTGAAGTCGAGCCTGCCGCGCCAGGCGTAGTCAGGCTCATCCTGAAGACGTATCTCGACCTGGGTTTGGGCTGCGCTTGGTTCCTGTGCGCGCATAGCTTTGAGGTACAGGGCTTCCGACGCGTCGAATGTGAAATAGATCGGATCCAGCGCGTTGATGGTGGTCAGGCGGGTGCCGCTACCGGCCTCTCCGCTCATGACCAGGTTGCCCGGGTCGACGCGTCGGTCAGAGACTCTGCCCGTAATGGGCGAGCGCACCTGGGTGAATTCCAGCTCAAGTGACTTCAGCGCGACGCGGGCTTGAGCGCCGGCGACGTTTGCCGTTCCCGTCCGCACACGCGCCTGCAACTGATCGATGTCGCTCTTTGAAATCGCGCTGTCGCCCGCCAGTCGATGCGCTCGCGCGAGGTCGGCGCGTGCCAGCGTGAGCTCGCTGGTCGCGCTCGCGAGGCCGGCTTGCGCCTCGGCGTAGGCGGCCTGGTAGGGGCGCGGGTCGATGGAGAAAAGCAATTGGCCCTGCTGGACGATTTCGCCGTCCTTGAAATGCACCCCTACGATTTGACCCGACACCCTGGGAAGGACTTCCACGCGGCGGCTCGCTTCGAAACGGCCGACATAGTCGTCCCATTCGATAACGGTGCGCTGCATCGGCAATGCGACGGATACCGTGGGAGGCTCGAAGGTACCGGCCGACAACGACTTCTTGCCGGGCAGTAGAAACAAGGCGCATGCCGTTGCGGCGGTGAGCCCCGCGGCCAGCAGAGCCACGCGCAGGAAGGTCGGTTTTGCTCCCGTGCGGGAGGGAAGGCGTGGACGGGTCATGCGGCTGCACTCCACGCAGGGTTGGACTCTCTATGCTTCATGTTGGATATCGCTATGTAAGAGGACTCGAATGCGCCATGCGTACGTCGGCCACGCTTCCACGGCCTATCCGTTGGCACAGACGCTTTCGTTGGCCCGAGACAATCCGCCCGGCGCGTGAGGGAGTCGCGTCGAGCGATGTGAATCCGGGTTATCCCAGGCTTTCAACGAGTGCAGATTCTCCGGCCGGAGAGCCAATGGCAAAAGGACTAAGTTCCCTCCTTTAGAGCCATGGCGCGCTTACGTCTGGCAGACTGTGCCTTGTAGTGCCGGCGTGGCGGTTTTTGAGGTATATATGTCTTACCCGCCACCATGCTGGCTGTGTACCATCAGATCTCGTCCACGCACCGGCCGGTAGCCAGGATGCGGTGGAGCCTGCTTCCGAGCGTTGTGCAAAAGTGTTATGAATCCAACATCATCAAGCGCGAGTCCCGCTTCGCGGGACGTCGCTTTCCTTGTATTCCGCGACTTCCAAATCCAGGACGTGACCGGGCCGCTGGCGGCGTTCGAGGTGGCCAGCAGGCTCCTGGGCGACGACGCCTACAGATGCCAGGTCATATCGCTAGCTGGAGGACCCGTTCAAAGTTCGGCGGGCCTGGAAGTCACCACGTGGAAGGCCGGATTTTCCGCCTACGACACAGTGATCGTGGCGGGAGCCGGCCTTGGCGCCTACCCCGACGACGCATTGCCGGAAACCTGCGACTACTTGAACCACGTCGTCGCCAAGGGCGCTCGCCGCATCGCAAGCGTATGCACAGGGGCCTTCATTCTGGCTGCGAGCGGCCTCTTGGACGGCCGGTGCGCGACGACACACTGGAAATACGCCGCCCGTCTGCAACGGGAGTACCCCCGGGTGAAAGTGGATGGCGATCGGATCTTCACCCGAGAAGGTGGCATCTGGACGTCAGCCGGCGTCACGACTGGCATCGACATGGCGTTGGCAATGATCGAAGAGGATCATGGCGCCGACTTGTCTCACGCGGTCGCCCAGATGCTGGTCGTCTACCATCGCCGGCCCGGCGGGCAATCCCAATTTTCGGCCATCGCCGATATGGAGCCCGAGTCGGACAGAATTCGTAATGTGCTTACTTATATACGTGAACACTTGCACGAATCATTGTCGACCGAGCTCCTGGCTTCCGTGGCCTGCCTGAGCCCCCGGCAGTTCGGCCGCGCCTTTCTTGCCGAAACGGGGGAGACGCCGGCCAAGGCCGTCGAGCGCCTGAGGGTCGAGGTGGCCAGGCAGCGCGTCGAGCGTGGCGCGGAGCCTATCGAAATCATCGCCCACAAAATCGGTTTCACCGATCCCGAAAGAATGCGCCGGGCATTCATTCGCGTGCTTGGCCATCCGCCGCAGAGCATCCGGCGCATGGCATCCCGGGAAGCGTCTCCGCTTGCCTGACTATGGTGCCCACCCGGGAGTGGAGCTAACCCTTTAATCCGGCGGCCGTCCGGACTGGCATGCCCAGTAGGTGCCCAGCGATTGTTGCCACGGAAGGCCCCGGTCATCCAGGCGATTAAACGTGCTGGCCTCCGTTCACGTCGATTTCCGCGCCATTCACATACGAGGCTCGGTTCGAACAAAGGAAGAACATCACTCCTGCGATTTCTGTTGGGTCGCCAAGCCGGCCCATCGGCACGTTCGCCTGAACCATGGCCTCGGTGCCTGGAGACAAGATGGAGGTGTCGATCTCGCCGGGCGCGATCGCATTGGCCCGGATTCCCATCGGACCGAACTCGAAAGCCTGTTCGCGCGTGAGCGCTGCGAGGGCCGCCTTAGAGCAGGCATAAGCCGCTCCTGCGAAGGGATGAACGCGAGAACCCGCTATCGATGTCACGTTGACGATCGCGCCTTGCGCTATGCGGAGTTCCGGCAGGAGTAGACGGACGATCATCGCTGCGGAGAAAAGATTGACGTTGAAAAGCGAAAGCCACTCTTCATATGCCGTCATGCTGACGCCCTTGCGCCCGCCGTTCGCCAGTTTCGGTGAAATCGCGGCATTGTTGATAATCGCAGCCAGTTTCGCGCCACCCAGGCGCCGGCGGACTTCAGCCGCGATCAGTTCATACGAGCTCGGGTTCGCCAGATCGGCGGTAATGTGGTCGTCCACGCCGCCCACCCACGCGCATTCACTCGAAAAGCTCGCCCGCGATACCGTCAAGACACGCCACCCTCTGTGGTGAAACAATTTCACTGTCGCATGCCCAATACCACGGCTCGCGCCGGTTAGCAGCAATGTGGGCCGCGCTATTTGCTGAGAATGGCAGGGTGCCATCTGCATTATCCCGGAATGAGCGATGAAGATTGAACTCGTCAGGCGTTGATTCCGCCGTCAACGACCAGGCCGGTGCCTGTGATGTGGCGTCCGTCTGGGCCCGCAAGATAGGCCACAGCTTTCGCTACGTCAGTCGGGCTTCCGAATCGCCCAAGCGCTATTTGTGATCGGAGGTAGTCGGCATCAGGGCCCTGGGCTGGGTTCATATCGGTGTCAGTGGGGCCTGGATGAACAAGATTTACGGTAATGTCCCTCGGCGCAAGCTCGCGCGAGAGTCCGCGAGTGAAAGACAGCAGAGCCGATTTCGACATCGAATAGACGGTCACGTTCGGGATGGCTACTCGCTCCGCGAGACACGACCCGATCGACACGATGCGCCCACCGTTCGAGAGGAGTGGTATCGCTGTTTGCGAGGCGACGATGGCTGCACGGATGTTGACTGCTAGGATTCGGTCGATATCAGCCAACGTCATTGTTTGTAGAGTGCTCGAAATCAGGATGCCCGCATTGTTGACGAGTATGTCTAGTCCCCCCATCAGGCGGGTGCCTTCTTCGACAGAGTAGCGGACCGCTTGCGCATCGGCACTATCGGCCTGAATGGCCACGGTACGTCGGCTCTCGTCAGTCAACTCATCGGCTAGGCTGTTGGCCTGCCCGACGGCACTCTTGTAGGTGATCACGACGTCCGCGCCGCGAGCAGATAGCTCCCGCGCAATCGCCGCGCCGATCCCCCGGGCCCCGCCGGTGACGATCGCCCGCTTTCCTGAAAGATCATTCATACATCGCTCTCTTTTTGACGTAGACGCCAGCCTTCGCATAGGCAATGTCGAAGTTTCACCCTACTGGTGTTCTGCGTAAAAGACGTTGATCCCTCAAATTTCGCCAGCGCGGCCTGCATCTTCAGCCTTGCGGAATAGACGGGCCACGTGCCCACCACTATGTCATCAGGCCGGCCGCCAAGACCCCGGGCAGGATTGCGCCAGCAGAGGGGTGCCGCCGACGAACATGAAATTCCGTCCCTCTCCCAGGCAGAGCAGCGGTCAACGCTGAACTTGCGTTCTGCGATAGGCGATAAGAGCTGCAAGCGCAACACAGGCCACCGTTCCGGCCGCGGGAAACAGAATGGTTGTCACGGAGTAGTGCTCCACGGCAACGATGACCAGCACGTTCCTGATGGCACCTAGAACAAAAAAGGTCAGGTGTTCGCGAAAAGGAAAAATATATGCTGAGCGGAACGTAGGGCCGAAACCAGCCAAGTCGACGGCGGTCAGGATAATGACCGCGTATATCGCGTCATTGGTGAACAGCCAGGCAGGCAGAACCGAGAGCGAGACAACGAGCAATACCCAATCCGTTCGGTTGGCCTCTAAGAGAATCCCGCTTCGCGAGGAAAGCCATGCGATGTAGAACGCAATGCAGGCCGAGAACCCGATTGCCCAGGATCCGACACCTGCGCCTCCTTGGCGTTGCGCCAAGAAAACAACCACGGTGCAAAAGCCCCAGATCGTCCACGTGAATATATGTGGCCTGATGACACCGCGAGTAATGCCACGCACGTATGGCACGTACGTCACAAACGTCAGAATCGTCGCGGCCACACTGAATAGCTGCTTGGTGCCCATCTATTGTCTAAAGGGAAACCTTGGTGGGGCCATTGTCCTCGTCACGAAAATCAAGTCAATGTCCCCGTATGGCGGGGAGCCGCCTTTGTCGAAAGGCCGAGGACGAACTAGAGCTGTCCTAGACAACCGCGTTACGGTTGCGTGCCGAGCCATGTGCAGGAGCTGACTCGGTCAACCATCCACTGGCGGAACGCAGCCATCGCGGCGGTTATGAATTTTCCAGACGGTCGAACAAAGTAAATGCCGCCTGTGGCCCCCACCTGCCAATGGGGTAGTACGTGGACCAAAGCTCCCGCTGCGATATGCGGGTTCAGCAGCCAATCACCTCCCACAACGATACCCACGCCCAACATCGCGGCAGTGAGGAGTGCCTCATTGTCGTTGCTGACCATCGTGCCGTGGACGGCTACAGCCATTGAGGAAGATTGCTTTCGGTACCCACCCGTAGCGTGCATCATCTTCCACTCTGGGTGCGACGCCAAGCCGACGAAACCTAGGCAGTTGTGTCGTGCAAGGTCTTTAGGAGTCCGGGGGGTTCCGTTACGCTCCAGATAGGCGCGGGATGCCCCGAGGATACGTTGGTATTGGCACAGCTTTGTCGCGACCAGGCGACTGTCGGACAGTTGGCCAACGCGGATAGCAGCGTCAAACCGCTCACCGACGATATCCACCATCCTGTCGGTGTATTCGATGTCGAGGAGGATCTCTGGATAGGACAGAGAAAACTCCGCGACTATTGGGCTCAGACACTGACGCCCCAGTACCGCCGGCATTGAAATACGCAGCCGCCCGCGCACTTGGGCTGCTCCTGCCGATGCCTCGATTTGCGCGTCGGCTAGCAAGTTAGTCGCTTGCCGCACCTTCTCAACGAGCCTTATCCCCTCATCCGTGAGGCGCAATTGGCGAGTGGTCCTTTCAACCAACCGAACGCCAAGACGTCTCTCCAACGCGATCAGACGTTTTGAAAGCACTGAAGGGTGCCGATTCTGGGCACGCCCTGCGGATGCGAACGACCCGTTCTCGGCAAGGGCGAGCAACGTGCTGAGTTCATCCGCGTGCTGACTGTCAAGCAAATCCATGGGGTGCTGAGATCATCTACGTGGTCTTACAGGATAGGGGTGGCTCGCTGGTTCCATCCCTGTCGCACGCGGCTCTAGTTTATCCGCTTAGCCGCAGCGAAATGTTGAATGCCATCTACGATCAACAGCGCAACCGCACACCAAACTGGTATATAGGTGAGCCATTCATCGACGGCGATATGCTCGCCTATTACGAGTGCTACACCGACCATTAGCACGGGCTCGACGTAGCCAAGGAGCCCAAACAAGCTTAATGGCAGACGGCGGCTGGCGACGATATAGCACATGAAGGCAATGGCGCTCACTATACCCAGAACCACTATGAGTGGATACAGGGCGACACGATGGGAGAAGCTCTCTATCGTATTGGGATGTCGCAGTATGAGCCATGTGGCTACGGGCAAGGTCAGGAGCATGTCGAACCAAAGCCCGCCCAAATGGTCCGTGGCCAAATGCTTCCTAAGCACAAAGTAAGCCGGAAATCCCAAGCAGACAAGCATCGCTTCCCATGACAATCCCCCCGCCCGAAATACTGCATGGGCGACGCCCGCCGCCGCAGCCAGGGCCGCGGCCCTTTGGAGAGTTGTCAGGCGCTCGCGATACAGCAGTCGTCCCACCATCAACATAGATAAAGGTAGCAAGAAATAGCCTAACGACACCTGTAGTGCGCTCCCGTTCAAGGGAGCCCACATAAACAGCCATTGCTGCGCACCCAGCAAAGCGCTGCTGCATACAAGGGGAGCTATGAGTACAGGCTTGTCCCTGATGCGTTGCACGGTTTGGGACACGCGCGGCCACTCCTTGCTCAGTATCATGAGCAAAGTGATGAAGGGTAATGTCAGCAGCATCCTCAATCCGAAGATTTCTTCGCCACTTAGTGGCTGAAGCAGAGTCGCGTAGTAATACAGCGCGGAAAAAAGACTGGTTGCAATAACGGAAAGGGCGACCCCCGCGTACATGTTTCTATCCCTAAATGCCTACAATCCGCCGCCTCAAGTTGAGCGGGCAGGGCATTCAGTATGTGTCGCCGCGTTTTTTGCAGCAATAAGGTTGGATGCACTTCATTCATGCATAGAAGGCACGAATAGAGTGGTGCGCCAGGCTGCAACCAGGCCGCAAGAGGCTAAGCGTATGGCAGCCACGCAGGTGCCGCAGGCACTAACCCGCGCGATACGGAAGCAGGCTCAGCATAAGCCCTGATCGCGGTACTCACCCGGTGCCCCCAGCACGGCGCAAAACTTGCGGTTTTCGCCGGAATAGGAGTGCTTGGCGTGGATAGTCAGCGTGGCACCCGCCAACCCGACCTTCTTTGGATTGCAAGACCAGAAGCCGCTCGAGATTTCCTTGTATGGCGCCCTGGCGACGAGGCGCGGCGGTTGCCCGGGTTGCTTATTTCCGGATGTCGTAGTGGCCAGCCACTCGATCCAGACATGGCAGCTCACATGCTCGAAGCCCACGTTCTCCAAGATCACCCGGTAGGAGCCCTGCCCGTCGCGGGAATGCCAACTTCCGCCAGTCAGCGTCCCCAGGAGCTCCGCTTGATCCACGTCAGTCTCCGCGACGGAGGGAGCCATCACCAGGAACGAAAGGCTTAGCAACGCTGCGGCAAGAATTTTCATGGTTCGGATTGCCTGTCGAGAATCGGCGTGAAAGGAGTGATGGACGGCAGGGCGGCGGAGTACCCGGCCCCGGCATTGGATGTCAATCCGAACGTCGGCAAAGCCAAGCATGTCTTGAACATTGATGATGTCAATAATCGCACTAATCCAGCCACGATTCTCGACATGGCGGCGTTTTATGGACTGGATGACAAGCATAACCGGCAGGTATTGCAGCAAGTCGCATCCGAGGTCGAAGAGCGGCGAGAGTTTCTGGCTGCCGCTCATAATCCCGGGTCAGCCGTCGGAAGCGGTTGAGCCAGCCGAAGCGGCGTTCGACCATCCAACGACGCGGCAGCAGGATAAACCCCTTCTGCGCCTCAGCCAGTTTGACCACGTGTAGATCAATGCCTTGGGTTCGTGCGGATAGAAAAGAAATTCAAGCTGACCGCGGAAGAAATCAAACCCTTGGTTATCGGCCGAGGTGGATGCATTGCCACCGACCGGATAACAGTAGAGGGTTTTCCGGTTCGGATCATGTACCGAGAGGCACCAGACAACAGTGTTGATAGCGGTTGGCGATTTTTGAGCGGTTTTGAGGATAACGCGTACATGGACGATCCCAAGAATCATGGAGCCTATGACGTCAATACGATTGCTAATTTCGACTCGAGTATCGTTCCGCTCCTTGATGCCCCAGTGGGTAGCGTCTTTGAGAAGCGTCCAGAATCCGAGCGGTTCCTCGCCGTCCATGATTGGTCTCCCCCGGAAGAGCGAGGTGAGACCAAGAGTCTGCGATGCAGTTTGTTGATGCCAATGTTGTTCAGCAGGCTGTCCGAACTGAGCATGTCCGCTCCTGGCCGGCATGCGCGACAGTGCGCTTATAGCGTCATGGTGGGCTGGTCTTCGATCTGGAAGAACAAGGCACGCGGCCCCAGGAAGTCCGATCCGTCCAGATACTCGAACGCGACGCCCTGGCCCGGTGCGGCCTCCTGCCCGAAGTGCTCCACCCGGTACATCACGCCGCCGATGCGATAGTTTTGGACCAGCGTGAATACGCCCGGCTTGGTCGTGCGCATGCGGTAGGTCACGATCTCTTCGACCAGGCCGCGCACCCCGTGCTTGTAGCGGGCGCGCTTCAGCCTGGGGCTGCGCATGCCCAGGACGAGTCCCATGAGTACGAAGAATGCGGCCAGCAGGATCAAGGGCCCCAGGAACAGGCTGCCGGCCAGGGCTACCAGGGCGAGCGCGTAGAAGAGCTTGCGCGCGCCCAGTTCTTCCTTGCGCACGGTCTCGCGGTCGGCATCGCTGACTTCCTCGACCGAATTCCAGGCCTGTGCGCTCATCGGGTATTCGGCCCGCAGCAGCACCGGCGGCTCGCCGGGCCGCAGCGTCAGCAGATGCAGGCGCACCGGCAAATCTGTCAGCGCCGCGGCCGTCAGGGGCCGCGAGCCATTACGGGTGTCCCTCGTGATCTCGTTCCAGAACGGCAGCGCCACGTCCACGCGCTGCTCGCCGAAGATGTAGCAGATGCCCGGCCCTTCGGACGGGCCGAAGCCGGTCAGGTGGCCAGAAACGATCTGTTTGGATAGTCGCCCCGTCAACGCCTGGTTGAAGCGTCGCCAAGCGCGCGGCATGCGCAACATCCTGCGTCCAAGAAAGACCGCGAAGCCCGCCATCGCCACCGCGCACGACAGCACCACCATGCCTTCGGCACCGCGGTGCAGACTGCGGTCGGACACGAACAGGGCGACGCACAGGATCGCGCTGCTCGACAGCAGCAGGAACGTCAGGCTGGCGAACACGGCCGTCAGCGATCTGCCGCTGCGGTTACGGCGCAGCAGCAGGATGTCCTCCTCAGCCAGGGGTTCTTCCGTGACTTGCAGGATTGCACTCATACTCGCGTCGCCGTCTCCATTGTCATGCCGCGCCCCGATGATAACTGCCCATGGCGGCGATCGTTGACAGAGCCGGGGAGAGACCGCTCACGTCAGCCGATTCTGCTCGGGAAGATCCGATAAGCCGGCTGCACGTCACGGCTCCTTCACGAGTGCCGTGGACCGCTCAGTGCGGTCCTTGACGCCGCGTCGCATGCCGGCAACGACTGCATCTGGCCGATGGCAGTCGTTCATCAGCCGCGTCCAGCTCACAGCCTCTGTAAGGTAGACCAGACGGACTGGGTGAGGGACCTCACGACGTGATGGACCCAGCAGGCGCTGGCACATATTGCCCCATCAATTCCACCACCCAATCGATGAATAGGCGCAGCTTGGCACTGACGTGCCGGTTTGGCGGGAAGGCGATGTATAGCGGCATGGGGTCCAGGCGCCAGTCTTCGAAAATCGGCACCAGTTCGCCGCGCGCCAGGTAGGGCCGGACCATGTATTGCGGCAGCCACAGCACGCCCATGCCGGCCAGGCCGGCGGCCAGGTAGGCATTGCCGTCGTCCACCGCCAGCACGTAGCGCCCGTGCACGTTGACGCTTTCGTCGCCGCGGCGCATGGCGTAGGGGAAGGCGCGGCCGATGCGCGACCACAGGTAGCCGACGATCCGGTGATGCGTGTCTTCCAATTCCTTCGGGTGGGATGGCAGGCCGGCGCGCTCCAGATAGCTGGGCGCGGCATAGACGCCCAGTTGCAGGTCGGCCACCCGGCGGGCCATCAGAGACTGGTTGGTGATTTCACCGCCGCGCACGACGCAATCGACGTTCTCGCCGATGACATCCACGATGCGGTCGCTGACGCCCATGTCCAGCTGGATGTCGGGATATCGGGCATGGAAAGCCGGTAGTGCGGGGATCAGGATCATGCGGGCAAGCGGGCTGGGCACGTCCACGCGCAAGCGTCCACGGGGCGCGGCCGAGGCGGCGGATAAGCCGGTTTCGGCATCGTCCATGTCGGCCAGCAATTTGACGACGCGTTCGTAGTAGGCGGCGCCGTCGGCGGTGACGGCGACCCGGCGCGTGGTCCGGTTCAGCAGCTTGACGCGCAGGCGCGCCTCCAGTTGCTGAACCAGTTGCGTGACGCTGGTCTTGCTCATGTGCAGCGTTTCCGCCGCCTTGGTGAAGCTGCCGGCTTCCACCACGCGGACGAACGCCTGCATCGCATCGAATCGGTCCATGCCGGCTCCAGGGGGTGTGCAGATTGTTTGGATTCTACAAACAGTGATGGACAACGTTGCCCGTTTATCGGGCCCGGCCCGGTCTTTACAGTGAAGCCATGGTTAATGACGGGCCGGTTCCGGCCCATTGATGGAGCTTACTGATGACTACGCGCGACGTCGTTTTTCCCCCGGGCCGCCAGGCGCTATACGAACGCAACCGGTATTCGCCGGCGATCCGGTCCAATGGTTTTCTGTTCGTGTCGGGGCAGGTGGGCAGCCGCGAGGACGGCTCGCCGGAGCCGGACCTTCAAACGCAGGTCCGGCGGGCGTTCGACAATCTGAACGCCATCTTGAAAGCGGCCGGTAGCACGTTCGACGACATCGTCGACGTGACGGTCTTCATGGTCAATCCCGCGTCTCAGTTCGAAGCCATCTGGCAGGTGGTGCCGGAATACTGGGGCGAGGCGCCGCATCCGACCCTGACCGCCGTGGGCGTGACGTGGCTGTACGGCTTTGACTTCGAGATCAAGGTGATCGCGAAACTGCCGGAAGCCGCCAAGGGCTGATCCCGCCGCTTACTTCACGACGTAGTTGTTCGCCTCGTTTTCACCTGCCCATTTACGCAGTGCGGCGATGAACTCCGGGCACACGTTGCCGTCGACGCTGGAACTGACGATGACGCTGTTCTGCATCTGCATCAGCACCTTGCATTCATAGACGCGCGACCGGTTCTGATAGTGGCCGGTCGTGTTGGTCTGGAAGACGGGGGTGGCGGCGGTGGTGTTGGTGGCGGCGATCATGCCGACAACCTGCTGGCTGGAGCCGGTGGTGACCCATTCCGTGTAGGGCGCGGTCTGATAGTCGGACCACTCCAGCTCGACGGTGTTGCCTACCGTGCGCGTCTTGGACGGTTCGCCAAGGGCCGCGATGGCGTCATTGATCGAGCGGCCTTCCATGTTCTTGGCCACGTTCACGCTGGGCGAGAAGGACAGGCCCGACTTGAACACATTGCCCAACGAGGGCAGCGCGGAACTGCCGCCCGTCGGCATCGGTGCGCAGCCGGCAAGGCTGGCTGCGGCGGCAATCAGGCTGGCTGCTTGCCAGAGCGGTTTGCGGCGAATCGGGGAGGGCTGGGGCGACTTCATGGCGTGCTGTCGATGCTCCGTGGCGGATCAAGGTGGCTCAACGCGTTTGTTTCTTTTCGTGACCGAGGGCTGTCTGAGCCGCAGACACCGTCTGGTGGCGCATGCGCCTGCCGCTGTCGGTCTGCTTTCAGAAAAGTTCGACATTTTTACCGGAAAACGGGGCCAGTAGCCCCTCGCGGTCTGTGAAATTTGTTACGTAATATGCCGGCAGGCGATATTCACAGGGGGACGGACCAGGGGAGCTTCTTGCTAAGATCGTCCCCGCTCTCCACTCGACCCCTGACTCCGACGATGATGTCTGCCCGATTCCTTCCCCTGATCCGTGCCGCGTTCGCCGCTCTTGCTTTGGTGGCGGGCCTGGCCTCTCCTGCGGCGCAGGCTGATACGGTCTATGGCGGCGTTGCCACCGACGGCAAGCACAACAAGATTTATTGGGTGATGCCGGAAAAGACGAAGCAGTGGGCCGATATGGGGGCGATCGCCGAGTGCAAGCGGGCGGGCGGCAAGGAATGCAAGGTGCTGACCACGTTCTGGGACAGCTGCATGGTCTATGCGCGCAATTCGCGCCAGGACCTGTTCCCGGGCAACAGCGTGTCGCCAGAAATGGCGGCCAAGAAGGCCATGCGCCGCTGCACGGCAGGCAGTCCGGACGGCAAGTGCCGGCTGACCACGATGCCGTTGTGCGCGGGACCGGCCTATAGCGCCGAAGACCTCGCGGCCCCGAAGCGGGCCAAGCCCGCCGACGTGGAAGCGCTGTCGGCCAAAATGGACAGCCGCGGCTACTGGGGCGCCGTGGCTGAAAACGGCGATGGGGGCATGCTCTATGCGGACGGCTATCCCACCGAAGACGAGGCCGTCACCATGCTGTTGAAGTGGGAAGATTGCAAGGACTGCCGCAAGCTGCTGACCTACAAGGACAGCTGCGTGGGCATGGCCTGGGTCAAGGGCAGCGAAGGCCGCGGCACGCGATTCACGGCGGTGAACACCGATGCGGTGTCGGCGCGCGAGACGTCGCGCACCACTTGCACGGCCAAGACGGGCGCGCCGGCTTGCGTGGCCATGGTGCGCTGCTCGGGCCGCGCCTATATCGACGGTTACCCGGGCGAAGACGTCAAGGCGCAGTAAGCGCTGGCGGCCCAGGCCCAGGCCCGGTCTGGCCGCACCCGGCTTATTTGTCCAGCCAGGGGGCTTCCTTCCACAGCGTCTGGAATTCCGCCTCGCCGGCCGCCAATTCACGGGCGTAGTCGGCGGGGGCCAGGTAGCGCAGCGGGGCGAACATCTCTTTGGCTTTCGCCTGGAACTCCGGGTCGTCTACCGTGCGCTTGACCGCGTCGACGAGCTTGCCGCGCACCTCCGCCGGCAGTCCCTTGGGGGCCGCCAAGCCGCGCAAGGACGCCAGTTCAAAGTCATAACTCTGTTCCTTGAAGGTGGGCACGTCGGGCAGCGCCGCCGAGCGCGTCTTGCCCATCTGTCCAAGGAAACGCAACGGCGTGCCGCCTTTCTGGTACTGCAGCGCCTCGCCGACGTTGATTGCACCGATCATGATCTCGCCGCCCGCCAGCGCGCCGCGCACTTCGCCGGCGCCCTTGTAGGGAATGTGGCTGAGCTTCGTGCTTGACGCCCGTTCGAACCGCAGCATCGCCAGATGGTCGTCCGACCCCGTGCCTGTCGTGCCCACCGTGACCTTGCCGGGGTTTTTCTTGGCGTACGCCGACAGGTCGGCGAGTGTCTTCAGTTCGTTGTCGCGGCGCACGGTGAAGGCGCCGGGATCGTCGATCAGATTGCCCAGCAAGTCATAGCTTTGCCAGGTGAAGTTGGACTTGCGTTCGATGGGAATCGTCAGCAGGTTGGGCGTGTTGATGAAGCCGATGGTGTAGCCGTCGGCCTGGGCGCGCGCCAGTTCGGTGAAGCCGATGGCGCCGCCTGCGCCCGGGCGGTTCAGCACCACGATGCGGGCGTCGTTGCCCAGGTATTTCTGCAGGAACGGCGCCATCATGCGCGCCACCAGGTCAGTGCCGCCACCGGGGCCGTAGGACACGATCAGGTTGATGGGGCGCTCCGGGTAGCCGGCGGCCTGGGCGCTGCCGCCAAAGAAGGCGGCGCCCGACAGCAGAGCGGCGGACGCGGCCAGTGCGCGCAGCATGCGGCGCTTGTTGGGGTGTTGCATGGTGTCTCCTCGGGGGATGGGTCGGCGGCTTGGTGCCGCGCTGTTTTTTAAGGGGGCAACGCCGTGGTGGCGTTGCGGGCACTGCGTTACTTCAATTTGGCGATGCGTGCCGCGGCGACGGGCCAGACTTCGGGGTTGAGCAATTGCGGGGGGCGCTCGCCGCGCAGCATCGCGATCAGTTGGGTCGCGGAAGATTGCGCGACGTTGCGCCGGGCCTCGTGGGTGACGCCCGCGGTGTGGAAGGTGGCCACCACGTTGGGCAGCCCCAGCAACGGCGCATCGCGCGGAGGGGGTTCTTGCTGCCAGACGTCCAGGCCGGCGCCGCGCAGGTGCCCGCCCTGCAAGGCGTCATACAGGGCGGCTTCGTCATGGATGCCGCCGCGTGCGGTCGAGATGAATACGGCGCCCGGTTTCATGGCGGCGAAGGCGCGCGCATCGATCAGGCCGCGCGTGGACGCGTCCAGCGGGCAATGTAGCGACACCACGTCCGATTGCGCCAACAACTCGGCTAGCCCAACCGGTTCGGCGCCGCGGCTGCGGATGGTGTCGGCGTCCAGCAGCGGGTCATGCGCAATGACCCGCATGCCGAAGCCTTGCGCGATGCGGGCGACCCGTGAGCCGATTTGTCCGATGCCCACCAGGCCGATCACCGTGCCATGGATCTCGTGGCCCATCAGGTCTTCACGGGAAAAACCGGTGTCGTGGCGCAAGCGTTGATGTGATTCGACGACGCGGCGCTGCACCGCCAGCAGCAGCGCATACGTATGTTCGGCGACCGACGCGGCGTTGCCGCCCGCCTGGTTCACCACGGCGATGCCGGCGGCCGTGCAGGCCGGCACGTCGACCGTGTCGTAGCCCGCGCCACCCGAAGACACGCAAACCAGATCCGGGCATTGCGAAATCAGTTCCGCGTTCACGAACCATTGGCGGGGCAGTTCGTCTCGGGCGGCGGATACGTGATAGGCGTGGGCGGTCTTCAGGCCGGCCAACGTGCGCGCATCGTCGCCACGCGCCGGCAGCACCGACAAGCCGATGCCGGGCTCGGCGTCGATAAGCTGGTCGAACACCGGGTTCAGCCACAGGTCGAGCCGGCACAGGCGTTTGGGGAAGTCTTGCTGAGAGGAACCGAAATCCGGCATTGCGTGTGGTCTCCGTATAGGCATGGTGTCTTTTGAGGCGACTCTACCCGTGCCAAAACCGGAGATAAAGCGAATAATTTTCGGAGTTAAGGGCGACTTTTAGTAAACAGTTGGCCCGCTCACACCATTCCAGCCGGTGCCTCGAAATCCAGCGTGTCCTGCGCCAGCACGCGCAGGCTTTCCAGCATGGGCCGCGTGTCGTCGCGCCGCCACTGGAAGGTGTAGGGCAGGGGGCGCAGGGGGGCGAGTCCCGGCAGGCGGTGCAGATCGCCGCGCTGGATCAGGATGCGCGCCCAGGCGGTGGGCAGGAAACCCAGCCCCAGGCCCTGGCGCAGCATACCGGCGATGGCGCCCCAGCTGTTGCAGCATTGGGTGCGGCCGGGCGATACGCCTTGTTCGGTCAGCCAGTCGTCCAGCATGCGGATCACGCCGGAGCTTTGCGGCTGCGTGATCAAGGTCAGCCCCGGAAGGTCGGCCGGGGTCAGCGCCGCCGGGTCGGGCACCGCGCGGGAGGACGCCACCCATTCGAAGTCCGCGCTGCCGATCAGGTGCGATGCGATGGACGCGCGCGACGACGGGCCGGCGATCACGGCAAAATCCAGATCGCCTTCCTCCAGCCCGCGCTCCACCAGTTCGCCCACACCCACGTACGGTTCCACCAGCAGATTGGGATGCGCGCGCTGGATTTCTTCGATCAGCCGGGGCATCCAGGTGATGGACGTGAGTTCTCCCGCTCCAAACCGGCACCGCCCGGAATACGTCAGGTTGTTGCTGGCTTGCTGCATGAACTGGTCGGCATTGCGCAGCAGGTCCTTGGCGTGGGGCACCAGTTGTTCGCCCAGGGCGGTCAGCGTGGCACTGCGCGCGCTGCGGCTGAACAGGTCCGCTCCGATGGAAGCTTCCAGTTCCCCGATGCGCTTGGACAGCGACGACACTGAGATATTCAGCCGGTTGGCGGCAATGGCGAAGTTCTTGCAGGTGGCGGCCCAGTAGAAGGCTTCAAGTTGCTTAAGCGTCATGGCGGCGGTGGGCAGTAGCGGAAGATCGAGTCGAGGGCGAATAAAAGTGTAATAACCAATATCGATAAAGTCACTTTATTCAAAATGGCGCCGCGCCTATAGTCATCCGCCATTCCCATGACAACAGCGCGGCGGCTCCTGCACAGGCTGGTCGACCGCCGCGAGGAGCCCCAAGCCATGCCCGACCCTCTGCGCCATTTGCTCAGCCTGCATGATTTCGAGGCGGCCGCGAAGCGGCGATTGCCTAAGCCGATCTACGCCTATGTGTCCGGGGCGGTGGAAGACGGGCAGTCCGAGCGCGGTAATCGGCAGGCGTTCGCCCAGTTTGGTTTCCGGCCCAAGGTGCTGGTGGATGTGTCCCAACGCAGCACGCGGGCGACGGTGTTGGGCCGCGAATACGCGGCGCCCGTCGGTGTGGCGCCGATGGGCATTTCGGCCCTGTCCAGCTACCGCGGCGACATCGTGTTGGCCCGCGCGGCGGCGGACGCGGACGTGCCGTGCATCATGAGCGGATCGTCGCTGATCCGGCTGGAGGAAGTCATGCAGGCCGCGCCGGGCACGTGGTTCCAGGCCTACCTGCCGGGCGACGACGCGCAGATCGCGGCCTTGATCGACCGGGTGGCGGCGGCCGGGGTGACGACGCTGGTGCTGACGGTGGATACGCCGGTGGCCGCCAATCGCGAGAACAATGTACGCGCGGGCTTTTCAACGCCGCTGCGGCCCAGCGCGGGCCTGGCCTGGCAGGGGCTGACGCATCCGCGCTGGTTGTTCGGCACCTTCCTGCGCACGCTGTGGCGCCATGGCATGCCGCACTTCGAAAACAACTACGCGACGCGCGGCGCGCCGATCCTGTCCGCCAATGTGCTGCGCGATTTTTCCGACCGGGGCCATCTGAACTGGCAGCATGTGTCGGCCATCCGCCGCCGCTGGAAGGGGCAGATGGTGATCAAGGGCATCCTGCATCCCGACGATGCGCGCACGGCGCGCGCGCAGGGCATGGACGGCGTGATCGTATCGAATCATGGTGGCCGGCAGTTGGACGGCAGCATGTCGCCCTTGCAGGCCTTGCCGGCGGTGGTGGACGCTGCCGGCGGCATGGACGTGATGCTCGACAGCGGGGTGCGGCGTGGGTCGGACGTGCTGAAGGCCATGGCGCTGGGCGCGCGTTGCGTCTTCGTGGGCCGGCCTTTCAACTATGCGGCGGCGGTGGCGGGGCAGCGCGGCGTGGCCCACGCCATCGGCCTGATCGTGGAAGAGGTCCGGCGCAACATGGGGCTGCTGGGCGTGGTGGACGTAAAGGCGGTCAACTCGGACTGCATTGTGCCGCTGCCAGGCGCATAGGCCAGGCAGCGGGGGGAGCCGGCTTGGCCTAGAATGCGGGCACCTCTTTCATGCGGCGCTGTCCGCCAAGGATGCCTTGCTTTATCTGCGTAGAACCGTTCTGACGCTTAACCGGCGCGCCCAAGCGTGCGCCGTCGCTGTACTGGGATTGGCCTTGTGGATGCCGGCTGCCGCGCATGCGCAGGCGGCGGCGCCCGCCGCCGCACCCACTTACCTGAAGGCCACCGAGCCGCTGGGCGGCGCCTTCGAACTGGAAGGCTATCCGGCGTCCACGCTGCGGCAGATCAAGTATCGCGGCAAGGCCTACCGGCCGTTGAACGCCTACGAGTTCATCTACGTGAAAGCGTTGGGTCCGACTCAAGAGGGCCAGCCGATGCTGCTGGCGGTGTCCAACGATTTCATGGGCGTGGGCACGATACTGATCGCCGTGCAGAACGACACGCCGCTTGCGCGCGTGCTGAGCCCGACCGTCGATATGCGCGACCCGGACATGGGCCTGGCGCAACCCGGGCGGCAGGACCTGCTGCTGTTCACCGCGGGGTCGCGCGCGCTGGTGACGTCCACGGGACAGGTGCTGTGGTTTGAGCACGCCTTGCCGAAGGAATATCAGCGTTCCATTCCGCTTCTGGTGTCGGTGTCGCCAGACAATCGCCATGGCGCGTTGCTGCTGGATAACGAGATCCGATTGAGCAAAGCGGACGAAGGCCCGTATGCCAGCGTGCCGTTTACCAAGGCGATGCAGATCGCTGCCTTCAGGCCCGCTTCGGACGGCAGTTCGGAACTTGCGCGCAAGGCGCTGGCCGAAGGCAAGCGCATTGACCAGCGCCGGCTCTACGCCAACATGAAGGCCGAATGGATCAACAGGAATTTTCGATGGCAGGAAGGCAAGGACGGCTGGCAATTCGTGGGGCAGGGCTTGAAGGCGGTTCCCCTGCCGCTGCAGTCCCGGCAGGAGCGATGACGTGAGGAGAACGCCTGTGTTCCAGGTTCTGCGCGGCGTGGCCCTTGCGGGTGCCGCGGCGCTTGCCGGGTGTGCGAGCTCGCCCGACGTGTACGAAAAGCATGTCCGGTCCGAAGACGCCAACCCGGCGGATGTGGCGCTGACGCTTGATGTGACGTTTGCGCGGGCGCCCGACTACGAGCCCAAGACGAATGAGTTCGGGTCGAAGGTCAAGCGGGTGGAGTATGCCGGCTATCCCAGCCTGGACGTGCCTTTCTACCAGAAGGGCCTGGGCTTCGATCTGGGCGTGCTGGGCGACCCGCGGGCACTGTTGGCCTTGCCGTACCCGTCGCCCACGACCCGGACGACGTCCGCGCAGCTGAAGATCTTTGGCGAACGCCTGGACGCCAACCGCTACCGCTTCGTTGTGCTGCCAAGGCCGGGGTGGAACAGCATGCACAGCTTTCAGGTCGCGTTCGCCATCAATGGCCGGCGTGAGGGCATGACGTTCGCCTACAGCGCGAAGACGGTATGCGAAAGCCGCTTCGACGTGACTACGCCGACGTATGGCTTCGGAATGTCGGTGGCCGCCAGCTTCCCGGGCGGTAAACCCGGATGCCTGAAGGCCTGCGATGCGCGGCCCGGCTACCCGGGCCAGTGCGCGTTCTTCTCGGGCGTCGAATAAGGCCACAGGGCCGCTCGCCAGCCGCGATCAATCCGTCAGGTCTTTGACCGCGCGCTGGATCAGCCCCTGCAGCCAGGCCAGGGCGGCATCCGCAGGCGCCCGGCGGCTGCTGACCATGTCGATGCCGAAGGGGCCCGGGTCCACTTCAGGCGGCAAGGGCCGCAGGCTGAGGGCTTGTCCGGCCAATCGCAACGCCGCCCGGCGTGCCAGCGTGGCGATCAAGTCCGTGCCGACCACCGCGTGCGGCAAGGCGACGATATGCGCGAATGTGCAGGCGACGCGACGCTTGCGGCCCAGCCGCGCCAGGCTGGCGTCGATCACGCCGCGGGCCGAGCCGTCGTCGCTGGGTACGAACAGCGCGTGGGGCAGCGCCACGTAGCGGTCCAGGGTCAGCTTGCGGCCGCGCAGGCCAGGGTGCTGCTTGTCGGCGATGCAGACGAACGATTCTTCATACAGGGGCGTGACGCGCATGCGCTTGGGCGCCGTGAGGTGGCCGCCAATGGCGATGTCCACGCTGCCGTTGTCCAGCTGTTCATAGATGGTGGCGCGGTCCAGCCGGGCCACGCGGAGATCGGCCTCGGGCGCTTCGTGCCGTAACCGGGCAACGATGTGCGGCACCAACACGACGTCGGCGTAGTCGCTGGCAGCCAGCGTGAAGCGCCGGCCGTCGGCAGCGGCCGGGTCGAAGCCCGCGCCTTGCTCCAGGGCGCGGCGGATCTGGTCCAGCGCGCTGCTGATGGCGGGCATCAGCGCCACAGCGTGGTCGGTGGGCTGCATGCCGTCGGCGGTGCGCACGAAAAGCTCGTCATTGAAGACACGGCGCAAACGGTTGAGCGCGCTGCTGACCGAAGGCTGGGCGCGGTGGATGCGCTGCCCGGCCAGGGTCACGTTGCGCGTTTCGTACAGAGCTTCGAAGGCCACCAGCAGGTTCAGGTCGACGGCAGATAGATTCATGCCATCAATAGTACGAATAACGATTATCGATTTCAACAATCGCACGGCGCGCTTCTACCATGGCCGCCATGGATACAGAAAAGGAACCTGCCATGCCCACCGTGCTCATCACCGGAATCGAACCCTTCGATGGCGAATCGCTGAACCCGTCTTGGGAGGCGGCGCGCCGCCTGGATGGACAGGAGGTGGCCGGCGCCCGCCTGGTGGCGCGCCAACTGCCCTGCGTGATCGGCAAGGTGGTGGGCGTGCTGCGGCAGGCGATCGAAGACGTGCAGCCGGACCTGGTGATCTGCCTGGGCCAGGCGGGTGGGCGTAGCGATGTGACCGTCGAACGGGTAGCGATCAACGTGGTGGATGCGCGCATTCCGGACAACGACGGCCACCAACCCATCGACGAACCGGTGGTGGAGGGCGGCCCGGCGGCATATTTCTCGTCGCTGCCCATCAAGGCCATCGTGCGGGACCTGCGCGCGGGCGGCGTGCCGGCGTCGGTGTCGCTGACGGCGGGCACCTACAACTGCAACACCATCTTCTACGGACTGGCCCATTTCATTGCCACGGAGCGGCCCTCGCTGCGCGGCGGCTTCGTGCATGTGCCGTATCTGCCGGAAATGGCGACCCGCCATCCGGGCGCGCCCAGCCTGGCGCTGGACGTGTTGGTACACGGCGTGAAAATCATGGTGGCGACGTCGCTGGCCGTAACCCAGGACATCAAGGTCGGCGGCGGCGCGCTGCACTGACACGGAGCCATCGACAATGAGCACATTCGCAAGCCCGGACGCCTTTGCGTTGGACGGCGTGACGTTCCAGCATCGGCGGGTATCGGTGGACGGCCTGGGTTATCACGTGGTGGAAGGTGGCGCAGGCCCGGCGCTGATCCTGCTGGCGGGCTTTCCGCAGAGCTGGTACGCATGGCGCCGGGTCATGCCGCTTTTAGCCCCGCATTTCCGCGTGTTCGCGGTGGACCTGCCTGGGCAGGGGGATTCGGACAAGCCACTGGATGGCTACGATACGCGCACCGCCGGCGAGCGGCTGCGCGCCTTGTTCCACACCATGGGCCTGACGCGCTATGCACTGGCGGGCCACGACATCGGCGCCTGGATCGCATACCCGTATGCAGCGCGTTACGCCGCCGAGGTCGAGCGGGTGGTGCTGCTGGACGCCAATATCCCCGGGGTGACGTTGAAGCCTGCCATCGAGCTTGGGCCCGACAATTGGAAGAGCTGGCATTTCCTGTTCAACAGCGTGCCGGACCTGCCCGAAGCCTTGCTGGCCGGCCGCGAGCGCATCCTGATCGAATGGTTCTTTTCGCGCAAGACTGCCAACAAGCCCGGGGTTTTCAGCCGTGCAGACATCGACGAGTACGAACGCGTCTATCAAACCTTGGGCGGCCTGCGGGGCATGTTGGGGTACTACCGGGCGGCGGTGGAAGACGCGGCGCAGAACCGGGCGCTGCGCGATACGCCGCTGACGGTGCCGGTGCTGGCGCTGGGTGGCGACCGGGGCAGCGCACCTGATCTGCACCAGGCCTTGAAGCCCTTGGCGCAAGACCTCCAAGGCGGCGTGCTGGAGGATTGCGGCCACTATCTGCCCGAAGAGCAGCCACGCGAACTGGCGCGCCGCATGCTGGCGTTCCTGACGCAGAGCCGCGCCTGATGTCGATGTTCATAGAAAAGGCGGCAACTCGACACCCTTTACATCAAGACTTCGTGAGATTTGGTTTGTTCACGCTCGCCGATCCAGCCAACCGGACCTGAATCAAATCCAGCAGCGCCCGAACACGCGCAGTTACGGAATGACGATGGCTGTATGCCCCCAGCAGTTGCAGGGGTGCGGGACACAGGTCCAGTGATACCTCCTGCAATCGGCCCGTGGCAAGGTCGTCCTGGCAGGGATAGGCCGCGACAATCGCGAAGCCGATGCCTTCGCGTGCGCCTGCCACTGCCAATTCTCCGCTGTTGACGCGGTAGCGGCTGCGTACCGGCACTTTGACGATATCGCCGGAGGCATCCTGAAACTGCCAGGGCTGGCCCTTCAGCGCACTGAGGGTAGTGATACAGGGCAGGGACTTCAGTTCGCGCACGTGGCGTGGCATGCCGGTCTTGGCCAGCAAGGAGGGGGCTGCAACCACGATGCTGGGCAGCGTGGCGAGTTCTCGGGTGATGAAGGCACTGTCCTCCTGATGGCCCCGGTGGAAGACGATGGAAAGGTCAACGTCCTCTCGAAGTACTTCCAGGCCGGTCATCCGGGTATCGCACTCCAGCTCGATGCCTGGATGGAGGCTACAGAATTCGGCGAGGATGGGCGCCAGCAGCCTTGGCGCTTCGCCGGGCATGCACATTTTCAGAGGACCGCGCAGGTCGCGCTGTACCGCACCTAGCTCTTCCTGTGTGGAGAGCAGGGTGTCAAGCAAGGGCTTGGCGCGTTCATAGAGCAGTCGACCGGCTTCCGTCATACGCAGATGGCGAGTGCTTCGTTCCAGCAGGCGTGTGCCGAGTTGACGTTCCAGTGCGGCAACGTAGCGGCTGACGTTGGACGAGGGGATAGCCAAAAGACGCGATGCGCCAGCAAAGCTTTGCTCATCAACGACTGCTGTGTAGACACGGACGGTATTCAGATCGAGGGCATCGCGCATTGATTATCCCGATTGAGGTATGAAATCGTCCCATTTTTGCACGCTAGTTCTCTGCCATGGCGGAATTTAAGATGCCATTTTGTTCGATGCAAAGTGGTGAGCCGTGCATTGAGCATCGGTTGGACAGGAGGGATTCACCTTGGAAATTGGAATACTTGGCGGCGGCATCGCAGGCCTGAGCGTGGCATTGGCTTTGCGCAAGCAGGGTTACAACCCTCGGGTCTATGAGCGCCGAGCGGAGCCGGCAACCATGGGGGCCGGCGTGACGCTTTGGCCCAATGCCAGCTTTGTGCTGGAAGAACTGGGGCTGCTGCAAGACATCGACGCCATTGGCGGTCGACCGCTGGTCATGCACCGGCAGGACGCTGCCGGCAATGCATTGGGAGGCCTCGATATTGCCTTGCTGGACCGGACGATGGGATACCCGACCTACACGGTGCTACGCCGGCACTTGCAGGAGGTATTACTCGATCATGTAGCCCGGGCCAGGGTACCGGTGGAGTTCGGACACCGGGCGGTGGGTATTGAGCTGGATGCCCATGGCAGGGCTGTGGCCCATTTTGAGAACGGTGCGAGCATCCGCCCGGATCTGCTCATTGGCGCGGACGGTCGCATGGATTCCGTAGCTCGCAAGTTTGTCGCAGGTGACAACACGCCTGTCTATCAGGGCTTCGTGAACTGGATTGGCGTGGCGCAGGGGAAGCATGCGCTGGTGGACGATGTTTCGATTCAGGATTTCTGGGGGGCGGGCGAGCGCTTTGGTTGCGTCGCGATTCGACCCCAACTGGTGTATTGGGCTGCAGCCCAGGCTCGGCCCCTATCTGAAGCCATGCCGACCGCAGATATACGCAAGGAGGTCGAAGGTCTGTTCGCGGGATGGCCCGCACCGGTCGCGCATATCATCCGTGCCACGCCCGCAAATGCCATCCGGCTGATAGCGGTGCACGACCTGGAGCCGCTGCATACATGGAGTCGGGCGAATGTTCTGTTGGTTGGGGACGCCGCACACGCGCCGTTGCCGACGTCGGGGCAGGGGGCCTGCCAGGCGTTGGAGGATGCGTGGCATTTGGTCCGGTGCCTGGATGGCGCGAGCGGCCGCCTGGATGAGGCCTTTCGGGCGTTCGCGAAGGTACGCAGCCCCAAAACTGCAAAGCTGGCGGAGCAAGGTCGAGTCTTCGCACGCGGGCTGTTCGCCACCGATCCTGAAACTTGTCGCATGCGCAACGAACGGGCCAAGGCGTCCGATCCTGTGCGTGACGTGGCGGTCTTGGCCGCCGGATGGGGAGAGGGCCTGCCAATGCCAGGCTGCACCGACAGCACGCCCGCGCAAGGGGGGGGATTCGGCAGCCTGTACCGTATCGAATAACGTGCGCTGGCAATGAGCCTCGAACCTTGGCACGCGCCGCGCGCTATTTTCACATTGCGTATCGGTATTTGTTGAGCGCATGGGCCGCACCTATCCTGTTTTTACCAAACAGACAGGGGCAGCACATGAGCACGCTAGCAAGCACGCGGCTGGATATCCGGCCGCTTTCCGTCTTCACTGGCGCAGAGATCCACGGCGTGGACCTGACCCGGCCATTGAGCGACGACGAGGTCGACCAGATCAAGGCCGCGCTGCTGCGCTGGAAGGTGGTCTTCTTTCGCGACCAGCACATCGACCACGCGCAGCATCTGGCGTTTGCGCAGTATTTCGGGCGGCCGACTTCGGCGCATCCGTACGACGCCAATCCGCCTGAAGGCTATCCGCAGATCCGCACCATCTCGTCCACATCGAAGACCGGCCGCCGCGGCGAGCGCTGGCATACGGACGTGACCGGGGTAGTCAATCCGCCGGCGGGATCCATTCTGCGCGCCGGGCATCAGGTTCCCGCTTACGGCGGCGACACGGTCTTCACCAACCTGGTGGCGGCCTATGAACACCTGTCGCCCGCCTTGCGCGCGCTGGCAGACACGCTGTGGGCACGCCATCAGTTCGGCGGCTACAACGGCGATTTCGATAACCAGACCGTCTACGCGCAACGCGTGCAAGCCAGCCCGTTGGTGTCCGAGCATCCCGTGGTGCGGGTGCTGCCTGAAACGGGCGAGCGCGCGCTGTTCGTGAACCCGGGCTTCACGCGCCGCATCAAGGACGTGAATGAAGAGGAAAGCCGCCACCTGCTGAATCTGTTCTTCGAGGAAATCACCCGCCCCGAGTACACCGCGCGCTTTCGCTGGGAGCCTGGCAGCATCGCCTTCTGGGACAACCGCGCCACGGCGCACCAGGGGCCGGGCGACTTCGCCTATCTGGACGTGGAGCGGGTGCTGTACCGCATCACGCTTGAGGGCGACGTGCCCGTGGGCGTGGATGGCCGGCATTCGAATGCTGTGCTGGGCAAGCCGTTCAGCGCGTTCGGCGTGGACACGGGAGCGGTGGCATGAGCATCAAGCAAAAATGGGCCGGCAAGCGGGCCTGGCGTACCGGTGTGGGCTTGCTGGCGGGCGTGGTGCTGGGTGCAGGGCTGTTGAGCAATTTCGCCGGATCGGCGCCCGTGCCGGGTGAAGACGCCAACCGCTATCCGAACCGGCCGGTCAAGATCATCGTTCCGGTCTCGGCCGGCGGCAGCGCGGACAAGCTGGCGCGCACGGTGGCGCAGAAGCTGGGCGAGAAATGGCACCAAAGCGTGGTGGTTGAAAACCAGCCTGGCGCCAGCAGCGCCATCGGCAACGCGGCGGTTGCGCACGCGCGGGGCGACGGCTACACCTTGTTGCTGAGCGGCGACGCCTTGTCGCTGAACGCCCTGCAGCCGGGCAAGTTGCCCTATGACCCGGGCAAGGATTTGCAGGGGGTGACCAAGGCGGTTGTGAATCCGCAATTGCTGGTGGTGCGGCCAGGGCTGGGCGTGAAGACCTTCCAGGAGTTCGTGGCGCTGGTCAAGCAGCGGCCGGGCGAGATTTCGCTGGCCTTGCCCGGCGGCACCGGCAGCTTGCAGCATTTGGCAGTGGAACTGCTTAACGAGCGTATCGGCGCCAAGACCAATCAGATTCCCTACCCGGGCGGCGGGCCTGCCACGCTGGACGTGCTGGGCGGGCACGTGGACGCCATGCTGATCACGCTGGCCGCGGCCACCGAGAACGTCCGTAACGGCAAGCTGGTGGCCCTGGCCGTCACCACGCCGTACCGGTCCAAGGCGCTGCCGGATGTGCCGACGATCCAGGAGGCCGGACTGCCGGACTACGTGGTGGAAAGCTGGCAAGGGTTCTCGGTGCCGGCCTCGACGCCGCGCGCCATCGTGGACCGCATCAACCACGATGTGGTGGCGGTGCTGCGTGAACCCGAGACTGCGGCGCTGCTGGAAAACCTGGGGTTCACCATTGCGGCCACGTCGCCCGAAGCCGTGGACCAGACGGTGCGCGACGACATCGCGACCTACCGGCGCGTGATCGCTTCGGCGGAAGTGAAGCTGAAGTAGCGCGGCTTCGTGTCATATCGTTATATGCGCGGACGCGTCTTCCCCTGGGGACACGACGCCCCGCATATTGATATCTGAAAGTCTTCTTTGTCTTGCCGGCCTGCGGCACGCAGCATGGACCTCCGTTCACTGCATACGACAAGACGACAACATGGCAATCCGCAAGATACCGGGCGCAGCCCGCACCGCAATCGCGCTGGCGCTGGCTTTCGCCGCCGGCTCCGCCCACGCCGACGCCACCCTGGACAAGATCAAGGAACGGGGCACCGTCACCATCGGCGTGTTGGCCAATGGCGGCGTGTTCGGTTCGCTGGACCCCGCCACGCAGCAGTTGGTGGGCTGGAACCCGGAGCTGGCGCGTGAACTGGCCCGCGGCCTGGGAGTAAAGGCGGAGCTGGTGCAGGTGCAGACCGCCACCCGCACGCAGTTCCTGATTTCTGGCAAGGTGGACTTGCTGATCGCGTCCATGGAACTGAATCCGGAACGCGCCGAGATCCTGGGCTATGCCCCCACGCCGTTCTTCCGGGTCGGCGGCGCGGCGGCCACCCTGAAGACCAGCGGCATCACCAAGTGGGAAGACCTGCGAGGCAAGCCCGTCTGCGTGTCTCAAGGCAGCAGCTTCGCCAAGCCTTTGTCGGCCGACTACGGCGCCGTGGTCAAGGGCTACAAGAGTTCATCCGATTCGCTGCTGGCATTGCGCGGCGGCCAGTGCGTGGCGGCCGTGCACGATTCCACGCTGATCCACCCCTTGCTGCGCAGCAATCCGGAATGGGCCGACTACCACGCGCCCATCGCCACCGAGGTGCTGCCGGCCAATTCCGTCGTGTGGACGCGCAAGGGCGAGGCCGACACCATCGCCGCCGTCGACAAGGTGGTGCAGGACTGGCACCGCACGGGCTGGCTGATCGCCACGGAAAAGCGCTTGGGGCTGGAGCCGGCGCAACCGCTGCTGCAGGAACTGAACGCGAAATACAAGCAAGGCAGCTGAGCGCGGCCACGACAGGAACGGAAAGCAGAAATGAAGCACATCAGCATGAAGACAACAGGATGGAAGACGGCCGCCGCCGTTGCCTTGGCCGCCCTGACCGGATTGGCCAGCAGTGCCGCGCAGGCGGACGCCACGCTGGACAAGGTCAAGCAACGCGGCAAGATCGTGATCGGCGTGGACGGGGCCAGCCCGCCGTTCGGCGTCCTGGATCCGGCGACCGGAAAGGTCGGCGGGTTTCAGACCGAACTGGGCGCGGACATCGCAAAGCGCCTGGGCGTGACGCTGGAGACCGTGCCGGTGACAGCGTCCACACGCGTGCAGTTCCTGCAGGCCGGCAAGGTCGACCTGTTGATCGCCAACATCCAGTGGACGCAGGAGCGCAGCGAGATCCTGAGCTACGCGCCCACGCCCTATAACCTGGTGGGCGGTGCAGCGATGGTGTCCAAGCAAAGCGGCATCAAGCGCTGGGAAGACCTGAAGGGCAAGGTGGCCTGCGTGTCCCAAGGCAGCAACTTCGCCAAGCCCCTGCAGGATACCTATGGCGCGGTGGTCAAGGGCTTGCGCAACATCCCCGAATCGCTGCTGGCGCTCAAGGGCGGCAGCTGCGACGCGTCGGTGCACATCCAGCCGGCGCTGCATGAGACCTTGCACGGCCCGAACGGCAAGGAATGGAACGACTTTGAACTGGCTACCTCCGACCAGTTGATCCCGTCGCCGACGGTCATCTGGACCCGCCGCAACGAGGCCGATACGCGCGCCTTTGTCGACGGCGTGATCCAGGACTGGCTGAAGACGGGCTTGCTGGTCAAGGAGGCCGACCGCTATGGCGTGCCGGCGGACTATCTGAAGCAGGCGACCGCGCAGGCGCAAACCGGCAAATTCGACAGCGCGCCGCCCGAGGCGCAGGCCAAGCCATGACGGCCGGCGTCGCCGATTCCCTGCTGGCCGCCTTGCGTGCCAGGCTCGGGCAAGAATGGGTGTGGACAGGCGCTGACGCCGCGCCGTATCTGACGGACCAGCGCGGCCGCCTGCACGGGCAGGCGCTGGCCGTGGCGCGCCCGGCGGATGCCGAGGAAGTGGCGGCGGTGTTGCGCTTGTGCCGCGCGGCGGGCGTGCCGGTCGTGCCGCAGGGCGGCAATACCGGCTTGATGGGCGGCGCCACGCCCGACGCGGGCGGGCAGGCCGTGCTGCTGTCGCTGGGCCGCCTGAACCGCGTGCTGGGGCTGGATACCGACAACGACACCATCACGGTCCAGGCTGGCTGTGTGCTGGCCGCCGTGCAGGCGGCCGCGCGCCAGGCCAACCGCCTGTTCCCGCTGAGCCTGGGGTCGGAAGGCAGTTGCACCATTGGCGGCAACCTGTCCACCAACGCGGGCGGCACGCAGGTGCTGCGCTACGGCAATACCCGGGAACTGACGTTGGGGCTGGAGGTCGTGACCGCCGAAGGCGAAATCTGGAACGGACTGCGCGGCCTGCGCAAGGACAACACCGGCTATTCGCTGCGGGACCTGTATATCGGCAGCGAGGGCACGCTGGGTGTCATCACCGCGGCCACGCTCAAGCTGTATCCATTGCCGGGCGGGCAGGGCAGTGCGTTTGTCGGCTTTCCGTCCATCGACGCGGCATTGGCCTTTCTTTCGTTGGCGCGCCAGCGCCTGGGCGCGGCGTTGACGGGTTTTGAATTGATCAGCCAGCCCGTGCTGGACCTGGTGGCCAGCCATGTGCCCGAACAGCCCCAGCCGCTGCCGGGCTTGGGCCAGCCCTGGTACGCCTTGCTGGAGGCGGCGTCCGAAACGCCCGACGGGGCAGGCGCCGCCTTGCTGCGGCTGGGGCAGGAGGCGCTGGAGTCCGGCCTGCTGGCGGATGCGGTGATCGCGCACAACCTGCAGCAGTCGGCGGCCTTCTGGCGCCTGCGCGACGAGGCGATCGGGCTGGCGCAGGCGCGCGACGGCGGCAACGTCAAGCACGACATCTCGGTGCCGATCTCGCGCGTGCCCGCATTCCTGCGCGGCGCCGCCGACGCATTGCGCGCGTTGGACCCGGGGCTGCGGCCCATGGCGTTCGGCCATCTGGGCGACGGCAACCTGCACTACAACGTGTCGCACGACCCCTTGCGGCCCGTGCGCCATCTGTTCGAACTGGAAGACCGCATCCACGACCTCGTGCATGCGCAGGCGCACGCGCAGGGCGGGTCGATCAGCGCCGAACATGGCATCGGCCAGGTCAAGCGCGACACGCTGCCTCGTTACAAAAGCCCGCTGGAACTGGCCCTGATGCGCCGCATCAAGCAGGCGCTGGACCCGTTGAACCTGATGAATCCCGGAAAGGTACTGTCATGACCGAAACCCTGTTTCCCCGCGTGTTGTCCCGCCGTGCGCGCAGCGCCGAGCTGTCGCCCATTGCCGCGGCCGGCGCCCGCGCCGCGCGCCTGGCGGCCGAGGGCCGCTCGATCATCGTGCTGACCTCGGGTGAGCCCGATTTCGATACCCCGGCCCCGATCAAGGATGCCGCCAGCGCCGCGCTGGGGCGCGGCCAGACCAAGTACACCCCCACCGCGGGCACGGCGGCATTGCGCCGCGCCGTCGCGGACGGCTACCGCCAGCGGCACGGACTGGAGGTCGATGCGTCCAACGTCATCATTTCCAATGGCGGCAAGCAAGTGATCTACCTGGCCTTGAACGCCACCCTGGACGACGGCGACGAGGTCATCGTTCCGGCCCCGTACTGGCCGACGTTCCCCGACGCGGTGCGCATCAACGGCGGCGTGCCCGTGATCGTCGCCACGCAAGCCGAAGACGGTTTCAAGCTGACGCCCGACGCATTGCGCGAGGCGATCACGCCACGCACCAAGTGGCTGATCCTGAACTCGCCCAGCAACCCGACCGGCGCCGTCTATACCGCCGACGAATTGCGGGCGCTGGCGCAGGTGCTGCGCGCCGCGCCGCATGTGCTGGTGCTGTGGGACGAGATGTACGAAGAGATCTGGTATGGCGAGCCACCCGCGCACCTGTTGCGCGCCGCGCCCGATCTGGCTGGCCGCACGCTGGTCGTCAACGGCGTGTCCAAGGCCTATGCCATGACCGGATGGCGAATTGGCTGGGGCACCGGCCCGCAGGCCTTGATCCATGCGCTGGAAGCGGTGCAGTCGCAGGTGTCTTCCGGCCCCAGCTCGCTGGGCCAGGCGGCCGCGTTGGCGGCCTTGCAAGGCGCGGCGGACGGCTTCGTCAATACCGCCCGCAAGGCCTATGAACGCCGTGCGCAACGGGTCGTGAACGGCCTGGCCGCCGTGCCCGGCGTACAGGTGCACGCGCCGCAGGGATCGTTCTTCGCCTGGGTCGGCGTGGGCGGGCTGATCGGTGCATCGCGCCCCGACGGCCGGCGCATCGACGACGATGGAGACGTGGTGGACTGGCTGCTGGAATCCGAGGGTGTGGCGGTGGTGCGCGGCGCGGCGTACGGCTTGTCGCCGTACCTGCGCCTGTCCTTCGCCGCGTCCGACGCCAATATCGACGCGGCGCTGGAACGCATTGGCCGGGCGGTGGCGGTGTTGGCCCTGCCGCAGACGCTGGAGGCCGCCGCATGATCGATTCGGTGTTGCATGCCTGGGTGGCGTTCTTCAAGCCCCTGGGCCTGAACTACAGCTTTGTGCAGGACCCGGGCGAACTGTCGGCGTTTGGCCACGGCCTGCTGGTGACGCTGCAGCTGTGCGCCTGGACCATTCCGGTCAGCCTGCTGTTCGGCGTGCTGATCGCGGCGGCGTTGACCAGCGGCCGGCCGTGGCTGGCGCGGCCCTTGCAGGCCTTCGTGGAAGTCACCCGCAATACGCCCACGCTGGTGCAGCTGTACTGCGCGTTCCTGGTGCTGAACATGCTGATCACGCAGAAGCTGGGCGGCGGCAATCCGATCACCCCGTTTGCGTGGGTGGTGATCGTGGTGGCCTTGCACAAGGGCGTGTTCCATGCGGAAGCCCTGCGCGCAGGGATCGAGGCCGTGCCGCAGGTGACGATGGAAGCCGCGCGGTCGCTGGCGTTCTCGCGGCGGCAGATCCTGACGCAGGTGCAGCTGCCGCTGGCGGTGCGCTTTGCCTTGCCGGCACTGGTCAACAATCTGGTGGACCTGGTGAAGATGACCGCCATCGCGTCGGCCATCGCGGTGGGCGACGTGACCTATGAGTCCATCATGATCTGGTCACACCGCGACAACGTGCTGGAGCTGCTGCTGCTGATCCTGCTGTATTTCGGCTTGCTGACCTGGCTGGTCAGCGTGGCGGGGCGCTGGCTGGAAGACCGTTTGAGGATGCCCGGCTATGGCCAATGATCTGGCATTGCAGGCCGGCCGCGCGCAGGCCTCCGGACGCTTCTTGCCCGCCTTGCTGCGCGACCCGTGGTTCGGGCTGTTGCTGGCGCTGGTGGCGCTGGGCGTCGTGTGGGCGGCGACTGGCACCACGCCCGCCGCCGTGCAGGCGCTGTGGCATTGGTCGCCGGCGTTGCTGCGCGGGCTGGGGATGAACATCCAGATCAGCGTGCTGGCGATGGCGCTGGGCACCCTGGTCGGGCTGGTGGTGGGTGCGTTGTCCCTGTCGCCGTCGCGCCTGCTACGGCGCCTGACGCGGGCCTACGTGCTGCTGTTTCGCAACGCGCCCATCCTGGTGCTGGTGTATTTCACGACCTATGTGTTCCCGTTCGAGGTGAACGTGGCGGGGTGGTATCTGCCGTTCCCCGATTGGATCAAAGTCGTGATCGGTTTGGGGTTGCCTGCCAGCGCCAACGTGGCCGAGATTTTCCGTGGCGCGATCCAGTCGATTCCCAGCGCGCAATGGGAGGCCGCGCAGTCGCTGGCGTTCAAGCGCACGCAGATTTTCCGGATGATCGTGTTGCCGCAGTGCGTGCGGCGGATGCTGCCGTCCTGGATGAACCTGATGGCCAGCATCACCATGAGCACGTCGCTGGCCTCGCTGGTGGGCGTGCACGATCTGGTCGACACGGCCACTGTCGCCAGCAATACCGTCGCCCGCAGCGACTTCACCATCCTGGTCTATTTCACGCTATTGGCGCTTTTCTTCGCCTATTGCTATCCCATCGCGCGTTGGACGCGGTATCTGGAACGACGCCATGAGCATTATTGATATTTCACCGCTGGTCAGCCTGCGCGACGTCCACCTGGCTTTTGGCGACACCGAGGTGCTCAAGGGCATCGACGTGGAGGTCAAACAGGGGCAGGCCGTGTCCATCATCGGGCCGTCCGGATCGGGCAAATCGACGATCTTGCGCTGCATCACCGGACTGCTGCGTCCGCAGCGCGGCACGATCCAGGTGGGCGATGTGCGAGTGGACGGGCTGAAGACGGAATCGGACTTCATCGCGCTGCGCAAGCGCGTGGGTTTCGTCTTCCAGCAATACAACCTGTTCCCGCACCTGAGCGTGCTGGAAAACCTGGTGATATCGCCCATCAAGGTGGGCGGGCAGCCGCGGGCCCAGGCCGAGGCGCGTGCACGCGAACTGCTGGCCAAGGTGCGCATGGACCACAAGGAACGCGCCTATCCGGGCGAGCTGTCGGGCGGCCAGCAGCAGCGGGTGGCCATTGCGCGCGCGTTGACGCTGCAACCCGAGCTGATCCTGTTCGACGAGGTGACGTCCGCGCTGGATCCGGAGATGGTGGGGGAGGTGCTGACCGTCATCCGCGACCTGGTGCAGGACGGTCTGACCTGCATGCTGGTGACGCATGAGATGCGTTTTGCCGAAGAGGTCAGCGACACCGTGTACTTCACCGAGGCGGGCCGCATCGTGGAATCCGGGCCCCCGTCGCGCATCTTCGGTTCGCCGCAAAGCGAACGCACGCGGGCCTTCCTGCAACGGTCGTCCGGTGCCGCCGTGGCCCGCCAATCCTCGCCTGACCCTATCGCAAGCTACCTGACATTCGATCCGCTGCGCCTGGCGGTGTGATCCCCACTGGAGTCTGACCATGAGCACTGAATCCGCAATCTCCAAAGAACGCCGCCAGCAGGTGCAAGCGGCGCTGTCCGATATCCAACACCTGCTGGGCGACGGCCCCGTCACCCGAGAGGGCCTGGCCGCGGTGACCGCGCGCCTGGAGCAACTGGCGCAACGCCAGGAACTGTTTCCCGTGTCCGACTTCCCGCCACCCGCACCCGGGCAGGGCGTGGGCGCGTCCACCCGCTACCGGCTGAACCCGGACGATGCGCCGGGCGTGCCGGCGCTGTATCTGAATTCGATCAATCCGGGCAAGACCACGTTGCCGCATAACCATACGACCTGGGCCGCCATCGTGGCGTTGTCCGGGCAGGAACTGAATCGCGTGTACCGCCGAAGCGACGACGGCTCGCAGGAAGGGCGCGCCACGCTGGAGCAGGTGCGCGAGGTGGTGGTGCAACCCGGGCAGTCCGTGTCGTTCCTGGCCGACGACATCCATAGCATTCACGTCACCGGCGACACGCCGACGCTGCATTTCCACCTTTACGGCCAGCCGCTGGAAACATTGTCGGGGCGCATCGGCATCGACTTGGCCACCGGCCAGATCCTGAACTACAACGCCACCCAGATGAAGCCCGGCCAAGAGGTGCGCGCATGAGCCTCGACCACGCACAAGTGCAGACCCGGCTGGTGCATGCCGGGTCGCCGGAATTGAAGGGCGGGTCGGGTCCGGTGAACGTGCCGGTGGTGCGCACCAGCACCGTGCGCTTTGCCGATACCGCCACCCATGCCGCCCTGAACAAGCAGCGCGCCGCGGGCGATCGCGTGGCGACATACGGGCGTCACGGCCTGGATACCCACCAGGCGCTGGAGGAAGCGGTGGCCTCGCTGGAAGGCGGCTACCGGACCGTGCTGGCGCCGTCCGGCCTGTCGGCGATTGCGCTGGTGCTGTTGGCGACGCTGGCGCCGGGCGACCATGCGCTGGTGGCCGATAGCGTCTATTCGCCCGTGCGCAAGGTCGACAAGTCGCTGCTGCAACGCTACGGCATCGAGGTCGAATATTTCTCACCCGCGCAGGATGCGCTGGAATCGCGCATCCGGGCCAACACGCGGCTGCTGTATCTGGAGTCCCCCAGTTCACTGCTGTTCGAAGTGCTGGACCTGCCCGCGCTGGCCGCCACGGCGCGGCGCCATGGCGTGCTGGTCGCGGCCGACAATACCTGGAGCGGCGGCCTGTACTACCAGCCGCTGGCGCTGGGCGCGAACATCTCGATCCAGGCGGCCACCAAATACCTGGCCGGGCATTCAGACGTAATGATGGGGGTGGTCACCGTCGACAGCGCGGAACTGGCGCAGAAGATCGGCGTGACGTACGACGCGCTGGGCCTGTCAGTGGGCGCGGACGACGCCTATCTGACCTTGCGGGGCCTGCGCACGCTGGACGTGCGGCTGGCGCGCCATCAAACCAATGCGCTGGCCGTGGCCGAATACCTGGCGCGGCACGCGGACGTGGCGCGCGTCTACTACCCGGCACTGGCGCAAGACCCGGGCCATGCGCTGTGGCGGCGCGACTTCGGCGGCGCAAGCGGCCTGGTGTCGTTCGCCTTCGGCAACCCGGATCCGACGGCCGCATCGCGCTTCATCGATGCATTGCAGTACTTTTCCATCGGCGCGTCCTGGGGCGGCTATGAAAGCCTGGCGCTGGAGGCTTCGCCCGAGCGTCTGGCCGAACACAGCTTCTGGCAACAGGGCGCGGGCAAACCCTCCGTTGTGCGCCTGCACATCGGCCTGGAAAGCCCATTGGACCTGATCGGCGATCTGGATCGCGCCTTCGCCGCCACCCGCGACGCACTGCGCCGCAGCGCGTGAGGCATATGCAAATAAGCCTTGCGCTTTAGGGTTTCTGGCTATGTAGAAGCAATTACAACCTCTTTGTCCGGTTGTACCCCCGGGTACTAGAATTTGCCTTGTTCCATGGCTGGCAGCAGGGCATGACTCCATTTCTTTCGATTGAATCGGTACAGCTTCCGTTCTTGTCGCGCCGGACGGAAGCGGTCCGGGATTTCTATCACCGCGTGATCGGGCTGGAAGAGGTGGCGGGTGCCGACGACCAGCGCCTGCTTTTTTCGCTGGGCGGAGCGACCTTGTCGCTGTCGCCCGTGGCGGAGGTCAGCCGGGCCGTCAAACCCGATTACCTGGCCATCAATACCCCTGCCTACGACGAGATCCTGGCGCGCTTGCGCCAGGCGGGGCATCACCCTGTCTGTTCGCTGCCCGACGCGCAGCCGCGCGTCATGTACGTGAAAGATCCGTCAGGCAATCAACTGGCCTTTCTGGGCTGAAGGCGCGCGATGAATTTCCAGCAACTGCGGTCGGTGCGCGAAGCCGTGCGCCAGGACTTCAACCTGACCGACGTTTCCGAAAGCCTGCATACGTCCCAGCCCGGCGTCAGCCGCCAGATACGCGAGCTGGAAGAAGAGGTGGGTGTCGACATCTTCGTGCGCTCGGGCAAGCGGCTGATCGGTTTGACGCCGCCCGGTGAGCTGATCCTGCCGCTGGTGGAGCAGATCCTGCAATGCGCCGACAACATCCGGCATGCGGGCGCGGAATACGCCGACAGCCGCAAGGGCGTGCTGTCGATCGCGGCCACGCATTCGCAGGCGCGCTACGCGTTGCCGCCCGTCATCAAGGAATTCCGGCAGCGCTATCCCGACGTGGTGCTGCATCTGCATCAGGGCTCGCCCAAGCAGGTGTCTGAAATGCTGCTGGAAGGCGAGGCCGATATCGGCGTGGCGACCGAGGCCGTGGCGGACTATCCCGGGCTCGTGAACCTGCCTTGCTACCGATGGAGCCACAGCATCATCGTGCCGCGCGGCCACCCGCTGGAGCGCGAGCATGACGGCGTCAGCCTGTCGCAGCTGTCGCGCTATCCGCTCATCACGTATGGGCGCGGCTATACCGGGCGCGCCCATATCGACGAGGCTTTCGCCCGGGCAGGCATCACGCCCGACATCGTGATGACCGCGATGGACGCGGACGTGATCAAGACGTATGTGGAACTGGAACTGGGCGTGGGCATCGTGGCCGCGGTGGCCTGGGACGCCGAACGCGACACCCGCCTGACCGCCATCGATGCACGCCACTTGTTCGAGATCAACCTGACGCGCCTGGCCATCCGCCGGGGCGCCTGGCTGCGCGGTTACGCCTTTCATTTCATCGAGATGTTCGTGCCGACACTGACGCGCGAAGTCGTGGACCGCGAGTTGAAGGGCGAGGCCTGACGCCGGGCCGAACCGCGCGCCGCATATCCATAGACGCATTTCTACGTTGTCCCGTCCGGGGCGCGCACGTAGCCTGGACTTCTCTACATTACAGGAAGTCCAGGTCATCCCATGAGCACCTCTGCCCAAACGGCCGCGTCGGCCCTCAGCAAGCACACCGAACGCGCACAGGCCGTGCGCGCCTTCATCGCCCAGGTCCGGCAACTGGCGCCCGACGCGGCGCAAGCCACGCCCGCGCAGCTGGCCCAGGTAGCGACGCTGCTGGAAGCGCTGGGCCAACGCCGCGACCTGTTTTCCGCCGAGGCCTTTGCCGTCGTGCCGGGCCGCCCGACCTCGATCTATCGTCTGGCCGAGGACATCGACGGCGGCTATGCGCTGTACCTGTCGCTGGGCGAACCGGGCAAGGCACAGCCGCCCCATGACCATACGACGTGGGCCATCATCGCCGGGGTGAACGGCAACGAGCGCAACGAGGTCTATGCGCGCGCCTCCAGCCAGGATCCGCTGCGCGATACCTTGACCCATGTGCGGCGCGTGGACGTCGGCCCCGGCAGTTCGATCGTGCTGGGCCCCGGCGACGTGCACACCATCGAATTGGTCGGCGACGAGCCTGGCGCGCATCTGCACTTCTATGGCCTGGCGCTGGACCGGCTGCACGGCCGCGTGGTGTTCGAAAGCACCGCGGGCGGCACGTACCGGACGTTTTCGCCGCCCGCAGCCATCTATCACGCGCGCCTGTCGCCGCAAGAATTGCAGGACGAACTGCGTGGCGAGGCCGAGATCGCCGTGCTGGACGTGCGCGAGGCCGGCCGCTATGCCCGCCGCCATCTGCTGCATGCCGTCCCGGCGCCCCTGTGGCGCCTGGAACTGCTGGCCGACCGGCTGGTGCCGCGCCGCGACACCCGCATCGTGCTGGTGGATGACGACGAAACCCAGGCCCATCAGGCTGCGGCCAAGCTGACCCGCCTGGGCTGGACCGACGTGTCGGTGCTGGCCGGCGGGACGGACGGCTGGGAGCGTGCGGGCCTGGAGCTGTTCTCGGGCACGAATGTGCCCAGCAAGGCGTTCGGCGAGGTCATCGAACATGAGAAGCACACGCCCTGGATCGACGTCGAGGAACTGCACGAGCGCGTGGCGCGCGGCGACGATATCGTCGTGGTCGACAGCCGCACGCCTGAGGAATTCCACAACTTCACGCTGCCGTTCTCGCACAGCCTGCCGGGGGCGGAACTGGTCTACCGCATCCGCGAACTGGCGCCCGATCCCAAGACCTTTGTGGTGGTCAACTGCGCCGGCCGCACCCGCAGCATCGTCGGCGCGCAGACGCTGATCGACGCCGGCATCCCGAACCGTGTCGCCTCCTTGCGCAACGGCACGATGGAATGGCTGCTGTCGGGCCGGGAACTGGCTTATGGCCGCCACGCGGCCTTGCCGGAGCCGGGCGAAGCCGCGTTGGCCGCTGCGCGAGAACAGGCCCGCGACGTGGCGCAACGCGCCGGCATCGGGTATATCGACGCGGCGACGCTCGCGGCGTTCGAGTCGGAGCAGGCGACGCGCACGCTCTACAAGTTCGACGTGCGCACCCGCGAGGAATACGAGACCGGGCATCTGGAAGGCTGGCGCTGGGCGCCGGGCGGGCAACTGGTGCAGGCGACCGACGAGTACCTGGCGACCCGCCGCGCACGCGTCGTGCTGGCGGATTGGGACGGCGTGCGCGCGCTGACCACCGGCGCCTGGTTGGCGCAATTGGGCGCGGTCGAGGTCTATCTGTATCAACCGTCCGCGCTGGCGCCCGTGCAAAGCGGCCCCGAGCCGCGGCGGGTGCTGCGTCATCGGCCGGACGCCCCGGGCCTGCGCGCAGAGGCGCTGCGTGCCGCGCTCGACGCGGACGAGGCCATCGTGTTCGACGTGGAGTCGCGCGTGGCCTATGAACGCGGCCATGTGCCCGGCGCGCGTTTCGCAGCGCCGGACCGGCTGGCGGAATTCCTGTCACCGGACGACCATCGCACCGTCGTGGTGACGTCGTCGGACGGCGTGCTGGCCAGCGCCGTGGCGGCCGAATTGGCCTGGCGCAGCAAGCGCCCGGTGCAGTACCTGCTGGGCGGTACGCGGGCCTGGAAGGCGCAGGGCCTGGAACTTGCCAAGGGCGCGCAGGGCGTGTTGACCGGCGACGACGACCAAAGCATCAGCCCGTATCTGTTTGACGACCTGTCGGCGCGGGACCAGGGGTTCCGCGAATACCTGGATTGGGAGCTGGGGCTGGTCGCGCAGCTGGAACGGGAAGGCAGCGGCGGCATTCGGCTGATCGCGGCGGCCTGAGCAGGAGCGGATCGGACGGGATGGCCTTGACGCACGCTGTGCGTCAGGGCCATTTTTGCCTGATTATCCAAGGCTGCGGAAAGGACTAATCTGTGCGTTTCGCCCAGGAGATCCGACATGGCCCCGCTACGCCAGGAAGACAAGGACCAAGACATTTACGCGCTGGGAACCCGGCAGGTCAAGCGCCTGGGTTACGGCGCGATGCAACTGGCCGGGCCCGGTGTCTTCGGTCCGCCGCGCGACCGCAACGCGGCGCTGGCCGTGCTGCGGGAGGCCGTGGCCCATGGCGTCAACCATATCGACACCAGCGACTTCTACGGGCCCCACGTCACCAATCAGATCATCCGTGAGGCGCTGTCGCCATACCCGGACGATCTGGTGCTGGTCACCAAGATCGGGGCCCGCCGGGGTGAAGACGCGTCGTGGATACGCGCCGATGGCGCGGCAGAGTTGGAACGCGCGGTCGAGGACAATCTGCGCAATCTGGGGCTGGACGTGCTGGACGTCGTGAATCTGCGCATCATGTTCGGCGTGCACGGGCCGGAGGAAGGCTCGATCGCAGGGCCCTTGTCGGCGCTGGTGAAGCTTCAGCAGCGCGGCCTGGTCCGGCACATCGGCCTGAGCAACGTGACTGCCAAGCAAGTCCAGGAAGGGCGTGCGCTTTGCGAGATCGTCTGCGTGCAGAACCAGTACAACTTGGCGCATCGGCATGACGACGCGCTGATCGACGCGCTGGCGCAGGATGGCATCGCCTATGTGCCGTATTTTCCGCTGGGCGGTTTCAGCCCGCTCCAATCCGCCACGCTCACGGACGTTGCGCAACGCGTGGGGGCGACGCCGATGCAAGTGGCGATTGCATGGCTGCTGCAGCGCGCGCCCAACATTCTGGTCATCCCGGGTACGTCGTCGGTGGCCCATCTGCGCGAGAACCTGGCCGCAGCGAAGCTGGCGCTGCCGGACGCGGAGATCCGTGCGCTGGACGGAATTGGAAAAGGCGTGGCGTGACGGGTGGTGGACGGCCGGGGCCGCTAGACCGCTGCCAACAGGTCATCCACATGCACCATCAAGGCTCGGACCTGACGCAGCATCGGATACTGGTGAAGCACGGGCGCCCATTGGGGCGACTCCAGCAATTGTCTCCAGACCGATTCCAGCGCGTCGGGATCGGGCTGCTGCTTGTCCGCCAACCGGCACGCGTAGGCCACGCTGGCCGGCGCAGAGAGCAATTGCATCCGGCTGGCCGCGCTAAGCAGGCGCGGTGCGGTCTCGGCGGGCGCATCGCAGCAATAAAGCACCGTGTTCGCCAGATCGGGCGAATCGGCCGGCAGCGCCCTGAGCGATGCGCCGCGCAGATGCACCACGCCTTGTCGGGTCTGGAACGGATAGACGGCGTTGTCGTCGGCGTGTGCAAGCAGGCGCAAGCCCCGCTGCAAGCGCGGCAGATCCGCTGTTGCCGCGTCGATGGACGCCTTCGCTTCAAGCAGCAGACAGACATCCCATACGGGCGTGGCGGCGTCCGTGCGCGTCTGGCGCAGCAGGACGGCGTCCCACTCGCTCTTGGCGCGTTCGGCGCTGGCGGGTATCGATGCCGGCACCAGCATCGACGTCACCACGCGGTAGGGCAGCGGCCCGCCTTGGGCCTCGTTCAGTCGTCGGGACAGGGCGGCCAGTGCCTCTGTGGCCAAGGCTTCTACGGCGGCGCCTCGACGCTGTGCGGCGCAGCCTTGGGCCGCCGCGGTCTGGCTGCCGGAGCGCGGGCCGTGGCGGTCCCATAGGGACTGGTATTGCCGCACCTGTCCATCCGGCTCCAGGACGTCCAGGCGTTGCAAGCGTGCCAGGGCAGGATCGTCCAGCAGGCGGGCCAGCGCGCGTTGCACGGCGGGCTCCACGGTTTTCTCCTGCATGGCGCGAAGCCGCTGCGCGGCCTCGGACAGCGCCGTCCACGACGCCGAGGCCGAGGCGGCCTGCAGCGCCGCAAGAGCGTCCCGGTCCTGGCTCGGCGCCATGCGCTGCAACTTGGCGGGGTGCGCGATCCCATTGACGGCGGCATGGATCTGGCGGCGGTCCTGATCGGCCGTGGTGGACAGATGTGCGAATTCGCGCACTTGCGGCGCCCCGTGCCGCAGCACGATGGCCTGGAAGGCGGGGTCCCCGCCTTCTGTCCGCATCGCTTCATGGATCAACCTTGCCAGCGCCTGGATGAATCCTTGCTTGGTCGCCGCGTCGGGCTCCGTCTTGGCGGCCAGCGCCAGGCGGGCTTGTTCCACCGTGACAGCAAGCGCGGTCGATGAACCGCCGTTCAGCATCGTTGCCACCTCGGCCAGCGTCTCGGGAACACGGTAGCGGCGGGGGACGGCGCGAAGGATGTCATCCAGCAACGCAGAGGAGGGCGGCAGGGGCATTGGCGGAGGTTCAGGGTCGGCAATGTCCAGCAGTGTCGCATGGCGTCGATTTCACCTGACTGTAAGCTGAATAAGTAATCAGAATATGAAAACAATGTCGTTCGCCTGCGGCGGGCAAGCCGATATCGTCCGGATTCAAACGGCTCGCCCAGTAGCCGAATTCAGGAGAATCCGATGTCCCCACGCAAGCTGCTGGTCGGCACTTTTGCCGCGCTGGCCACTTTCATCGCCTTTCCGGCGACGGCGCAACATGCCAAGTACCTGGTCACGACCGAGTGGCTGGAAAAGAACCTGAACGATCCGAAGGTGCGGGTGGTGGAGGTGAGCGTGAACCCGGGCCTGTACGAACGCGGCCATATCCCGGGCGCGGCGAACGTCAGCTGGCATACGGATCTGGTCGACACCGTGAACCGCGACATTGCCCCGCCCAAGCAGTTCCAGGCGTTGGTGGCGCGCTCCGGCATCAACCCCGACACGACGACCATCCTGTACGGCGACAACAACAATTGGTTTGCGGCCTGGGGCGCGTGGATCTTCGACATCTACGGCATCGACAACGTGAAGATCCTGGACGGCGGACGCAAGAAATGGGAGGCCGAAGGCCGGCCCCTGTCCAACAGCGCCAAGATCCAGGCGGCCGGCACGGCGCAGATCAAGCAGCCCAACGCGGCGCTGCGCGCGCACCTGCAGGACGTCTTGGCGGTGGCCCGCAAGGACAAGGACGGCGTGCTGGTCGACATCCGCTCGGCCGACGAATACAACGGCAAGATCTTTGCGCCCAACGGCGTGCCGGAACTGGCGGTGCGCGCCGGCCACGTGCCGGGGGCGGTGAATGTCACGTGGAGCAAGCTGGTGGCCGAAGACGGCACGTTCAAGTCGGCGGACGAACTGAAAGCGATCTACCAGGCCGCGGGCGTGGATGGCACCAAGCCCATCATCACGTATTGCCGCATTGGCGAACGGTCCAGCCATTCGTGGTTTGCGCTGCGCAAGCTGCTGGGCTACGACGTGCGCAACTATGACGGCTCGTGGACGGAATACGGCAACAGCGTCGGGTCGCCGATCAGCAACCCGTCGGGCACGGTGTGGGGCAAGACCTGAGTGAGCACCCTACGTCTGGTGTCGGCCGCCACGGTGATGGCGGCCGTTTTCGTGGCGGCGTGGCTGCTGGCGCCCTTGCCCGAGGGCGGGCGCAACCTGTCCTTGTCCGTCTTGTTGGGCGCGGCGTTCGGCATCGTGCTGCAACGCTCGCGCTTCTGCTTCTATTGCATCGCGCGGGACTTCATCGACAAAAGAGAAACGTCGGGCATGTTCGCGGTGCTGATTGCGCTGGGCGTAGGCACGCTGGGCTATCACGCGGTGTTCGGCGCGTTCCTGCCCGTGCCTTCGCCTGCGCGCCTGCCGCCGGGCGCGCACATCGGCCCGGTCAGCCTGGCGCTGGTGGCGGGGGCCTTTGTCTTTGGCGTCGGAATGCGCGTATCCGGCTCTTGCATCAGCGCGCATTTCTACCGGCTGGGCGAAGGCGCGCTGGCCTCTCCGTTTGCCTTGCTGGGCGCGGGTGTCGGCTTCGTGCTGGGCTTTGCAACATGGAACGCGCTCTATCTGGCGTTGATCCAGGAGGCGCCGGTGGTGTGGCTGCCGCAGCGCCTGGGCTATGGCGGCACGCTGCTGCTGCAGGGCGCGCTGCTGGCGGTGATTGGCTGGGCCGTGATCCGTCGCGGCGGGGCGCAGCCACGTGCGGCTGATGCGGGCGCCTCGCCCTGGCAGTCGGTATTGCGCGACCGCTGGCCGCCCGCGGTGGGCGGCATCCTGGTGGGCTTCATCGGTGTCGTTGCCTATCTGCGCATTGCGCCCTTGGGCGTCACGGCCGAATTGGGCAGCTTGGCGCGCACGGCTGCGGCAGGCACGGGCTGGCTGCCGGACCGGCTGGAAGGGTTGGACACGTTCGCCGGCTGCGCAACCGTGGTCAAGCGCATGCTGCTGTCGAACAACGGCGTATTCGTGCTGGCGCTGGTGGCGGGGGCGTGGGCGGCGGCCTTGGCGGCCGGCGCGTTCCGGCCCAGATTGCCGTCCGTGAAAGACATCGCCCGCAATTTTGCGGGCGGGGTGCTGATGGGCTGGGGCGGCATGACGGCGCTGGGATGCACGGTGGGCACGCTGCTGTCCGGGGTGATGGCAGGTGCGCTATCTGGCTGGGTCTTCGGCGCGGCCTGCTTTGCGGGAATCTGGGCGGGGCTGCGGGTCGTCCGGGCGCCCGCCCAGCCACGCATTACTTGAACATCGCGGCGTTTTCTTCCAGCACGGTGTCGGCGCATTGGGCATCCAGGTTGCCGCCGGGGGCGCCGGCCACGCCGATCGCGCCGATGACCGCGGTGCCGGCCTTGACCGGCACGCCGCCGCCCAACAGCAGGAATCCGGGGATGTCGGTCAGGTTGGCCGCACCCGGGTTCTTCTGCGCGTTTTCCATCATGGTCAGCGTCGGGGTCTTGGCGGACACGGCGGTGAAGGCCTTGGCGCGGCTGGCTTCGATGGTGTGCGGACCGGCGTTGTCCGCGCGGGCAAATGCCTTGAGCAGGCCGGCGCGGTCCACGACCGAGGCGCTCACGTTGTAGCCCTTGGCCTGGCAGGCGGCGACGGTGGCGGTGGCGAGCTTCTGCGCATCGGCCATCGACAGATTGCTTTCGCTCAGCACGGCGGCGTTGGCGGCGCCGGCAAAAGCCAGGGTGGAGATCAAGGTGGCAAGCGTGAAACGGTTCATGGTCTGCGTCCTTTTCGGGAACATTCGGTAGGAGCAGTCAGTGTGGCCAAAACGCGCGCCGGGCGGTATACGCCCGAATACGCGGGCCTCTCCGTAGCGCTACGGAGGGCGCTACGCGGCGGCTAGTCCAGCAAGGTGGCGTATTGGCGGATCAGCTGCGCCAGTGAATCGGCTTCCAGCTTGGCGAAGACGTTGGCGCGGTAGGTTTCCACGGTGCGCGGCGACAGGTCGAACTCGCGCGCGATTTCCTTGTTGCTCATGCCCTGCACGATGCGTTCCAGTACCTCGTGTTCGCGTCCCGACAGCCGCGCCAGGCGTTCGGCGGCGGCTTGGGTCACGGCCAAGCGTTCGCGGCTGGCGATGTGGGTGCGGACGGCGGCCTGCACCGCATCCAGGAACACGTCGTCGTCCACCGGCTTTTGCAGGAATTCCATGGCGCCGCCCTTGAAGGCGCGGCGGCACAGGTCCACGTTGGCGTGACCCGTCAGCATGACCACGGGCAAGTCCGATTGCTCGGCCAGCCGGCTCAGCACGTCCAGCCCGCTGATGCCGGGCATGCGAATGTCCAGCACCACGCAGCCGATGGCGCTCGGGGACAGCTGCGCGAGGAAGGCGAGCGGGTCGCCGAAACCGGTGCTGCGCAGGCCGACGCTGCGCAACAGCAGCGCCAGCCCATCGCGCACGGCGTCGTCGTCGTCAACCAGATAGACCTGGGGGGAAAGCGCGTGGGTGTGGGCGTCTGGGGTGGTCATGCGGGGGTTCCCGAGCGTGGCAGGCTGACGGTGAAACAGGCGCCGGCGGGGGCGAGGTTGCGGGCGGCGACGCGGCCGTCCATGGAGCCGGCCAGCGTATCGCACAGGGCCAGCCCGAGGCCCATGCCTTGCGGGCGTGTGGTGTAGAACGGCGCGAACAACCGCGGCAACGCATCGGCCGCGATGCCGGGGCCGGTGTCGCTGACGGTGAACAGGTATTCCTCGCCGTCGGCGCGGCCTTCGATCTGGATGTGGCGCGGGCCGTTGGTGTCAGCCAGCGCATCCGCCGCGTTCTGGACCAGGTTGTGCAGGATCTGCTCCAGCGCCACGCGGTCGCCCAGCGGCCGGGCGCCGGGGCTGGCGTTGTGCCAGGTGAGGCGGATGCCTTGGCGGGCCAGATCCGGTTCACGCAGGAACCGCAAGGACGCCACCAGCGCGTCCGGGTCCAGCGCTTCGCGCCGCGCCGGCGAACTGGGTTGCACCAGCGCGCGCATGCGGCTGATGATGTCCGCGGCCCGTTTGGCCTGTTCCGAACTGGCCAGCAAGGCGTGGCGCACAGCGGGGCGTTCTTCTTCGTCGTCCAGCAGGCGTCCGGCGGCACGGGTGTGCGCCAGGATGGCGGTCAGCGGCTGGTTCAATTCATGGGCGATGCCGGCGGCCATTTCGCCCAGCGTGCTCAAGCGTGCCATCGCCGCCAGCCGCGCTTGTTCCTGTTGGCGGCGCGCGTCGGCCCGTGAACGTTGCCAGGCCGCGGCGCCGGCCATCAGCAAGGCGCTGGCCACGGCCCACGCCAGCCAGGCCGTCCAGGGCCAGGCATCCGGCGTCAACGTGCGCGTGCTGCGCATCTGGAAGGGCTGGCTGGCCGCGCCCAGCGGCTTTTGCAGCGTCATCGTCAAGCCCGGCGCGTCGTCTGGCTGCTTGTCCAGCAGCGGCAGCGCCGTCTGGTCCACGGTCAGGCTCAGGTTGGCCAGGCCCGGCGGAAAGTCGGCGGCGGGCACCAACTGGCGGGCATCCAGCAGCAGGCTCCAGCTGGATGGCGAAATCAACCAATACCGGGCGGGGTCCTCCGGCAAGACGACGGGCCGCCCCAACTGGCGTGCGCGCTCCAGCGCGTCGGACAGGCCCGGCGGCGCGGCCAGGCTGCCGGCCCAGGCGCCGTCGGCCAGATAGCCCAGGCCCAGCAACTGCGGCAAGGCCGGTTGCAGGCTGGGGTACAGGCGTTCAGGCGCGGGCGGGTGCGACAGGGCCGCCAGCGTGGCCAGCACGGCTTCGTGCTGGACCGTCTTCTGGCTCAACATGCGCTGGGCGATGCTGGTGCTCTGGAAGAAGCGGTCGTATTGGTCGACGTATTCCTGGCGGGCGATCCAGGCGGCGCCCAGGCAGAACAGGATGAGCCAGCAGAAGAGGGCGCGCGTGCGCGATAGGGGATTCACGCCTGAAATTATGCCTTGCGGCCAGTGCGGACAGGAATCCGTAGGGCTACGGAGGGCTCAGGCGACGCGCTTGCCGGGGTCTGCGCCCGCCGCGGCCTGCGAACTGGCCGATACCGCCATCTGGTACAGCGCGGCCACCAGGTCGGACTGCGTGATCAGGCCGTGCAAGGTGCGCGAGGCATCCAGCACCGGCACGCAGTGCAGGCTGTCGGACATCGGGCGCGCCAATTCGATCACCGGCAGGCCGGGCGTGGCGAAGGGGACTTCGCTGCGCATGCAGTCGGCCACCAGCAGATCCAGGGCGGGAACGCCGTCGACCGTGGCGGTCACGAGCCGGCTCTTGCGCGCCAGCACGTCAGCCTGCGCCAGCATGCCGGCGTAGCGGCCGGCGGAATCCAGCACGGGCAGCGCTTGCAGCCGGTGCTTGTCGAACAGGCGGATCGCGTAGTCCAGCGGATCCTGTTCCTGCACCGTGACGACATCGCGCGACATGACGTCCGCACAGGACACGTCGCCGAAGCGCCGCAGGCTGGCGCGCAGTTCGGCTGCCAGCACGATGTCTTCCAGGTCTTCCTTGCTGATGTCCAGCAGTTCGCCGCGCTGGGACAGGGCTTCGTCCAGGTCGGCGCGGCTGAAGCCCAGCCGGGCGCTGGGCGCCGCGTCGCGGGTGTGATGGCCAGGGGCCGGATCGGCGTGGCGCCGGGGGTAGTTGCGCTTGAGCGCGCCATTGAACGCCACGGCGATGCACAGCAGGATCATGGAGTTCAGCCCCACCGGCCACAGCGCGAAGCCATAACCCAGGCTGGCGACGGACGGCCCGCCCAGCACGGCAGTCAGCGCCACCGCGCCGCTGGGGGGATGCAGGCACCGCAGGCTGAACATGGCGCCGATGGCCAGGGCCACCGCCACGGCGGCCGCCAGGCCAGGCACGGGAATCATCTGCGCGCAGAACACCCCGATCAGGGCCGACACCAGATTGCCCGCCAGGATGGACCAGGGTTGGGCCAGCGGGCTGGCAGGCGCGGCGAACAGCAGCACGGCCGATGCCCCCATCGGGGCGATGAACCAGGGGTTGGCGCTGCCCAGCGCGTGGCGGCCCACCCATTCCGTGCAGAACAGTCCCACCAGCGCGCCCAGGACGCCATACAGCTTCTCGCGCCGGTTGACGCCGACGGGCGCTGGCGCGAACGAGCTCAGCCAGCGCTTGATTGCCACACCCAAAACGATCTCCTCGCGTGCTTCAAATATGTCGCGGGACGACAATTTATCACGCGACGGCGGACGGCCCCCGATTCAAGCCCGCGTGCCGCGATCAGGTGGCTTCGTCGCCGATGCGTGTCAGCAAGCGGGCAAGCAGGGGCCGCATCGCGCGCAGTTCTTCTAGGTGCGATGCGGATAGGCTTTCGAGCACGCGCTCGGCTTTGGGGGTCAGCACGACCTCGACGCGGCGGCCATCCTCGGGATCGGCCTCGCGGCTGACCAGATCCAGGCGGGCCAGCCGGCCCACCAGTTCGGCCGCCGTGTGCGGGCGGATCAGCAGGCGGTCGGCAATTTCGCCCACATACAGGCCGCGCCGCCCGGCCGGGCTCTTGCGGGTGCCCTTGATGGCCAGCAGCGTCTGGTGCTGTTGCGGGGTCAGTGCCAATTCAGCGGCGGCGCCTTCGCTGAAGGCGGCGAAGGTGCGCAATGCGTAACGAAAGTCGGCCAGCAATTCGTAATCGGCGGGCGACAGCGGAGTGGGGGACGGAGACGTTTTCACGAGCCGATTCTAATATATGTCGTGATACGATATAAATGACCTGGCGCAAACGCCGGCGTTGTTTTGTCGCTTCGCTCCCTGTATTCCCGCTGTATTCCCGCCTTTTTCCAGAACTTCCGTTTCGCCTATGCCCACCTCTCCCGCATCAGCCCCGGCCGCATCAGCGCCATCGTCCGCCCAAGCGTCCACCCGCTTGGGCGATTTCACCACCGACCGCCGCGTCGTCCTGTTGATGGCGTTGGCCATTCCCGTCGGCCTGGCCAGCGTGGCCGCCGCCTGGGCCTTGCTGCGCCTGATCTCCCTGTGTACCAATCTGGCGTATCACGGCCGCTTCTCTTTCGCCGACTTGCCCATCACGACCGGGGCGTTGGGCTGGGGCTCGGTTTTCATTCCGGTCGCGGGCTGCCTGATCATCGGGCTGATGGCGCGCTACGGGTCCGAGAAGATCCGCGGGCATGGCATTCCGGAAGCCATGGAGGCCATCCTGATCGGCAAGAGCCGGATCCAGCCCAAAGTCGCGATCCTGAAGCCCGTGTCGTCCGCGGTGTCGATTGGGACCGGCGGGCCGTTCGGCGCCGAAGGGCCCATCATCATGACGGGCGGCGCCATCGGGTCCTTGCTGGCGCAGACCATCCACCTGGACGACGCCGAACGCAAGACCTTGCTGGTGGCCGGCGCCGCCGCCGGCATGACGGCCATCTTCGCGACGCCGCTGGCTGCTGTGTTGCTGGCTGTCGAGCTGCTGCTGTTCGAATGGAAGCCGCGCAGCTTCCTGCCCGTGGCGATGGCGGCCTTGGTGGCGGCGGCCACGCGCGCCTTCGCGCTGGACGCCGGACCGGTCTTCGCCTATGCGGGCGCCTTGTCGTTCACCCCGTGGCATCTTGTGGCCTGCGCGGCGGTGGGCGTATTGGCGGGGTTGGGCTCGGGCGTGCTGACGACGTTGGTGTATGCGGCCGAAGACCTGTTTGAAAAACTGCCTCTGCACTGGATGTGGTGGCCGGCCATTGGCGGCCTGGCGATCGGCATCGGCGGCTTGATCGACCCCGCCGCGCTGGGCGTGGGCTATGACAACATCCGCCACCTGCTGGCGGGCGATCTGGCGTTCCAGGCAGTGTTGCTGCTGCTGGTGGTGAAAGTGGCGATCTGGTCTATCGCCCTGGGGTCGGGCACGTCGGGCGGGGTGCTGGCGCCGTTGCTGATCTTCGGCGGCGCGCTGGGCGCGCTGGCCACGCCCTGGCTGCCGCAGGCCGACGCCGGTTTCTGGGCCTTGCTGGGCATGGCCGCGATGATGGGCGGCACCATGCGCGCGCCGCTGACCGCCACGCTGTTCGCGGTAGAACTGACCGGCGATATGGGGGCGCTGCTGCCGGTGCTGGCCGCTTGCGTCTTCGCGTATGGCGTGACGGTCTTGCTGTTGAAACGGTCGATCCTGACGGAGAAATTCGCGCGCCGCGGCCATCACATCAGCCGCGAATACCATGTGGACCCGTTCGACCTGGTGCGGGTGTCGGCCATCATGACGCAGGCCGTCGACACGCTGCCGGACACCGCGACGGTAGAGCAGACCGTCGCGCATTTCACGACGCTGCAACCCGTACACACCAGCTATCCGGTGGTGGACGCGCAAGGCGTCGTGGTGGGCGAGGTCACGCGCGCCGACTCGCTGGGGTGGGCGCTGAATGCGCAGGACGATTCCCGCACCCTGGCGCAGATGCTGGTCGGACGCGAGCAGGTGATCGGTTATCCCGACGAACTGGCCAGCCGGATCGCGGACCGCATGGCGTTGTCAGGTGTGGGACGCGTGCCGATCGTGGACCGGGCCACGGGCCGTTTGCTGGGCATCGTGGGCCGCAAGGACCTGTTCCGCTCGCGTGCGCGCCGGCTGCGCGATGAAACGGCGCGCACGGCGTACTTCCGCCGCGCAGCTTGAGGGGCTTATCCGCCGCTTGCGGCGCGTAGCTCCCACAGCACGTCCAGTACGTGGCGGGTCGCCTGTTCCACCTTTTCCGCGCGGTGCGCGATGCCCAGCGGGCGCCACAGTGCGGGGCGTAACGGGCGCATGATGATGCGCGGGTCGGGTTGCGGCGCGGTCGCCTCGTGCGGCAGCAGCGTGGCGCCGTAGCCGGCGGCCACCAGGCTTTTGATGGCGTCGTTGTAGTTCAGCTGGATGCGGGCGCGCGGGTTCAGTCCGGCGCCCGCGAACCATTCGCCGGTCTGGCGCGAGAGCCGCGTGGTGGCGTCGTTCAGGATCAGCGGGCGGTCTGCCAGCCAGGCCGGCGTGACGCGCGCCGGTGCCGGCCAGCCGGCCGGCAGGAACGCCATGACCGGATCGCGGCGCCAGGGCCTGAGCACCAGCCCATCGATGGGCGGTTGCGGCAACGCCACCAGTCCCACATCCAGCGTGCCGTCATGCAGGCGTTGCAAGGTTTCCTGAGAGGTCAGCACGGCGACCTGCACGTCGATGCCCGGGTGGTGGCGGCCCAGTGTTTCCAGGGCTTGCGGCAGCAGGTGGGCGATGGCGCCGGTAGAGGCGCCCAGCCGCACGCGGCCGGACAGGCCCTGCACCTGGCGCTGCACGTCGTCCAAGGCCTGGTCGGCTTCGGCCAGCAGGCGGCGCGCGCGCTCCAGCAGGGTTTCGCCGATGGTGGTGGGCCGCACCTGGCCGCGCTTGCGGGTCAGGAGCGGCGCGCCGATGCGGGCCTCAAGATCGGCCACGTGCAGGCTGACGGTAGGGGGCGCCAGGTGCAGGGCGCGGGCGGCATCCGCGAAAGACCCCAGATCGGCAATCGCCACCAGGGTGCGCAAGCGGTCCAGGCTGATTTCGCGCATGGCTTTATCGTTCAGAAAAGATGAATCCAATGATCATGATATTCGACTTTTCTTATGTTGCCTGCGGATCGATGATACGGACTTGCCCCGCTGGGATTGCCAGCGACGGCGCCCGCCACCACCCCACCTCCCGACCGGGACGGAGCACGTCATGACCCATCCTCTTGTCTTTATCGACGGCGACCAAGGCACGACCGGCCTGCAGATCCACGAACGCCTGAACGGTCGCACCGACCTGCGCCTGCTGACGCTGCCCGAGGCCGAGCGCAAGGACCCGCAACGCCGCGCCGAAGCCATCAACGCCAGCGACGTGGCCATCCTGTGCCTGCCCGACGAACCGGCCCGCCAGGCCGCGGCGTCCGTCGTGAACCCGAAGGTGCGGGTGATCGACGCCAGCTCGGCGCATCGCACCACACCCGGCTGGGTGTACGGCTTTCCCGAGATGGACGCGGGGCAGGCGGACCTGATCGCCCATGCCAAGCGCGTCAGCAATCCGGGCTGCTACCCGACGGGCGCCATCGCCTTGCTGCGCCCCTTGATCCAGGCCGGGCTGGTGCCTGCCGACTACCCGGCCGTGGTGCATGCGGTGTCGGGCTATTCGGGAGGGGGCCGCGCCAGCGTGGACGCCTATGAAGGGCCGGACGGCGCGAAAGGTCCGGCGTTCCAGCTGTATGGACTGGGTTTGGCGCACAAGCACACGCCGGAAATCGAAGCGCATGCGGGCCTGGCGCAACGTCCCGTGTTCGTGCCCGCGTACGGCGCGTTCCGCCAGGGCATCGTGCTGACGATTCCGCTGCAACTGCGCTTGCTGCCGGCGGGCGTGACCAGCCAGCAATTGCATGACTGCCTGCAACGGCACTACGCCGGCACGACGCATGTACAGGTTGTGAACCGCCAGGAAGCCGCGGCGCACACGCATCTGGATCCCCAGGCGCTCAACGGCACCAATGATCTGCGGCTGGCGGTCTATGGCAACGAGCAGCATGGCCAGGTGCTCTTGACCGCGGTGTTCGACAACCTGGGCAAGGGCGCCTCCGGCGCGGCGGTGCAGAACCTGGACCTGATGCTGGCGGCAATGGGGTAGCGCCTGACAGAGCAGGAGCAGGCGGCAAAGGCCTCCCTTAGCCGCCCGCACCGCCTGTCACCACTTCATTTCGCCCTTGGCGACTTTGGCGCTGATGTCCAGCGACGCGGCGGCACCCGCTTTGGGATACTGCGCCTTCATCGCGGCGATCAGTGCGGCGCTGTCGCCGGCCTTCGCGGCTTGCATGTCGAAGGCGCGGATATAGCCTTGCGTGTAGCGGACGGATTCCAGGTTGAGCGGAGCGCCCGGCGCGTAGTGGCCCGGGATGACCGTGACGGGAGCCAGTTGCTCGATGCGCGCCAGCGTGGCCAGCCAATCTTGATGGGACTGCGGCGTTTGCGTGTCGGCCATCCACACATGCAGGTCGCCGAACACCACCACACCACCTACGACGGCCTTGAGCGACGGGATCCACACGAAGCTGCGATCCGGCTGCGGGCCGTCCAGTCCGGTGATTTCCAGCGTCTGGCCTTCCAGCTTCAGCGTGCGGCCTTGCAGCACTTGCGGGATGACTGCCTTGGACGGCGCATCGGCGCCCAGCTTCGGACCCCAGAACGCGATCTTGGCGTCCACGGTTTCCTTGATGTGGTGCACGGTCGGTTCGGTGGCCACGACGCGGGCGTCGGGGAAGGCCGCCAACACGGTGTCCAGGCCGAAGTAGAAGTCGGGGTCGCCGTGGCTGATGTAGATGGTGGTCAACTTCTTGCCGCTGGCGCGCACCATGTCGACCACTTTTGCAGCTTGCGATTTGCCGAATTGCGCATCGATCAGGATGGCGTCGTGCTGGCCGCTGACCAGCACCGAAGACACCGGGAAGATGGCGTCGTTGCCGGGGTTGAAATGGGTCAGCGTCAGGCCGGTGGCGGCGTGGGCCGGGGCGATCAGCGCGGCAAGGGCGGCGGTCTGCAGTAGACGGCGCAGGGCGGGAAGCATAGACATGGCGGGCTCCGGGTGGGGAAATAAGAATGGAGCCAGTCTAGTTGCAGGAACTGCGCGTATCTACGCCCTGGTTTGCCAGGGTCTGTTGCATGAATCGATCAAATCATGCCGGGCTGCGGTCGGCCAGTGTGTCTTCGACCAGACGCCGCAGCCACATCGTGCCGGGATCGCTTTCAAAGCGTGCGTGCCAGTGCACCGTCACGCATAGCGGCGGCAGGGTGAGCGGCAGGGGGCGGATCTCGAACGCATTGTCGCGGTTGAACCAGATGGCCGCTCGATAGGGCAGCGTAACGGTCAGGTCGGTACGGCGCACGATCTCGGCGGCGGCGGAAAAGTGCGGCAGCGTCAGGTAGGGCTGGCGGTGCAGGCCGGCTTCACCCAGCACGTCGTCCAGCAGGCGGTGCGCGCTGGCGCGCGAGGCCACCAGGATATGGTCCAGCCGCTTGAACTGTCCGCGGGTCAGGCCGGCCGACAGCACCGGGTGGCCGCGCCGCCCCATGCAGGCGTAACGCTCGCTGAACAGGTCGGCGTGGCGGGTATGGCGGCCCAGGCCCGCCAGGTTGCCGATGGCCAGGTCGGCCTCGCCGTCCTTCAACGCCTGGGGCAATTGCTCCAGCGGAATTTCCAGCACCTCGACCTGCAGGCGTGGGGCCAGCGCATGCACGCGTTCCATCAAGAGCGGCAGGAAGACCATTTCACCGATATCCGACATGGACAGCCGGAAGCGCCGGGTGCTGGTGGCGGGGTCGAAACGCTGCCGCAGGCTGACGGCTTCGGCAAAGCTGTTCATGCCGCGTTCGATCGGGCCGGCCAGCGCAAAGGCGATGGGCGTGGGCTGCATGCCGGTGGCGGTGCGCACGAACAGGGGGTCGTCGAAACGCTCGCGCAACCGGGCCAGCGCATAGCTGACCGCGGGCTGCGTCAGGTTCAGCCGCTGCGCCGCGCGCGTCACGCTGCGTTCATGCAGCACGGTCAGGAAAACCCGCATGAGATTCAAGTCGAAGTCCACGCATGCCCTTGATATCAGTCTGATTTATAAGATAAATAATACCTATAAATTTGACACATAAATAGTTGATTCCTAGACTAATTCCATAGAGCCGCGCCACGCCAGGCAGCGGCCGCACAACCGGGGAAGCGTCGCCATGCATGCGTTGACATTGCCGTCGTTGTTGGTGGAACAGGGCGCCCGTCTGGGCGATCGCCTGTGGGTGCAGGCGCCGGGTGGGGCCTTGCGCTTCGGCGATGCGCCGGCCCACGCCGCAAGCTGGGCCGCGCGCCTGGCCTCGGCAGGCGTCGGGCGTGGCGACCGTGTCGGCCTGATGGCCGGCAACCGGCACGAATTCTTGTCCATCGTCCTGGGCTGCGGTTGGCTGGGCGCGGTGGTGGTGCCCATCAATACGGCGTCCCGCGGCATGCAGCTGCGGCACATCCTGGCCAATAGCGGCTGCGTGCTGCTGGTGGCGGATGCGGCGTCCTGTCCGGCCCTGTCGGCACTGGCCGCCATGCCCGCCACAGAACCGGCAGACGCGTTGCGCTTGCGGGCGATCTGGCTGCTGGACGAGGCCTCTCCGGTCAATGGCCTGCCTGCGCCGGCCAGTGCACCGCCGCCGCCACCCGATGCGCCCCTGCCGCCCGCCGCCGACATCCGGCCCGGCGACATGTTGGCCATCCTGTACACCTCGGGCACCTCGGGGCTGTCCAAGGGCGTGTGCTGCCCGCATGCGCAGTTCTACTGGTGGGGCAGGATCGCGGCCCGCAATCTGGAGATCACCGATGCGGACGTGCTCTACACCAGCCTGCCGCTGTTCCATACCAACGCGTTGAACGCCTGCTTCCAGGCGCTGGTGACGGGCGCATCCATCGTGTGCGACGAACGCTTTTCCGCCAGCCGCTATTTCGACCGCCTGGAGGCCACCGGCGCCACCGTGACCTATCTGCTGGGCGCGATGGTGCCGATGCTGCTGGCGCATGAGCCCGCCGCATCGGAACGCCGGCACCGCACGCGCATCGCCTTGGCGCCCGGCGTGCCTGAACGTTTTCATGGCGCCTTCACCGAACGCACCGGCATCGCGTTGCTGGAGGGCTACGGGTCGACCGAAACCAATTTCGCGCTGGGCGGAACCCTGGCCGAGCAACGGGCCGGCACGATGGGCCGCGTCGCGCCGGAATTCGACGCGATGGTGGCCGACGAACACGACGCGCCCGTGCCCGATGGCGAACCCGGGGAATTGCTGCTGCGGGCGACACCGCCCTTTGCGGTGGCGACCGGCTACTTCGGCATGGACGACAAGACGGTCGAAGCCTGGCGCAACCTGTGGTTCCACACGGGCGACCGCGTGGTCCGCGACGCGGATGGCTACTTTCGTTTCCTGGACCGCATGAAGGACGCGATCCGCCGCCGCGGCGAGAACATCTCGTCCTACGAAGTGGAGCAGGTGCTGCTGGCGCATCCCGCCGTGGCGGTCGTGGCGGTCTACGCGGTGCGTTCCGACCTGGCCGAGGACGAGGTGATGGCGGCCTTGGTCTACAAGCCCGGCCAGTCCTTGACGCACGCGGCCCTGCTGGATTTCTGCCAGCCCCGCATGCCGTATTTCGCGGTGCCCCGTTATCTGCGCGTGCTGGACGATCTGCCGCGCACTGAAAACGGCAAGGTCCGCAAGTTCCGCTTGCGGGAAGAAGGCATCACCGGCGACACCTGGGACCGGGACGCCGCGGGTTATCGCGTGGCGCGATAGCGTGAACCGGCGCTTGCGCGCCATTGAACAGTCAAAAATCCAAGGGGCGGCAATGACGATGGCATACAAGGGGGCGGCGTTGTCCGCCGGCGACGAGGCAAAAAGAAAGCGGACCCGGCGCGTAGTGATGGCCTCCGTCGCGGGCAACGCGATGGAGTGGTACGACTTTTTCATCTATGGGACGGCCGCGGCGCTGGTCTTCGGCGAGCTGTTCTTTCCCAAAGGCACCGACCCGCTGCTGGGCACGATGGGCGCGTTCGCCGGTTTTGCCGTGGGCTTCCTGGCGCGCCCATTGGGCGGCGTGATCTTCGGCCATATCGGCGACCGCTACGGCCGCAAGCTCGCATTGGAATGGACGCTGGGGCTGATGGGGGCGGCCACGTTCCTGATCGGCTTGCTGCCCACTTATGAGCAGGTCGGCTTCTGGGCCCCCGTGGCGATGGTGGTGCTGCGCATGCTGCAAGGCGCAGCCGCCGGGGGCGAGTGGGGCGGCGGCGTGCTGCTCATCAGCGAAGCGGTCGGCGGCAAGCGGCGCGGCTACTTCTCGTCGTTCAGCCAATTGGGCGTGGCAGGCGGCTTCGTGTTGTCGTCGGCGGTCTTCATGCTGGCCCAGCAACTGCCGCAGGAATCGTTCATGAGCTGGGGCTGGCGCCTGCCATTCCTGCTGAGCGTGCTGATCTTCGGCGTGGGCCTGTACATCCGCAAGCACATCCCCGAAAGCGAAGAGTTCGTGCAGGCCAAGAAGACGGCCAAGCGCGGCATGCCGGCCGTGGAAGTCTTCCGCCGCTATCCGCGCCAGGTGCTGACCGCAATGGGCCTGCGCGTGGCCGAGAACGGCGGCTCATACATTTTCCTGGCGTTTGCGCTGGCCTATGGCAAATTCCTGGGCATACCCAATGACGTCATGCTGGGCGGCGTGCTGGCGTCGATGTTCATCGAACTGGGCTCGCTGGTGTGGTTCGGCCACTTGTCCGACCGCATCGGGCGCCGCGCGGTGTACCTGATCGGCTCCGCCGGCCTGGTGCTGGTGGCGTTTCCCTTCTTCTGGCTGGTGCAGACGAAGGAACCGGTATGGATATTCCTGGCCTTCTTCCTGGGCAACACGGTCTGCCACGCCGCCATGATCGGCACGCAGCCCGCGTACTTCGCTGAACTTTTCCCGGCCGAAGTCCGCTACACGGGTCTGGCGCTGGGGCACGAATTGGCGTCTGTGTTCGCGGGCGGCTTGTCGCCGCTGATCGCCATGGCGCTGCTGCGCAAGTATGAATCGGCCACGCCGGTCGCGTGGTTCCTGGTGGGCATGGCCGCCATCACGGTGATCACCTTGCTGCTGACGCGCGAGCCGCCGCGCGAGGACACGGAATGAGTGGGGACCCTCGCCCGGGCATCGTCAGCGTAGGGGAAACGCCGGCGCTACGGCATCCCGATGCGTCGTGCAGCACCGCCGGCTTGATGGCCGAGGCTATCGGCGATGCCCTGCGCGGCGCGGGGTTGACGCCCGCCGACGTGGACGGGCTGGGCGTGGCGTCGTTCACGCTGCGGCCGGATCGCGCCATCGATCTGGGTTGGCGCCTGGGCCTGCGGCTGAATTGGTGCATGCAGGACGAAATGGGGGGCGCCAGCGCCATCAATCTGCTGCGGCAGGCGTGGCTGGCGCTGGAAGCCGGCCAGGCCCGGACGATCGTGCTGGTGTCCGGCGACCACTTCACCGGCGCCGACTTCGCCGGGCTGGTGCGTGGCTACAACCGCAGCGCGCAGGAATACCTGAGTCCCCTGGGCTGCGAGGGGCCGAATCCCTTGTTCGCGATGCTGACGCAGCGGCAAATGGCGCGTACCGGCTTGCGCCGCGAAGACTATGGCGCGTTGTGCGTGGCGCAACGGCAATGGGCGGCCGACAACCCGAACGCCGCCTACCGCCAGCCGCTGACCCTGGGCCAATACCTGGATGCGCCGCTTGTCGCGCCGCCGCTGGGCCGGCTGGACTGCGTGCCCGTCGTCAGCGGGGCCAGTGCGCTGGTGCTGCGCGCGCAGCCGCAAGGCGTCAGCGTGCGGCTGATCGCCAGCGACGCTCGCTACAACGACGACCAGCAGGAAGGCGACGGGTTGGCGACCGGTATTGCGGCCTTTGCGCCGGACCTGTGGCGCCGGGCGGGGTTGGGGCCTGAAGACATGGACGTGATCAGCGTGTACGACGACTACCCGGCGATGGCCTTGGCGCAATTGTGCGATCTGGGGTTCGCGCGTGCGGATGACCTGCCGGGCTTCATTGCCCGCTGCATCGCGACAAGGGCGTTGCCCGTCAATACGGCCGGCGGCCAACTGTCTGCGGGACAAGCGGGCACGGCGGGCGGTATGCATGGGTTGGTCGAAGTGTCGCGACAATTGCTGGGGCAGGCGGGGGCGCGCCAGTTGCCCGGACTACGCCACGGCGTTGTGACCGGCTACGGCATGGTGCAATTGCGCTACGGAATGTGCGCCAACGCGGCGGTACTGTCGGCGGAGGGCGCATGAGCGTGAACGTTTTTGAATGCCACGTCTGCGGCCACCGGGTGTATCCCGCCAGGCTGTGGTGCCCGGCGTGCGGGCAGGATCAGGCCCAGGCGCGGCACGTCCCCGTGGAAGCTGGCGAGCTGCTGGCGTGGACCACGATGCCCGCCAAGCCCGGCGAGGCGGCGCCCGCCGTGGTCGCCACTATTCGCGCATTGCCCGACGGCCCGGTGATGGTGGCGCGCCTGGACGCGCCGCCTGCGCACATCGGCCAGCGCCTGCATCTCTTTGAACGGACGATGCAGGGGCTGGCGTTGCCCTGGGCTAGCGCGACGCCGCAATGAGGCTGCGTCAGCCGCCGTCCGCTTTCTGGATGGCTTCCAGGCGTTGCGCCAGCGACGCCGTGGACAGTTCGCCCACGCGCAGGTCGACCAAACGACCCTGCGCGTCCAGGAACAGTGTGGCGGGCAGGCCGCGGTTGCTGAGCTTGCGTGAGGCCTCGCCAGCCGGATCCAGCAGCACATTGCGCAGGGCGGGCGCATGCTGCGCCAGGAATTGCGCGACGTCGGGCGGAGCCTCGCCCTGGTTCAGGAAGACGAAATTCACGTCGGGATTCGCCGCCTGCGCCTTGGCGAAAGCCGGCATTTCGCGCCGGCACGGCGGGCACCAGCTGGCCCACAGATTGATGACGGTGGGCTTGCCGTGGAACGCGGACAACGCGGCGGGCGCCCCGTCGATGCGCAGCACCGCCAACGCGGCCAATTCGGGCTGCGCTTGCGGCGTGGGGGCCAGCCAGCGGCCGCCGCCGACCCACACGACACTTGCCAGCGCCACGGCGCCCAGCAGAGCGGCGCGCGGCGCGTGGCGCCGGACCGCGGCGAACAGCACGTAACCCCAAGCGGCGGCAAGACCCGCCAGCCCCGCCCAGCCGCCGTCGCGCAAATCCAATATCTTGATCGGGTCGGGCAGATAGTGCTCGCGGTATTGCCAGACGAAACCCAGCCGGGCGACCAGCAGGCCGACCAGCATCGCGCGCCACAAGGCTGTGCTCAGTGCATTGGCCTCGCTGCGTTGGCGGTTCAACAGGCGCGCCGCCAGCAAGCCGACGGCAGCCGCAACGAGCAGTACGGCGAATTCGGAGGGGATGACCAGGGGGCCGATGCGGATGGCAGGCGTCATGCGCCGGCCTTCGCGGCGGCGGGCGGCTTCAGGCGAAAGCTGACGCCGTGGCGCGTGATCGCCAGGGCCTCAAGGGGCGCGCTGGTGGGTAGCGGCAAGGGGCCCTCGGCACGGAAGCCGTGGCCGTCGATGTCCCGTTGCAGGCGGTCAGACGTTTCTGTCGTTGCCTCCGTGGCAGCCTGTTCCAAGGCATGGAACAGGGGGGCGTAAGGGGCGAATAGCGGGGTGGGCGCAAAGCTGCCTGACATCAGCGCGTTGGCGCCGGTCTGCACGTCCGCCACGCCGATGGTCTGGCCCTTGCGGTCCTTGATGTTGAATTGCATGCTGGCCTCCCGAGTTAACGGGAAAGCCTAGCATGCCGCGTCAGCGGGCCGGCATTCAGCCGGGAATGACGGCCGTCACGTCGATCTCGACCAGCCATTCCGGCCGCGCCAGCGCCGACACCACGATGCCGGTGGACACGGGGAACACGCCCTTGAGCCAGCGGCCCATGACGCGGTAGACGGTTTCGCGGTACCGCACATCGACAAGATAAACCGTCAGCTTGCAGATGTGCGAGAGCTCGCTGCCGCATTCCTCCAGCAGCATGGCGACGTTGGCCATGGCCTTCTCGGCCTGCGCGGCCACGTCGCCAACGCCGACCGATTCGCGGGAATCCAGGTCCTGGCCGATCTGGCCGCGCAGGAACACCAGGTTGCCCGCCACGACGGCCTGGCACAGGTCGTTATCCAGCTGCTGCTCGGGATAGGTGTCGCGGGTATTGAATTTACGAATGCGGGTGTGCGCCATGATGCGTGTCTTGTCGTAAGGCCGGCGCGCCGGGGCGCCGGACCGGGTCAGTGGGGAAGGATCTTGGAAAGGAAGCGCTGGGCCTGCGGGCTGGCGGCGTCGCGGAAGAAGCGGTCGGTGGGGCTGTCTTCGATGATGGCGCCGTCCTCCATGAAGACCACGCGATTGGCCACGCGGCGGGCAAAGCCCATTTCGTGCGTCACGACCATCATCGTCATGCCTTCTTCGGCCAGCTCCACCATCACGTCCAGCACTTCGTTGACCATTTCAGGGTCCAGCGCCGACGTCGGTTCGTCGAACAGCATGGCCATCGGGTCCATGGACAGCGCCCGGGCGATGGCTACGCGCTGCTGCTGGCCGCCGGACAGTTGGCCGGGATGCTTGTGGGCGTGGGCTGACAAGCCCACGCGTTCCAGCAGCGCGCCGGCCTTGGCCCGCGCGGTGGCGCTGTCGCGTCCCAGCACGATCTCCTGGGCGAGGGTCAGGTTGCGCGTGAGGTCCAGGTGCGGGAACAGCTCGAAATGCTGGAACACCATGCCCACCTTGGTGCGCAGCTTGGGCAGGTCGCGCGACGCGGTGACGGAGTCTCCGTCGATCAGGATGTCGCCTTTCTGGATGGGTTCCAGGGCGTTGACCGTCTTGATCAGGGTGGACTTGCCCGAGCCGGACGGCCCGCAGACCACCACGATCTCGCCCTTGTCCACCCGGGTGGAACATTGCTTGAGCACGTGGTGACTGCCGTAGTACTTGTCCACCCCGCGGATGTCGATGATGGGTGCGGAGGCGTTCATTTGTCGTAATGTCCCGCGCGGATCGAGGCGCCGATCAGGTTCAGGATCAGGCGGCCGGCGGTGATGCAGGAAATCTGGTTCAGGTCCTTTTCCGGTTGGATCTCGACGATGTCCATGCCCACCACGCGGCCCTTGCGCACCAGGCCATGGATCAGCTTGCGGGCCTGGACGAAGGTGACGCCGCCGGGGGCGGGGCCGGCTACGGCGGGCATGGTGGCCGGGTCCATGCCGTCGGCGTCGATGGTCAGGTAGTAGTTGCCGCCGTCGGGAATGCGCTCCAGCACGGCGTCCATGCCCACGTCGTGCAGCTCGTAGGCGGTGACGAGCTCGGCGCCATAGGCGCGGGCGGCCACCAGTTCTTCCGGGCGGCCACTGCCCTGGGCGCGCAGGCCGATCTGGATGATGCGGTCCACGTGCGCCATTTCAGAGGCGCGGCGGATCGGGCTGGACAGCCCGTCGCGCACGCCGTTGACGTCGTCGCGCCAGTCCAGGTGGGCGTCGATGTGCACCAGCGTGATCGGGCCTTTCTGGTCCAGGCCGCGCAGGATGGGCGTGGTGATGCCGTGGTCGCCGCCCAGCACGATGGGCACGGCGCCGGCGGCGGCGATGCGGCGCACGGCGGCTTCGGCGCGGTCGTAGTGTTCCCCCCGCGGCTTGGACAGGTCGGGGACGATGTCGCCGCAATCCACGAAGCGGATGTCGTCGCGGCCTTGCAGTAGCGGACCGTCGATGTCGAAGTCATAGTGGCCGGGGCGGCGTACGACGCGGTCGGTGGCCTGGCGGATGGCGGTGGGCGCATTCGTCTGGTCGTTGCTGAAGTCGGCGGCCGAATACGGCGATCCGTAGGGCATGCCCAGGATCGCGATGTCGGCCTGGAGGTTGTCCAGGTCCAGCGCCAGCGTCGAATACAGCAGGGTGGGGTGGCCGGTGCGGGGGGGGACGGTATAGGTGCTCATGTCTGGGGTTCCTGTTGCAGGGAGGATGAAGGGAGTCAGGCCTGGTGGGTGTTGCGGCGTGCCACGGATTCCAGGCGGCGGCCGATGCCGGCCATCAGCACGCTGCACAGCCAATAGATCAGCGCGGTCGTGCCCAGCACTTCCAGGTACGCGAAGGTGTTGGCGGTCAGCAGATTGCTCTGGTAGGTCATTTCGGGCAGGCTCATCACCGAAAAGATCGCCGAGTCCTTGAACATCATGATGACGAGGCTGGTGGTGGGCGGGATCAGGTAGCCGAACAGCTGCGGCACGACGATGTGGCGCTGCGTCTGCCAGTACGTCATGCCCAGCGACAGCGACGCGCTGGTCTGCCCGCGCGGCACGCTTTGCAGGGCGGCGCGCAGGATTTCGCAGAAGTAGCCACCCGTGTAGAACGCCGTGCAGCCGATGGCGACCGACATGGCGGAAGCCGGTACGCCCAGCTTGGGCAGCCCGAAGAACGACAGGTAGACGAGGATCAGGTACGGAATGTTGCGTACCAGCTCCACGTAACCCAGTGCAAGCGGGCGCAAGGGCGTGCGCGACTGCGCCGCGTAGGCGGCCAGGCTGCCGATCAGCATGCCCAGCGGAATGCCGATGAGGCTGACCAGCGCCGTGATCCGCAGGCCCTTGAGCAGCACGGGGATGGATTCCCCGACGATGGAGAGATCAATGGGCATGGGGCAGCATCCTCGACACGCGCCGCTCGCACAGCCTTGAGACGGCCGACAGGCAGAACAGAATGATGAAATAGACGACCGCCGTCACCGTGAACACCTGCAGCGGCAGGTCGCTTTGCAACGTGGCGTTGCGCGCGACCGTGGCCAGTTCAGGCACCGCGATGATGGACATCAGCGAGGATGCCTTGAGCAGGATGGTCAGTTCGCTGGTCAGCGGCGGGATGGCGCGGTAGAACACCTGGGGCAGCAGCACATAGCGCCAGATCTGCCGGCGCCGCATCCCCAGGGCGCGGGCCGCGGCCACCTGGCCGCCCGACAGCGTGCCCAGCGCGCCGCGCAGGATTTCCACGATGTAGGCGCTGGTGTTACAGGCCAGCGCGCCGATGCCCGCGGCGATGGGCGACACCGAGATGCCCAGCAGCGGCGGCACCACGTAGTAGGCGATCAGCATGTGGATCAGCGCGGGCGTGCCGCGGATGGCGCTGACCCACAGCATGACCACGCCGCGCACCGGCGCATAGGGCGACATCCGCGCCAGCAGCAGGACGACGCCCAGCACGATGCCGATGGCGAAGGCCGCCGCCGATGCCGCGATGGTGATGGCCGTGCCCGAGACGACGCCGTGCAGGAACGGCGCCAGCGCGCCGTTTTGATTCAACCAGTCCAGCATGGCGGCGGGCTCAGATGGCGCCGGCAGGCAGGTAGTTGGCGCGCGGGATGTCCATGGGCGCCCCGAACCACTTCTTTTGCAGTTCCAGCAACTGGTTGGACGCGCGCAATTCGTCGAAAGTGTCGTTGACGAACTGGCGGATCTCCAGGTCCTGCGGGTTCGCGACCCAGGCCAGCAGCTTGGCCTGGCCGATCTCGCCGGCGATGCGGAAAGCGCCGGGCTGCTTGCGCATCTGGACCGCGGCGATGTTCGACGGCATCAGCGCCACATCCACGGTTTTGTTGGCCAGCGCGTTGGACACGTCCGGATAGGCCTGGAACAGCTTCGTGTCCGCATAGCCCTTGGCGCCGGACTCCTTCAAGCGCTTCTCGAATTCCTCGGCCACCGGCTGCGACGACGATCCCATCTGGGTGCCGATGATCTTGCCCGCGATGTCCTTGTCCTGCTTGATCGAGGCATCGTCCACCCGCACCATCAGCACCGACCGGACCACGCCCACCGGCTGGGTGAAGGCGAAGCGCTTGGCGCGTTCCGGGGTGATGCCCACGCTGGTGGCGACCAGGTCGAACTTGCGCGACATCAGGCCCGGCAATAGCCCCTGGAAGGGCAGGTTCATCTGTTCCAGCTGCACGCCCAGCTTGGCGGCCATCAATTGCAGCACGTCGTGCCCGTAGCCCACGACCTTGCCGTTTTCGACGAACTCGAACGGCTCGTAGGCGGCTTCGGTGCCCACCGTGAGCTTGCCGCGCTTCTTGATGTCTGCCAGCGATCCGCCCTCGGCAAACGAGAGCGCGGGCAGGGCCAACGCCGCCCCGGCGGCGAGGGTGGTCGTGACAAAGCGCCTTCTGGACAGGTTCTGCATGATTTTTCCCTTGAAATATCGTGATGTTTAGGCCGCTGGGCCGGCAGGCCCGGTGTGGGCCCGCCGCGGGAATCTGCGCTCCCTGGCCAGCGGTTCCAGAAACTGTATTCCCCTGGATCGGTCATGAAAAATGATTTTTTTAGTGGTATGGTTTCAAAATTCAATACCTTTCAAAACGGAACGACCGTGGCCCGTCCGGAGTTCACCGAGCGCGACTTGCGCTCCCTGCGCATCTTCTGCGCCGTGGCCCAGGCCAACGGCTTTGCCGCGGCGGAAAAGCAGCTGAACATGTCCAAGGCCTCCATCAGCCGCCATGTGCGCGAGGTGGAGGAAACGCTGGGGGTGCGCCTGTGCGACCGCGGGCCGTCGGGCTTCGAGCTGACCCAGGCGGGCAAAGTGGCGCTGGAACTGGCCCGCGACGCCCTGAAATCGCTGGAGCGCATCCGGCCCGAGATCGATGCGGTCCGGGGCGTGCTGTCGGGGACGCTGTCCATCGGCATGGTCGAGCACGTGATTACCGACGCCGACTGCCAGATCCCCCGGGCGTTGAGCGCTATGCGGGAGGCGGCGCCCGACGTCAAGGTGGAACTGACGGTGATGACCTTCAACGATCTGGACCAGGCGCTGCGCGAGCGACGCGTGCAGATTGCGGTGCGGGGCATGTACCGCCGCGAAAGCGGCTTCCATTACCAGCGCCTGTTCGTCGAGCGGCACCGATTGTTCGTGGCGCGCGGCAGCCTGGAGCGCGCCCGCGACCTGCCGCTGGTGTATCGCTCGCACCCCTTCGTGCACGATGCGCTGGGCTCGTACGGGTTCGCGCGCGGCCCGGACGCCACGGGGCTGGAGGCGATCGCCATGCTGGTGTCGTCAGGCCATTACCTCGGGATGCTGCCCCAGCATTACGCGGATTCGGTGTCCCGACGGCACGCCTTGACGCAGTTGCCCGACGGCCCGGTCTACGAAAACACCATCAGCGCCATCACCGAGGTGTCCCGGCCCGGCACCCGTGCCGTGGAACTGTTCCTGCGCCTTCTGGAACGCTTTCATCCCGCCCCATAGCGGGCGCTGCCGCGCGGCCAGGCGGGCGGGCGGCGGCGAACGGACCGGCCCGCCAGGGGCGGGTCGCGCAGTGACGCTAAAATGTCGGCTCGCGGCTGATTGTCCAGCCACTCCGGCTTCTTCATTCCTGCGCCTGGCGCACCCATAACTATGAAAAAACTGACTGCTGTTTTCCTCGTGTCCGCAACCACGATGCTGACCGCTTGCGGCCCCAGCGACAACGCGCCGGCCGCCAGCACGCAAGCGCCGGCCGCCGCCAAGAAGGTCGTGGTGGGCCTGGACGACAATTTCCCGCCCATGGGTTTTCGTGACGCGAGCAACCAGATCGTCGGTTTCGACATCGACATGGCCAAGGAAGCCAGCAAGCGCCTCGGCATCGAAGTCGAATTCAAGCCGATCGACTGGAGCGCCAAGGAAGCCGAACTCAACGGCCGCCGCGTCGACGTGCTGTGGAACGGCCTGACCATCACCGAAGAGCGCAAGAAGAACATCAGCTTCACTGCGCCGTACATGGCTAACCACCAGATCATCATCGTCGGCACCGCGTCGCCCGTGAAGGCAAAGGCCGACCTGGCCGGCAAGACCGTGGGTGCGCAGGACGGCAGCAGCGCCACCGACGCCATCGCCAAGGACCCGGTTGCCGCCCAGATCAAGGAAGTGAAGAAGTTCGGCGACAACGTCACGGCCCTGATGGACCTGGCCGCCGGCCGCCTGGACGCCATCGTGGTGGACGAAGTGGTGGGCCGCTACCTGATCAGCAAGCGCGCAGGCGAGTACCGCGTGCTGGAAGAGAACTTCGGCACCGAAGACTACGGCGTCGGCGTGCGCAAGGATGACACCGAACTGCTGGGCAAGCTGGACAAGACGCTGGATTCGATGAAGCAGGACGGCACCGCCGGCCGCATCGCGACCCAGTGGTTCGGCGCCAACATCATCAAGTAATCGGCGTGCGGCGCCCGCGGCCTGCCGGCCCGGGCGCGAGCCCCAAGCCGTCCCGCAGCCCGCTGCCGCGCCCAGGCGCCAGGCGGGCTTGCTCATGAATCTTCTTGCCGCAAGCGGCGCGATCCCACTGAATGGACTACGTACTCTCCCTGTTGGGGCCTATGGCGGAAGGCGCGAAAGTGACCTTGACGCTGTTTTTCATCACCCTGGCCCTCGCCGTGCCCCTGGGGCTGGTGCTGGCGCTTGCGCGGATTTCGAAGTGGCCGCTGCTGAGCAGCCTGGTCAACGGCTACATCTGGCTGATGCGCGGCACGCCGCTGATGCTCCAGATGCTGTTCATCTACTTCGCGCTGCCGTTCGTGCCGGTGGTGGGCGTGCGCCTGCCCGATTTTCCGGCGGCCGTCGTGGCGTTTGCGCTGAACTACGCGGCGTACTTCGCCGAGATCTTCCGCGCCGGCATCCAGTCGGTGGACCGGGGCCAGTACGAAGGCAGCAAGGTGCTGGGCATGACCTATCTGCAGACGCTGCGCCGCATCGTCCTGCCGCAGATGGTGCAGCGCGTGCTGCCGCCGATGAGCAACGAGACCATCACGCTGGTGAAGGACACGTCGCTGATCTACGTGCTGGCCTTGAACGACATCCTGCGGACCGCGCGCGGCATCGTGCAGCGCGACTTCACGACCACGCCTTTCCTGGTCGCCGCCGCCTTCTACCTCCTCATGACGCTGGTGTTGACGTGGTTCTTCCAGCACATGGAAAAGCGCTATGCCAAATATGACCAGTAATCCGACGCCCGGCGCCGACGCACACGGCCGCCCCGTCATGATCCAGGCGCGCGGCATCATCAAATCGTTCGGGACCAACCGCGTGCTGGACCAGGTGTCGCTGACGCTGGGCCAGGGCGAGGTCGTGGCGGTGATCGGCCCGTCCGGCTCGGGCAAGAGCACGTTCCTGCGTTGCCTGAACCATCTGGAAACCATCGACGAAGGCAGCATCGAGGTCGAAGGCGAAACCATGGCTCGCGCCGTCGACGGCGGCCGCAGCCAATACGCCAGCGACGCCGACGTGCGCCGCATCTGCCGCAAGATGGGCATGGTGTTCCAGTCGTTCAACCTGTTCCCGCACATGACGGTCCTGCAGAACATCATCGAAGCGCCGCTGACGGTGAAAGGCATGTCTAAGGCGCAGATCATCCCGAAAGCGGAAGAGCTGCTGCGCAAGGTTGGCCTGCTGAACAAGCGCGACAACTATCCGACGCGCCTGTCGGGCGGCCAGAAGCAGCGCGTAGCGATCGCCCGCGCGCTGGCGATGGAACCCGACATCATGCTGTTCGACGAGCCCACGTCCGCGCTGGACCCCGAACTGACGGGCGAAGTGCTGCGCACGATGAAGCAGCTGGCCGACGAACGCATGACCATGCTGGTCGTCACGCACGAAATGGGCTTTGCCCGCGAAGTGGCGCACCGCGTCATCTTCATGGACGAAGGCCGCATTGTGGAAGAAGCGCCGTCCGCGGACTTCTTCCGGGCGCCTCAGCATGCGCGCAGCCGGGAATTCCTGGCGCACATGCTTTGATTCCATAGCCGATACGGCTAGCCATCGCCCACAACGGCCCGCCCGAAAGCGGGCTGTTTTGTTTTAGTCTGCCTATCCTGTATCTGGGGCGTAAATCAGACCTTACAGGCGATGTTTTCCTTGGTTCTGTGATATTCTGCCCCGAACTAGAAGATAGATTTTCTAAAGGAAAGCGCTGTGGGTGCCGTACTGCCTTTGCTTGCCTTGCGAGCCTTTACCGAGTCCGCGCGCCTGGGCAGCCTGAAAGCGGCGGCCGAGGCCTTGGGAGTCACCCCCGGCGCCGTCAGCCAGCAGATCCGTTTGCTGGAAGACCGCTTGGGGCTGGCGCTGTTCGTGCGCGAACGGCATGGCGTACGGCTCACGCCTGCGGGCGCCAGCGCCTATCCGGGCTTGCTGCGCGCCTTTGATCAGATCGAAAAATCGTTGTCGCTGCTGGAGTCCTATTCCGTCCAGCGCACGCTGACCGTCAGCACGGTGCCGTCATTCGCGTCGTCGTGGCTGGTGCCCCGCATCGGCAGATTCTCGGCGCTGCATCCCGATATCGAGGTCCGGGTGGAAGCGTCGTCCAAGCTGGTCGACTTCAGGCGCGACCGCATCGACGTCGCGTTGCGCCACGGCCTGGGGCATTACCCCGGCTTGTCGACCTTCAGGCTGATGACGCCTGTACTGTTGCCCGTGGCCAGTCCGGCGCTGCTGGCGCAAGGACCGGCCATCAGGTCAGCCGAAGATTGCCTGAAGTACCCGTTGCTGCAGGATTCCGACCGCGCCGATTGGGCGCTGTGGCTGCAGGCGCATGGCGTGGACGCCGGGGCCGACGCGCAGCGGGGGCCCAGCTTTGAGGACGATTTGCTGTTGCTGCGCGCCGCCGGCACCGGGCAGGGCATCGCGTTGGTGCAAGACACGCACGCCCGGGAAGATCTTGATTCGGGCAGGCTCGTTCTTGCGCTGGACCGGCCTTGGCCCGCGCGCTTCGCGTACTACATCGTCAGCCGGCCGGACGCCGTCGCCCGGCCGGAAGTGCAGGCGTTCATCGATTGGGTGAAGGCCGAGGCGGCGGAGTCTGCGCAGGCCCTGGCGCACGAGGGCAGCACCCATGGCTGATAGCGTGCCCGTTCTCCGGCTGCGCGGCGTCTATAGCCAGCGCCTGTCCCCGGTCAGCCTGGACCTTGCTGCAGGCGAATGCGGGGCCATCACCGGACCCTCCGGGTCGGGAAAATCGCTGTTGTTGCGTCAGGTCGCGGACCTGGATCCCGGCCACGGCGAAGTCGAACTGGACGGCGCCCGCCGTTCCGCCATGCGCGGATTCGAATGGCGGCGCAAGGTGGTCTATTGCCAGGCCGAAGCGGGTTGGTGGGACGACCATGTCGCGCCGCACTTCACCCACCGCGCGCAAGCCCAGGCCTTGATGCTGGCGCTGGGCCTGCCCTCCGACAAGCTGGACGCCTTGGTGCACGAGCTTTCCACCGGCGAACGCCAGCGCCTGGGCTTGGCGCGCGCACTGGCGCAGGCGCCGCGCGTGCTGCTGCTGGACGAGCCGACGGCGGCCCTGGACCAGGCGGCGACCGCGCTGGTCGAGGCGGCGATGCAACGCTATCTGGACGGCGGCGCGGCGATCCTGATGGTGACGCATAGCCCCGAGCAGGCGCAGCGACTGGCGCGTCGGCGCTGGCGGATGGAAGCGGGCAGACTGGAGCCGTTATGGACGTGATCAAGTTGCAGGCGCTGGATCTGGTGATCGCGTCTTGCCTGGTGCTGCTGTGCGCAGCGATTTCCTTTGCGCTGCGGCTGAACCTGCAGCGGCATGTCTTGTGGGCGGCGGTGCGCACCGTCGTGCAGTTGCTGCTGGTGGGCCATATCTTGCGCGTGGTGTTCGCACACGCCGCGCCGTGGCTGACTGCCCTGGTCGTGGCGGTGATGATGGCGCTGGGCGCGCGCGAGGTGGCCGCCCGGCCCAAGGCGCGGTTGGCCGGGCACGGCAACGGCTGGGTCGGCACATTGGCAGTGGCCGCCACCACGTTGATCACGGCGATGTTCATCTTGAACACCGCCTTGCGCCCCGACCCCTGGTACGACCCCCGTTATGCCATTGCCCTGGTCGGCATCGTGCTGGGCAGCGTGTTGAATGCCGCCAGCCTGGCGCTGGACGGGGTGCTGTCGGGCGTACGCCGGGAAAAGCTGGCGATCGAAGCCCGCCTGTCGCTGGGCGCCACGCCGCATCAGGCGTTTTCTTCCTTGCTGCGCGAATCGGTGCGGCGCGGCATCGTTCCCAGCGTCAACCAGATGTCGGCGGCCGGCATCATCACGTTGCCGGGCATCATGACCGGCCAGATCATCGCGGGCATGGACCCGATCGATGCCGCCAAGTATCAGATCCTGCTGATGTTCTTGCTGTGCGGCGCCAGCGGCATGGCGGCAATGGGCGCGGCGTACGGCGCCATGCGGCGGCTGACGGACGAGCGCGGACGCTTGCGTCTGGACCGGCTGGCAACGTCGAAATAAGGGGCGTTTTCCGCCTACGGAGGGCTGAAAAAGGCGGATTCGGGCTGGAAATTTCATGAGAAATCGACGGGGGGCTTTCGATAATGGCTCCAGCTTCCCGTTCTTGTGCATGCCTATTTCCCGAAATCCGATGCCCTTCGAGTCTTGCCTGACCCTTCCGTCCCGTCATATCGGCCTTGCCGCTGCACACGCCAACCCGGAGCGCCGGGCGTGAGCGCGGTCATGACGCCCGCCGCCGCGGTCCGCCCGGTCAGCCTGCAAAAGGCCATTCCCGGTTGGCAGGTGCTGTTATGCCTGGCCCTGTGGCTGGCCGCCCTGGCCTGGGCGCGCTGGCTGACCTTGCCCGACGAAGGGCGCTATGCCGGCGTGGCGTGGGAGATGCTGCGCAGCCGCTCTCCCATGGTGCCGCTGCTGGACGGCATGCCGTACTTCCACAAACCGCCGCTGTACTACTGGCTGGCGCAGATCAGCTATGCGCTCTTCGGCGTGCACGAATTCAGCGCGCGGGTGCCGTCGCTGATTGGCGCCTGGAGCGCGGGGGCCGGGCTCTACGCCTTTGTCTCGCGCTACCGGAACGTGGCGCAGGCGCGATGGGCAGTGGCCATCCTGGGGCTGATGCCCTTGTTCTTCGGCGCCGCGCAATTCGCCAATATGGACATGCTGGTAGCCAGCATGATCACGCTGTGCGTGCTGGCCGCCGCCGATACGGCATTGCGGCGAGAAGCCGGGCGGCCGTTCCGCGCCATGTCGATCGCCACTGGCGTGCTGGCGGCGCTGGCGGTGTTGGCCAAGGGGCTGATCGGCCTGGCGTTGCCTGGCGCCATCGTGCTGGCCTGGCTGCTGTTGCGGCGGGACTGGCGGGGCATGCGCGCCTTGCTCTGGGTGCCGGCCTTGCTGGCGTTCGCGGTGGTGGCGGTGCCGTGGTTCTGGTTGATGCAGGTGAAGTTTCCCGGCTTCTATCACTACTTCTTCGTCTATCAGCACTTCGAGCGCTTCGCGCAAAGCGGCTTCAACAACGCGCAGCCGTTCTGGTTCTATGTCCCCATCGTGGTCGGGCTGTCGCTGCCGTGGTCGATCTGGGGCGCGTCGCTCTTTACGCCGGGATTCTGGCGTGAAGCCGACCCACATGGCTTGCGGCGCTTGATGGCCATCTGGATCGCCGTGGTGATGGTGTTTTTCTCCATTCCGCAATCCAAGCTGATCGGTTACGTGCTGCCGGTGTTTCCGCCGCTGGCGCTGTTGGTCAGCGAGCGCCTTGCACCGGCCTGGGCGGCGGGCAGGCGCCGGTGGGTGGTCATCGCGGCGGGTGTGGCGGCCGTCATCTGCCTGGGGGCGATCATTGCCGCTTCGACCAATCCGCGGGGCAGCGCGGGCCCGACCATGCAGGCGCTGCAGCGCGAAATGCGGCCGCAAGACGGGCAGATCGCGCTGCATGCGCTGCCGTTCGACCTGGGCTTCTATACGCAGGCCGAGCAACCCGCCTGGATCGTCGACAACTGGCAAGACCCCGAAATCCCCACGCGCGACAACTGGCGCAAGGAACTGTACGACGCGGCGCAGTTTGATCCCGTCGTGGGCAAGCGCGCGCTGGTGGATAACGGCGACTTGACGCCCCGCCTGTGCGCGGCCGCCGACGGCGCACGCTTCTGGATCTGGGGCCGGGACGACGACGCCTCGCGCTACCCGGCGATCGCCGGCGTGCCCGCACGTATCGCCGGCGACAAGCGTGCGGTGTGGCGCATCGACATCGATGCGGCGTTCCGCCAACGCATGTGCGCGGGCGTGCCGGCGGCGCGCTAGCCGTCGCGTAGGCGGCCAGGGCCCCAGAAAAAAACCGGCAGCCTGTGGGGGCTGCCGGTTTTTTGTCGTCCTGGCGGCGGGTGGCCGCCGGGCGAGGGGGCTTAGCCGATGGAGGCCAGCACCTGATTCAGCGTGGCGCTGGGGCGCATGGCTTGGCTGGCGCGGGCTTCGTTCGGCTGGTAGTAGCCGCCGATGTCCACGGGCTTGCCTTGGGCCGACTTCAGTTCTTCAACGATCTTGGCTTCGTTTTCGGCGAATGCGCCCGCCGCACCGGCGAACTGGGCAGCCAGTGCGCGGTCGTCGGTTTGCGCGGCCACGGCCTGGGCCCAGTACATGGCCAGGTAGAAGTGGCTGCCGCGGTTGTCCAGGCCGCCGACCTTGCGGTCCGGCGACTTGTTTTCGTCCAGGAACTTGGCGGTTGCCTGATCCAGCGTCTTGGCCAGGATCTGGGCAGTCGGGTTCTTGTACGCGCGGCCCAGGTGATCCAGGGATTCGGCCAGGGCCATGAATTCGCCCAGCGAATCCCAGCGCAGGAAGCCTTCTTCCAGGAACTGCTGGACGTGCTTCGGCGCCGAACCGCCCGCGCCCGTTTCGAACAGGCCGCCACCGGCAACCAGCGGAACGATCGACAGCATCTTGGCGCTGGTGCCCAGTTCCATGATGGGGAAGAGATCGGTCAGGTAGTCGCGCAGCACGTTGCCGGTGACCGAGATCGTGTCCAGGCCTTCGCGGATGCGCTTGACCGAGAACTTGGTGGCTTCAACCGGATCCAGGATGCGCAGGTCCAGGCCGCTGGTGTCGTGGTCGTTCAGGTACTGCTTGACCTTGGCGATGACCTGGGCGTCGTGGGCACGCTTTTCGTCCAGCCAGAAGACGGCGGGCGTCTTGCTGGCGCGGGCGCGGGTGACGGCCAGCTTGACCCAATCCTGGATCGCGGCGTCCTTGGTCTGGCACATGCGCCAGAGGTCGCCGGCTTCAACGGCTTGTTCCAGCAGGACCTTGCCCGAGGCGTCGGTGACGCGCACGGTGCCCGATGCGGGCACGACGAACGTCTTGTTGTGCGAACCGTATTCTTCGGCGGCTTGGGCCATCAGGCCGACGTTGGGCACGCTGCCCATCGTGACCGGATTGAAGGCGCCGTTCTTCTTGCAGTCGTCGATGACGGCCTGGTAGACGCCAGCGTAGCTGCGGTCAGGGATGACGGCCTTGGTGTCTTGCAGTTGGCCGTCGGCGTTCCACATCTTGCCCGAGTCGCGGATCATGGCGGGCATGGACGCGTCGACGATGACGTCGCTGGGCACGTGCAGGTTGGTGATGCCCTTATCGGAATTCACCATCGCCAGTTGCGGCAGCGTCTTGTAGGCGGCGTCGATGTCGGCGGTGATGGCGGCCTGCTGGTCAGCGGGCAGCGATTGGATCTTGGCGTACAGGTCGCCGATGCCGTTGTTGGCATCGAAACCGGCTTGCTTGAGCACGGCGGCGTGCTTCGCCAGCACGTCCTTGTAGAACACGGACACGACGTGGCCGAAGATGACGGGGTCGGAGACCTTCATCATCGTGGCCTTCAGGTGCACCGAGAACAGCACGCCGGTGGCGCGCGCGTCGTCGATCTGGGCCTGCAGGAAGGACTTCAGCTTGGCGGTCGACAGCACGGCGGCGTCGATGATCTCGCCGGCCTTGACCGGGGTCTTTTCCTTCAGCACGGTCTTCGTGCCGTCGGCGGCCGTCAGTTCGATCTTGACGTCGCCGGCTTCGGCGATCAGGGCCGACTTTTCAGTGCCGTAGAAATCGCCTTCGGACATGTGGGCCACGTGCGACTTCGAATCAGCCGACCAGGCGCCCATCTTGTGCGGGTGCTTGCGGGCGTAGTTCTTGACCGACAGCGGGGCGCGGCGGTCGGAGTTGCCTTCGCGCAGGACCGGGTTCACGGCGCTACCCTTGACCTTGTCGTAGCGCGCCTTGACGTCGCGCTCGGTGTCGTTGGCGGGAGCGTCCGGGTAGTCCGGCAGCTTGTAGCCCTGTTCCTGCAGTTCCTTGATGGCCGCCTTCAGTTGGGGCATCGAGGCGCTGATGTTGGGCAGCTTGATGATGTTGGCTTCGGGCTTGACCGCCAGCGCGCCCAGTTCGGCCAGAGCGTCAGAGAGCTTCTGGCTGTCTTCGAGGTAGTCCGGGAAGAGGGCGATGATGCGGCCGGCCAGGGAGATGTCGCGCGTCTCGACCGTGATGCCTGCGGGTTTGGCGAAAGCCTGGACGATGGGAAGCAGCGAACGGGTTGCAAGCGCCGGAGCTTCATCGGTGAGGGTATAGATAATCTTCGGAGTAAGAGACATGATCCTTGAATCTGTTCGGCTTCAGGCGCTTTTGGCGCAAACCCGAACATGCTAAGCGGCGTACGCCGGTAGATGTTATCGAGAGTGGGTTCGTATGGGCAGACGCGGATCAACGACCTGGATCTGTCCAAATTGGCCGGCGCCCGCCCTTTATTTGATGGCCGGTTTACCGGGCCATTCTGGGATGGTGCGACTGCCACGAATTGAACATTGTAATACCGCGATACGCCCGGCGCGCGGGGAAATGACCGCAAAAGGCCGTCTTATGGGCTCGATATCGCATCAATACGGCCTCGATATGGCCCAATAGCCGAATTTTGGCAACGAATGCGCCATGCTCGGAAGCGCATGAGGCCTCAACGGCCGGCAATGTGTGGGTAATAGGGCCTAACGTGGCGGCTTCCCGCGCGAATGGTGCATCGAGTCTTGGTGAAGCCGGCCTGTCGCGGGCGATTTGACAAACTTTCGCGGCGGGCGCAAGCTGCGGTTCATGACTTCCCGCGCCGTTCGCATTTCGCTGATTATTACCATCATTCCTGGAATGGTGGGTTAGCGCGCGACCGCAGTCAGTCACAGCCACCCGCCCCACGAGGCGGGTTTTTTGTGGCCGCCTCTGCAAGGCAAGTATCCCAACGCAGAGAACCCCATGCCCGCTTGCACCCCCGCCGACTCCCTTGCTGACACTACGGACTTCCAGCAAGGCAATGCTTCGCCCATCGAATACCTGCGCCAGATCCTGACCGCCCGCGTGTACGACATTGCCCGCGAAACCGAACTGGACCCCGCGCGTGGCCTGTCGGCGCGGCTGAACAATACTGTCCACCTCAAGCGCGAAGACAACCAGCCCGTCTTCTCCTTCAAGGTGCGTGGGGCCTACAACAAGATGCGCAACACGCCGCAAGCGGCGCTGGATCGCGGCGTGATCACTGCGTCGGCCGGCAACCATGCGCAGGGCGTGGCCATTTCGGCTGCCAAGCTGGGCGTGCGCGCCATCATCGTGGTGCCGCAAACGGCCCCGCAGGTGAAGGTGGACGCCGTGCGTGCCCACGGCGGTCCGACCGTCACCGTGGTGCAAGCGGGCGATTCCTACAGCGATGCCTACGCCCACGCGCAAACGCTGGCCCAGCAACAGGACCTGACCTTCATCCCGGCCTTCGATGACCCCTACGTGATCGCGGGCCAAGGCACCGTCGGCATGGAAATCCTGCGCCAGCATCCCGGCGCGCTCCATGCGATTTTCGTGCCGATCGGCGGGGGCAGCCTGGCGGCGGGCGTTTCGGCCTATGTGAAGACGGTGAACCCGGCAGTGAAGGTCATCGGCGTGCAGACCGAGGATTCCTGCGCGATGGCGCAATCGCTGCAGGCGGGCGAGCGGGTCAATCTGCCGGAAGTGGGCCTGTTTTCGGACGGCACGGCGGTCAAGCTGGTGGGCGAAGAGACCTTCCGCCTGTGCCGCGAGTATCTGGACGAAGTGATCCTGGTGGACACCGATGCCGTGTGCGCGGCGATCAAGGACATGTTCCTGGATACGCGCAGCGTGCTGGAGCCCGCGGGCGCCCTGGCGGTGGCGGGCCTGAAGAAGTATGTGGAACGCGAGGGCGCGCAGGGGCTGTCGCTGGTAGCCATCACGTCTGGCGCCAACATGAACTTTGACCGCATGCGCTTCGTGGCCGACCGGGCCGAGGTCGGCGAAGCGCGTGAAGCCGTGTTTGCCGTGACGGTGCCCGAAGAGCGTGGCAGCTTTCGCCGCTTCTGCCGCGTCCTGGGGCAGCGCAGCGTGACGGAATTCAATTACCGCATTGCCGATGCGCAGACCGCGCACATCTTCGTCAGCATGCAGATCGCGCGCCGCGGGGACTCGGCCGACATCGCGGCGGCGCTGGAAGAGCAGGGTTTTTCGGTCAACGACCTGACGAACAACGAAGTGTCCAAACAGCACATCCGCTACATGGTGGGCGGGCGTTCGCCCTTGGCGGCCGGCGAACGGCTGTTCCGCTTTGAGTTCCCTGAACGTCCGGGCGCGCTGATGAAGTTCCTGTCGGAGATGGCGCCCAACTGGAATATCAGCCTGTTCCACTACCGCAACCAGGGCGCGGACTTCAGCTCGGCTCTGGTGGGCATCCAGGCGCCGCTGGCCGACAGCGCGGCGCTGGACGCTTTCCTGCTGCAATTGGGCTACGCCCATTTCGAGGAAACCGGCAACGAGGCCTATCGCCAGTTCCTGATCTGAACGCGCGGCCGGGCTGCGAGGCGGGCGTCAGCCCGGTTTGCAGTTGGCCTTGGTGGGCAGGGACACGCCGGGCTGCAATGTCAGTGTGGCGCGGCCCTGCGCCTGCGTCAGTTGCAGGGTGCGGGCGCGCCAGGCCGGCACGTCGTCGAAGGCCACGTCGGGGCGGGTGGAAGACGTGGCCAGCGGGTCGGGCTGGTTGAATCCGAGCGCGGGCAGGCTCAGGCAAGTGTCCTTGAAATCCAGCCGCGCCAGTTCGCGGCCATCGCTCATGCGCACGGCGCGGAACGCGACCGGCGCATCCACGAATTTGGTGATTTCGGGCACGTACTGTTGGTAGCCGTGAGCGTCCTTGACGTGCGTGGCGGGCTGCACCACGACCACGTCGCGCCCGGGCGGGATGGCCAGATAGGCCACGTCGCCGTCCACGTCCAGCAGCTTGCCGGCGCCCAGGTTCAGTGCCTTGAGCGGCGCGTGGCGGATCATCACGGTTTCGTTCCAGGCCGTTTCGACCCGCGTCCAACCCGGCAGCCGGGCCGCTTCGAAACGCGTGCCGTTCGGGCGGTCGCGGTCTCGCTTGTCGGACAGCGCCAGGCGGTTCACGCGCAGGGCGCCGTTGACGACCTGCAAATGGGCCAGCACGGCATCCGTGCTGGAACTGTTGAAGTAGGCCAGCACCGCATCCGTCTCCAGCGCCTTGGCCGGGCCTGCGCAGAAGAAGGCGCCAGCGGCGGTTTCCTTGCCGCCCGGGTACAGCAGTTTGCCGACCTCCGGCCCGCAAAGCTTATTGCCCTGGAAGGTGATCGTCGTACTGCGCGTGTTCTGCCGCTGGCCGGTATTCCAGTCGCTGCGTCCGCTGGTCGTGACTTCCACCACCAGGCCATGGTTGTCGTAGATCACGGACGCGCCTGCGGGCGCGGCAAGCATGCTGAGAAAAAACGCCATGGTGCGGCCCCTCGACATCGGTCGACTCCCTGGGAAGGCTAAGCGGTGACTATATACCGCCTTCGGATATTGCCTTTACGCCCCGGCAAGTCCGTCGACGTGGACTTGCGCCTGGCCCTGCGGGCAGCGCTCCACGCGGGCGCGCACGCGGTAGACCCGGCGCAACGTCGCCGGCGTGACAACCTCGGCGGGCAGGCCTTCGGCTTCGATCACGCCGCCGTGCAGCATCAGCGCGTGGTCGGCGTGGCGCAGCGCGATGTTCAGATCGTGCAGCACCACCAGCGTGATCAGCCGGTGCTGGCGCGTCTGCCGGCGCAGCACGTCCATGACGTGAAACTGGTAGTTCAGGTCCAGCGCGGACAAGGGCTCATCCAGCAGCAGCAGGCGCGGGCGCCGCACCAGGGCCTGGGCCAACGAGGCCAGTTGTTTCTGGCCGCCCGACAGTTCGTCCAGGTAGCGGCTGGCCAGCGTGGCGATGCCCAGATCGGCGATGACGGCCATTGCGTCGCGCATCAGGTCCTGGCCGCCTGCACCGTGGCGGCCTGACCGGGCCGCCACCAGCACGGATTCGAAGACCGTCATGTGCACGCCTTTGGGCAGCGCCTGGGGCATGTACATGGCGCGTTCGGCACGGCGCGAAGGCGCCGCTTGCGCCAGGTCTTCGCCGTCCAGCAGCAGTTCGCCGCGCATGACGGGATTCAAGCCCGCCAGCGTCTTCAGCAGCGTGGACTTGCCGCTGCCGTTGGGGCCGAGCAGGGCGGTGACGGCGCTTTCCGCCAGCGGAGCAGCGGAAAGCGCCTGCAGCACCGGCTTGCCGCCGTAGCCGGCGGTAAGCCCACGTATGTGCAGCGAGGTCATCGTCAGGGTTGCAGTAACAGCGTGCCGCGCATGTGATGGGCGTGCGCCGGGAACGAGCAATAGTAGGTGTAGGGCTGGCCTGCGCGCAGGCGGCTGACGGGGAACGTCACCGTCGCGGTTTCGCCACCGCCCAGCATCGGGGTCTTGGCCAGGATGCGGGCGTCGCCAGGCTCCAGGAAGTCGTGTTCCGCCCCGGCCTTGATGCCGTCGACCATCACGGCATCGATGTCTTCGGTCTTGGTCAGCACCCAATTGTGGCCGGCCTTTTCCTTGCTGTTCTTGCCCGTGTGGATCAGGCGCACCGTGAACTCCTGGCAGGTGGCCGGCACGACGATATGGTCGGGACTGAACTGCTTGCCGGGCCGGCCTTCGACGTCGATGGCGCACGCATCGGGGGCGGCATGGGCGGCGCCGGCCATCAGCAGGGCAGCCAGGGTGAAGCACACGCGGGATTGCATCGGGGAGGTCTCCTTAGGGGATGCGGGGCGTCAGGCGCGCTTGAGAGCGCGCACGACGATGGTGAGGAAGAACGGGATGCCGACCAGCGACGTCACGATGCCGACGGGAATCAACGCGCCGGGCAGTACGGTCTTGGACGCGACCGAGGCCAGCGACAGGATCAGGGCACCGGCCAGCGCGCTGCCCGGCAGGTAATAGCGGTGGTCTTCGCCCAGCAGCAGGCGGGCGATGTGCGGGGCCACCAGCCCCACGAAACCGATGGTGCCCACGAACGACACGGCCAGCGCCGCCAGCGCGCTGACGCGCAGCAGACTGACCAGGCGCAGGCGGCGGACGTCGATGCCGAAGCTGGCGGCGCGCTCTTCGCCCAGGCGCACGGCGGTCAGCTTCCAGGCGTCGCGCATCGAGAAGGGCACGGCCACGGCGATCGCGGCGGCCATGACGGCCACGGTCGTCCAGTTGGCGCGCGCCAGGCTGCCCATCGTCCAGAACACGATGCCCTGCAGAGCTTCTTCGCTGGCCACGAATTGCAGCAGCATCACCAGCGCCTGGAAGGAATACACCAGCGCGATGCCGAACAGCACCACGCCCAGCGTCGACCCGCCGCGCCACCGCGCGACGCGTTCCAGGATCAGCACCGACACCAGGGTGCAGGCAAAGGCGGAGATCGACACCACCATGCCGGGCGGCAAGGCGGGCAAGTGCCAGTCCAGCGTGATGGCCAGCGACGCGCCGAAGGCGGCGGCGGCCGAGACGCCCAGCGTGTAGGGGCTGGCCAGGGGGTTGTCCAGCATGGTCTGCATCTCGGCGCCGCCCAGGCCCAGCGCCACGCCCACCAGCAGCGCCATCAAGGCGTACGGCAGCCGGAACTGCCAGACAATGACGCGCGTGCCGGCGCTGGCCGTATCGGGATGCAGCAGCGTCTGCAGCAAGTCGGCAGGTGAGAGGGCGGCGGGGCCGCTGGCGATGTCGGCCAGCAGGCTGGCCGCAATGGCCAGCACCAGCACGGCCGTCAGCAGCAGGCGCTTGCGGACGGTGCGCCGGTAGGCGGCGATGGGGTCTTCCGGGGCGGCGGCAATGGCAGGCGCGGCCGCGGTGGTGGTGCTGAGCATGATGCGCCTATCGGGCAGGGGTGGCGGCCGGCGCCGTCCAATAGGTGCCCGCGTTGTCCACGTCCAGGAACTGGCGGTACAGCGCGTCCAGCGAGGCTTGCGGGTCCAGCGCGGCGGCGCGTTCCGGGTACAGCCATTTCGTCATGGTTTCGATGGCGACCACGTTGTAGGGCGAGTTGTAGAACGCGTGCCAGATGCCGTAGGCACGGTGCTGCTTCACGGCGTCCAGGTCGCGGATGCCGTCGCGGCCAAGCAGGGTGGACAGGCTGTCCGCCGATACCGCGGCAGCGGCGCCGGGGCCGACCAGCAGCCCGGGGCGGCCCGGCTCGGAACGGCTGCCGGTGGCGATATAGACGTCGGGCTTGGCGTCCAGCAGGAATTCCAGGCTGACGTCGCCAATGGCGCCCGGGAGCACGGGGGCGGCCACGTTCACGCCGCCGGCGGTTTTTAGAAGGTCGCCGAAGCTGCCGTTGCCGGTGGTGTGGCAGCAGGCGGGCCACACGCCTGCCAGCATTTCCACGAACACGCGCGGGCGCTCCGCCTGCGGCACGGGGTCGACGATCTTGCGCACGCGGGCCAGATGGTCTTCATAGAACGCGATGTAGGCGTCGGCCTCTGCCTGCCTGTCCAGCGCCTGGCCCAGGATGCGCATGCTGGGCACGGTGTTCTCGACCGGGTGCTGGCGGAAATCGATGAACACGATGGGGATACCGGCCGCCTGCAGCGCCGCGATCATCGGGTTGTTGCGGCCGGGGCCGTGGCCGCTCAGGCTGAACACCGCCACATCAGGTTGCAGCGACACGATCTTTTCGGGGCTGACGCTGGCTTCCGACGTCTTGCCGATCAGCGGCACGTCGGCCGCCTTGGGATAGCGCTTGACGAGTTGGGTCCACGAATAGGGGTCTTGCTGCTTCAGCTCGCCTTGCCATCCGACCACGCGGGCCACGGGATCCTTCCGGTCCAAGAGGGCCATGGCGAAGACGAAGCGGCCTTCGCCCAGCAGCACGCGTTTGGGGTGGTCGGGCACCGTGACGACGCGGCCGGCCAGATCGGTGACCTGGCGGGCCTGGGCGCCGGGCAGGGCGCAAAACAGGGCAGTGGCGGCCACGGCCGCACGGAAGAGCTTGATCGCACGCATCGAAAAATCCCGGGTTGCGCCGTTGCCCGCAGGGTTGCAGGTAACGCGAACCATTCTTATCGACACGCAGTGTCCGCCAAGCCATCTCAAGAAAGCGTTAAGACGAGCGCGGTGTGGTGTGCCCGCCGCAAGCGGGGACGGAGCGCGGCGCCCCAGGGCAGGCGGGCACATACAATATGAGACTGATTTCCATTCCCTGCGGGCTTGCATGCGCGTTCTAGTCATCGAAGACGACCCTGACATCCTGGCGAACATCACGCATCACCTGACGCGGCGCGGCTACATCGTCGATTGCGCCGAAGACGGGCAGCGTGGCTACGCGATGGCGGCCTCGGGCAGCTTCGACCTGATCGTGCTGGACCTGATGCTGCCGCGGCTGGACGGCTACGAACTTTGCCGCCGCCTGCGGACCGAAGCGGGGTGCGATACCCCGGTGATCATGGTGACCGCGCGTGATACGCTGGACAACCGGCTGACAGGTTTTGACGCGGGCGCCGACGATTACCTGGTGAAGCCCTTTGCGTTGGCCGAGCTGGCCGCGCGGGTGAAGGCGCTGCTGCATCGCGCCAGCGGCGCGGGCGCCACGCGCGTGCTGCGCGTGGGCGACCTGACGCTGGACACGGGCACGCTGGAACTGGCACGCGCCGGCCAGCCACTGCGCCTGCCGCCGTCGCCGCTGCAACTGCTGACGCTGCTGATGCGCGCCAGCCCGTCGGTCGTTCACCGTGCGCGGCTGGAAGAGGCCTTGTGGCGCGATTCGCCGCCCGACAGCGACAGCCTGCGCACGCATATCCACCAGATCCGCCACGTGGTCGACAAACCGTATGGCACGGCGCTCTTGCACACCGTGCACGGCATCGGCTATCAGCTCCGGGCGCCTGACGATGCCTAAGCGGACGGGGCCGGTGGCCCGGCGCGGGCTGGCGCGCCATCTGGTGCTGACTTACGTGGTGCTGGCCCTGCTGGTGGCGGGGCTGCTTTCCTGGCTGTCGGTCTGGAGCGTGGGCAAGCTGGAGGCCCACTTGCAGCGCATCGACATGGGGATGGCGGTGGAGCGGGTGCGCGGCGATTTCCTGGCGGGCATCGACCCGGGCCGGCCCAACCGCTTCTTTCATGGCGACCCCGGCAGCGAGGCCTTTCCCGCCTGGCTGCGGCGGCTGAACCCGGGTTTCCACAAGATCGAACGCGAGGGCCGCGTCTGGCACGTTATGGTCGATGACCAGGACGGCCAGCGCTACATGCTGCTGCGCGACTACACGGACTATGAACAAAGCCAGGTGGCGTCGCACTGGGCGGCCGTCAGCGGGCTGGCGGGCAGCCTGGCGCTGGCGTTCATCCTGGGCATCCTGGCCACGCGGCGGCTCTTGCGGCCCTTGTCGCGGCTGGCGGCGCAGGTCAACGCGCGGGGCGCGCAGCCGCCGCAGACGCGGCTGGCCGAAGATTATCCGCCGGACGAAATCGGCCAACTGGCCGCCGCCTTCGACGCGACGTACAACCAGCTGGAACAGGCGCTGCGCCGCGAACAGCTGTTCACCGCGGACGTCGGCCACGAATTGCGCACGCCGCTGATGGTGATCTCCAGTTCGTGCGAACTGCTGCGCGAGGAACAGGCGTTGGACGCCAGCGGCCAGGCGCGCCTGGCCCGCATCGAAGCGGCGGCGGCAGACATGGGCGAAAGACTGGATACCTATCTGATGCTGGCCCGCGGCGGCGATGCCGCTGAACGCTTTGCACGCGAAAGCGCCCACACCGCGGCGCGGGGGCAACTGGCGGCCTGGAGCGCCGTGGCGCAACGCCGCGACATGCGCCTGACGCTGGAGGTGGCGCAGCCCGAGGCCCCGGCGCTGCAATTCCCGGCGCCGCTCTTGCGTGCCGTGCTGTCCAACCTGATCCGCAATTCGCTGCAGTACGCCGGTCCGCGAGCCAGCGTCGTGATCACGGCCGGACCCGACTTCATGCAGGTGGCGGACGACGGGCCGGGCATCGCCGCCGAGCGCCACGAGGCCGTCTTCAGCCCCTTCGTGCGCGGCGAACAACCGGATGCCGGCAACCTGGGGCTGGGCCTGTCGCTGGTGCAGCGCATCTGCGCGCACCAGGGCTGGCGCGTGTCGCTGCAATCGGCGCCGGGGCGCGGCACCGTCTTCCGCGTGGATCTTGCCGCGCCGGCCAGCGCCTAGAACGACAGGTCGGCCGTGAAGGTGACGGTGCGGCCCGCACCCGGCACGCCATACAGCTGGAACCCGTCCAGGGACGCGCCCACGCGGCTGTAGTAGAACTTGTTGAACAGGTTGTCCACGTTCATGCCCAGCGTCACGTTCTTGTTCACGCGGTAGCGCGCCGCCGCGGAATGCAGCCAATAGGACGGCGCCTTCTCGTTGTCCCGCACCCAGACCGGATGCGTGCCGGACGGGCCGGATACGGTCGCACTGTTGTTGTTCTTGCCGCCGACGTACTTATTGTCGGTGTAGCGGCGCTTGCCCACATATTGCACGCCGTAGCTCAGCGACAAGTCCTCGGTGGCCGCATAGGTGGTCCACAGGTTGAGCGTCAGGTCGGGGACGTTCTTGGCCTCTTCGCCCTGGTTCGCGCCCTTGGTGATGCGGCTTTTCATGGCGCTGACGCCGGCGAACGCGGACCAGCGCGACGTGAGGTTGCCCGACAGGCCCAGTTCGACGCCGTCCACGCGCTTGGCGGGCAGGGCGCGCACCACGTCCGTGGCATCGTCGCCGTACTCCCAGGAGTCGGTCAGTTCGGTGCGGAAGACGGCGCCTGTCAGCGCCAGGTCGCTGCCGGCCAGGTCCCACTTGGTGCCCAGCTCCCAGGTCTTGGAGACGGCAGGCTTGTAGGTGTCCGAGCCGGTGGCGCCATAGATATTGTTGTTGGTGCTGGCGCCCAGCGCCGAGGGCTGGGCGGCCTGGCTGTACGAGACATAGACGCTGCCGATGTCCACCGGCTTGTAGGTCAGCCCGATACGGCCGCTCCAGGCGCCGTCGGTGACGCGCTGCGAGGTGGCGCCGGTCTTCTGCGTGACGCGGTAGCGGTCGTACCGTAGCGCGCCTTGCAGCATCCATTGCGGGTTGAAGGTCAGCGTGTCGCCGACGTACAGGCCGGTGTTGAAGATTTCGGCCTTGTTGCCGCCATCGCCTTTCACCGTATCGATCCCGCCCATGTCGACCCCGCCGGTGTTGCGCAGGTCGATCACGGGGTTGCTGGACGGCGCGCGGATGGTGCGTTCGTGATCGCCGTAGGTTTCCTTGTAGAACTCCACGCCCGTCACCACCGCATGCTTGATGCCGCCCGTCTCGAAGTCCAGGTTCAGGTTGGTCTGGTTGGCCAGGATGGTGTAGCGCTTTGACGTCCCGAAATCGTTGCCGCGCAGTTGCGCGTAAGGCGACGGATCGGAGACGGGCTCGTACCCGCTGTACGACGGGATGCCGTCGGCGCTGTTGACGAGCGGGCCCGTGCCCACATAGCCATAAGACGTGCGCGAGGTGGAGTTGAAACGGGCGGGCGCCAGCACGCCAATGCGGTCCGTCTGCTGCCACCGGCTGATGTTGGACAGGCGCGCCGCATTCGTGAAGTCATGTTCGACCTTCAGCGTGGCCTGGTCGGTGCGGGTCTGCTCGGTGTAGAGGTCGGGGTCGCCGTACCAGGCGTTGCGCGACACGTTCGGCATGCGCTTGCCGCCGGTTCCGCGCTGGATCGGCACGCCGCCGTCGGGGATGTTGTCGTCCTCCTGATGCAGGTAGTTCAGCGTGACGCGGGTGGGCGTGCCCAGCCCCATCGCCAGCGACGCCGCCATGCCTGAGCGGTCGAACTCGGTCACGTCCCGCTCGGCCACGCCGTTGTGATGGCGCATCAGGTTGATGCGCAGGGCGGAACTGTCCGTCAATTCCTGGTTCAGGTCGGCGGTGATGCGCCGGTAGTGGTCGGTGCCCAGTCCGCCGGACAGCTTGTAGAAGGAACCCAGGCGGGCTTCCTTGCTGGCCAGGTTGACGCTGCCGCCCACGGCCGACACGCCGGACTCGATGGAGCCCGTGCCCTTGAACACTTCGGCTTGTTCCAGGTTGAAGATATCGGTGCGGCTGGACAGGCCGGCGTCGCGGATGCCGTCCACGGTAATGCTCTGTTCCGCCGAGAACCCGCGGATGGTGAACATGTCGCCCCAGCCCAGGTTGCCCTCGCCGGAACTGAAGGTGATTCCCGGCACGTTGCGCAAGACGTCCTGCAGGCTCTTGGCCTGTTGTTCTTCCAGGACGGCACGCGGCACGACCGTGATGCTCTGTGGCGTATCCAGCAAGGGCTCGGCGAATTTGCCGGACTGCACGCAGTCGACCTTGTAGGGCGGGGCGTCGGCTTGCACGGTGACCGGGGCCAGAACCGGCGCATTGTCGGCGGGTTGTGCCTGCGCGTGGGCCTGGCTGGTGGCCACCGCGCCCAGCGCCATGCTCAGGGTCTTCAGGGCATAGCGGCCCTGCGGGTTCGTTTTCTGTTGCGCCATGATGGGATCTTGAATGCCTCAATGAGAATCGTTCCGGATTCTAAGGAGAGCGATCTCAAGATCTTGTTAAGGCGCGGGCGAACCTGTTTCATGGATGGTTCGCCGTACCGGTGGGGCGCGTCACTGGTACGGGCGGGGGCTTCAGTACGCCTTGCCCGAGATCTGCTGCGCGTATCCCAGGTCCAGCCACTTCGGGTCTTGCGGGATGCGGTCCAGGTTGCCCAGGTCGATCTGCGTTTGCAGCGCGTCTTTCAGCGCCTGCTCGGGCACGGCAACGGAATCGGCGAACACCCCGTCATCGATCAGGCGTTGCACCGAGGCGCGCACCACGGCCGGATCCAGGTTGGGGAACAGCTTGAGTCCGCTTGCCACCGCCGCTGCCGGATCCTTGCGGATTTCCTTCAGTGCGCGGTCGATGCCGGACACGAACTTCTGCGACACCTGCGGGGAAATGTCCTGCCGCGTGGAGATGGCCGAGAACGTGTAGGGGCCGATCTCGCGCGAGAACGCGGACACGACCTTGAACCCCTGGGCTTGTGCCTGAGACGCGCCCGGTTCGTAGAGCACGGCGCAGTCGGCCTTGCCCGAGCTCAACGGGCCGATCTCGTTGCCCAGCGGCACTTCCAGCAGGTCCAGGTCGCGCTTGGGGTCCAGGCCCGCATTCTTGACCAGCTTCAGGAATGCCGACGAACTGGTCGTGGGCATGGCGCCGGTGGCGACGGTGGCGCCTTTCAGGCTCTTGAATCCGTCAAACGTAAAGCTCTGCTTGCAGGTCAGCCAGACGCCCAGGCGGTTCAGGGTGCCGCCCACCACCTTCACGGGCGCGCCGCGGCCGAATGAAATGGCGGTCCATTCGGGGCCGTGGAGGGAAAAGTCGGCGCTGCGGGAAATGACGGCGGCCAGCGCATTGGTCGACGACGAGGCCACGTCGATGCGCACGTCAAGCCCTTCGTCCTTGAAGTAGCCGTGCTCTTCCGCGAAATAGACCGGCAGATAGAACACGGATTTGAATGCGGCCGACACGACGGCGCGGTCGTTGGCGGCGAAGGCGGTGACGGACAGCAGCGAGGCGGCGGCGGCCGTGGCCAGCCGTACGGAGAGCGTTGTTTTCATGGTCGAGGAGAGCGCCGCGCAGGCGCGGTCAAAGTTTGAATTGAGTGGCGTAGGTCTGGTCTTTCCAGCGCAGCAGGCGCTTTTCGGCGATGTCCACCCCGGCATACAGGACAAAACCCAGCAGCATCAGCGAAAAGATGCCGACCCAGACCGTGTTCAGGTCATACAGGGACGAGGCGACGAAGATCACATGCCCCAGCCCATATTTGGACGAGATGAATTCACCGACGACCGTCCCCACCAGCGCAAAGCCGATGTTGATGCGGAACGTGCTGATGATGGCGGGCAACGCCGACGGCACGACGACCTTGCGGAAGATCTGGCGGCGGGTAGCGCCCAGCGACACCATCATTTTCTGGATGTCGGGGTCGGTGTCCTTGGCGGCTTGGAATGCGGCCAGCAGCGCCACGATCGACGTGAGCGACACCGACAGGGCCACTTTCGAGATGACGCCGGTGCCGAACCACAGGATGACCAGCGGCGCGAAGGCGATCTTGGGCACGCTGTTGATCGCCACCAGGAAAGGCTCGACCACGCGGGCGGCATAGGGCGAATACCAAAGGGCCAGGCCGGGCACGGTGCCCAGAAAGGTCCCGGCCACGAAGCCCACGGCCGACGCCCACAAGGTGTAGTTGGCGTGTTCCCACAATTCGCCGTTCTGGATCATTTTCCAGGCGGCTTGCAGGACGCCGGCGGGCGAGCCGAACAGGAAGCCAGACACCGCGCCGGTGCGCACGCCCGCTTCCCATGCGCCGAACAGCACGGCAAGGATCAACAGCTGGGTCGCCAGCACCGGGACGCGGAACCCCGCCGGGCGCGCAGGGCGCGTGCCGCCGGCGGCAAGGCGCGGGGCGGCGGAAACGGAAGGCTGGTTCATGCGTGGGTCTCGTCCTTGCGGCCGGTCTGTATGTCGAGTTCCTGGCAAAGCAGGTCGAAGTAGGCAGGAAAGCGGCTGTCGTGGCGGGCCTCCAGCGGCGAGCGCGTGCCCAGCGCGATGTCGTGCACGCTTTTCAGGCGGCCCGGGCGGGCGCTCAGCACGAAGATGCGTTCGGACAGCGCGATGGCTTCGTCGATGTCATGGGTGACCAGCACGACGGTCTTGCCTTTCTGGCTGACGGTGTCGGCCAGCATGGATTCCAGGAACAGCCGGGTCTGGTAGTCCAGGGCGGAAAACGGCTCGTCCAGCAGCAGCACGTCCGGATCGGGCAACAGCGTGCGGGCCAGCGCCACGCGCTGCCGCATGCCGCCGGACAACGCCTTCGGATAGCTGTCCTGGAAGGGCAGCAGGCCGAAGGTGTTCAGGTAGTCGCGCGCCAATTCCACGGATTCCGCGCGCGGCGTGCCGCGCAGTTCCAGGCCGACCAGCACGTTGTCCAGCACCGTGCGCCAGGGCATGAGCAAGTCGCGTTGCAGCATGTAGCCGACGCGTCCGCGCAGGTTGGGCAGCGGTTTGCCGTCCAGTGCGATCGTGCCCGCGTCATGCTCGAGCAGGCCGGTCAGGATGTTGAATAAGGTGGACTTGCCGCAGCCGGACGGTCCGATGATGCTGATGAATTCGCCGCTGGCGGCGTTCAGGCTGATGTCGTCCAGCACCTGGACGGGGCCGGTTTCGGTGACAAAGCGCTTGGAGAGATTGCGGATCTCCAGCTTTAAAGCAGGGGCAGGGCTCATGGCGGTATGGACTTCAGGCCGCGCTAGGCCGCGCCATGATCCAGTTCCAGCGCCACCACGTCTTCGTGGGGCACCTCAAGCGCTTCGTTGAATCGCTTGAAGAAGCTGCAGAGCGCGATGCGGATGGTCAGTTCCACGATCTGTTCTTCATTGAAGAACGTTTGCAGCCGGCTGTAGAACGCGTCGCTGACCTGCGACGGGGTCAGCGTGACCAGTACCGCGTAGTCGCGCACCACCAGGTCCTTTTCGTCCAGGCCGGGCACCTCGGGCTCGAGCAGGCGGTCGATGGCCTCCTGCGAGATACCCTGCGCGGCCAGCTTGGGCGTGTGCAGCGTGACGCAATAGTGGCAGGCGTGCGCCTTGGACGCAGTCAGCAGCGCGATTTCCAGATGGCGCGGCGAGATCAAGCCGTCTTCACGCGACTGCACCAGGTAGGAAAAGAAGTGCTTCAACGCCGGGGGCCGCGGCGCGAAGGCGCTGAGCATGTTGGCGTAGGGGCCGTAGTCCTGCAGCAGTTGATTGAAGAGGGTGGCAGTAGCGGGATCCAGCTTGGCGGGATCCAGGGGGCTCAGGCGGGGCAAGGCGATTCCAGCGGAAGAGAAACGAACAATCCGGGAATCCTAGAAGACTGCCATCCTTCTGGAAAATACCGATATCACATATGTATATGGGTATACGTGCGTATCGGGCGTATCGGGCGTATCGGGCGTAGGGGGGGCGCCCAAAAAAATGCCGCCTTCATCGTGAAGGCGGCGGGTTCACGTCAGTGCAGGATCTGGCTCAGGAAGAGCTGCGTCCTTTCATTTTGCGGGCGGTCGAAGAACTCGTCGGGGCTGTTCTGTTCGATGATTTCGCCGCGGTCCATGAAGATCACCCGGTTGGCGACTTTGCGCGCGAAACCCATTTCGTGGGTCACGCAGATCATCGTCATGCCGCTTTCCTGGGCCAGCGTCACCATCACGTCCAG
>Ga0160439_1000028_pt1 | contig 169516 bp, 163 predicted proteins | sample HID1975M_E0MG_FD_108201 | JGI IMG/M metagenome (GOLD analysis project Ga0160439, IMG submission 108201) | Enriched soil microbial communities from UW Madison campus, WI, USA - HID1975M_E0 MG | ecosystem: Environmental > Terrestrial > Soil > Unclassified | place: USA: Madison, Wisconsin...
CGCGGGGCACGGCAAGCAGGTAACCATCTATGTACTTTTCCATCGAACACTCCTTTGATCCATGTTGTTCTATTGGGCGATGGGCATGCCCGCTGGTCACGCTCGCCGCTGGCCGGCCTGGATGCCGGCAGATGTCACTGTATCGGGATTGGGGGCGGTTTCAGATAGGGGATTGCGACATTCTTGCGGGTGGATTGCGACAGTCGGCAGGCGTATGCTTGGCGTCTGGAAAAACGCCGCTGCGCCGCATCCGCTGCGCGGGTTTGTGGCCCTCTTGCCAGGGGGCATCTTCGGAGCTGCCCGGCGATGAAAAACGTCGCTTTCCTTTTGCCGACGGGAGCCAATATCGCTTCCCTCGAAACCGCGCGCCATGGCTTTCTGGTAGCCAATGAGTATCTGGTCGCGCATGGCCGCGAACCGCGGTTCCTGGTGCGCACGCTGGCGTTGACCCGCGAGGTCATCCTGGACGACGGGCGCATCAAGGTGCAGGCGGACCTGGTGCTGGCCGACCAGCCGGACATCGACATCTGCATTGCGCCGCCGCTGCTGGGCGCCGTGTCCGACGCCGTGTTGTCAAACCGTGAACTGATTGACTGGTTGTCGCGCCACCACCGCGAAGGCGGCGAAGTCGCCAGCCTGTGCATGGGCGCCGCGCTGCTGGCGGCGGGCGGGGTGCTGGACGGCCAGCAGGCGGTGGTGCATTGGGTGGCGCAGAACCTGTACGCCAGCCTGTTCCCGAACGTGGAGTGGGTCTGCGACCGGATCGTCATGGCCGACAACGGCATCTACACTAGCGGCGGCGCTTTTTCGGCGGCGCATCTGGTGCTGCACCTGATCGAGAAATACACGGATCGCGACACCGCCATCTGGTGCGCCAAGTACTTTCAGCTGGACTGGAGCCGCCAGAGCCAGCTGCCGTTCTCGGTGTTCATGGGCCAGAAGGGCCACGCCGACGACGTCGTGCGCGCCGTGCAGAATGACATCGAAGGCCGCTACACGGAAAAGATCACCGTGGAAGACCTGGCCGACCGCCATGCGATGGGCCGCCGCACCTTGGAACGGCGGTTCCGGCAGGCCACCGGAAACAGCATCGTGGAATACGTGCAGCGGGTCCGTGTCGAAGCGGCGAAGAAGCGGCTGGAGACCTCGCGCAAGAGCGTGTCGGAAGTGATGTACGAGGTCGGCTACAACGATACGAAGGCGTTTCGGGACATCTTCAGTAAGTACTGCGGCATGTCGCCGGTGGGCTATCGCGAACGCTATCAGTGACCCTGCGCACGAATGAGATCCCGGCGCACATACTCCGCATGGGGAATGCCCAAAAGTGGCTATATGAACTGCTTGGGATTGGCTATCTGACTTAGCGCCAATTACCCCTATCATCTTTGGCATTGTCCCTAACCGTGGAACATCCATGCCCGAGCTGACCCAAGCGCTGAAAGCGCGCATTCTCGCGGCCGTCAATGACGGCTATGCCGACCAGACCGATACGCTGGCGCAGTTGGTCCGAATTCCCTCGCAGCGCGGCGAAGAGGCGGCCGCGCAGGATTTCATGGCGGCGCAGTACGCGGCGCGCGGCTATGACGTGGACCGCTGGCAGATCGACATCGACGCCATCAAGCATATGCCGGGTTTCTCGCCGGTAGCCATCTCATACGACAACGCGTTCAACGTGGTAGGCACCCACCGTTCGCGCACCCGCCAGGGCCGGTCGCTGATCCTGAACGGCCATATCGACGTGGTGCCCGTGGGGCCCCGGTCGCAATGGAGCCGCGACCCCTACGATCCCGCCATCATCGACGGCTGGATGCACGGACGCGGCGCGGGCGACATGAAATCGGGCCTCATCGCCTGCATGGCGGCGCTGGACGCGCTGCGCCGGGTGGGGCTGCAGCCGGCGGCCGACGTGTTCCTGCAATCCGTGGTGGAAGAAGAGTGCACCGGCAACGGCGCGCTGGCCTGCCTGCAGCGCGGCTACCGCGCCGATGCCGCATTCATTCCCGAACCGCTGCTGCCGATGCTGATGCGCGCCCAGGTCGGGCCCATGTGGTTCCAGGTGCAGGTCGACGGCGACCCCCAGCACGCGTCGGCGGCGTTCTCGGGGGCGGGCGCCAACGCCATCCAGAAAGCCATCTTCATGATTCAGGCGATGGACGAACTGGAAGAACGCTGGAATGGCCGCAAATGCGAGCACACTCATTTCTGCAACCATCCGCATCCCATCCGCTTCAACCTGGGCAAGATCGCCGGCGGCGACTGGCCCTCCAGCGTGCCCGCCTGGTGCACCTTCGACATGCGCGTCGCGGTGTTCCCGGGCCAGAGCCTGGAGGCCGCCCGCGCGGAGATCGAAGCGTTCGTCGCGGAAGTGGCGGCGCGCGATCCCTTCCTCGCCAAGCACCCGCCCAAGGTGATCTACCACGGCTTCATGGCCGAAGGCTATGAACTGAAGGATTCCGAGGACGTCGAGGCGGCGCTGCGGGTCAGCCATGAGGCGGTCTTCAACGAACCGCTGCAGGAATACGTCACCTCGGCCGCGACCGACGCCCGGTTCTATGGCCTCTACGCGGATACGCCGGCCATCGTCTACGGCCCGGAATGCCGCATGCCGCACGGCAACGACGAATCGGTGAACCTGGAATCGGTGCGCAAGGTGACGCAGACCATCGCATTGTTCATTGCCGAATGGTGCGGCCTGGAAGAGATCGCCGCATGACGATCCGCAGCACCGCGACCCCCACGGCCGAACAGGCGCTCTTTGCGGCCGAAGCCCCGAAACTGACCATCGACGATGCCCGCGCGATTGCCTGGGACGTCTTCGGGCTGCGCGCCCAGGCGGAATTGCTCAGCAGCGAGCGTGACCAGAATTTTCACCTGCGCTTGGACGATGGCAGCGCCTATGTCCTGAAAGCCACGCATCCCGCCGAGGATCCGGCGGTGACGGACTTCCAGACGCAGGCGCAGCTGCATCTGATGCACGCCGACAGCAGCCTGCCGGTGCCGCACCTGCTGTTGACACGCGACGGCCGCTACGTGCATTGGCACGACGGGCCGGCGGGGGTGCGCCGCGCCATCCGGGTGATCACCTTTCTGTCCGGCACGCCGCTGTACAGGACCCCCCGCAGCGCGTCGCAGGCGCAGGCCCTGGGCCACGCGCTCGCAGGCTTCGATCTGGCCCTGCGGGGGTTCGAGCATCCGACGGCGAACCACACGCTGCTGTGGGACCTGCAGCACGCGGAACAGGTAGCGGATCTGCTGGCCGGCATCGAAGGCGCCGACCAGCGCGCGCTGGCCGAGCGTACCCTGGCGCGGTTCATGGCGCATGTGCAGCCGGCGCTGCCGGGCTTGCGCCGCCAGGTCATCCACAATGATCTGAACCCCTACAACGTCCTGGTGGACGCGGCGCAGCCTGACCGTATTTCGGCCATTCTCGATTTCGGCGATATGGTGCAGGCGCCGCTCGTGCAGGACCTTGCGGTGGCCTGCTCGTACCTGCTGGAAGATTCGGCCAGCCCGCTGGATCGCGCTGCGCTGTGCGTGGCCCGCTACCACCGCATGAATCCGCTGACGGATCCGGAGATCGCGCTGCTGCCGGACCTGATTGCCGCACGCCTCCTGCTTACCGTGGCCATCACGGGCTGGCGAGCCAAGCAGCACCCTGAAAACCGTACCTACATTCTGCGCAACAACGCCCCGGCCTGGATCGGCCTGGCGCGACTGGCGGCCTTGCCGCAAGGGCGCGCCCGGGACATTCTGTCGCGGGCCTGCGGCGCCACCTTGGAGAATCCTGCATGAGCAAAGACAAGGCCATGTTGAACGCGTTCGACCCCGCTGCCGCCGGCAGCCTGCCCGCCGCCGAGCGCGCCCTGATCGAACGGCGCCAGCGCGTTCTCGGAACGGCCTATCGGCTGTTCTATGACAATCCGCTGCACATCGTACGCGGCGAAGGCGTGTGGCTCTACGACGCTGGCGGGGAACGCTACCTGGACGCCTACAACAATGTGGCGTCGGTGGGCCACAGCCATCCGCGCGTGGTCGCGGCCATTGCCGAGCAGGCCGCGATGCTGAACACGCACACGCGCTATCTGCACGACGGCGTGGTGGAATACGCCGAGCGCCTCGTGGCCACGTTCCCGTCCGCGCTGTCGCAAGCGATGTTCACGTGCACCGGCAGCGAGGCCAACGACCTGGCGCTGCGCATTGCGCGCAGCCACACGGGCGCCAGCGGCGTCATCGTGACGGAACTGGCCTACCACGGCGTTACGGCCGCTGTCGCCGCGGTGTCGCCCTCGCTGGGCAAGACCGTGCCGTTGGGCGTGGACGTGCGTGCCGTGAGCGCGCCCGACACCTACCGGCACGATCCCGCGACGATCGGCGTGTGGTTTGCCGCCCGGGTGCAGGAGGCCATCGACGATATGCTGCGCCATGGCATCCGTCCGGCAGCGCTGCTGGTGGATACGGTCTTCTCCAGCGACGGGGTCTATACCGATCCGGCGCCGTTCCTGGCGCCCGCCGTCGAGGCCATCCGCGCCGCGGGCGGGCTGTTCATTGCCGACGAAGTGCAGGCGGGTTTCGCGCGCACCGGTTCGTGCATGTGGGGCTTCCAGCGCCATGGCCTGGTGCCCGACATCGTCACCATGGGCAAGCCCATGGGCAACGGTCATCCGATAGCCGGTGTGGTGGCGCGTCCCGAGATCTTCGAGCGCTTCGGCCGCGATGCGCGCTACTTCAACACGTTCGGTGGCAATCCGGTGTCGTGCGCGGCGGCGCTGGCGACGCTGGATGTCATCCAGGACGAAGGCCTGCAGGCCAACGCGGCGCGCACGGGCGCCTATCTGCGGGATAAGTTCCGCGAGATGGCGCGCAAGCATTCGTGGATCGGCGATGTGCGCGGCGACGGCCTGTTCATGGGCATCGAACTGGTCAAGGACCAGGCGGCCAAAACGCCGGCCACCGAAGAGACGCATCGATTCGTGAACCTGATGCGCGAACACCGCGTGTTGCTGAGCGCTACCGGCCTGCGCGGCAACGTCATCAAGCTGCGGCCGCAGTTGCCGTTCAGCCTGGAGAACGCGGATCAGTTGATGCAGGCGGCCGACGAGGTGTTTGCCAAGCTGTAGACAAGGACTCGCGCGGAGGCCCGTTCAGGCCGCCGCGCGGCGGCGCCTGGGCCGGGCTGCGGGCGCGGGGCTGCTGGCGCGGTCAAGCGCGCGCGCGAAGCGTTCCACGCCAGCCGGGATCTGCGATCCCGGCACGCCGCCATAGCCCAGCACCACGGCGTTGCGGTCGCCCTGGGCATGATCGGGCAGGAAGTGGGGCTGGCCCAGAACGATGTTCTCGGCCTGCGCGTGGGCGACCAGTTGCGACACCGACACCTGCGGTGACAGGCGCGCGTATACGTGCAGCCCCGCCCGGGCCTGCGACAGTTCGACCATCGGTCCGACCTGCCGTAACAGTTCTTCCCGCAGCAGGCGCTGGCGTTCCGCGTATTCCAGCCGCATGCGCTTGATGTTCTGCGAAAAATGCCCGTCGTTCATGAAATCCGCCAGCGCGGCCTGTAGATGCAAGTGCCCCGGCCGGTAGATGCGCGCGCAGGCGTTGGAGAACGCGTGCGCGATATGTTCCGGAACGACCATGTAGCTCATGCGCAGGCCGGCGAACATGGTCTTGCTGAACGTGCCCATGTAGATGACGCGGCCATCGGTGTCCAGGCCCTGCAGGGACGGAATCGGCGCGCCGTCGTAGCGGAATTCGCTGTCGTAGTCGTCTTCGATGATCCACAGCCCGCTTGCGCGCGCGGCTTGCAGCAGTTCCAGACGGCGCGCCAGCGGCATGACGACGCCGGTGGGATATTGATGCGAAGGGCTGCTGATCACGAGGCGCGCGCGCTTCGGCACCTTGCTGGCGGACAGATTCAGCCCGCCTTGGTCGACGTGGGCGGGTTGCACGCGGATGCCCGCGGCGGTCAGCAGCGGCGGAAAGGCCCAGTGGCAGGGGCTTTCCACCAGCGCGGCGTCGCCGGTGTCGGCCAGCAGGCGCGCGCAGAGGTCGATGGATTGGTGGGTGCCGGCCGTCAGGATGACCTGTTCCGGCTGGCAGACGACCGAGCGCGAAATGCGCAGGTAGTTCGCGATGGCCTCGCGCAGCGGCACGAAGCCCGCACCGTCCTTGGAATAGCCCGCCAGCGCCAGGTTGGATTTGCCCAGGTGGCGCGACAGCAGCCGCTTCCAGACATGGAAAGGGAACAGCGTCGCGTCCGCGATGCCCGGCACGAAGGCGCCCGTGTGCTGTCCCAGTCCGCCCGTGCCGCCGCCCGTGACTTCGCCGCGGGTGGACAGCCCCAGGCGCTGGCGGGCCGCCGTTTCCGGGGAAGGCGCTGCCAGCGGACGCTCGCCGGTGTGTTCGACGAAGGTGCCGCTGCCCTCGCGGGCGGTGAGATAGCTTTCGGCGATCAGCCTGTCGTAAGCCAGGGAGATCGTAATGCGTGAAATCCCGAGCTCTTCGGCCAGCGCTCGCGAGGACGGTAGCCGTTGCCCGGCGACCAGGGTGTGGTCGAGCACGCCGCGGCGCACGATCTCGTAGATCTGCCGTTGCAAGGGGAGCTCGGATTCCCGCGAGAGGGCCCCGGCCAGGAGATCAGAGAGGAGCACTTCTTTCATCAAGTGGCCTTAGAACATTGGCATTTGTGGCTATACAAGATATAGCCAGTCGCTGCTATCGTCAATCACAGCCATCAAGGCATACAAGGGGAATTAAATGGACAGCAAGAGCAGCCGGCGCCAGCCGGTTCGCGCAGCTTCGGCAGCATTCTTTGGCACCATGATCGAGTGGTATGACTTTTACTGTTACGCCACCGCCGCGGCGCTGGTGTTTGGCGACGTGTTTTTCGCGACCGACGATCCCTTCATGGGTACGCTGGCTTCGCTGGGCACATTCGCCATCGGCTTTTTCGCGCGCCCGTTCGGCGCATTGATCTTTGGCCACCTGGGCGACCGCGTCGGCCGCAAGCAGAGCCTGATCATCACTCTGATGGTGATGGGCATTGCGACCACGTTGATCGGGCTGCTGCCGTCGTATCACTCCATTGGCCTGGCAGCGGTCATCCTGCTGGTGGCGTTGCGGCTGGTGCAGGGCATCGCCGTGGGCGGCGAGTGGGGAGGCGCCGTGCTGATCGCGGCCGAGCACGCGCCGCCCAAGTGGCGCACGTTGCTGGCGTCCGCGCCGCAATACGGCAGCCCCATCGGCCTGATCCTCGCCACCGGCGTGTTCCGTATCGTCTCTGACCTGCCCAAGGAAGACTTCCTGAGCTGGGGCTGGCGCCTGCCTTTCATCGTGAGCGGCCTGCTGGTCCTGGTGGCCTTCATCATCCGCCGCGGCGTGAACGAAAGCCCGGAAATGGAAGAGCGGCTGAAGGAAAAGCGCAAGGAGCACATTGCGCCGATCGGCCTGGTGCTGCGCGAGCGCAAGCGCGCGCTGGCGTTGGGAATCGGCCTGTGCCTCCTGGGAATTTCGGGGTTCTATTTCGTGACGACCCTGATGATCACCTACACCACCACGTACCTGAACATCACCCGCCCGCAGATCCTGGACGTGGTGACCTGGGCCGGCGTGGTCGAACTGATCAGCTTTCCGCTGGCTTCCTACATCGCGATGAAGATTGGCGAGCGCCGCTTCCTGGTGTACGTGACGGCGCTGGCGACGTTGTGGTCCGTGCCGATGATGATGCTCATCCTGACGGGCAACATCACCAACATTGCGATCGGCATCCTCGTGGCCATCTTCCTGATCGGCGCCTATTACGCCGTATTGGCCCCATACCTGCCGCGCGCGTTCCCGATCGAGATGCGCTATACCGGCATTTCCCTCAGCTTCCAGCTTTGCGGCGCGATTTTCGGCGGCACCACGCCGCTGGTAGGGCTGTGGGTGGCGCACAAGTTCGGCCTGAACTGGCCGCCCCTGGCGCTGATGTTCGCCGTCATCGCCGGCGCGAACTTCCTGTGCGCGGTGTACCTGCCCACGGACGAGCGCGACGCCGCGCGCGCCGCGGCCCGCAACCGCAACCTGACGCCGCAGCGGTCGTGAGTTGGCCGGCTACGCGCTGAGGCGCGTCCCGGTTCGTAGCCGTGATCAATGCGACGTGCCCGCCGCCCCGGCACGTTGATGGTTGGTGGCCAGCACGCGATCGTAGATGTCCAGCGTGCGGCCGACGAAACGCTGGACGCCGAACTCGGCCAGGCTTTTCGCGCGCGCCGCCTGGCCCATGGCGCGCAGGCGTTCGCGTTGCGTCAGGATCTGCGCCAGGCATTGCGCGATGGCGGCCGGCGACCCGGGATCCACCACCCAGCCGTCAACGCCCTCGGTGATGTTTTCGGGCAGGCCCGCGTAGCGGCTGACCATCACCGGCTTGCCCATCGCCATCATTTCGCGGCAGGCGAACGAAATGGTCTCGATCCGGGTCGACAGCACAAACCCGATGTCCAGCGCCGCCACGAACGGCCGCACATCGGACAGGTGGCCCGCGTAATAGACGTGGTCCGCCATGCCCAGCGCCAGGACGCGGGCCTGCTGCTCGACGGTGGGCGGCTGCCCGGCCACCGCGACCAGCACCTGTTCGCGCAAGGGCGCGGGCAGCAGGGCGACGGCTTGCACCATATGCAGCCAGTTCTTGTATGGGGCGGTGCCGGCATTGCTGCCGATGACGAGGCGGCCCGCCGTGCGGACGGGCCAACTGCTGCGCACGCTGGCGCCCGCCGCCTGCGGATAGGGCTGGAACCGGTCGGTGTCCACGCCATTCTTCACGGTCGAGATGGGGCGCCGTGCGTAGGCCGATCGCTGCAGTTTCCGATGCGTGTCTTCGCTGACGGCGATCACGTGATCGGTGGCCAGGCTTGCGCGCAGAAAGGATCCCAGCCCGGAGACCGCATGGTTGTCGTGCTTGGTATAGACGATCCGCGGCCCCGGTCCAGCCAGCTTCATCCTGGCCAGCATTGCGCAGCGGTGGTCCAGCGACCCGTTGACGTGCACGATGTCGAACTCCCCGGCCGCCATGATGTCCGCCAGGCGCGATACCAGGGCGGGCGTATGCCAGATCCGGCTGGAATAGTTCACCGCCATGGCTTCGGCAAGGCCGGCCTGTCGCGTTTCCCGGTACAGGCGGCTCGCCTGCGGCGCGGCCAGGGTGACGTGATGCCGCGGTCCCAGATGCTGGATCAAGGTGGTGAGATAGGTGGTGTGCCCGCCGCCATCGCCCTTGTGGTAGTTGGTGTAGAGGATTTTCATGGTCGCCAGGCGCAGGGCGCCCGCAAGGCGGGCGGCACTTGCTTGAAGGTTTGGATTCCTGGCACTCTAGTCAGGCTCGACTTACCCTAGCGTGACCCGTTGCTGACGGGATGGCGTCACAAAACTGACAAAACCCTTGCTGACAATTGCGTCAGGTTCAGGTCATGTTCTTGACGGGGGTGCCGGGCTAGAGTGACGGCGCGCCGTTGTCGCCGGCGCAGGGGTGCGTACCGGCGGTGGAACCCGGCGGCGGCCGCGTCCAATCAAGACCTACTGAGAAGGCCCTCGAAGAAAATGCGCCTGTTACTACTGGAAGACGAGGCCAAGACGGCCTCGTACATCAAACGCGGCCTGACCGGACTGGGCTACACCGTGGATGTGGCCGACGACGGCACCGAGGGTCTGTTCCTGGCGTTGGAGCAGGATTACGACGGCATCATCCTGGACGTCATGCTGCCCGGCCACGATGGCTACACCGTCCTGGAACTGCTGCGCGCGCGCAAGAAGACGCCCGTGCTCATGCTGTCGGCACGCGGCTCGGTCGATGAGCGGGTCAAAGGGCTGCGCAAGGGCGCCGACGACTATCTGCCCAAGCCGTTCTCGTTCACGGAACTGGTGGCGCGTATCCAGGCGCTGTTGCGCCGGGGCGCGGGCGCAAGCGGCGAATCCACCTTGCTTCAGGTTGCCGACCTGCAGGTCGACATGATGGCGCGCCGGGCGATGCGCGGCGGCCAGCGGCTGGACCTGACGGCCAAGGAATTTGCGCTGCTCAGCCTGTTGGCCCGGCACGAAGGCGAGATCCTCTCCAAGCTGATGATCGCAGAACAGGTCTGGGACATGAATTTCGACAGCGATGCCAATGTGGTCGAAGTGGCCATGCGGCGTTTGCGGGTCAAGGTCGACGCGCCCTACGACAACAAGCTGCTGCATACGGTGCGCGGCATGGGCTATCTGCTGGAAAGCCGCGATGTGCCCGGTGCGGCGCAACCGGTCGACTGAATGATGAGGGCGTCCATCTCGACGCGCCTGGCGTTGATGTTCGGCCTGTCCGTGGTGCTGATCGTGTCGGTCTGTGCGGTGCTGCTGCATGGATCGTTGAAAGCATCGTTGCAGCAGCAGATGCGCAACGAACTGGAATTGCGCCACTCACTGCTGGATCCTTGGCTGATGTCGCGCGATTCCCAAGCGTCCTGGGCGAAGGTCATCAATAAGCTCAACGCCCTGGCGCCGGACGACGGTCCCGACGCGCAGCACTGGGTGGTCAGCGAAGACCCTTTTTACCGTTACGGCGTCGACGCACCACGGGGCGTGGATTGGCGCGCCGTGCCCGACGGCTATTCCACGCTGCCGCTTGATGGCGACTGCCGCCCGCTGAATGTCTTCGTCACGACCCTGCCGCCTGTCGGCAGCCGCCCCGAGGTCCGCTTCATTGTCGCGCTGGATTCCACGCCCTATATGGAGACGTTGGGCGCCTTCACCAGCACGCTCGTCGGCATGTCGGTCGCCGGCACCCTGTTCGTCGCGCTGTTGGGTTACTTCATCGCCCGCCTGGGCCTGTTTCCGGTCAGGCGGCTGAGTGCGCAAGCCCACGGTCTGGCGCCGGGAAACTCCGGCCAGCGCTTGCGTACCGAGCATCTGCCCTCGGAAATCAAGGACATGGCGGTGTCGTTCAACGGCGTGCTGGAACGGCAAGAGGTCGCGTGGCGCCAGCTTGAGAGCTTCAACGCCGATGTGGCCCACGAACTGCGCACGCCCCTGACCAACCTGGTGGGGCAAACCCAATTGGGCCTGGCGGTGGGCAAGGACGTGCACGAATTCAAGGAGCTGCTCCAGTCCAACCTGGAGGAGCTTGAGCGCATGACGTCCATCATCAACGACATGCTGTTCCTGTCGCACGCGCAAGTCGGCCGCATGGCGATGGACCTGAGCGATGTGTCGTTGCGCGAAGAGGCCGCCAAGACCACGGAGTATGTTGAACCGTTGTTCGGAGACAAGGACCTGACCGTGACGTTGAGGGGCGATGCGCGGGCGCTGATCGACCGCAGGCTGTTCCACCGGGCGCTGGCGAACCTGCTTGAGAACGCGGCGTTTTATGCCAAGCCGGGCACCGATGTTGCAGTCGCGATGCAAGCGCAGGCCGGCATGGCCCAAGTGTGCGTTTCCAATGTAGGCGACCCCATCGACGCCCAATCGCTGCCGCGCCTGTTCGAACGCTTCTTCCGGGTGGAATCGGCACGCACGCAAAGCGACAAGCACCACGGCCTGGGCCTGTCCATCGTGAAGGCCATCGCGTCGATCCACCAGGGCGACGTGTTCGTGCACAGCGAAAACGGGGTCAACACCTTCGGGTTCACCATGGCGTGCCGGCCGGCGCCGGGCGCGCGCTGAGCGTCGATGGATCGCCGGCGTCAGGCCGGCGGCAGCGTCTTCCCGACGCTTGCCGCCAGCATCTGCGCGGTGGCCGCCGACAGGGTCCATCCCAGATGGCCGTGGCCCGTGTTGTAGAACACGCCCGGGCGCTTGCCGGGGCCGACGCGCGGCATCATGTTGGGCGTCATGGGGCGCAGGCCGCACCAGGGCACCACGCGCGATGTCCGGATGTTGGGGAAATGCTTGCGCGTCCAGTCGATCAGCGGCTGCACGCGTTCTGCGCGGATGTCCATGTTGAAGCCGTTGAATTCCGCCGTGCCGGCCACGCGGAAGCGGTCACCCAGCCGGCTGGTGACGATCTTGGCCGCTTCGTCCAGCAGGCTGACGCGCGGGGCGGCGTCCCGGCTTTGCGCGTCGTCCAGGTGCACGCTGATGGAATAACCCTTGACCGGGTAGATGTTCAGCGTGTCGCCCATCTGTCGCGCAAACTTGCGGCTGACGGCGCCGGCGCAGATGACGATGGCATCGGTTTCATGCTGCTCGCGCAGGGTGCCGCCTTCGCGCAGGACGTCCAGCACATAGGGACGGCTGTCGCGGCTGATCTGCTCGATGTCGGCGTCCTGCACGAACGTGACGCCATGGCGTTCGCACGCGCGCGCCAGGCCGCTCGTGAATTTGTGGATGTCGCCGGTGGCGTCCGACGGCGTGTAGAAGCCGCCGTGGCAATCCGTTTGCAGCGTGGGTTCGATATTGCGGGCTTCGCTGCCGGATACCGCGTACCGTTCCAGGCCGCCTGCCTGCAGCAGCGCGTTCGAACGGCGGGCGGCGTCGAAGCTAGCCGCGTCGTGGTAGATGTGCAGGATGCCCCGGCGTTCCAGGTCGAAGTCGATGCCTTCGGCTTCTGCCATGTCGAAGAGATGTTGGCGCGCTTCGATTGCCAACCGCGTGGTGGCGATGGTGTTTTCACGGTAGTTCGGGATCTGCGCCATGAACTGCGCCAGCCACGAATACTTGTGCCAGCTGAACTTGGGGTTCAGCAATAGTGGCGCGTTCTTGCGCCACATCCAGCGCAGGCCCTTCAGGACGGTGGCGGTACTGTTCCAGACCTCGGCGTTGCTGGCAGACAACTGGCCGCCATTGGCGTAGGACGTTTCCATGGCGGGATAGCGCTGGCGATCGTAGACGGTGACCTGGTATCCCAGCTTGGACAAGGCATAGGCGGACGTGACGCCGGTGATACCGGCGCCAATGATGGCGATGCGGGGCATGATGGCTCCAGATTGAGTGGCCGCGGCCCGAACTGGCCGCCGCACCCCATCTGTCTTGGTACCTGAGAGCTTCACCCGCTGCGCTGACGGCGGCGGGATCCCCTTCGGTGGGCGCGCACGGCGCCTCTCTCCAGATTGTCTAGACGCGCGCAGTCCTGTTGCCTGAGAGTTTCCGGGGCGGTTGCTCCGTCGGCGCCGGCCGCAAGGGCCAGTCTCTTCTGCGCGGTTTTGAATCGACGGAATAGAGAATAGCCAAGTTCTTGTCGGATGGGATTCAGGGTAAGTACTATGTCGGGCGGTCGGCAGCGGCTGGAAATGAAGGGATAGGACCATGAGAATGCATGTTGAAAGGACCCGGCGCATCGCCTTGTCGGGGCTGGCGGTTTTGGCGCTGGGCGCAGGCGCTGCGCAGGCGTTCGCCGCGCCGACGCCTCCCGTGGACCCGACCACGGCCAGCCGCAGCATCGACGAAGCCGCGCAGGCCGTGATGCGCGAATACGGCGTGCCGGGCATGGCGATCGCCATCACCCGGGACGGCCGGCAGCAGTTCTACAGCTATGGCGTGGCCTCGCGCCAGACCCAGGCCAAAGTCAGCCGCGACACCCTGTTCGAGGTGGGCTCGATCAGCAAGACCTACACCGCGACCCTGGCAGCCTATGCCGAAGTCCTGGGCAAGCTGTCGTTGAACGACAGCCCCGCGCGCTTCCTGCCCGTCTTGCAGGGGTCGAATTTCGGGAAGCTGACGCTCGTCCATCTGGGCACGCATACCGGCGGGGGCTTTCCGCTGCAGGTGCCCGACGCCGTGCGCAACGACGCGCAGTTGATGGATTACCTGAAGGCCTGGACGCCCCAGTACCCGGCGGGCACGTACCGCACCTATGCCAATCCCAGCATCGGGATGCTTGGGGTGGTGGCCGCCAAGAGCCTGGGCGAACCGTTCGCCGAGGCCATGGAAAAGACGCTGTTTCCCAAATTGGGTTTGTCGCACACGTACATCGACGTGCCGGCCGCCGCGATGGGCGACTACGCTCAGGGCTACAACAAACAGGATGCGCCGGTGCGCGTGAATCCGGGCGTGCTGGCGGCGGAGGCCTATGGCGTGAAGACCAGCGCGCGCGACCTGCTGCGCTTTGTCGAGGCCAATCTGAAACCGGCGGGCGACGCCGCGATCCAGCGCGCCGTCGCCCGCACGCACGTGGGCTATTACCGGATAGGGGACATGACGCAGGACCTGGCCTGGGAGCAGCTTGCCTATCCCGCCACGCTGGATGCGCTGTTGACAGCGAATGCGGGCACGCTGAACAGCCAGAGCCATCCGGCGGCCGAACTGAATCCCCCGCTTGCACCGCAGGATGCCGTGTGGATCAACAAGACGGGATCGACCAACGGCTTCGGGGCCTATGTGGCGTTCGTGCCGGCCAGGAAGGCGGGCGTCGTGATCCTGGCCAACAAGAACTATCCGAACGAGGCCCGCGTGCGGCTGGCCTACCGGATACTGGAAGAACTCGCGCGCTGAGCGTCAGCGGCGGTTTGGGGCTCGGCAGGGGCTCCGCCCGCGCGCGGCAGCAGTCCCATGATTTCCAGCCGCTGGCACAGCTGCCCCAGACGCTCCAATTTGTAGGCGTCCACGTCCACGCCGGCGTAGTCGTAAAAGCCCTGGGCGTCGCGCAGGCCGTTGCGGCCTTCCTCCATATTGCGCGCAATGACTTCAGGTGAGGCGAAGCGGGGGCCGATGGCTTCGGACAGGTAGCGCGAGGCGTAGTAAAGGATGTCGCCTCCGCCCCAATCGATGAATTCCAGCAAGCCGAGCACCGAAAAGCGCAGCCCGAAGCCCAGCCGCACGGCGGTATCGATGTCTTCGGCGCTGGCGACGCCTTCCTCCACCATGCGGGCCGCCTCGTTCATGGCAAGTGCCTGGATGCGGGGCACGATGTAGCCGGCGGACGGCGCGCACTGCACCGGCACCTTGCCCGCTTGGCGCAACGCCTCCAGCAACTGTTGGGCGGCAGCGTCGCGCGTCTTGGGCCCCCGGCTGACTTCCACCAGCGGAATCAAGGCGGCGGGGTTCAACCAGTGCGCATTCAGGAAGCGCTCGGGGTGCGGCACCAGTTCGGCCAGTTCGGTGACCAGGAAGGTGGACGTGGTGGATGCAATGACGGCGTCTGGCGCGCAGATTTCCCCTAGCCACTGGAAGGCATCGCGCTTGGCGTCCAGCCGCTCCGGCACGGCCTCGAACACGATGCGCGCGCTTTGCAGGTCAGCCGCGGCGTCGTCGCGCCGACACAGCCGCACGCGGCCCATCACGGCATCCGCCTGGCCGGCGTCCAGCAGCCCCAGTTGGCCGAACGTGGCGAGCTCGCGGCGCAGGTTGGCCCGCAAGCGGGCGTCGTGCGCGGATTGTTCTGTGAGCTGCCGCGGCTTGATGTCGATCAGCGTCACGTCCTGCCCGGCCAGCAGGTATGACAGGGTGATGCCTTCGCCCATGCGGCCGGCGCCGATCACGCAGATTCTGTCGGCCATGGTCAGCATCCTTGTGCCAGCAATTCGGCCATGCCGCGGCGCGACAAGGCGTCCAGCCCCAGACCTTCCAGCGTGCGGCCTTCGGCGTACAGATCGCGTCCCGTGATGGCGCTGGCGACGCTCAGCAGGCCTTGCGCCACCGGGGTGGGCACGCCCGCCCACCGGCCGGCAGACACCAGGAACGACAGCCCTAGCCGCGTGTCTTCCAGCATGTAGCGGTGGGTATGCAGGTCGATGGTTTCGCGCCAGTCTCCGCTATCGGTCAGTTTGCCGTGGGCGCCGCGGCCGTACATCCATTCGTCGCCTTCGCGGGCGTAATGATCGGCCAGCGGAAAGTGCGGCGCGGCATAGCCCAGGGCGACGCGGATGGCGATGCGTTCGGCGTCCAGCGCGTCGGTCACGCGGCGGATCGAGGCCTGCGTGCCTTCGTTGTGGATGTCCCACTTGTCGAAGTGCTCCAGCGGGCCGGCGTTCATCATGATGAGGGGCGGGTGGATGATGGGGCCGGCATTCATCAGCGCACCGGACAGGCCGTCCTCGATGGGTTCGATGGCCGGATAGGCCTGCCGCAGCAGCGCCAGGGCGTCCTCCGACAGACGGCTGGGGAATACGCCCGTGGGCAGGCGGGTGGCGTAGCCGCTGATCACCACCTGGTGGCCGTGCTTGCGGGCCAGGTAGGGCAGCGTGCCGGTTTCCGCATAGGCGACGCGGGCCGGGTTGCCTGCGTCTTTCTGGGCGCGGGCGAAGAGGTAGCTGCCGAAGGTGCCCGGCGGCAGGAACACGACCTGTCCATCGCGCAACAGCGGGCCAAGCGCCGGCGCCAGCGCCTCGTGCGTGGTGGCGGGCAGCGGGATGACCAATAGTTGCGCATGGGTCACCGCGTCTTCCAGAGCGTCCGTCAGCTGCAGATGGCCAGGGCCCGCGCCGACTGGGACCTGGCGTGTGCCGCGGTAGTCGGTGACGGTCAACGCGCCCGCATCCCGCAAACCCTGGAACGCGCTGCAGTCGCGGCGCCACCAGCGCACCTCGTGCCCCTTTTCCGCCAGCTCGGCCGCTGCCGCATAGCAGCCGTGGCCGCCGCCTATTACGCTGATTCGCATGATCAAGCTCCTTCGATTGAAGCTTGATCCTAGCGGCGGCGTCCGGCGCGGGCTGCGCAAAACGCGCAAGCGCCGTTCCGATCCGGCAAGGGAATGGGCCGCGCTTATCCGCGATGCTGCCGCAAGGTGTCCGACGGCAGGCAGCCGTAGCGCTTGCGGTAATGCGTGGCGAAATGGCCGAAGCTCGTCACGCCATGGCGCAGCAGGATGTCGGTCACGCTGTCGCCCGTGCGCGCGGATTCAAGCGCCGCATGCACCAGCGCCAGCCGCTGGTTGCGCACGTAGTCGCTGGGACTTTGCTTGAGGAACTGCGTGAAGCCGTTCTGGAGCGTACGGATCGACACGCCGCAGTGCGCCGCCAGATCCGCCAGCGAGATGGATTCGTCGACGTGGGTTTCGATGTATTCCCGTGCCCGGCGCACATGCTGGGGCAAAGGCTGCCTGCGATCGGCGCGCAGCAGGTCCGAATAATTGTGGGGCAACTGCGTCAGCAGCAGGGCCAGCAGATAGTCGGAGAAGCCTGCCGCCAGTGTCTGCGTCACGCCGTCGATCGCGGGATGCTGGTACAGCCGGCACAGGTAGTCCAGCGTTTCGCGCACGGCGGCCAGGCCCGGCGCATCGGGGTCCACTTCCAGGTCGAACACCAGCGCATGGCGGATCGGCCGGTCCAGCAGTCGTTGCAACTGGTGTTCCAGCGCCTGCCGTTCCACGCGCAGGATCAGGTTGCGGCAATCCCGCCCGATGCTGATCACGCTGGGTTCCGAGGGCGACGAGATCGTCAGGCCACCTTCGCGCATCAGCGCGCGGCGCTTGCCCAGCGTGACCAGGCCGGAGCCTTGCAGCGTGATGCGGATCAGGTAGTAGCTGGCGATGTCGCCGGCATCGATTTCGACTTCCGCGCCGTAGTGCAGATCGAACAGCGCCGCGCTGCCGAAGAACACGCCGTACAGCCGTGACTGCAAGGGTTTCCCCTGGGCGACGCACATGCGGTGCGACCACAGGTGCTGGCTGACCTGGTCCTTGATCTCGGTAGCGTTGCCCGAGTCCAGCAAGCAATGGCGGTTCAGCGGATAGGTGTCGTTGAACATGCTTTCCTGCGCGGTGGGAACAGTCGTTGCGTCCGGCGTATAGAGTCCGATTGCGCAAAGACCTACAACAGATGGACAAACGGGACGCAGCCCGATCCCGGCACACTCCAAGGGAAAAACATGACTGACGCCACCCGGCAGCAAGGGACAAGACGAAGCTACGCCTACGAGTGGTACGTCGTCGTGATATGCATGCTAGCGTACATATTTTCCTTCGTCGACAGACAGATCCTGGCGCTGATGATCGAACCGATCAAGCACGATCTGCAGCTGACCGACACGCAATTCAGCCTGCTGCACGGCTTGGCGTTTTCCTTGTTCTACGCCTTCATGGGCATTCCGATTGCCTTGCTGGCCGACCGTTATTCGCGGCCGAAGATCATCGCGATCGGGGTGGCGTTCTGGAGCCTGGCCACGGCCGCCTGTGGGCTGTCGCGCAATTTTGCGCAGATGTTCCTGGCGCGCATCGGCGTGGGCGTGGGCGAAGCCGCCTTGTCGCCCGCCACCTATTCCATGCTTAGCGACATGTTCCCGCGTGAGAAGCTGGGGCGTGCGGTGGGCATCTATTCGATCGGGTCGTTCATCGGCGGCGGCATGGCCTTTTTGATCGGCGGCTATGTCATCGACCTGCTGAAAAGCGTGGACACGGTGGTGGTGCCGTGGATCGGCGCGATGCGGCCCTGGCAGGTCACGTTCTTCATCGTGGGCTTGCCCGGCCTGCTGGTGGCGCTGCTGATCCTGTTGACGGTGCGCGATCCGCAGCGGCTTGGCCTGCGCCGCAATGCCGCCGGCCAGGCGCAAAAGCCCACGTTGCGCGACACCGTCCGTTTCCTGGGCCGGCACCGGGGCACGTTCTTCTGCCATTACCTGGGCTTTTCGTTCTATGCCATGGTGCTGTTCGCGCTGCTGGGCTGGACGCCCGCGTTCTACATACGGAAGTTCGGCATGTCGCCGGTGGAGGTGGGCTACATGCTGGGCGTGGTGGTGCTGGTAGCCAATACCGCGGGCGTGTTCTGCGGTGGCTGGCTGATGGACTGGCTGGCCAAGCGCGGCTACAGCGATGCGCCCCTGCGTGCCGGCGTGATCGGCGCCGTCGGCATGGCCTTGCCGGCGGTGGCCTTCACGCAGGTGGACAGCCTGTGGCTGTCGGTGGGTCTGCTGCTGCCCGCGATGTTCTTCGCATCGTTTCCCATGCCGACGTCCACGGCGGCCATGCAGATCCTGCCGCCCAACCAGATCCGCGCGCAGGTGTCGGCCCTGTTCCTGCTGATCTCGAACCTGATCGGCCTGGGGCTGGGAACCACGGCAGTCGCGTTGCTGACCGACCGCCTGTTCAAGCAGCCGGCGGCGGTGGGGCAGTCGCTCTCCATCCTGGTGGGCGGTGCGACGGTGCTGTGCATCGTGTTGCTGGCCGCGGGGTGCGCCCGCTACCGGCGCAGCCTGGCGTTGGAGGACACCACGCAGGCGGCCTTGCGGCCTGCGCAGGTGATGCCCTGAACGGATAGGAAGGCAGGGCATGGGGGCCGCACGCGACCTGTACAGGCGGACGGCAACGACCTGTACAGTGAGGCCGGCGCGATGCGATTGTGTATTTGCAGGGCGCTGGTACACAGTCAAGAATGGCCCGTACCGATGCCGCATGCCGCGGCCGTCCCCTGAACAGGAACTCCCATGACGCTTGCCTCCGCAACCCCCACCCTGGCCGACCTGCGCGTGGATGGCGCGCGCTTATGGCAATCCTTGATGGACCTGGCGCGCATCGGCGGCACCGAGAAAGGGGGCGTGTGCCGGCTGGCGCTGACCGACCTGGACCGGCAGGGCCGGGACCTGTTCGTCAATTGGGCGATGGACGCCGGCTGTGAGGTGCGCGTCGACGCCATCGGCAATATCTTCGCGCGCCGGCCAGGGCGCGACAACCGCCTGCCCGTGGTCATGACGGGCAGCCATATCGACACCCAACCCACCGGCGGAAAATTCGACGGCAATTACGGCGTACTGGCTGGCCTGGAGGTGCTGCGCACGCTGAACGACGCCGGGGTGCAGACCGAGGCGCCGCTGGAACTGGCGGTATGGACCAATGAAGAGGGTTCGCGCTTCGTGCCGGTGATGATGGGCTCTGGCGTGTATGCCGGCGCTTTCACGCTGGAGCACGCGCTGTCGCAACAGGACCGCGACGGCGTCAGCGTGCGCCAGGCCTTGAGCGACATCCGCTACGACGGCGACGCCGCCGTGCCGCCAGCGCAGCCGGACGGCGTGGGCGCGTACTTCGAGGCGCATATCGAGCAAGGCCCGGTGCTGGAAGCGGCCGATACCGTGATTGGTGTGGTGACGGCCGCCCTGGGCCAGCGCTGGTACGACGTGGCGCTGACAGGCGTGGAAGCACATGCAGGCCCCACGCCCATGCCGCTGCGCCGCGACGCCTTGCTGGCCGCATCCGACCTGGTGCTGGCCGTGAACGAGATCGCGCTGGCGCACGCGCCGGATGCGCGCGGCACCGTGGGCTGGATGGACGTGTTTCCGAATTCCCGCAATGTCATACCCGGCCGCGTGCGCATGACGGTGGACTTGCGCGCGGCCGACGACGCCACGCTGTCGGCCATGGACGCCGCGTTGCGCGCAGCGGTGGATGCCGCGGCGGCGGGCCGGGGCGTTGCCGCCCAGGTGGAGCAAGTGGTGTACTTTGCGCCGCAGCCTTTCGCTCCCGCGTTGGTGGATTCGGTGCGCGAAGGCGCCAAGTCCCTGTCGCTGTCGGCCATGGACGTGGTCAGCGGGGCAGGGCATGACGCCGTGTACCTGGCGCGCGTGGCGCCTGCCGCGATGATCTTCGTGCCCTGCAAGGACGGCATCAGCCACAACGAGATCGAGGACGCGCGCCCCGAGCACCTGGAGGCGGGATGCAATGTCCTGCTGCGCGCCATGCTGGCGCAAGCCGGCGTGGCGGCATGATCCGCTGACGCGCATGCCCGCACCACGGCGGCGCACGCTGCGCTGACGTGGTGCCGCCGGCCACGGGCCCACGCCGTTCCTGACTGCATTTCCCGGTGTCTGCCCCGGGCGCTCCGATGCCCTGCACATGGCACAGAACTTGCTTATACAAATTCTGTGTACTAACTCTGTGCACGTGTACCTGGAGAACCACAATGCAGACACGGAGTATCCGCATCAAATCCCTGGCCGCCGCGCTCGCGCTGACGGCAGCGGGCGCCACCGCCTTCTCGCCGGCCACGGCGCATGCCGAAAAGGTGCTGCGCATCGGTATGACGGCGGGGGACATCCCGCGCACGCTGGGCCAGCCTGACCAGGGGTTCGAGGGCAACCGCTTCACCGGTATTCCGATGTACGACGGCCTGACCCAGTGGGACCTGTCCAAGCAGGACGGCCCCAGTGTGCTGATTCCCGGCCTGGCCCTGTCCTGGGACGTGGATGCCGCCGATAAGACCAAGTGGGTGTTCAAGCTGCGCCCGGGCGTGAAGTTCCATGACGGATCGGACTTCAATGCGGACGCGGTGGTGTGGAACGTGGGCAAGGTGCTCGACAAGAGCGCGCCCCAGTTCGATCCCAGCCAGGTGGGCGTGACGGCATCGCGCATGCCGACGCTGGTGTCTGCCCGGAAAATCGACGACCTGACGGTGGAGCTGACCACGTCGGAGCCCGATTCGTTCCTGCCGATCAACCTGACCAACCTGTACATGGCGTCGCCTGCGCAATGGCAGAAGAAGCTGGCCGCGGTTCCGCCGTCGGTGACGGACGCCGCCGAGCGCTCGCAGAAGGCCTGGGCCGCGTTTGCGGCCGACGCCGCAGGCACCGGCCCCTTCAAGATGGCGAAGTTCGTGCCGCGCGAAAGGCTGGAAGTCGTGAAGTACGACGGATACTGGGACGAGAAGCGCCGGCCGAAGATCGACCGCGTGGTGATGCTGCCGCTGCCCGAAGCCAACTCGCGCACGGCCGCGCTGATGTCCGGCCAGGTCGATTGGATCGAGGCGCCCGCGCCCGACGCGTTCGACGCGATCAAGGCTCGGGGTTTCGTCATCTATTCCAATGAGCAGCCGCACGTGTGGCCGTGGCAACTGTCGTTCAAGGAAGGGTCTCCGTGGTTGGACCAGCGCGTGCGCCAGGCCGCCAACCTGTGCGTGAACCGGGGCGAACTGAAGCAGCTGCTGGGCGGCATGATGGCCGAACCCAAGGGCACGGTGCCGCCGGGTCATCCCTGGTGGGGCAACCCCAAGTTCGACATCAGGTACGACCCGGACGCCGCCCGCAAGCTGATGGCTGAAGCGGGGTACTCCAAGGCCAAGCCCGTGAAGGTCAAGGTGCAGACCTCGGCCTCGGGCTCGGGCCAGATGCAGCCCCTGCCCATGAACGAGTTCGTGCAGCAGAACCTGAAAGACTGCTACTTCGACGTGAGCTTCGACGTGGTGGAGTGGAACACGCTGTTCACCAACTGGCGCAAGGGCGCCAAGGACCCGTCGGCCAACGGCAGCGACGCCATCAACGTCAGCTTCGCGGCCATGGATCCGTTCTTCGCCATCGTGCGCTTCGTTAGCACCAAGACCTTCCCGCCCACGTCGAACAACTGGGGCTATTTCGGCAACGCCGAGATCGACGGCTTGATCAAGGACGCGCGCACGACCTTCACGCCCACGGAACGCGACGCCGCGCTCGCCAAGCTGCATGCGCGCGTGGTCGAAGAGGCGCCGTTCGTCTGGATTGCGCATGACGTCGGCCCGCGGGCCATGTCACCGAAGGTCAAGGGCGTGGTGCAGCCCAAGAGCTGGTTCATCGATATCGCCACGATGTCGATGGATTGACCCTGAACGCGGGAAGGACGGCGCCCGGCGCGGCGTCCTTCCCGCACTAGCCGGTGACGCCTATGCTGTCTTACATTTTCCGGCGCGTGGTGTACGCCCTGCCCATCATGGTGGGGGTCGCGCTGCTCTGTTTCCTGTTGATCCACCTGGCGCCCGGCGATCCGCTGGTATCCATCCTGCCGCCCGACGCGTCCGCCGACCTGCAGCGGCAACTGATGCAGCTCTACGGCTTCGATCGTCCGCTCGTCGAGCAGTTCGCGGGCTGGCTGTGGCGCGCGCTGCATGGCGATCTGGGCACCTCGATCGCTACCGGCCGCCCCGTTGCCGCCGAAGTGCTGAACGCCGTGGGCAATACGCTGCGGCTGGCCTGTCTGGCGACGATGCTGGGTTTTGTCGTGGGAGCGTTCCTGGGGTTCGTGGGCGGCTACTACCGCAACTCGCCGATGGACCGCGTCGCCTCGTTCGTGTCCGTCGTCGGCGTCAGCGTGCCGCACTATTGGCTGGGCATGGTGCTGGTCATCGTGTTCTCGACCCAACTGATGTGGCTGCCGCCTACCGGCGCGGGCCCGGGCGGTTCGGGGGAGTGGGCGGCGGACTGGGCGCATTTCCGCCACATGATCCTGCCCGCCGTGACCATGTCGGTGATCCCGATGGGCATCATCGCCCGCACCGTGCGCGCGCTGGTGGCCGAGACCCTGTCGCAGGAATTCGTGGTGGGGCTGCGCGCGCGCGGGCTGACCGACCTGGGCGTCTTCCTGCACGTGGCCAAGAACTGCGCGCCCACCGCGCTGGCCGTGATGGGCCTGCAGCTGGGTTACCTGCTGGGCGGCTCCATTCTGATCGAAACCGTCTTTTCCTGGCCGGGCACGGGCTTTCTGCTCAATGCTGCCATCTTCCAGCGCGACCTGCCGCTGCTGCAGGGCACGATCCTGGTGCTGGCGCTGTTCTTCGTGGTCTTGAACCTGGCCGTCGACATCCTGCAAGGCCTGTTCGACCCGCGTATCGAAAGGAGCTGATCGCATGACCGATTCCCTTGCAAGCCTGGCGGCCGCCCCGGCCGTGGCGCCGGTGGCGCGGTCGCCCGGTTACTGGTCCAACGTGCTGCGCCGCCTGCGGCGCGATCCGGTGGCGCTGGCCGCCGGCGCCGTCATCCTGGCGCTGATCGTCATGGCGATCCTGGCGCCCTGGATCTCGCCGGCGGACCCCTTCCAGGCGTCGATGCTCAAGCGCTTGCGGCCCATCGGCAGCGAAGGCTATCCGCTGGGCGCCGACGAACTGGGGCGCGACATGCTGTCGCGCCTGATGCTGGGCGCGCGCCTCTCGTTGTTCATGGGCATCGTCCCGGTGATCGCGGCCTTCGTGGTGGGTAGCGCCATCGGCATCCTGGCGGGCTACGCGGGCGGCTGGACCAGCACGCTGATCATGCGGGTGGTGGACGTGTTCTACGCGTTTCCGTCCGTGCTGCTGGCGATCGCCTTGTCCGGCACGCTGGGGGCGGGCATCTTCAACGCCATCGTGTCGCTGACTGTCGTCTTCATCCCGCAGGTCGTGCGCGTGGCCGAAAGCGTCACCGCGCAAGTGCGGCGCAGCGACTACGTCGACGCGGCGCGGGCGTCGGGCGCCTTGCCGTTCACGATCGTGCGGGCGCACGTGCTGTCCAACGTGCTGGGTCCGATCTTCGTGTATTCCACCAGCCTGATCTCGGTGTCCATGATCCTGGCCTCGGGCCTGTCGTTCCTGGGCCTGGGCGTGCGGCCGCCGGAACCCGAATGGGGGCTGATGCTCAACACCCTGCGTACCGCGATCTACACCCAGCCCTGGGTGGCGGCGTTGCCCGGCGTGATGATCTTCATCACGTCCATGTCATTCAACCTGCTGTCCGACGGGCTGCGGTCCGCCATGGAGGTCAAGGAATGAGCGCACTGATCGAGACGGCACGCGCCGCCCACGGCGATGTGGGCGGGCCGGCCCAGCCGCTGCTGAGCGTGCGTGGGCTGGTCAAGCACTTTCCGCTGAAGCGGGACCCGCTGTCGCGCAAGCGGGGCGGCAACGCCGTGCGTGCGGTGGACGGCGTTGACTTCGACGTGAAGAAAGGCGAAACCCTGGGCGTGGTGGGGGAGTCGGGCTGCGGCAAGTCCACCACCGCACGGCTCGTGATGCAGCTGATCGCCCAGGATCGCGGCGAACTGGTGTTTGACGGCATGGCGGTCGGCTCGCGTGCACTGGCGCTGCGCGAATTTCGCCGCCAGACGCAGATGGTGTTCCAGGACAGCTATTCGTCGTTGAACCCGCGCATGACCATCGAAGATTCGGTCGCCTTCGGCCCGCTGGTGCACGGCACGCCCAGGAACGATGCCATTGCGGTGGCGCGCGGACTGCTGGGGCGCGTGGGGCTGGAGCCGCAGCGCTTCGCCGGCCGCTATCCGCACGAATTGTCCGGCGGCCAGCGCCAACGCGTGAACATCGCGCGTGCGCTGGCGCTCCATCCGCGTCTCGTCATCCTGGATGAAGCGGTCTCTGCGCTGGACAAGTCCGTCGAAGCGCAGGTGCTGAACCTGCTGCTGGACCTGAAGGACGATTTCGGGCTGACGTACATGTTCATCAGCCACGACCTGAATGTGGTGCGGTACATCTCTGACCGCGTGATGGTCATGTACCTGGGCGAAGTCGTCGAACTCGGCCCCGTGGATCAAGTGTTCGACGCGCCGCGTCACCCCTATACGCAAGCCTTGCTGCAATCCATGCCGTCGATGGAGCCGGGGCAGCGCACCGAATCCGCGCCCTTGTCGGGCGACCCGCCCAACCCCATCGATCCGCCCTCGGGTTGCCGCTTCCACACGCGCTGCGCCCAGGCGCGCGCCGTCTGTGCGCAGCAGGCGCCCGACCTGACGCGGCAGGGCGACGGCCATGCCGTGCGCTGCCTGATCCATCAACCCGATTCCGGCTACGCCGCCTCAGGAGCGCTGGCATGACGTCCGCCCCGCAATCGCTTGTCAGTATCCGCAACCTGGAAGTCGCTTTCCAGGCCGGCGCGAAGACCGTGCATGCGCTCAACGGCGTGAACCTGGAAGTCAGGCGCGGCGAGGCCGTGGCGCTGATCGGCGAATCGGGCTCGGGCAAAAGCGTAACGTTGCGCGCGCTGATGCGGCTGCATCCGCCGCGCCGCACGCGCATGCGCGGCCAGATGCAGGTGGACGGGCGCGACGTGCTGGCGATGAGCCCGCGCGAACGGGCGGCCATGCGCGGGCCGGTGGTGTCCATGGTGTTCCAGGAACCGCTGCTGGCGCTGGATCCGGTCTACACCGTGGGCCGCCAGATCGAAGAAATGGTGCGCCGGCATACGGGCAAGACGGCCGCCGAAGCGCGTGCGCAGGCCTTGTCGCTGTTCGAACGGGTGCGCATCCCCAGCCCGGAGCGCCGCCTGCAGGCCTATCCGCACGAAATGTCCGGCGGCATGCGCCAGCGCGCGATGATCGCGTTGGCCCTGTCCTGCAATCCCAAGGTGCTGCTGGCCGATGAACCCACGACCGCGCTGGACGCCACCGTCCAGATCCAGATTCTGCTGCTGTTGCGCGAATTGCAGCGCGAACTGGGCCTGTCCATCGTCTTCGTGACCCATGACATCGGCGCGGCCGCCGAAATCGCGGACCGCGTGGCCGTCATGTATGGCGGCCGGATCGTCGAGCAAGGCACGGTCGCCGACCTGTTGCGCGCGCCGCGCCACCCCTACACGCAGGCATTGCTGAAGGGCAGGGCGCACGGCGCGATGCGCAAAGGGCAACGACTTGAAACCATTCCGGGCTCGCCGCCTGACCTGGCTGCCTTGCCGCCCGGCTGTTCGTTCGCGCCGCGTTGCAGCTTGGCGCAGCCCCGCTGCCAGGCGGCGGTGCCCAATATCGAGCCCGTGGCGCCGGGGCACGAGGTACGGTGCATCCGGGTGGCCGAGACCCAGTAACGGCGGCAAACCTGTTTCAACCTATCACCGGCGCAATCTGTCCCTGATATGGATTTTCATTCTTGGCCGATAATGCTTGCTGTTGCTCCCAGCCGGACCCCTTATGCCCTGCGTTACCCGTCGTGTTGCTTTGCCTCTGTTCGCCATCCTGTCGGCCGTTTTGGCGGGATGCACCTCCCCTAAACCGGCCTACGAACGCGAGGACTTCACCCAGAACGACGTGTTTTCCCGCACGTTCCCCACCGCCAGCACCACCGCCTGCGACGCGGGCCGCCGCGCCTTGCTGAGCCAGGGCTACAACATCGACCGGTTCGATCCGGCGCGGGTGTCGGGGCACAAGAATTTCCAGGGTGAAGATGGGCTGCATACCCAGATCAATTTCAATATCGACTGCGCCTCGGATGGCAGCGCCAACCAGCGCGCCACGGTATTCGCCAATGCCGTGCAGGACCGCTACTCGATCAAGCGCACGAGCAGTTCCGCCAGCGTGGGCGTGAGCGTGCTGGGGCAGGTGTCGATGCCGTTCGGGTCCAGCGATGATTCGCTGGTGAAGACGGCCAGCCAGACCGTGTCGCGCCCCAAGTTCTACGAAGGGTTCTTCCAGCTGCTGCAGCGCTTCCTGCCGGACGCCGAAGCCGCCGCCGCGCCACATGTGCCGCCGCCTGCCCGCGCGCGCGCCAACCCGGGCAAGCCGCAGGCGGCGCCGGCGGATCCGGTGGTCGCGCCGGACGCGCCTGCCGACACCCTGAACCCGGCCCTCGCCAATGGCACCCCGGCGGCAGCCGACAAGACGTCGCCCGCGGCGGAACCGAATCACGCGGCAACGCCGTCCGCGTCGGGCAATTCGCAAGCGGGTGCTGTCGCGCCTGCGACCGCACCGGCCCCTGCCGCCACGCCTGCAACCCCGCCCGCAGCCACCCCGGCCGGGCAGGCGTCGGCCCCAGGCGCGACGCCCGCCGCCGCTCCGGCTGCGCCCGCCGCAACGCCCGCCGCGCCCGCGTCCGGCAACTAGCGCGGTCCGCGCGTCGCGCCGGTTTGCCTTGGCGCAATCCGGCGCGGGCTTTCGGCGTCTCAGGCCGCACGCCAGCGGTGATAATGCCGGCCATGACATACCAACTTCTCAAGATGGCCCACGTAGCGGCCGTCGTCGCCTGGATCGTCGGATCGCTGTTCGTCTCCCTGTTCCTGTTGTCGTCGCAGCCGCATGACGGCGATGACGCGCCCAAGGAACGCAAGATGCTGGGTACGCTGCGCCGGTGGACCCTGTGGGTGACCACGCCGGCGATGGTCATCTCCTGGATGATCGGCCTGCACCTGGCGATGACCTTCGGCTGGTTCGCGATGAACTGGATCTGGATAAAGGTCGGCTGCGCGCTGGCTTTGTCCGCCTTGCTGGGCATCCAGAGCGCCGCGTTGCGCCGTATGGCGCAGGGCAGCCCGAAACGGCCGCCGGCGGTGGATCTCTACGCGCCGTTCACCGTTATCGCCTGCGCGGTCATCGTGACACTGGTCGTCGTCAAGCCGTTCTGATGCGGCACGGGCGGCTTATGCCGCCGGGCCATATCCAAAGATCCCCGTAATAAGGACTCAACGAAGTATTCGTTCGTGCCCGTCGGGGCCCTCCCTAGAATCGTCTCTCTCATAACTGCATTGACTTAGAGGCGATTCCATCATGACTACCCGTTTTCTAGGTGCGCGCACCGCGCAGGGCAACACCCCGCCCGTCAAGCGGACGCGTCTCGTCCTCAAAACGCTGTTGGGCGCCGTGCTGGCATCCGCCGCGATGTTCCATGGCCCGGCGTTCTCGGCGGATCCCAAGCCTTTGAAAGTGGGCGTGCGCGGCGGGGTGGACGAGCAGATCTGGGAAGTGGTGACGCAGGTGGCCAAGAAGAATGGCCTGGCCGTTGAGCCCGTCGTGATCACGGGCACCGCCAGCCCCAACGAAGCGCTGAACAACGGCGACCTGGAAGCCAACGCCTTCCAGCACATTCCTTTCCTGAACGACCAGATCAAGCAGCGCGGCTACAAGCTGGTGCCGGTGGCGAACACGCTGATCTCGCCCATCGCCTTCTATTCCAAGAAGTACAAGTCGCTGAAAGAGCTGCCGGACGGCGCGCGCGTCGGCATCCCGAACGACCCCAGCAACCAGACCCGCGCGCTGGTGATCCTGCGCGATCAAGGTCTGATCACGCTGAAGGAAGGGTTCGACCCGGCAACCGGCACCGCTACGCTGGCCGATGTGACCTCCAACCCCAAGAAGCTGAATTTCGTTGAAAGCGCCTCCGTCGTGCTGGCGCGTTCGCTGCCGGACGTGGACACCGCCGCCATCGTCAACAGCTTCGCCTACCAGGCGGGCCTGATCGCCACGCGCGACGGCATCGCGGTGGAGAAGAAGGAAAACAATCCTTACGTGAACATCATCGCCGTGCGCGAAAAGGACAAGAACGCGCCGTGGGTGCCCGAGCTGATCAAGGCCTACCACTCTGAAGAAGTCCGCCAGTTCATCCTGAGCAAGTACGAAGGCTCCGTGATCCCGGTCTTCTGAGATGCAGCACGAATTCTCCAACCCCGGCCCGGCGGTAGCGGCCGGGTCGCCTGCTGGGCCGGACGCCCACATCGTTTTCGACGGGCTGCAAAAGCGTTATCAAAGCCCGCAAGGCGCGGTGGCGGCGCTGTCTGATGTGTCGTTTTCGGTGGGGCGGGGCGAGGTCTTCGGAATCATCGGGCGCAGCGGCGCGGGCAAATCCACGCTGCTGCGGTCCATCAACATGCTGGAACGCCCCTCCGCCGGCCGCGTGTTGGTCGACGGGGTGGACGTGGGCCAACTGGACGAAGACGGGCTGGTGGGCCTGCGCCGCCGCATCGGCATGATCTTCCAGCACTTCAATCTGCTGTCCGCCAAGACGGTGGCCGAAAACGTCGCGCTGCCGCTGCGCGTGGCTGGCGTGAAGCCCGCTGCCGCGCGCGCGCGCGTTGAAGCCCTGCTGGACATGGTGGGGTTGCGGGACAAGGCGGACGTCTATCCGTCCAAGCTGTCAGGTGGCCAGAAGCAGCGCGTGGGCATCGCGCGCGCGCTGGTGCATGAGCCGGAAATTCTGTTGTGCGACGAAGCCACGTCCGCGCTGGACCCGGAGACCACGCAATCCATCCTGGCGCTGCTGCAGGACATCAACCGCAAGCTGGGACTGACGGTGGTGCTCATCACGCACGACATGGCAGTGATCCGCGAAGTCTGCCACCAGGTGCTGGTGCTGGACGGCGGCCGCAAGGTGGAGCAAGGCGAGGTCTGGCGCGTGTTCGGCAACCCGCAGGCGGACGCCACGCGCGCGCTCCTGCGCCCCTTGCAGCACGAACTGCCCGCGGACCTGGCGGCCCGGCTGGTGCCCGACTTGCAGGGCCGCGATGGCGTCGCGGTGCTGCGGCTGCGCTTCACGGGGCAGGGTCGGCCTGACGGCGTGTCGCTGCAGGCCTTGGCGGCAATGGGACCGGGCGCCACCTTGCTGCATGGCGGACTGGACCGGTTGCGCGGCCATGCGCAGGGCAGTCTGCTGGTGTCGGTGCCCGCGGGCGCATTACAGGAAGAGGCCGCGCGCGCCGCGCTGGTGGCCGATCAGATCAAGGTGCTGGGTTATGTCGCTGCCGATGCTTGATAAATACCTGCAGGCGTTCCTGCAGACCCTGGCGATGGTGAGCGTCTCTGCCGTCATCGCGATCGTGTCGGGCCTGGCGCTGGCCGTGGTGCTGACGGTGACCGCGCCCGGCAACCTGTACCCCAAGCCGCGCTTGAACAAGGTGCTGTCGATCACGGTGAACACGTTCCGCGCCATTCCCTTCATCATCCTGCTGGTGGCCATGCTGCCGTTCACGCGCTTCCTGGTGGGCACCACGTTGGGAACCTGGGCGGCCATCGTGCCGCTGTCGGCCAACCTGGTGCCGTTCTTTGCGCGGATCGCGCAGGTGAGTCTGAACGATGTGGATCACGGGTTGGTGGAGGCGGCGCGCGCGATGGGATGCCGGCGCTGGCACATCGTGCGCCACGTGCTGTTGCCCGAGGCCTTACCCGGCATCATCGGCGGCATGACGGTCAGCGTCATCGCCATGATCAACGCATCGGCCATGGCCGGCGCCGTGGGCGCCGGCGGCTTGGGCGACCTGGCGATCCGCTACGGCTACGAGCGTTATGAAACCCGCGTGATGTTCGAGGTGATCGTGATCCTGATCGCGCTGGTGTCGATCGTGCAGTTCACCGGTGAATGGCTGTCGCGCCGGGCCGACCACAAGCGGTAGGCACGGGGCGGCGATGCGGGCGGGCGGACAAATCGGGTCAGGGCAGCGCCGAGAGGATGCTGGCCAATTGCTGCTTGCCCAGTTGTTCCTGTTCGGCGGACATCTTGCCGATCGCCGCCATGTGCTGGCGGAACCGGTTCAGGTCGTCGTCGCGATCGAACAGCAGTTCGTCGTGGTCCGCGTACCAGTGCTGGCGGTTGTCGTCCAGCAACGTGATCATCTGGCCGAACTCCTGCAGGATGCGCGTCTCAAGCGTCCAGACCTGCGCAAGGCTGGCGCTGCGCCGCGCCAGCGACGCGTCCAGGCCCGTCAGCATTTTCTGCTTTTCCGGTTCGCGGATCGCCAGCGAACGGATCATCGCGGGCATGTCCTTCAAGACCTGCAGGCTTTGCTGCTGGTATTTCGGCACCAGACGCTCGGCCTGCTCAAGAATCATCCGGCTTTCCACCAGGCCGGTGTCCCGGGCCAGCCGGTGCGCGTCCAGCAGCCGCGGCATGCCGATGTCGTTCAGGTCCTGAAGGTAGGCCTTGTGCTGCGCCAGCCGCTCGCCGGCCACGGTCTTGATGATGCGTTCCAGCTCGCCGTAGAACCCGGTGGCCTTGGGCGTGGGGTCGATGACCGGCAGGGCGTCGGGCACGCCTTCCGGGCTCGTGACCATCAGCTGCAAGGTGTCTGCGACCTTGCGGATTTCGGCCGCGGCCACTTTTTCCTGCTCGCGTTCGCTGGCATTGCGCAGGCCGATCACCACGGCCGACACAAGCACCGCCAGGCTGGCGAACAGCGCAATGCGCAGCCAGCCAGGCCGTGCACGCGGGGATCGCAAAGGCTTGTCCTGGGAAATCATGGCGCACCAGAAATTGGGGACACGGTTTTGAATGTAACGCAGTTTTCCGGCAAGGGCGTGATGCCTTTGCAATATCCGATGACAGGAGTTCAGCTATGTCCGACACCACGCAGCAAGGCTTTGCCACCCGCGCCATCCACCTGGGGTACGACCCGCTGGAGGAACAGGGCGCTTTGTCGCCGCCGTTGTACCTGACGTCCACCTACACGCAGGACAGCATCGAAAGCTTCGACCAGATCCGCCTGGGCGAAAAGCAGGGCTATGTCTATGGCCGCACGCGCAACCCCACGCAGGCGCTGCTGGAAGAGCGGCTGGCGTCGCTGGAAGGGGCTGAAGCTGGCGTCGTGACCGCATCCGGCATGGCGGCCATTTCCGCCACCTTGTTCTCGCTGCTGCAAAGCGGCGACGAGATCGTGGTGGACCAGATCGTCTACGGCACCGCGTTCACCTTGTTCACGCAAGGGTTGAGCCGCTTTGGCATCCATGCGGTCTTCGCCGACTTTACGCGGCCCGAGACGGTTGCCGCGGCGATCGGTCCCAAGACGCGCGCCGTCTATTTCGAAACGCCGGCCAATCCGAACCTGCGCCTGGTCGATATCGCCGCCGTGTCCGCCATCGCGCGCGGCAAGGGCCTGTTGACCATCGTGGATAACACGTTCGCCACGCCGGTGCTGCAACGCCCGCTGGAACATGGCGCCGACATCGTGCTGCATTCCGCCACGAAGTACCTGGGCGGCCACGGCGACCTGTTGGCAGGGGCCGTCGTGGGGCGCAAGGAACATATTGACGCCATCCGTCTGCAAGGGCTGCGCTACTTCACCGGTGCGACCTTGTCACCATTCACGGCCTTCCTGGTGCTGCGTGGCATCAAGACGCTGGAACTGCGGGTGCAACGCCATAGCGAATCTGCCTTGAAGGTGGCCAAGCTGCTGCGCGAGCACGGGGCCGTGGCGGACGTGTTCTATCCGGGCCTGGAAGGCACCGCCGGCGCGGAGATCGCGCGCCGCCAGCAGGCGTCCGGCGGCGGCCTGGTGGCCTTCGAGCTCAAGGGCGGGCTCACTGCGGGGCGGACCCTGTTGAACAGCCTGAAACTGGCGCGCATCGCCGTCAGCCTGGGCGACCCGGAGACGCTGATCCAGCATCCCGCGTCGATGACGCACGCCAGCTATTCGGCAGAAGACCGCAAGAAGTACGGCTTGTCCGAAGGGCTGCTGCGCCTGTCCGTCGGGTTGGAGACGCCAGAGGACATCCTGGCCGATCTCAAGCAGGGCCTGGATCGCGTGTAGGGGACGGGGCGCAGGCCTCGCGCCGCCACGCGACCCATTCGCCTGCGCCGTCGAAATGACGCAGGCCGCGGGCGGCGATTGCCCGCCCTGCGCGCAGCACCTCCATGTCCAACCCCGGCAGGTTGCGCAGCAGGGCGGGCGGCAGGTGGTCGATGTCCAGCACGCGCTCGTCCAGATCCATGCGCATCAGCCCACCGCCGTCGGTAGGCACGCGCACGAACCACAAGCTTTCCATGTAGTCGCCGAACCATGGATCGGGATACATCGCTTGCGTGAAGACGAAGCCGAATTCGTGGATGTCGCTCCAGGGCCAGAACTCCTGGATGCCCATCGCGCGCGCCAGTTCGCTTTCGCGGGTGAGGCCGGCGTCATCGAAACGCACGGTCTCGCGCAAGGGATCTTCAGGGGGCGGTGGGCCGTTCAGGAAGCGCTTGAGGCGTGACCACATGGCAGGCAAGGGGCGGAATCGGAGACAGATGGCGCAGTGTACCGGGCCGGCATTCTGTAAAAAATGTTACAACCTTTGATTCTCGTCAAATCCACGCCTCGGCGCGCACGGTAGGGTTTCGCCTTTGCCTGATGGGGCCGCCGGCGATCGGCCGGCCGGCGTGGGCCAGACGACAAGCGCAGCAAGGACAGGATTCATGACAGACAAAACCCCGCAAGCCGAACAAGCCGTAGCCGCCACGCCGAACAAGCGCGCGGGGGCCGCCGCCAAGCGTACCGCCAGCACCCGCGCCGGCACGGGTTCGCGCCGGGCGCAGCCGACGGCGGCGCCGCCTATAGAACCGGTGGTGCAGGCCCGCAAGCGCGTGGCCGCCCGGGAAGACGCCGCCCGCCAGGAAACCGTGTCGGTGCTATCCGACATCGCGCGCCGCTACACCGTCGGACCCGAGGCGCAGGCCCACGAAGCCTTGCGTTCCGTCATCGAAGACCTGTCGCCCGACGATGCGCGCGCCGTGCATCGCGCGTTGCTGGATGCCAGCACGCAGGGGCCGAGCAGCCGCCGCAATCCCGACGAGGAACTGGCGACCGATTGGCGCGAGGGCATCTATCCCTATCGCCACCGCATGCTGCGCCGCAATTACGAAAAGCAGAAGTACCAGCTGCAGGTCGAGCTCTTGAAGCTGCAGGCCTGGGTCAAGGCGACCGGCCAGCGGGTGGTGATTCTGTTCGAAGGGCGCGACGCCGCGGGCAAGGGCGGCACCATCAAACGCATGATGGAACACCTGAATCCGCGGGGCGCACGCGTGGTCGCGCTGGAAAAGCCGTCGGACACCGAGCGGGGCCAGTGGTATTTCCAGCGCTATGTGCAGCACCTGCCCACGGCGGGCGAGATCGTGATGTTCGACCGGTCCTGGTACAACCGCGCCGGCGTGGAACGCGTGATGGGCTTTTGCTCGCAGCAGGAGTATCTGGACTTCCTGCGCCAGGTGCCGGACTTCGAACGCCATCTGGTCACGAGCGGCATCCATCTGGTCAAGTTCTGGTTCTCGGTCAGCCAGGAAGAGCAGCGCCGCCGCTTCCTGCAACGCAAGGTGCACCCGCTCAAGCAGTGGAAGCTCAGCCCGGTGGATCTGGCCTCGCTGGACAAATGGGACGACTACACGCGCGCCAAGGAAGCGATGTTCGCGCATACCGACACCGCGGACGCGCCGTGGATCGTGGTCAAGTCCGACTGCAAGAAGCGCGCGCGGCTCAATGCGATGCGCTATGTGCTGAGCCGCCTGCCGTACGAAGGCAAGAGTGGCGACGCCGGCATGGCGCTGGACCCGCTGATCGTGGGCCGGGCGCTGTAGGCGTTCAGGCGCCCAGGGCCTTCAGGTTCAACGTGTAGCTGCGTCCGATCCACACCGCGCAGTCGCGGTGGTCGCGCAGCGAATCGCCGGTATTGGGATGCATGAAGACATCCAGCGCGCCATGGTTCAGGGTCAGCCAGGTCGAGATCTCGGCGAAGTGCGCCGGGGTGAATGCAATCTGGTAGCTCCATTGCGGATGCGGGCCGACGGGGCGCTCATGGAAACGCCCCATTTCCATCTTGCCGTCGAACTGCGCGATCACACGTTCGCGCAGCGCGAACGCGGCATCACGGCTGGCGCCGTCGAAATACACATGGGCGTGCCAGCTGGCGACGCTGCTTACGGCGACATCGTTCATGGTGGTCTCGTCAGGTTCAGCCACCGGCGCGCTTGGCGCGATGGCCGCTTTTTATCAGGGTATCGATGATGCGGTCGCAGTGGTCGCCCTGGACTTCGATCACACCGTCCTTGACCGTTCCGCCCGAGCCGCAAGCGTTGCGCAGCTGCTTGCCCAGCACGCCCAGCGCGATCGGGTCCAGCGCCAACCCCTTGACTACGGTCACGCTCTTGCCGCCACGGCCCTTGGTTTCGCGGGATACGCGGGCCACGCCGTCGCCAGCGGGCACGGGAGAGGGAGCCTTGCATTGGCACTGCGCCAGCGCCTGCCGGCAATCGGGGCACATGCGGCCGCTTTCAGTGGAGTAGACCAGGCCGCCGGTTGAGCTGCGTTTCATGATGGACGTTGCGGAAATTCAAGGATATGCGCCGGATTATGCCAGCCCGGCACGCCTTACTTGCCCCGCATCTGGTCGATCAGCCGACGGTCGCGCTTGGTCGGGCGGCCCGTTTCGATCCCCAGGGCGGGTTCCGGCGCCAGGCGCCGCATCTCGGCCGCGCGCTCGCGCGCCGCGACGCTTTCCGGCGTTTCTTCGTACAACAGGCGGGCGACCGGCGCGGGGCCGCGCACGCCGCTCACTGCAACCACGCGCACCTGCAGCGCCGGGTCTTCCTTGCGGACGGTGACCCGATCACCGGGGGCGACTTCGCGCGAGGGCTTGGCGGCCTGGTCGTTCACGAAGACCCGGCCTTTGCCGATTTCCTGCACGGCCAGGCTGCGCGTCTTGTAGAAGCGGGCGGCCCAAAGCCACTTGTCGAGTCGAATCTTGTCCATCTTGGCTGTCCCTGCGCAATTCTGCTTCAAGCCATGATGATAGCTGCGCCGGCAGGACGCCGCTGCGCGAAAAAAAGCAGCGCCCGACAAGGGCGCCGCAAGACCGGCAATCCGGCAACCGGGCTGGCTGGCCCGGCAGTACTCAATCCAGCTTCAGGTCCGCTTCCTTCACGACGCGCTGCCACTTGGCGATTTCGGCGCGGCGGAAGGTGTCCAGTTCAGCGGGCGTCGAGCCGATCGGCTCGGCGCCGATGCCGGCCAGCTGTTCGGCGATGGCAGGGTCCTTCAACACCTTGGCCAGCGCTTGCGACACCTGGTCGACGATCGCGGGCGGCGTGCCGGCCGGGGCGAAGACGGCATTCCATTCATACGTCTCATAGCCCGGCACGCCGGATTCGGCGATGGTGGGCAGGTCGGGCGCGGTCTTCGAGCGTTCCAGACCGCCGACGGCTACTGCGCGCAGCTTGCCGTTCTTTACGTGCTGCCAGGCCGATCCCATGCTGGCGAACATGACGGGCACCTGGCCGGACATGACGTCGATCATGGCCGGGCCGCCGCCCTTGTAGGCCACATGCTGCAACTGCGTCTTGGCCAACAGGTTGAACAGTTCGCCTGCCAGGTGCTGCGCCGAACCGGGGCCGGCCGACGCGAAATACACGTGGTCCTTGGCGCCGGGCTGGCCCAGCTTGATCAGGTCGGCCACCGTCTTGACCTCGTACGAGGGCGTGACGACCAGCACGTTCGGCACGCGCAGCAGCAACGAGACAGGCGCGAACGCGGTGAGCGTGTCGAACTGCATCTTGGAATGCAGCGCGGGATTCTGCGCGTGGTTCGAGGCGTCCAGCATCAGCGTGTAGCCGTCGGGCTGCGCCTTGGCGACGACCGCGCCGCCGATCATGCCGCCGGCGCCGCCGCGGTTTTCAATGACGACGGGCTGGCCCAGTTCGGCGGCCAGCTTGGGGCCGATCAGGCGGGCCACGACGTCCACGGTGCCGCCGGGCGGATAGGTCACGACCAGCGTGACGGCGCGTTCGGGATAGGCGGCGGATGCCGTGCTCGCGGCGCCGGCCAGCAGGCCGGCGGCAACGAGCAGGCCGCTACCGCGCGCCAAGCGTTTGATCAGGTGGGTCATGGTTTGTCTCCTTGGAATTGGAACAGCTGCAACGGCGTGCCGGCAAGCACGGCGTGCCGTTGCGTGGGGGCGTCGATCCAGGCGTCCAGCCATTGCGTTGCCGCGGGGTAGGACGCCAGGTGGCGGTGTTCGGTATGGGGCCAGTCGCTGCCCCACATCAGGCGGTCCGCGGTGTAGGCGGCCAGCAATTGCTGCGTGGCCAGCCGGCCGGACGCGGCACAGTCCGCGGCCTGCCAGTTGCGGTAGGGGGCCGACAGCTTGACCCACACGCGGCCGCTGCCGGCCTGTTGCAGCAGGTACAGAAAGCCGGGGTCCGACACGCCGAGTGCCGGGTCGGGCCGGCCGAAATGGTCGACGACCACGCGGCAAGCGGCAGCCAGCAAGGCGGGCAGGATATCCGGCAGGCGAGCCGCCTGGATATGGACTTCGACGTGCCAGCCCAGCGCATTTACGCTGGCCAGCAGGGCCTGCCAGCCAGGGGCGGCAAGCTCGGGCACGGGCAAGCCGATCAGGTTCAGGCGGATGCCCACCACGCCGGCGTCGGCCAGCGCCTGCAATTCGGCGTCGGCGATGCCGGGGGCGACGACCGCCACGCCACGCAGGCGTCCAGAGGCGGCGCGCAGGGCGTCCAGCAGGTAGCGGTTGTCGGTGCCTAGAAAGCTGGGTTGCACCAGCACGCCATGACTGAGCCCGTGCGTATCCAGCAGCGCCAGGTAATCGGCCAGCGTCGCGTCGTAATCGGGCGTGTGGCGGCGCGTGTCGGCAAGCGCCAGGCCTTGCTGGAATACGTGCGCATGGGTGTCGACGGCAACGCCGGTCGCGAGCGGGGGCAAGGCGGTCTCCTGTTCTGTGCGCGGACGTTGTCCTCGCTGTTCTGTAAGGCGGGATTCTAAGAAGTCAGGGTATAGTTTTCTATTGTGGAAAATCGCTTTTTATATATCGGATTGATATGGAAACCCGGCACCTGCGTTATTTCCTGGCGGTGGTGGACCACGGCAGCGTCAGCCGCGCATCGGAATGGCTGGGCATCGCCCAGCCCGCCTTGAGCCAGGCGCTCGCCCGCATGGAAAAGGATCTGGGGGTGCGCCTCTTTGAACGGTCGCGCCAGGGTGCCGCACCCACGCCGGCCGCGCTTGCCATCCTGGAAGACGTGCGGACCAGCGTGGCGCGTATCGATGCGGCGGCGCAGCGGGCGCGCGAGATCGGCCGCGGCAGCGCGGGGCAGTTGACGTTGGGGCTGGTGTCATCGGCGCTTTTCGACACCTTGCCGCGCGCGCTGCGCGAAATGCGGCGGCAGGCGCCTGGCGTGCGCGTGATCTTGCGCGAAATGAGTAACGCCGAACAAGCCGAGGCCCTGCAGACGGGCGAGATCGACATCGGCCTGATGCACACGCCGGTCGCCGTGGGCGGGCGCATGCGGGAACGGCAGTTGTTGCGCGACCGGCTGGTGGCCGCGGTGCCCGACGAGTTCGTCGTGGCGGAAGACGGGCAGGTATCAATGGCGCAGATCGCGCAAGCGGGGCTGGTGATGTATCCGCAGGCGCAGTTGCCGGCGTTCTATGCGGGCATCCTGGACGCCATGCGCAAGGGCGGGCACGATGCCCAGGTGGCGCAGGAGGCCAACCGGACGTTGACCGTCCTGTCCTGCGTGGCGGGCGGGTGCGGCGTGGCGCTCTTGCCCAGCTGGATCCGCACTATGAATTTCGGCGGCGTGCGTTTTTGCGAAGTGCGCGACGGCCACAGCTTGCCCAGCTTCGACCTGAGCGCGATCTGGCCCGCCCGTTCGGTGCCCACGCTGGCTGATCTTTTCGCCAATCTGGACCTCGGTCCGCACTGATTTTCGCTCAGCCTTTCACTGCGCGTTCAGCGGCGCTTTCAGAACGCTTAAGCCTGGCTTAAAACGGCATTTTCTTCGGAACCCGGGCCATCCGCCCCGTCTAACCAGAAACGGTTATTCGGGGGCTTGCCCATGGATCTGAACTGGCAGCAGCAATTGACGGAAAGCGCGCTGTGGCTCGTGCGCGCCTTTGGCATCACGGCCATCGCGATGGCCGCGATGGCGATGGTGCTGGCCCGCAGCACCGATTGGGGCCGGAAATTCTGGCGCCTGGCCTGGCCGTACCTGACGCCGCGGCGCAGTTGGCGCCCCTTGCTGACGTTGGCGATGCTGCTGCTTCTGGCGATGGCGGCGGTACGCATGACCGTGTTGTTTTCGTTTTGGTACAACGGCTTCTACAGTGCGCTGCAGGCACTCGACCCCTCCGCGTTCTGGCGCTTTTTGGGCATCTTTTCGGTGCTGGCGTGCGTGCACGTGGTGCGCACCCTGGCCGACAGCTATGCCGGCCAGTCTTTCGACATCCATTGGCGCGTGTGGCTCAACGACCGGCTGACGCGTGACTGGCTGGGCGCGGGCGCCTACTACCGCGGCCATTTCGTCGATGCGCCCGTCGACAACCCCGACCAACGCATCGAGCAGGACATCGCGATGTTCGTCACGGGTTCACGCACGCTGGCCATCGGCGCGTTGAGCGCGATCGTGTCGCTGGTGGCGTTCACGGGCATTCTGTGGGGCCTGTCCGGCCCCTTGTCGGTCGCGGGCGTCGAGATCCCGCGCGCCATGGTGTTCGTGGTCTTCCTGTACGTGATCGTCGCGACCTGGTTCGCCTTCAAGATCGGCCGGCCCTTGATTCAACTGAATTTCCTGTCCGAACGCCTGACCGCCAACTTCCGCTACGCGCTGGTCCGACTGCGCGAAAACGCCGAGAACGTGGCGTTCTACCAGGGCGAAGCGGCAGAGCGCGCCACGTTGTGGACGCGGTTCACGGCCTATATCGCGAACTTGTGGGCGCGGGTCTACCGGAGCCTGAAGTTCGACGGGTTCAACCTGTCGGTCAGCCAGGTAGCGGTGGTGTTTCCCTTCATCCTGCAGGCCCCGCGGTTCTTCAGCGGCGCGATCAAGCTGGGCGATGTGATGCAGACGTCGCAGGCGTTCGGCCAGGTGCAGGATGCCCTGTCGTTCTTTCGCACGTCCTACGATTCCTTTGCGCAATACCGTGCCACGCTGGACCGGCTGAACGGGTTCCTGGATGCCAACGAAGCCGCGCGCGCCTTGCCGTCCGTGCAGACCGAGCCGCTGCCCGACGCGATGGAGATCCACGGCGTCACGGTGACGCGGCCGGATGGCAGCACGTTGCTGCGCGAACTGAACCTGCAGATGCGCGCGGGGCAGAGCTTGCTGATCAAAGGCCCCTCGGGCAGCGGCAAGACGACGCTGTTGCGCGCCTTGGCCGGCTTGTGGCCCTACGCGCAAGGCCACGTGCGCCGGCCGCAGGGCGCGGCGGCGCTTTTTTTGTCGCAGCGGCCCTATCTGCCGCTGGGCGATCTGCGCGGCGCCGTGGCCTACCCTGGAGAGGCGCAACCGGAAGACGATGCACGCCTGGCCGAGGCATTGCGCCAAGTCAACCTGGGGCATCTGGCCCAGCGCCTGGATGAAGTCGCGGATTGGTCCCGCATCCTGTCATTGGGCGAACAGCAGCGGGTGGCGTTTGCGCGGGTGCTGTTCAACCGGCCCGCCATCGTGTTCCTGGACGAGGCCACGTCTGCCACCGACGAAGGGCTGGAGTACATGCTGTACAGCTTGCTGCGCGGCGCCTTGCCCGATTGCATGCTGGTCAGCGTGGGCCATCGCAGCACGCTGGACCCGTTCCACACGCATCGGCTGGTGCTGGACGGCGCGGGCAACTGGACGGCGGGGCCGATGGCGCCGCCTGCCGCCGGCACGCCGTTGCGCGCTGCGGCTTGAGGCCACCCGGCCGCGTGGGCCGGGCGCCTCGGGTGAGCTTTACGTGCCCACGCGCAGCGGCCCGGTCAGCTTGCGCAGCGCGGCGATCACGCTTTGCGCGGTGATGCGGCCGGTCTTCGGATTGGCCGACGGAATGTTCTGGATCTCCATCGAGAAAGACGCCGAATCCGACACGACTTCAACGCGATGGATATTGCGTTCCAGCGACGGGTCCGCCCAGATTTCCAAGGTGGTGCGGTCCGGCCCGATGCCCGCCAGCGACACGCTGACCGCCACGTTCAGGTTGGCCGGAAAGCCGACGGCGGCCTCGCGTGGCGAACCGCGGAAGATCAGGCGCGGTTCGGTGATGTCCGCGATGTCGATATTGTTGTCGGTCAGGTAAGGCGCGCCCAGCAAGCCGCGCACAGGCTTGCGGGTGATCATCGTGACGGAATGGATCACGCCTTCGGCGGCGGCGGTGATGGCGTCCAGGCCCAGGATGGCGCCGGACGGCACCAGGATCTGGCCGTGGTGCTGGCGTGCCAGTTCGATCAGGTCGTCGTGGCGCAGCAGGGCGCCCGAGCTCAGCACCACCATCTTCTTGCCGCTGCGCAGCACTGGTTCGGCGATGTTGCGGAACACAGCGGCCGGCGCGCATTCCACCACCACGTCGCAATGTTCGTGCAGGGCATCGATGGTGGTGAAGGTCGGGGCGGCTTGCGTCCAGGCGAAGGCCGGCGGAGCCTTGGGGTCGCGCACGGCGACGGCGGCGAGGGTCAGGCCGGGCAAGCCGGCATCCAGGGATTGCGCCACGGCTTGGCCGATGGCGCCGAAGCCGGCGATGCCGACGCGGTAGCTGTTCATAAGGGTCCAGAAGAGGGCTGCGGCGGACCGCGGCGGTTCACGGGGCGAGGGCGCCGATTGACACGGCGCTGGGCTGCCGGCCACTGTAGCCACCGTGCCGGCGGGCGTCAATGCGCAATGAGGGGCCGCGCCCGGCCCGTCGCCTATCGCCCGGGATGTGAAATCGCGGCGCCAACGGCCCGGGGCAGGGGGCGGACTGGCATCTCGAATTCCACGCCGGCATAGTCCGGCGCGATATCGATGGCGCCTGAGGCCAATTGACCGGCCCAGTCGTCCAGCACACGGCGTTCTTCCGCGCCGACCTTGGCGCCGACCACCAGGCGCAGCGACGCGGCTTCCTCCAGTCCGAAGCGGGTGATCCGGCCAACCGCCAGCGCGCCCGCGGCATGGTCGGCAGCGGCGCGCTCCACGCACAGCCCCGAGTCCGCCAGGGCGGATGCCAGGTACACCTGCGGATCGCGGGCCACCCAGTCCAGCACATTGCCGATCTGCCACACGCCGGTTTCGCGGCATACCCGCGTCACGCCGTCGCGGCCGCCATCCATCATGGCGAACAGCACGCGGGCGTCCCGTGCGGACAGTGCGCGGGTCCAGGCCGCGCCCAGTTCCGGGTCGTGCTGGTTGCCGCAGAATGCGGTCAGCGGGTCCTGGCCGGTCACGCGCCGCACGCCATCGGCATAGGCGGCGCGGCCCTTTAACCCCGGCCGCACGCGCTCGCCCGACAGGTGGGCGGCCCGGCCGTTGCAGGCGCGCAAGCCGGCCAGCACGCCTGCGAGAAAGGCTGAGTGTTCCTGCAGGATCTCGTACGACGCGACATTGGGGCCGGTGTGGTGCCCCTGAGTGATGGCGAATTGCGTGCCCGGAAATCGCGGCGCCACCTCGGCGACGGGCGCGTCGCCCTGGCCGCCATGCACGATGACGAGATCCGGGCCCGTGTCGCACAACTGTGCGATGCGCTCGGCGCGCGTCTTGGCGTCGTTGGCGGCTATCCATTCCCGCTGCAAGGGCAGGCCGGCCTGCGCAGCGCGTTCGGCGCCTTGCACGGCGGCTTCGTTGAATCCGCCGCGGCCCGGATGGCCGAACAGCACCAGTATCCGGCGGGCGCTCACAGGCTGGCTCCCGTGGCCCGCACCACCGGCCCCCAGGCCTCGGCCTGGAGACGAACGAAGTCCGTGAATTCGGCGGGCGATTTGCGGGCCAGCACAAAACCTTGCCCTTCAAGCTTCGCGCGGATGTCGGGCGTCTCAAGCACGCGGCCGATTTCCTCGTTCACGCGCTGCGACACCGCATCGGGCAAGCCTGCCGGACCGGACAGGCCGACGAAGTTTTCGGCGATCAGGCCGGGATAACCCAGTTCACCGACGGCGGGGATGTCGGGGGCTTGCGGCACGCGCTGCGCGGTGGTGACGGCCAGCAGGCGCAATTGGCCTGTCCGCAGGAACGGCAGGTTTTGCGGCAGGGCGTCGACGGCAACGCGGATCTGTCCGCCCAGCAAGTCGTTGCGCATGGCGCCGGACCCTTTGTAGGGAATGTGCTGCAGGCGTGCGCCCGTCTGTCGGGAATACAGTTCCCCCACGATCTGCCCCACGGAGGCCAGGCCGCCGCTGCCGTACTGCACGGGCTGGTCTTGTGCGCGGATCCACGCGGTCAACTCCGCGAAGGTGGTGACCGGCACCGACGGATGCACGACGAATACGGTGGGCACCGCGCCGACATAGGCGATGTGGTTGAAGCTGGAGAGCGCGTCATAGCCGCCTTGCGGCATCAGCGCGGGCGAGATCGACAAGGGCGCCGAATTCGACATCAGCAGGATGTAGCCGTCGGCCGGGGCCTGGGCCACCAGGCTGGCGCCGATGGTGGAGCCCGCGCCGGGCTTGTTTTCGATGACGATCGGCTGGCCCAGCCGTTCGGCCAGCACCGGTGCGATGAGCCGCGCGGCGATATCGCTGGCGCCGCCGGGCGGGAACGTGACGACCAGGCGGATGGGGCGGTCAGGCCAGACGGCGGCGCGTGCGGCGCGCGGGCGCGCCAAGGGCAGCGCCAATGCGCTGGCAAGCATGAATTTTCGACGGGAGAGCGGCATGGCGGGGCTTCTACATGGCGGCCGCGCGGGCGGCAAAGGGGCGTAATGTAGAAAACCGGGCAACGCCTGACAAAGAATTTGTAGCCGTTTGCTTATGCCCGCCGCGGCAAGCCGCGGCGGGTTCACTTCAAGGGCGCATGGCCCGATCGTCAGCTGCCTTTCTGCGCGCGGGCCATGTAGTCGATGGTCAGGTTCGACAAGGCGCGCACGCCGTTCACCAGACCGGACTCATCCACGTAGAAGCGCGGCGAATGGTTGGGGGCGGCCTTCTCCACATCGGTGCCCTTGGGCGTGACGCCAAGGTAAAAGAACATGCCGGGCACCTTTTCCTGGTAGAAGGAAAAGTCTTCCGATGCCGTGGACTTCGGCTGCAGTCCATAGTTGCCTTCGCCCGCCACGCGGCGCAACGTGGAACCCATCTGCTCGGTCAGCGCCGGGTTGTTGACGGTGGCGTTATAGAGTTCGACCACGCGCACGTCGGCGCGGGCGCCGGCGCTTTGCGCGATCATCTCGGCGGTGCGGGCGATGCGTTGATGGATGTCCTTCTTCATGCCTTCGTCATACGTGCGGATGGTGCCCGTCATGGCGACGTTGTCCGGCACGATGTTCATGCGGTTGCCGCCGTGGATGGCGCCCACCGTGATGACGGCCGGCTCCAGCATGCTGTTGATCTGGCGGCTGGGAATGGTCTGCAGGCCCAGGATGATCTGCGAGCTGACGACGATGGGGTCGATGCCCGACCAGGGGCGCGCGCCGTGCGTCTGCTTGCCGGTCACGTCGATCCAGAACTGGTCGGCGGCGGCCATGGCCGGGCCGCTACGCCACGACAGCCAGCCGGCCGGGTAGGCGCTGGACACATGCAGACCGAAGATGGCATCCACCTTGGGATTGTCCAGCACGCCTTCCTGCACCATCATCTTGGCGCCCCAGATCTTCTTGCCGTCGGGTTCGAAGTCGGCCGGGCTTTCCTCGGCGGGCTGGAAAATGAATTTCACGCTGCCGGGCAACTGGTCTTTCATGCCGGCCAGGACTTCGGCGGTGGCCATCAGGATGGCGGTGTGGGTGTCGTGGCCGCAGGCGTGCATCACGTCCACTTCCTTGCCCAGATAGGTGCCTTTGGCCTTGGAGGCGAACGGCACGTCCACTTGTTCCTTGACGGGCAGGGCGTCCATGTCGGCGCGCAGCGCCACGACCGGGCCGGGCTTGCCGCCCTTGAGCACGGCGACGACGCCCGTGCCTGCCACGCCGGTTTTCACGTCCATGCCCAGCGCGCGCAGATGGTCGGCCACAAGCTTGGCGGTGCGCGTTTCCTGGTTGCCCAGTTCGGGGTGTTGATGGATGTCGCGGCGCCAGGCGATGAGCTTGTCTTCGATCGCTTTCGCACGCTGGTCGATCTGTTCGGACAGGGCGGCGTTGGGCGCGGGGGCCAACGGGCCTTGCGTGCCGGGCGCGCTTTGCGCGGCGGCGGGGCCGGCCATCAGCAGATGGGCGGCAAGCGCCAATGGGGCCAGCCGGAACACTGTCTTGCGGGACTGCATGGTCTTCTCCTCGTGGTTGTTAACCTGTTATTGGGTGAGGATCTTACCCAAGCGCCGCGCGGCCGGCAGCTTTGTTACGGATGCTTAAAATCCGCCCCGTTTGATTCCGAAAGGTGGAATTCCGAACGCCGAAATCGCACGTTCAGGCGGCGTGCAGCGCGGGTTTTGCGCCGCGCGCCACGACCCACAGCAGCACGGCTGCCACCACCGATGCACCGCCCGCGATGAGCATCGCGGCGTGAAAGCCGCCGGCCAGCGCATCGGCGAACCACCCGGCGACGCTTGCAGGCTGCTCAGGCATCACATGCCGGGTGACGGCGGCGCGCGCCAGGCCGTGCGCATCGCCGACGCCGGCGTGGGCGAGGGTGCGCGTCAACGCGTCGACCGCGCGCCCACTCATCAATGCGCCCAGCAGCGCGATGCCGATCGTCATGCCGGTCTGGCGCAGCGCATTTAGGGTGGCGGACGCCATGCCCGAGCGTTCGCGCGGCACCGTGGCCATGACCGCCATGCTGGTCGACGGCACCGCCAGCCCCATGCCCAGGCCCAGCATCACCATCAGGGATCCGGTCTCGAGCCAGGGCGTGTGCGCCTCGAACCGCATCATGCCCAGCATGGCCACGCCGATCAGGCCATAGCCCGCGACCATCAGCCGCGGCAGGCCGAAGCGAAGATTCAGGCGGCCGAACACCGTGGACACCAGTCCGGCCGCGACGAACTGCGGCGCCATCCGCCATCCCGCCGCCAGCGGCGACAGGCCCTGCACATGCTGCAGGTACAGGGAAAAGAAGAACAGGCTGCTGTAGCCGGAAAAGCCCAACACGAAAGACGCGAAGTTGGTGGTGGCGAAGCCGGTGTCGCGGAACAGGGTCAGCGGCAACAGCGGCCGCGCCGCGCGATGTTCGACGACGAGGAAAGCGGCCAGCCCCACGGCCGCCACGCAAAGAGAGGCCATCGCGTCCACCGCGCCCCAGCCGTGTTCGCCCGCGGCGATCAGGCCGTACGTCAGCGCGCCCAGCCACACCACGCTCAGCGCCTGGCCCGCCGGATCGAATGCCGCGTGCTCAGGGTTCGCGCTTTCCTGGATGCCCCATGCGCCCAGCGCGATGGCCAGCGCGCCGACCGGCAGGTTGATCAGGAAGATGCTCTGCCAACTTAGATGCGCCACCAGCAGGCCGCCCAGCATCGGCCCCACGATCAGGGAAATCGCATTGCATGATGCCCACACACCGATTGCCTGCGCACGGGCCTTGGGATCGGGAAACGCCTGCGTCAGTAGCGACAGCGCGCCGGGGATCAGCAGCGCGCCCGCCACGCCCTGCACGGCGCGCCCGGCCAGCAGCACGGGCAGGGTGGTCGCCCAGCCGCACAGCGCCGAACCCACCGTGAACAACAGCACGCCCGCCAGCCACGAACGCTTGCGGCCATAGCGGTCGCCCAACGGCCCCGCCGACAGCATGAAGGCGGACAGGAACAGCGCATAGGCGTCCACCACCCATTGCAGGCCCGCCATGTCGATCCGCAGCGCGGCCTGCATGGTCGGCAATGCCACGTTGACGATGCTGATGTCCAGGATGGTGATGAAGCTGCCCAGGTTGACGGCCAGGACGAGGGCGCGGCGGCGGGAAGGTTGCATGGAAGAAACCGGATGGGAAAACATCATTCTAATTATCGACTGACCGTCGGTCAATTGAAAAGAACGCATTCTCGATACCATCCGGCAAGCGCCGCCACCGGTGCGGCGGCGCTTGCCAAGGGAGTGACGCCTATTGCAGCTTGATGCCCAGTTCCTTGATCAGCGGCGCCATCTCGGTCCGGTCCGCGTCGATCGTGGCGCCCAGTTCCTCCGGCGTGCTGCCGATGGGGATCATGCCCAGCGTCTGCATCTGCGCACGCATCGCCGGGTCTTTCAGGATGTCGGACACCGACTTCTGGATCAGCGCCACGCGGTCCCTGGGAACGCCGGCCGGCGCCATCAGCCCGATCCAGGGTTGCGGCGCATAGTCCAGGCCGGACTCTTTCAAGGTCGGCGTGTCGGGCAGGCCGCCGAATCGTTCCGGGCTGGTGATGGCCACCGCGCGCAGGCGGCCGCTGTCGATCAGGCCCTTGGCGCTGGAGGGCGCGTCCAGGCCCACATCCAGCTGGCCCCCGATCAGGTCGTTCTGCGTCTTGCCGGACGAGGACGACGGCACGTACAGCGCCTTGATGCCGGCGCGCCGGGCCGTTTGTTCCCACACCAGATGAAACGCCGTGCCGATCGAGAACGAGCCCACGTTCAGGTTGCGCGCGCGGCTTTCGCGCACGAAGTCTTCCCAGGTCTTGATCGGGCTTTCCTTGGCGACGATGAAGATGAACGGGGTGCGCGCCACCAGCGAAATCGGCTGCAGGTCCTTTTGCGTGTCGAAGGGCAGGGCATCCACGGCGAACGGTACGATCGTCACGGTGGACGCCACCACCATGCCCAGCGTGTAGCCGTCGGGCGCGGACTTGACCAGGGCGCTGGTGCTGATGATCCCGGAGGCGCCCGGCCGGTTCTCCACCACCACCGGCTGCCCCCAGGCGGCGCCCAGCTTGCTGGCCAGCACGCGCAGCATCACGTCCACCGGCCCGCCGGGCGGGTTGGACACGATGATCTTCACCGGCTTGTCGGGATACGCGGCCGCGGCGGCCAATGGCGTCAGCAGCGCGAGCGCCAGCGCAGTTTGCTTGAACATGAAATTCCCCTTGTGTTGTTGGTGTGTGCGTTGGCCGTGGAATCAGGCCAGGATGTGCTGGTGCGGCGCCATCGGCCAGCCGGGCGCATCGCCGCGGATGAAGGCGATCCAGGCGTCCTGGGTGCGGCGCGTCAGTTGGGCGGCGTGGGCCTCGGGCAATCCGGCAAGCATGGGGGCGGCCGCAAAGGTGTCCACGGTGTCGAAGACGAACGGCAGCTCGATGCAGTGGCAAGCGCCGAAGCGCGCGGTCGGCGCGACGTCGAAGCGCGCCAGCCAGGCTTGCCGGCCTTGCGCGACGGCGTCCTCGGCCCATTGGCGCGAGGGCGCGCCGAAGACCTGCTCGCCCACCCGCAGGCCGTCTGCATCGGCCGTGTGGCCGGGAAAGGCGGCCATTTCGTCGCGGGTATAAGCCACCAGCACGTCCGCGCGGGAGGCGCCCTGCTTCAGCGCAGGCGCGATGTCCTGCGGCAGCACCTGGCCGTCAAGCACCGGGCAGAACTGGCTGCGGCTGCTGCCTTCGGCGCGCAGCACGTCCTGCACGGCAGGGGCTTGCTGCGCCGCCAGCAGGGCGGACACCGGCAAGCCGCGTGCCGCGTCCAGGGAGTCGACGCCTGCAGCTTGCAGGAACGCCTGTCCCAGCACGTCGGCCTGCGTGGCGCTGCGAAAACCGCGCCCCAGTGCCGCGCTTTGCAAGATGGCGCGCGAGAAGCGGGGTTGCCGGGCCAGCATGGCGCAGATCGAGGACGCGCCCGCCGACTGGCCCATGACCGTGATCCGTTCAGGGTCGCCGCCCAGGTCCTCGATGTTCTCCAGCACCCAATCGATGGCCGCTTCCTGGTCGAGCAGGCCCATGTTGGCCGTTTGCCCGGGCACGTACAGCCAGCCCAGCGCGGCCAGACGGTAGTTGACGGCCACGACCACCAGGTCGCCCCGGGCCGCCAGGCGCGCGCCGTCGTACCAGTCCAGCGCGCCGCCGCCGCTTTGCCAGGCGCCGCCGTGCAGCCACACCACCACGGGCCGCCGCGCGCGGTCCGCGCCGGGCGTCCACACGGTCAGGTGCAGGCAGTCTTCGGATTGCGGGGCATCGAAATCGCCCATGGCGCCGCGCAGCCGCGAGGGCAGTTGCGGCGCCACGGGACCCGGGCGCGCGGCGTCGAACTCGCCGCGCCATGCCGCGGGTTCCGGCGGCGCGAAGCGCAGGTCGCCCACGGGCGCCTGCGCATAAGGAATGGCGCTATAGCGGCAGATGCCGCCCGCATCGCGCACGCCAGTCAGGGTGCCGGCCCGCAGCACCGCCTGAACGGGTTGATTCATATCCTGCCCCTTGCATCGTTGTCGTGCGGCCGGCGTCCGGAGGACGCCGCAGCCGTGGGGCTATGGTAGGGACGATCGGGGCAGGGCAGCCATGCCGGTTTTGAACATTGCCATGCGCAACCCGCATGGCCGGGGCGTCGCAGGGTTCACGTGCCGCCTATTTGGCGATTCGGGCGTCCAGGCTGTTGTCGGCCAGCGCTTGCGCCTGCGCCTGGGTCATGCCCAGGTGCTCGTACAGCGCATGGAAGTTCTCGTTGACGTAGCCGCCGAAGTAGGCCGGATCATCGGAGTTGACGGTGACCTTCACGCCCGCCTCCAGCAGCGTCAGGATGTTGTGGTCGCGCATATGTTCAAACACGCGCAGCCGGGTGTTGGACAAGGGGCAGACGGTCAGCGGGATCTGTTCGTCGATCAGGCGGGCTATCAGGTTCGGGTCTTCGGCGGCGCGCACGCCGTGATCGATGCGCAGCACCTTCAGCAGGTCCAGCGCTTCCCAGATGTACTCGGGCGGACCTTCCTCGCCCGCATGGGCCACGGCCGGCAGGCCTTCCGCGCGGGCGCGGTCGAACACCCGTTGGAACAGACGCGGCGGGAAGCCCTTTTCGCTGCTGTCCAGGCCGACCGCGATGAAGGCGTCGCGAAAGGGCAGGGCCTCGTCAAGGGTGCGCATGGCCTGCTCTTCGGGCAGGTGGCGCAGAAAACTCAGGATCAGGCCGCTGCTCACGCCCAACTGCTTGCGGCCGTCATCCAACGCCTGGCGGATGCCGTTGACCACAACGGTGAATGGCACGCCGCGGTCGGTATGGGTCTGCGGGTCGAAGAAGGGTTCGGTGTGCACCACGTTCTGCTCGCGGCACTTCAGCAGATAAGCCCAGGTCAGGTCGTAGAAGTCCTGCTCGGTGCGAAGCACGTCCGCGCCCAGGTAGTACAGGTCCAGGAATTCCTGAAGGTTGCCGTAGTTGTAGGCGCCGCGCAGGGCATCGATGTCGGGCCAGGGCAGCGCCACGCCATTGCGTTGCGCCAGCCGGAAGAGCAGCTCGGGTTCCAGCGAGCCTTCCAGATGCAGGTGCAGTTCCGCCTTGGGCAATGCGTTGAGCCAGTCGTACATGGGTGCTCCGATAAAAATGGGTGATGCAAAGGCAGAGGCCGCGCGCCTACGCGGCCAGTGCGATGTTGTCTGCCTGGATGGCGCGTTCGACCTGCTCGGTGAAGGCGCGCGCCTGCAGCGTACTGGGGCGGTCGCGGCGCCAGATGGCGGCCAGGGGCGACTTCCCGATGGCGGGGCGGGCCGGCAGCACGAAGAGTTCGCCACGGGCCTGGCGCACGGCGGCCACGCTGCCCGGCAGCATCCATAGATACTGCCCGTCCAGCAGCATTTCGCGGCCGAATTCCAGGGATAGGGCGCCGATCATATCCGGAATCGCCAGTCCGGCCTTGCGCAGGGACATTTCCAGTTCGCCCCGGATGCGGCTGCCCGGCAGCGCAGTGATCCACGGGTAGGCCACATAGTCCGCCAACGTGGTGCCGGTGCGCCCCGCCAGCGGATGGCCGGTGGCGCAGGCCAGCACGACTTGGTCCTCCAGCAAGGGAGTGGAACGGTAGATCTGCGGATTGACCGTGGATGAGAAGCGGCTGATCAGCACGTCCACGCCGCCTGCGTCCAGGTCTTCGATCAGGCGTTCGTGCGTGCCGATCTCGATAGTCAGGGTGATGCGCGGATAGGCTTGCCGAAAGGCGCGTGCGGCCTGGGCGACCGGCCAGCCGGCGAACATCGAAAAGCACCCTACGGTCAGGCTGCCTTCGTCGCCGCGCGACATGGCGGCCAGGTCGATCTCGGCTTTGCGGAAGTCGGTCAACAGCAGGCGGGCATGCCGGCACATGGCCTCGCCCAGCGGCGTACAGGTGGTGCCCTTGGCCGTGCGTTCGAAGAGACGGGCGCCCACCAGCTCTTCGATCTCGGCGATCGCGCGCGACAGCCCGGACTGCGTGCTGTGCAACTGCGCCGCCGCCTTGGACAGGTTGCCCAATTCGGAGACGGTCAGCACGATTTCCAGGTGCCGGATGCGGAGCTTGCCTCGGAAGGGTGTCATGGCGCGCGGTCGGAGGGGATGTGCCGATTATTCTCCCGTGCCGGGCGCTTGGCAACGACGGCGCGGGATTCGGATATAGTTCGTCGCCAGGCAAAACAACGGATAACGCGGGGCACGCCAGTGGAAGCGGCCCGCAAGCCGGCTTGTAGGGAGACAGCCATGAATGCAGCGGTATTGGGCGCGCGACGGACGATCCGGCTTGCCGGCGCGGGGCTGATGGCGCTGGCCTTGAGCGCATGCGGCGTGGCCAAGGTGGACGAGGTCTCCGTCAAGTGGCCGCCTTTCCGGGACGGTACGCCCGTGGTGCTGCCGTCGGACCCGACGCAATGCCCGGATTTGACGGGCACGTACCTGGCGCAGGGCGAATACCGCTCGGGCGACCGCGAAACGAAATCCTTGAATGACCTGCGCAATTTCCTCCGTTACCCGCTGGATCTTCAGGGCATGCGCGACCCTGTGCTGCCCGAATGGCAGTCGACGCCCGCAGCCACCGTGTCCTTCACGCGCGCGGGTAGCGGATGGGACGTGCTGGCGCTTGACGGGCGTGGGGCACGGTCGGCTGCATATCTGCCTGAGCTGAATGGCGCGCAGGATGCGGCCGCCCTGGCTCACGATGCCAGGGCCGGCGTGCCGGACGGCATTCGCCGGCATACCGGTTGCGCGCAGGGCCGGCTGTGGGTCAGCGTGCGGCACGATTGGCGCCAGTACGAATCCATGGGCGTGCGGCGGCATGTGGCGCTGTTTCGCCCCGAGGCCGGCGGCCTGCTGGTGACCGTGCGAAGCGAATCCGATTCCATTGGCCTCTTGCCCTGGTATTCCAACGAAGGCCGTGTGTTCCAGTATTGGTTCGCGCCGGCCGCGCGGTAAGCGCAGTTCCTGTTGCCGGCTTGTCTTTCACGTTCGGGCGGCTGTGGTCGCCCTCAACCTGCGCTATCCATGACCCGTAAAAGCCTGTTCATCTCCATCGTCTTCCTGTTTGTCGCCTTGGTGCTGATCGCGCTGTTCTGGCGGCATCAGTTCGCGCACACGCCGCCTTCGCTGCGCCATCAGGTCGAGGGGGAACTGAGTGGCGACACGCATATCTACGGCGAGTCGCCCCGCCAGGACGCCATGGCCCAACGCGCCTTGCTGGCCGACGCGCAGCGCGGCAATCCTGACGCCCAGTTCATGCAGGCCGTGATGCTTGAGCCGGTCGATAGGGAAGCCGCGCTGCGCTGGTACGAGGCGGCAGCCGCGCAAGGGTACGAAGACGCCATCGAGCGTTTGCGGCAGCTGCGCGAGCAGCCTGCGCTGCGGTAGGGGAGGCCTTGGACGCTCCTGCCGCCGATCCGCGCGCCCGCTTCGTGTCCGGGCCCCTGGGCCCGCATGTGCTGGAAATGATCCTGACGGGCTGGGCCAGCATGCTGGCCGTCTTCGCGGTGGAATTTCTGTCGCTGTTTTACCTGGGCACGTTGAAAGATGAAGCGGTGCTGGGCGCGGTCGGTTTCGGGTCGATGACGCAGTTCACGATCACGTCGGTGTGCATCGGCGTCACCGTGGGCGGCGCGGCGCTGGTGTCGCGTGCACTGGGGTCCGGCAATGCGCGGCGGGCGCGGACGCTGGCCGGGGCGTCGCTGATCCTGATGGCGGGATCCGCGGTGGCGGCCGGGGCAATCTTCCTGGCGGCGATCGGGCCGTTTACCGCGGCCATCGGCCTGGCGGAAGACGTGCGCGGCCACTTGCTGTCGTATGTGCTGATCACGACGCCTTTCGCGGTGGTGATGGGGGTTGGCATGATGCTGTCGAACCTGCTGCGCGCGGCGGGCTATGGCCGCCAGTCCATGTGGGTGCTGCTGGCGGGCACCGCCACGGTGGCCGCGCTGGATCCCATCGTCATTTTCGTGCTGGATGGCGGCATGGAAGGCATCGCCTGGGCAAGCGGTGTGGGCCGCCTGGCCACGGTGGCGCTGGGCGCATGGCTGGTGTTGCGCAAGCATCGCCTGGTGGCCTGGCCGGCGTTGCGTGCATTGCAGGCCGACCTGGCGGCCATCGGCAAGATTGCGCTGCCTGCCGCCCTGACCACGCTGGCTACGCCCGCAGCGGTGATCTTCACCGTCTCGACGTATGCGGGCTTCGGCCCCAGCGTCGTGGCGGGCGCCACGGTGGTGGACCGCGTGCTGCAATTGGCCTACTCGCTGTTCTTCGTGCTGCCCGGCGCCATCGGCCCCATACTTGGACAGAACCTGGGTTCGGGGCAGTGGGAGCGAGTGAAACAGACCGTCAGGCTGACCACGCGCTGGGCGTTGTGCTACGGCTTTGCCGCGGCCACGGTGCTGGCGGTGTTGGCGCCTTGGGTGCCGGACGTGTTCCAGGTCACGGGCCCGGGCCGCGACCTGATCATTTTCTTTTGCCGCTACGGCAGCTTCGCCTGGGCGGTGAACAGCCTGTTCTTCGTGTCGATCGCCGTGTTCAACAACCTGGGCTACGCCACCTATTCCACGGTCATCGGCTGGCTGCGATCCACCCTGGGCACCTTGCCGTTCGTGTGGCTGGGCGCGCACTACGGCGGACCCGAAGGGGTGATGCTGGGGCAGAGCCTGGGCTTTGCCTTGTTCAGCGTGATTGCCATGGTCGTCTGCCTGCGCGTGCTGCGCGAGCCGCCGGCCGCGCTGTTGGCCAAGCGGGGCGCCTAGCGCCAGGTTGCGGTTCGACGGCGCACGGTTCGATTTCGGCGGCTGGTCGCGGTACGATCCTGCCTGACTTCGATTTTTCAGGATTACCATGCGCCAGCGTTCCTCAGGCCCTCGAATCGATACCTTTTCCCGCGCCTTGCTGGCTGCCGCCGTGATGGCGGCCGCCGCCGGCGCCGCCCACGCGCAATCGCCCGAGTCGGCGACCGGCTCGCGCGTCCAATCGCCCGCCCCGGCGCCGGTGCAACCGGCCTTGACGCCCAAGCGCTCCTTCGACGATGTGACGGCCGCGCAAGAGGCGGCGAAAAAGCCCGCCGCCACAGAGGTTCCGGCCGCCACGGCGACCCCGGCCCCGGCCCAAGTGCCCGCCGCGACGGCCACAACGGAGCCTGCCGCGGCGCCCACGGTCATCATCCCGACCGAACTGGACACCAAGGCGTGCATCGCAAAGCTGCGCAAGGGCGCCACGGCAAACGGCCTGACGGTGGCCGACTGGGACAAGTACACCGCCAACGCCAAGCTGCTGCCGACGACCGTGGCATCCGCCAAGGGCCAGCCGGAAGGGCGCGAAAGCTGGTGGGACTACATCGCCAAGACGGTCGACGATGAACGCGTCAACGACGGCCGCGCCGTGATGAAGAAGGTCGGGCCGCAACTGAATGCGATCGGCCAGCAGTATCAGGTGGATCCGGCCACGCTCGTCGCCATCTTCGGTATCGAAACGAACTACGGCCGCCAGATCGGCAAAACCGACGTGCTCAACGCCTGGTTGACGCGCGCCTGCACCGAAAACAAGACGCTGTGGGAAAAGAACGCCTACGCCTCGGTGCGCCTGCTGCGCGACGGCACGGTCCCCGCCGACAGTTTCGTGGGTTCCTGGAGCGGCGCATTCGGCATGACGCAGTTCATCCCGACCTCGTTCTATGAATTGGCCGCGGACGGCGACGGCGATGGCCGCATCGACCTCTACAACTCGCTGCCCGATGCGCTGGCCTCCACCGCCAACCATTTGCGCAAGCGCCGCGCCAAGTGGACGCATGGCCTGCCGGCTGTCGTGGAAGTGCGCGTGCCGGCTGAAATCGCCGCCGCGATTCCGCCCGAGCCCGATGCGGAGTACGTGGGTTCGCAAGACCGCCGCAGCATCGCGCAGTGGGCCCAGGCGGGCTTGAAGCAAGGCGATGGCTCGGTGCTCAAGCTGCCGTCGGGCAACGACGAGCAGGCCTATCTGTTTGCGCCCACCGGCGCCAAGGGCCCGGTGTTCCTGGCCACGGTGAATTTCGACGCCATCCTGCATTACAACCAGTCGCGCCGCTACGGCCTGGCCGTGTCGCTGCTGCTGAACCGCTTGCAGGGCGGCCCTGGCATCGTCGCGGCCTGGCCCACGGACGATCCCGGCCTGTCGCGCGCCGAGATCAAGCAACTGCAGGAAGACCTCTATGGCCGCGGCTATGACATCGGCGTGGCGGACGGCATTCCCGGCGCCAAGACCCGCGACGCGGTGCGCGCCGAGCAAGAGCGCCGCAACCTGCCGCAGGACGGCCGCGTGGGCAAGCGCATTTTCGACATCCTGAAGGCTGATCCGCCGTTGGCGGCGCGCGCGCTTCCGCCCAAGTAAGCCGGGTACCGTTTTCGGCTTCGACGGCGGCGTAAGGCACGGGCCGCACCGGCAGACAGGATGCCGGTAGCGGCCCGGCGACGCTATGATGGAGCCGTCACCTCATAGGCCCGTTTGTCATGCCGCAATCCGTGTTTCCTGACATTTTCCTGACTCCCCGGCTGCGCGCGCAGCGCATGCGGCAGGGGCATCTGCCGTTCATCACCGACATGCACGCCAATGCCGATCTGATGGAGACGATGGGCGGTACCCGCGACGCCGCCGCCAGCCGGCTCTACGTGGCGCAGAACGTCTCGCATTGGGACGAGTACGGGTATGGCATGTATGTGCTGGAAGATCGCCACACGGGTGCGCTGGCGGGCCGTGCCGGCCTGAAGTACACGGTGTCCGGCGACCACGGCGCCATCGAGCTTGCCTACGCCTTTCAGCCCGACTGCTGGGGGCAGGGCTACGCGGGCGAGATCGCCGCCTCGTTGATCGAAATGGGGTTCGAATTGTTGCCGGTGGACGTACTGTCAGCCGTGGCGCTGCGCTCCAATGCGGCGTCTCGCCGCGTCATGGAAAAGACCGGCTTGCGGTATGTGGGCGAAACGGGGGGCGACGATGCCAGCGCCAAGGTCCGCTATGAAATCCGGCGCAGGGAATGGCGGGCCGCCCACGCGCCAGCCAGTGCCTGAGGGCGGGCGGATCGGCGCTAACATTGCGTCATGAGCACGACGATCCTTCCCGAAGACAACGACCCGCAGCCCGTTCCGCCGGAGCGCCCCGCGCCCGAGGAATGCTGCAACAGCGGTTGCATCCCCTGCGTATACGACCGCTATGACGAGGCCATGGAAGCCTACCGCGAGGCGCTAAAGGCCTGGCGCGCCCGCCACGAAGTGCAGGTCAACCCGCCAACTTCATGTGGATGATCGGGAACGGTCGGCCCGCGTCGTCTTGGGCCGACCTGCCCACGTCTTCGAATCCGTAGTGCTTGTAGAAGCCGTGAGCTTGCGGGTTCTGTTCGTTCACATCCACCAGCAGGGTGCCGTGCAGCGAACGCGCGAAGTTCAGCAGCCGGCGGCCGGCGCCTTTGCCGCGCTTGTTGGCGTCCACGAACAGCATTTCCACCTTGTTGCCGGACAGGCCCATGAAGCCGGCGAGTTCACCGGCATCGTCTTCACAGACCCACACGCGTACCGATGGCAGGTAGGTGTTGAGCACCTGCGGGTACATGGCCTGGATTTCTTTTTCGGTCAGGAAGGAATGCGTGGCGCGCACTGAACGGAGCCAGATGTCCGCCAGGACCAGGTCGTCGCCGTGATTGCGTTCTCGGATATTCATTTTCTTATTGATTCTGTTTGTCCAAAGGCGCCGCGGTCCTTGGCCGCCGCGCCTTCATCCTGCCTACAGTCCTGAACGGTAAAGCTCGGTAGCCGCCAGGACGGTTTCCATTTGCACAGTATGCGCGAAAACAAAGCGGTCGCCGTACACGGTTTCATCCGGAAACTCCGAGATCAGCGCCAGCGGCAGCTCTTCGCGATCGCTCTCGGTGATCTGCACCGGAATGCCGTTCAGCACGTCGAAGCCGGATTCGAGCGCGTGCGCATGAAAGAGTTCCAACTGGCGCGCATTGAATTCCACCAGCCCCGGTACATTGCGGGCCAGCCGGGCCGTCACGCCTTCGATCAGGCGGCGCGCGCGTTCGCTCCAGCCCGGATGATGGCGCAACACCAGGAAGAAGCCTTTGGGGACCGTCCACAGTTCGAAATTGCGAGGCAGGTAGCCGGATAGCGGACGCGTCCATTCGTGCGCGGGGTAGCCATGCAGGTTGATGTGCAGCTGCGCACCGCTGATCGCGTGCGCCTGGTGGCGGCCGTCGCGTTCGAAGAATGGGGCGTGTTCGCGGTAGGCGATGTCGTCGCCCAGGGCGCTGTAGCGCGACGCGTGCAGCATGTGGCGCGGATGGTGTTCGCGCAGGCGGTTAAAGAGCGCGTAGCCATCCGGGTTCTCGGCGGCGATCAGCGCAAAGTGCGCGTTGCCGCGGGCGGCCAGCGTCTGCGCGGCGCGCAGGGCGCCCACGACGCCCGAGGTCTCGTTGGCGTGCTGCGCACCGGAAATGAAGACGGCGGGGCCGGGGCCGCGCACATAGGTGCCCAGCACCGGGCGGCCCTGGCGGGAGACGGCCTGGAACGCATCGCCGCCGAACGCCGCCATGCAGCCGGCGATCTGGCCGGCCGTCAGGGGTTCACGGCGCTGGTCCAGCGGGGCGTCAAGCGGCGTGGCCACAACGGGCGCCGGCGCCTCGAACGGTTCGACCGAAATCTGCACGCGCGCGGCGCCGTCATGGCGGCGGATGTCGGGAATGATCTGCCCGGGCTGCAGGCCGCGGTCGCCAGAGGGGCGGCCGGAGTGGTGCTGGAAGTGTTCCAGCAACGAAAAATACACATCCTCATGCAGCGCTTCGAAGGTGCTGACAATTTCTTCGTCCACGGGCAGGGCGAAGTCCATGCCCGGCAGGTCGACGCGGATTTCCAGGCGGTCGAAGTACGGCTCGTGCGCACCCCAGGGGTGGTTGCGCACGGTGTCGACGATGCTGCGGAACACTTGCTGGTATTCGGTGGCCTGGGCGGCGTCGGTCTGCACCTGGCCATCGGCGTCGCGTACCCGCAGCCAGCCGGTGGGCGACAGTTCAGGCTTGCCGTCCTGGGCCTGGCCCAGCTGGTTGGGGGCGAAGACGCGCGTCTCTACCTTGCGGCCATCGGCGTAGGTCAGCGTGACGTCATAGTGCAGGTCGGATGCGCCGGCCTGCATCACCACGCGCACGCCTTCCATCAGGGCGACCAGCGGGTAGGCTTCCAGCGTGAAGCGCTTGGCCTGGGCATGCTCGTGCAACGGGTAACGCACGAGGGCGGACACGAGGCCCTCGCGCTCGACGTCTTCCAGGAAGAAATGCACTAGCGGTTTGTACGCGCTGCGAAAGCGCGCCGTCACACCGGCCTGCGCCAGCCGGGCTTCCGCCGCGCGGCGGGCGTCCACGCCCTCAAACAGCCAGCCTTCCACGACCGCCCCGCGCCAGGCGGGCGCCATGTAGGCGTGGGTCCAGGCGTCCAGCGTGCGGTCGAATGTTTTTTCCAGCAAAGACATGCTTTGTGTTCCTTCGGAGTTCTTTCGTCATCCGGCAATGGGAAAAATGCCCCTTGCGGGGCATTTGTGCTTTACACCTTGCCGGTGGGGTCCAGGCGGTCTCGCAGCCAGTCGCCAAGCAGGTTCAGGCCCAATACGGTCAGCATGATCGCCAGGCCCGGGAAGACGCTGACCCACCATGCGGTCTGCATGTAGGTGCGGCCATCTGCAAGCATACCGCCCCAGCTGGGGATCATCGGATCCACGCCCAGGCCCAGGAAGGTCAGGCTGCTTTCCAGCAGGATGTTGTTGGCCACGTTCAAGGTCATCAGGATCACCAGCGGACCCAGCAGATTGGGCACGATGTGGTGGCGGATCATCGCCAGGTCGCGCACGCCAAAGGCGCGGGCGGCCAGCACGAACTCGCGTTCACGCAGCGCCAGGACCTGCGCCCGCACCAGGCGCGCATATTGCACCCATTGCGACACAATCATGAAGAAAATGACGTTGAACAGCCCGCCGCCCAGGATGGCGATGAACGTGATCGCCACAAGGATGAAGGGCAGCGCCAGCTGCACGTCGGCGAAACGCATGACGATCATGTCCCAGAAGCCGCGGTAGTAGCCGGCGATCAGACCCATGATGATGCCCAGCAAGGCGCCGCCCAGGACGGACGCGAAGCCCACCATCAGCGAAATCTTGCCGCCGACGATCACGCGGGCCAGTACGTCGCGGCCCAGCGGGTCGGTGCCGAACGGATGCGCGGCGGACGAGAAGGGCGCCATCAGGCGGGCGGCCAGGTCCATCGATTCGCCGCCGTCCGGGAACAGCCAGCCGGAGGTCAGCACCAGCAGGACCATGACGCCGGTCAGCAGGGCGCCCAGCACGAATTCCAGCGAACGGTAGCGGCTGCGCGGCTTGAAGGGCTTGGGGGCGGCGGCGGTGGGGGTGGTTGTCTGCATGATGCTTACCGCGTGCGGATACGGGGATCGACGATGCCATAGGCGATGTCGACGATCAGGTTGACCAGGACGATGACGGTGGCCAGCACGGTGACTGTGCCTTGCAGCACCGGGTAGTCGCGCCCGGAAATGGCGTCGAACGCCAGCGTGCCCAGGCCGGGCCAGTTGAACACCATCTCGATGACGACGATGCCGCCGATCAGGCCGCCGAACTGCAGGCCCAGGTAGGTAATCAGCGGAATCGCGCAATTGCGCAGCGCGTGCTTGTACAGCACCACACGTTCCTTCAAGCCCTTGCTGCGCGCCACCATGATGTATTGCGCCGACAGCGTTTCCAGCATGGTCGTGCGCACCAGGCGGATATTGGTCGCGCTGAGGATGATGGCCATCGTCAGGGACGGCAGTATCAGGCTGGCCGGGCCGCTCCAGCCCGAAGGCGGCAGCAGCGGGAACGTGATCGACAGCAGCAGCACCAGCATCAGCGCCAGCCAGAAGTTGGGGAACGACAGCCCCACCAGCGACAGGATGCGGATGGCCTGGTCGGTGGTCTTGCCGCGCTTGATGGCCGCCTGGATGCCCAGCGGCAGCGAGATCAGGATCGAGAAGATCAGCGACGTGAAAGCCAGCATCAGCGTCGCGGGCAGCGCGTCGCCGATCAGCTTGGCGACCGACGTGCCGCCCATGAAGCTGCGGCCGAAGTCGCCGTGCAACAGGCCCTGCATGTACGACAGGTATTGCTCGTGGAAGGGGCGGTTCAGGCCCAGCGCCTGGCGGATGTTAGCCAGGTCCTGTTCGGTGACGCTGCCCGAGCCCTGGCTGAGCATCAGCGCGGGGTCGCCGGTCAGGCGCACGGCATAGGAGACAAGCAGCGTCACGGCGACGATCACGAAGACCGCCTGCAACACGCGTTTAATGAGAAATCCGGTCATAAGGCGCCGCCCCGGCTTGCGCCGGGACAGGTCGGTAATGTTATTGCTTCACAAGGGGCACAGTGCCAGTGGGATGCCAAGGAGCCGGCTCCGCCGGTCCTTAGGCATGCCCCCTTGAGGGGGAAGCGCGTAAGCGCTTCGGGGGTGGGTTCAATCTACGCTGGCTTCAAGGAAGCGGAAACGGATGTCGCCGGGGACTTCCAGGTTCTTCACGCGCTTGTTCACGCCCACGATCGTGTTCAGGCTGTACAACGGCAGTTCCAGCGCCTGGTCGGCCACGTAGCCGGCAATCTCCTGCAGCATGGCTTCGCGCTTCTTCACGTCGTAGACGGTGCGTTGCGCTTCCAGCATGCCGTTGAGCTTGGCGTCGTTATCGTACGGGTTCCACTTCTGGCCCGTGTGGTACATCAGGTAGGCGGTGTTGTCGTAGTCGTACGTCCAGCCGCCCCACTGGTTCTGCCACATTTCGCCGGTCTTGCCGCCCGGGATGATGTCGTTGAGCAGCACGCCGGTTTCGTACGGCTTGATGGTCGCGCGAACGCCCACGGCTTGCAGGTAGCCCGACACGGCCTGGGCCACTTCGCGGAAGTTCGAGTCGCTGCCGCGCACGTCGATCTGCACGGTGGCGCCCGGCTTCACGCCGGCCGCGGCCAGCAGCTTCTTGGCTTCGGCGGGGTTGAACGGCAGGGGCTTCTGTTCGGGGTTGTAGCCGAAGGACTGCGGGCCCTGGAAGCTGGCGATGACCTTGGCCTGGCCCAGCAGCAGCTGCTTGACGATGGCTTCGCGGTCGACGGCCATGATCAGCGCGCGGCGCACGTCGCGGTTCTGGGTGATGCCGCCCTTGGTGTTGTAGCGCAGGGCGAATGCCACCGGGCCGCCGGTCGAGATCACGTCGGCGTTGCCAGACTTCTTCACGGTGTCGATCAGGCCCAGCGGGATCAGCGTGGCGATGTCGATGCGGCCGGCTTGCAGCTCGGCGACCTGGGTGCCGGGTTCGCCGATGAAGCGGTACACGACCTTGTCCAGCTTGGGCTTGCCGCCCCAGTATTCGTCATTGCGCGCCAGCGTCACATTGACTTTGGGCTGGTAGCTTTCGAACTTGAACGGGCCGGTGCCGACCGGGTTCGTGTTGAAGAAGTCTTCGCCCTTTTCCTTGATGTACTTCGGCGGCACGATCATGGCGCCGTAGCCGGCCAGCTTGGTCAGCAGCACGGGGTCGGGTTGCTTCAGGATGAAGTCGACGGTGTGCTCGTCCACGACCTTGACCTCGCCGATCGAGTCGTAATTGGACTTTTGCGGGCCCTTGGCGCCTTCCGCGCCCAGCAGGCGGTCGAAGGTGAACTTCACCGCTTCCGCGTTGAAGGGTTCGCCGTTGTGGAACTTGACGCCTTCGCGCAGCTTGAAGCGCAGGCGCTTGTTCTCGTCCAGGTATTCCCAGCTGGTGGCCAGGCCCGGCTGCAGCTTCAGGTCGGCGCCGCGCATCGTCAGGCCGTCGTACAGGTTGCCGCCCACGGAACCCCAGAAGGTCACGAAGGTGTCGATCGGATCCCAGCTGCCCGGGTCCTGGTTGATGGCCACGCTGAGCGTGCCTGCGGCATGCGCGGTCGAGAAGACGGCGGGCAGCGCGCCGCCCAGCGCCAGGGTCAGGGCGGCGGCGGTGAAGGTGGTGCGTAGGGATTGCATGTTCGCTCCAGGGACGGGAAGTCGGGTCGGGCCGAGGGAAAAAGGGGGATTCAAGCCGCCCGGGCCACTTGGTGGCCGGGCGCGAATTCGATCAGGGGGATGATGGCGGGTTCGTCGCCCACGCGGCGGACCGGGCTGGGGATTTCGCCTTCGATCAACGACGTGTCGATGTGGCGGCCGGGTTCGGCGACCGGCACCGCGGCCAGCAGTTTGCGGGTATAGGCATGTTGCGGCGATTCGAAGATCTGCCGGCGCGTGCCCAGTTCCACGATCTGCCCCAGATACAGCACCGCGACGCGGTGGCTGACCTTTTCCACCACCGCCATGTCGTGCGTGATGAACAGGTAGGACAGGCCGCGGTCTTTTTGCAGGTCCATCAGCAGGTTCAGGATCTGCGCCTGGATGGACACGTCCAGCGCCGACACGGATTCGTCGGCGATGATCAGTTTGGGGTTGCTGGCCAGGGCGCGCGCGATGCAGACGCGTTGGCGCTGGCCGCCCGAGAATTCGTGCGGATAGCGCTTGGCGTGTTCGGGCTTCAGGCCCACCTGCTCAAGCAGTTCGCCCACGCGGCGGGCAATGGCGGCGTCGCCGGCGAGGAGGCCGTGCGTACGGATGGGTTCGGCGATGCTGAACTCCACCGTCTTGCGCGGATCCAGCGACGCGTAGGGATCCTGGAAGATGTACTGGATTTCCTGGCGCAGGCGCTGGCGGCCCGCGGCGTCCATCGAAAAGATGTCCTGGCCGTTGTAGCGCACCGCGCCCGAGGTGGGGGCCACGAGCTGCTGCAGGGTCTTGCCAATGGTGGATTTGCCGCTGCCCGATTCGCCCACCAGCGCGAGCGTTTCGCCGGGGTAGACGTCAAAGCTCACTTCTTCCACGGCATGCACGCGGTGCGTGACGCGGCCGAACAGGTTGTGGCCCACATCGAAGCGAGTGGTCAGCTTTTCAACGCGCAGCACCGGTTCGTCGTAGCGCGCCGTGTCCTGTTCGCGCGTTTCGCCCACTTCGCGCAGGGTGTCGCCATCCAGCACGGTCTGCGGCGTGCGCAGCGGCAGGTCGCTGCCGGTCAGGCTGCCCAGCCGCGGCACGGCGGCCAGCAGCGCGCGGGTATAGGGATGCTTGGGCGCGTTGAAGATCTCGTCGACGGTGCCTTGCTCGACCTTCTTGCCGCGCAGCATTACGACCACGTCGTCGGCCATTTCGGCCACCACGCCCATGTCGTGCGTGATGAAGATGACGGCCGTGCCCAGGTCGCGCTGCAATTCGCGGATGGTGTTCAGGATCTGCGCCTGGATGGTCACGTCCAGCGCGGTGGTCGGTTCATCGGCGATCAGCAGGCGCGGCTGGCACGACAGGGCCATCGCGATCATCACGCGCTGGCGCATGCCGCCGGATAGTTGATGCGGATAGCGGTCCAGCAGCTGCTCGGCGTCCGGCAGGCGTACCTTCTCAAGCAGCTTGCGCGCCGATTGGCGGGCGGCGGACCGGGACAGCTGCTGGTGCAGCATGATGGCCTCGACGATCTGGTCGCCGATCGTGAAGACCGGGTTCAGCGAGGTCATCGGCTCCTGGAAGATCATCGCGATGTCGTTACCGCGGATCGCGCGCATCTGCTCGTCGGTGGCCTTCGTCAGGTCGGTCTCGCGGCCGTCGTTGTCGCGGAACAGGATCTGGCCCGTGGCGATGCGGCCGCTCGTGTAGTCGGTCAGCCGCATGATCGCCATGGACGTGACGGACTTGCCCGAGCCCGATTCGCCGACGATTGCCAGCGTCCTGCCGGGCCGGACATCGAAGTCCAGGCCGTCGACGGCGCGGAACACGCCGTTGTCGGTATTGAAATCAACCGATACGCCGCGTACGGACAGCAACGGGGCGGACGAAGAGGCAGTAGTGCTAGACAACGTGGATTCTCACAGCGAGGTGGCGGCGCGGGCAGCCTGGTCGTACAGGCCCGACAGGGTGCGCAGGGTGTTGGCCAACTGGTGGTTGGCGTCGTCCGCGGCGGGGGAGTCGATGAACGATTTGACGAGGCATTGCTCGCGCACTTCGGCGTAGCGCTGGATCGCGGCGGCGCCGGCTTCGGTGGTCGTGTAGATCACTTCCTTGCCCGTCTTGGCGCTTTGCACCACGCCCAGCCGTTCCAGCTTTTTCAGCGAATAGTTCACCAGGTGGGTGTCTTCGACATTCAGCGTGAAGCAGATGTCCGCCAGCTTCTTGCCTCGGCCGCGATGGAACACGTGGTTGAGCACCAGGATGTCCAGCGAGGTCAGTTCAGGCAAGCCGGCGCACGCCATGCAGCGCACCATCCAGCGGTTGAAGGCGTGGGACGCGATGATCAGGCCGAATTCCACCTCGGACAGCTCCGGGGCGGACGAGGCGAGATGGGCGGAGGAAACAATGGCGTCCCGGACGGATACGGACATGGACAAGGTAGCTGAGGGACGGATCGATGACAAAATGTTGGCGAATTATTGACGATTTGTCGATATGGAGGCATTCGGGATAACCCGCAGGAATAAGGCGGGCCCGGGTGATCGCTGTCAGTTGTTTGCCGCCGCCGGCTAGTCCCGTTCCGTCAGGCGCCACCCGTCCGGCGTCCACGTCAGCGTATGCGTCGGCGCGATCGCCTCCAGGAAGGCCGCGTCGTGCGACACCACGGCCATGGCGCCGGGATAGTCCGCCAGGGCGTCTTCCAGCGCCTGCGCGGAAGCAAGATCCAGATGGTTGGTGGGCTCGTCCAGCAACAGCAGCTGGGCCGGTTGCTGGCGCCACAGAGCGCAGGCCAGCGCTGCCTTGATGCGTTCGCCGCCGCTGAGCGTCGCGGACGGCGCCTGCACCTGCGCGGCACCCAGTCCCAGCAGCGCCAAGCGGCTGCGCAGTTCGCCTTCCGGCAGCGCCGCGCCCAACGTGTCCAACGTCTGCAGCAGCGAACGGTCCTGCGGCAGCCCTGACGCCCGCTGGTCCAGTCGGGCCGTGGGGACGCGGACGTCGCACACGCCCCGTTGCGGCGCCAGTTCGCCCGCCAGCATCGCCAGCAGGGTGCTCTTGCCGCAGCCGTTCGGTCCCTGGACCGCCAGCCTGAACGGGCCGGACAGCGTAAGGCTCACCGCGCGGGCGTCTTCGGGATAGGGCGCAATGGCGTCCTCCAGATGCAAGACCCGGCGGCCGGTCGGCACCGCCGTCTGCGGCAACGCCAGCGCCACGTCCGACGATGGGGCCACACGGGCCACGGCGGCGTTGACGGCTTGATCCAGGCAGGCGCGGGCTTGCTCGCGGCGCAAGCGTTCCCGACCCGCATGCCCTTCGGCGTTTGCCTTTTTCATGCCCAGCAGGATGGGCGCCTGATTGGTGTCGCGCGCCTGGCGAGCGTGGCGCGCGTTGCGCTGCTGCTGCGCATCCTGTTGCTGGCGCAAGGCGCGCAGGCCGGCGTCGCGTTCGTGGCGGGCATGGGCCAGCGCGGCTTCAGCGGCCGCGGCTTGCCGGTCATGCTGCTCACGCCACGCGCTGAAATTGCCGGCGTGCCCGGCCAGCGTGCCGTGCGCCAGTTGCACGATGTGCGACATGGCGTCCAGCAGGGCGCGGTCGTGGCTGACGACGATCAGGCCGCCGCGGAAGGCGGCGATCCGCTCCATCAGCCAACCGCGTGCACGCGCATCAAGGTGGTTACTGGGTTCGTCCAGCAGCAGGCCGTCGGGGGCATGCAGCAGGGCGCCAGCCAGCGCCACCCGGGTCAGCTCGCCGCCGCTTGCCGCGCTGGCGGGATGCTCGGGCGCCCAGGCGGGCAGGCCGGCGTCCGTCAGCATTCGTGCCCATTCCTCGCGGATCAGCCAATGGCCGTCGGCCAGATCGAAGTCTTCCTGCCGCGCGCTGCCGGATTCCAGGTTGGAGAGTGCACGCAGGATCGCGGCGATGCCGGCCACGTCGGCCAGTGTCACCCCGGTTTCACGGGGCAGCGTCTGGGGCACGTAGGCGATCTGCCCGTGGCGCACGATGCGGCCGGACTGCGGCGGGAATTCACCGTGCAGCAGCCGCAGCAGCAACGATTTCCCCACGCCGTTGCGGCCGATCAAGCCGTGGCGCGCGGTGGCGAAGTCGTAGCTGATGTCATCCAGCAGCACGCGGCCATCGGGCAACGCGTGGCTCAGGTGGTGCAGGCTGAGAAAGGACGAGGCCGCGGGCGGCTGGGGGTTCGCCGACGTCGGCGAATTGGGGGAATGCGCCTGAGACGGCGCGTGCAATGACTGGGCCATGGAAAGCTCTCCGGGTCGGTGAGACGCCTTTTCCGCGTGTTGCGGCAAGGAGGATCAGGGGGAGGGCTTAAAGAATCATGGCCGGTCGGGGCTCCGCGATGGGGACGAATGGAAAGTTCGAGCCAGGTGGCTCGGGAAAGTTCCCATTATGGCCCGGCTTGCGATCCAACGCAGGCAGGCCACGATTGGGGGGGAGGGCATCAGCCCTCCAGCATCCTGAGGTCGGGCGGCCGGTTCTCGATGATGGCCTCCATGGCAAAGAACCCGGTTACCGTCGACAACTCGAAATCTGTGATCAGCTTCTGGTAGAACCGGTCATAGCCCGCCATGCCGCGGCAGACCACCTTGATCAGGTAATCCCAGTCCCCGCCGATGCGATAGAACTCGGTGACCTCTGGCAGGCGTTCAACGTGCTGGCGGAAGCCGTCGGCCCAGGCCTTGGCGTGGTGGCTGGTGCGGATCATCACAAACACCGTCAAGTCCAGGCCCAGCGCCACCAGGCTGACCTCGGCCCGCGTGCCGCGGATGATGCCGCAGGCATTCAAGCGCTGCAGCCTGCGCCAGCAGGCGTTCTGCGATAAACCCACCCGATCCGCCAGCTCGCGCTGGGACAGCGCGCCGTCTTTTTGCAGGCAGCTGATGATACTAAGATCAAGTTTATCTATTTTTTCCATTTGTTCGATCATATGATCTGTTTTGGAGGGTTTTTCGCAAAATATCGGTGATGTTTCTTCATGCTGTTCCATCGTATGATATTTCGGTACTTACCGGAACCCGCATCATCATGAATACGCCCGTCGCGACCCGCCCCGCCAAGCCCAGCCTCCTGCAGCAGTTCCAAGACAGCCTGAAAGCCGGGGATGCCGCGGCGGCGCTCGCCGAAGGGCTCATCGGCAAGGACGCCGTCATCGAAGGCCCGTTCGGCGTCAAACCGCTGGTCTACGCCGACTATGTCGCGTCGGGCCGCGCGCTGATGCAGGTCGAGCGCTTCGTCCTTGAACAAGTGCTGCCGTACTACGCCAACTCGCACACCGAAGCTTCCTTTTGCGGTGGATTCATTACGCGACTGCGCCGCGAAGCGCGTGCTGTGGTCGGCCGGTGTTGCGGCGCGAGCGACACGCATGCGGTGATTTTTGCCGGCTCTGGCGCAACGGCAGGCATCAACCGGCTGGTGCACCTGTTCGGCGTGCACGCGGCCATCGCGGCCGGCCGCAAGGTCCGCGTGATCATCGGCCCGTACGAACACCACTCGAACATCCTGCCCTGGCGCGAATGCGGCGCCGACATCATCGAATTGCCCGAAAGCCCTGAAGGCGGACCGAGCCTCGCCGAATTGGCTGCCGCTTTGGAAGCGCCCGACGGCACGCTCGTCGTCTGCGCCTTGTCGGCCGCCTCGAACGTGACCGGCATTGTGGCCGACGTCCCCGCCATCACGCGGTTGGTGAAGCGGTCGGGCGCAAAAATGCTGTGGGACTACGCGGGCGGCGCGCCATACCTGCCCATCCAGATGTCGCCGGCGGCCGATGCGCAGATCGATGCCATCGTGTTCTCGCCGCACAAGTTCATCGGCGGCCCGGGCGCCTCCGGCGTGCTGATCGTGCGGCACGACGCCGTGGCCGAGACCGCGCCCACGTGGCCGGGCGGCGGCACCGTCAAATTCGTGTCCCCTGCCGGCCACGATTACAGCGGCAGCCTGGAATCCCGTGAAGAAGCGGGCACCCCCAACGTGGTCGGCGACATCCGCGCCGCGCTGGTCCTGCTGGTCAAGGAAGCCATGGGCGCTGAATTCATGCGGCAACGCAACGCCCACTTCGTGCAGCGGGCGCTTGCCGCCTGGCGCGGTGCAGAACACCTGGAACTGCTGGGGTCGCTGACGGCGAACCGTCTGCCGATCTTTTCCTTCCGCGTGCGCAACGGCAAGGGCGGCTTCGTGCATCAGCAACTGGTGACCCGCATGCTGAGCGACCGGTTCGGCATCCAGGCCCGCGGCGGCTGCGCGTGCGCCGGGCCCTATGTGCATCGGCTGCTGGACATCGACGAGGCCCAGTCGCAACAGATGCGCCAGGCCATTCTTGATGGCCGCGAAATCGAAAAACCCGGGTTCATCCGATTGAATTTCAGCGCGTTGCTGTCCGATGCCAAGGCGGACTTCATCCTGGAATCGGTGCTGGCGCTGGCCGCGGACGCCGCAGATTTTGAAGACCAGTATGGCTTCGATCCCAGCCGCGCCATCTTCTTCCCGAAAAGCGCAGAGCTGGCCGTCGCGGCCTGATCAGTCTTTCATCTGTGGGCCGCAGGTCCGGATCCAGGCGGCCTTCAGATCGGTCAGGTCGTCGGACGCCCGGGTCAGCGTCTTGACCACCTGATCCGAAAAGGCCGCGCCCTGGCGGCGGCAGGCCTCGAAGTCATCGCTGAGCGCAAAGCGCGCATCCAGCAAGTCCAGGCGGCCTTGGCACAGGTCGCGATTCAACTGTAGATCGTTGGACGCCTCGCGCGTGCGCTGGATGTCTTGCGCGCGCTTGATGCTGGCCAGCCCGGCGTCGATCCGGGCCACGCAGTCGTCTGCGGCTTGCGCGGATGCGCCCGCGAACGCGGCGATGATCAGGAGGGCGGCCAGGGGCCGGCGGTGCAATGCTGCCATACGGTAAGACCTTGGTATTGCGCTGAAGATGCTCCGCATCATAACTGCTGCGAAAACGCGTCCGGCATGTTGCGGCGCGGGCGTTGCCACTGCATGGAAAACCAGTATGGCAAATCGCCTGAACACGTCTACCATCGCTAACAGGTCAACGATCCCGAAGATCCAATCCGGCAAGGAAATTGGACGCGCATCCGGCTGAAGTTCTGTTTTATCAACACGTCACGTTGGAGATGAAAGAGAATGGCGAACACGCTCATCAAAGTCGATCTGGAACAGTCCCCGTACGAGAACAAGCAGATCCATAACCGATGGCATCCCGACATCCCGATGGCGGTGTGGGTCAAGCCCGGTGACGATTTCGTGCTGGAAACCTACGACTGGACCGGTGGCGCAATCAAGAACGACGACAGCGCCGACGACGTGCGCGACGTGGACTTGTCCACGGTGCATTTCCTGTCGGGCCCGGTGGGCGTGGAAGGCGCCGAACCCGGCGACCTGCTGGTTGTCGATCTGCTGGACATCGGTGCCAAGCCCGACAGCCTCTGGGGATTCAACGGGTTCTTCAGCCGCAACAACGGCGGCGGTTTTCTGACCGAACATTTTCCGCATGCGCAGAAATCCATCTGGGATTTCCACGGCATGTTCACATCGTCGCGCCATATTCCGGGCGTGAATTTCGCCGGCCTGATCCATCCGGGACTGATCGGCTGCCTGCCCGACAAGAAGCTGCTGGACACCTGGAACCGGCGCGAGCAGGCGCTGATCGATACCAATCCCAACCGTGTGCCGCCGCTGGCGAATCCGCCGGCGCCCAAGACGGCGCATATGGGCGCGTTGCAAGGCGCCGAACGCGACAAGGCGGCGGGCGAAGGCGCACGCACGGTGCCGCCGCGCGAACACGGCGGCAACTGCGACATCAAGGACTTGTCACGCGGCGCACGCGTTTTCTTCCCGGTCTACGTGAAGGGCGGCGGGCTGTCCGTGGGCGATCTGCATTTCTCTCAAGGCGATGGCGAGATCACCTTCTGCGGCGCCATCGAAATGGCGGGCTGGGTGCACATGCGTGTGACGCTGATCAAGGGTGGCATGGAGAAGTACGCCATCAAGAACCCCATCTTCAAGCCCAGCCCGATTACGCCCGCCTACAAGGACTACCTGATCTTCGAAGGCATCTCGGTGGACGAAACCGGCAAGCAGCATTACCTGGACGTGAACGTGGCGTACCGGCAGGCGTGCCTGAACGCCATCGAATACCTGAAGAAATTCGGCTATTCGGGCGCTCAGGCCTATTCGCTGCTGGGCTGCGCGCCGGTGCAGGGGCATATCAGCGGGGTGGTCGATATTCCCAACTCGTGCGCGACGCTGTGGCTGCCGACCGAGATCTTCGACTTCGATATCCAGCCGTCGGCGGCCGGGCCCATCAAGCACATCAAGGGCGGGGTGGACATGCCGCTGTCACGCGACCGCTAGGAGAGCCAACGATGCCCATGTATGACTACGCCTGCGCGGATTGCGGCGAATTCACGGCCTTGCGGCCGCTGGCGCAATGGCGCGATCCGGCGGGTTGTCCGCAATGCGGCGCGATGTCCGGCCGCATCATCGGCGGGGCGCCGGCGATTTCGGCGCTGTCTTCCGCCGTGAATCGGGCGCGCGCCACCAATGAACGCAGCGCGAATGAGCCGCGCAGTTCCCGCGCTGGCCACGGGATGAACTGCGGATGTTGTTCCGGCGGACGAGCTTCCGGCAAGGCGCGCACCACGGCTGACGGCGCGAAGTCCTTCGCGGGCGCAAGGCCCTGGATGATCAGCCACTAGGCAGGCGGGTGCACTGCAAGCAAAGGGCCGGATTGTCCGGCCCTTTTTCGTTGGAGGTCGCGGGATGGGTGAAGCGCTTCAAGCCTCCAGCGGCGCGACCGCGGCGCCCTGGATCTTGTGCCGCGCCAGCGCCTCGGCGACGAAGCCGGACTTCTTCATGGCTTCGACAAAGGCGGCCAGATAGGCACTGGCCTTGTCGCCGCGGCTCTTGGGCACGCCCATCGCCTGGCGGATCAGCATGAAGTGGCCGTCCAGCAGGCGTAGCCCGCCCAGGCGTTGCGCGTCGCCTTCCAGCTGCTGTTTGACGCCTGCCGCCACTTCCATGTTCTCTTTCATGAACGTGTCCACGACGGCGGGAGACGTGGGCGCGCGGAAAATCTCGGCCTGTTTCAGTTCGCGCGTCAGGTACAGGTCGTAGGCGCTGCCTTTGCCGACCACCACGCGCAGCCCCTTGCTGTCGACCTGATCCATCGCGGAGATGGGCGAATCCTGGCGCACCAGATAGGCACCTTCGATCACGACGTACGGCGCGGTGAAAGCGATCTGCTCGCCGCGCAGCGGGTCAATGGCGAAAAAACCCACGTCCGCCTGTTCGGCGGCCACGGCGTTCACGGATTCTCCGGCGGACTTGAACACCACCAGCTCCAGCTTCACGTCCAGGCGCCGCGCCAGTTCCGTGGCCAGGTCCACCGACACGCCGCCGGGCTGGCCGGTGGCGGGATCGGTGTTGGCCAGGATGGGGTTACCCAGGTTGATGGACGCGCGCAACGTCCCGGTCGGGGCGAAGGCGGAGAGCAGCTCGTGGTCGGTCTTCATGGCTTCCTTGGGGTGGGGGCCGCGCCGCCGGGCGCAGGCGATTTCAGAAGAATAGCCGGAAGCCCGGGGCTTGCGCGATGCCTTATTGCGAGCGGCGCAGCACGTAATGCGGGGCGAGCGGGCCGGTCGGGCGCGTGCCGTCGCGATACAGCATGGTCACCTGGTTTTCGCCGACGAAGTAGCGCTGGCTGTCGCCAGATGCGTCCAGCCGGATGGTGCTGCCGTCCGACTCCCAACTGAACGTGCCGGAGACGATCTCGGGCTGCGGTTCGCGGTCCAGGTATTGGGTCTGGCGCTCGTAGCGGTCGCCCTTCATCAAGGTCAACCGGGTCTTGATGCCGGGGCAGTCGGCGCAGGGCAGGGTGCCGTCGTAGCTGCCGGGCCAGTCCAGCGCATTGCGTGCAGTGTGTCCGTCGGCTGGGGTATCGCGGGCGTCATGGGACTTGAACGGGGCGCAGCCGGCAAGCAGGGCAAGGCTCAGGGTGCAGGTCAGGGTGGTTTTCATCATGGCGAGCTCCTGTTGGGAATACGGGTCCACGATACGGACAGTAACGGGGGCATGCTGAAACGGGATGTAAAGCGAGGCGGAAATCTGCGCTACGCTTGACCTCTTCCCCCACCGCAACGGCACTGAATCCCGAGCCATCATGACGAAAGCGAAAGGCGAACATCACTACACCGTCACGGTGAACTGGACCGGCAATACCGGCACGGGCACCTCCAGCTACGCGGCCTACTCGCGCAACCACGTGATTCAGGCCGAAGGCAAGCCCGACGTGCCCGGCTCGTCAGACCCGGCGTTTCGCGGCGACCCGGCACGCTGGAATCCGGAAGACATGCTGGTGGCCTCGCTGTCCGCCTGCCACAAGCTCTGGTATCTGCATTTTTGCGCGGTCGAAGGCATTACGGTGGAGGCCTACCGGGACGAGGCGCAGGGCATCATGGCCGAGGATCCGGCACGCGGCGGCGCGTTCACCCGCGTCACCTTGCGCCCCGAGGTCACGATCCGCGCGGGCGACGACGCGGCGCTGGCCGCCGAATTGCACGACCGCGCGCATCACTTCTGCTTTATCGCGAATTCCGTGAATTTTCCCGTGCGTTGCGAGCCCCGCATCGTGTTCGCACAATGAGCGCGGCTTGCGGCAAGACCACGATCTGGGGCCGGCGCAGTTCCTTCAACGTGCAGAAGGTGTTGTGGCTGGCCGACGAGCTGGGCCTGGACTATGAACATGTGCCCGCGGGCGGCCAGTTCGGCCAGTTGGACACCCCGGCGTTCCTGGCCATGAATCCGCACGGCAAAGTGCCCGTGCTGCGGGACGATGACGTGACCGTCTGGGAGTCGCACGCGATCCTGCGCTATCTGGCGGCACGCCACGGCGGTCCCGCATTCTGGCCCGTGCAGCCGGCGGCCCGCGCACGTGCGGACGCCTGGATGGATTGGGCGCAGACCGCATTGCAGCCTGCTTTCCTGGTTGGCGTGTTCTGGGGCTATTACCGTACGCCCGAGGCCCAGCGCGATACGGCCGCGATTGCCCGCAACCTGGACGCCACGCATGCCTGCCTGCGCAAGCTGGACGAAGCGTTGGCAGACCAGCCCTATCTGAGCGGCGCGGATTTAGGCCTGGCGGACGTCCCCGCCGCGACGTCGCTCTATCGCTACTACGAACTGGATATCCCGCATCCGCCGTTGGCGCACGTGCGCGCCTGGTACGACCGGCTTCAAGCGCGGCCGGCGTATCGCCAGCATGTGATGGTGCCGTTCGGCGAGTTGCGTGGCCGGCTGGATTTTTAACCGGCAGGGTGGGGTAGACTTCCCCGCACTCTCTGAACGTGGATAGCCATGACAACCGCTTTGATCGTGATTGACGTGCAGCGCGCCCCGCTGAAGCGGCGCCCCAAGACCGATGGATCCTGAACTTCTCAACCTGCTCGTTACGCGGGACATGCCTTTCGGCAAGTACAAAGGGCGGCTGATCGCCGACCTGCCCGGCCCGTATCTGGCCTGGTTCGCGCGCAAGGGATTTCCGCCCGGTGAGCTGGGCCGGCTGCTGGCCTTGATGCATGAACTGGACCACAACGGCCTGTCGTCCTTGCTGGCGCCGTTGCGCAAGTCGCGGCCTGCTGCACCCAAGCCCTAGCGCCCGAAACGGCGGGAAACAACTCCGGCCGCTGCTGTAGCGTCTTGGCACGTTACCCGCCGGCGGGGGGCGCTACGATAAGGCGGCTCGCCCGGGGCGGGCCATCGCGTCTGCGCCCCAGGGCGATTGCTTATACGAAGAGAGGTCGCCATGAAGAAACACACCCTTTCCGCCTTCCTGTTTGCCGCCTTGTGCGCGGCGGGCGCCGCACAGGCGCAGAACGCCCCGCCGGCCACGCAGGAATACCAATATCCCAGCTTGCCTTCCAAGGACGGCAGCCAGTCGCCGCCTTCCACCCTGCGCATGACGGTCACGCCGGCGCCGGGCGCGGCGCCTGCCGTCATTCGGGACACTGCGGAAAGCCAGGCTCAGTACGTGCGTTGCCGCGAGGTCTCGGACCGCGCCGCGGTGTCGAACGCGCAGATGCAGGCCGGCGTGGCGCAGTGCCTGAAAGAGCTGGAGCAACGCCGCCAGCAGTAAGGGCTGCGCCGGGCGGCAGGCAGGGCCGGCTTTCCGTTCTGGTCAAACGGTAATAATATTCAATCTCATCAACTCTGCCCGCCCGCGATCCGCGGCCGCCTTCCTGACCGTGCCCGCGACTCGCCCCGACCTTGACTGGACCGTCTCCGCCGCCACGCCCGCGATGTCGTTGGCGGGCGGCACACTGTGCTTTGGCCAGGCCGAGCGGGTGCATGAGCACCTGGACCCCGGGCTGAAACTCGTGCTGGTGCTGGACGGCGACCTGCGCTACAGCGTGCGCGGGGCGCCGGCCACGCAGGTCAGCGGACCATCGTTGCACATGAGCCTGTGCCAGGACGCGATGGGCATGGAACACGAGTTCGGCGCCGGCAGGGCGCTGCGGTTTGTGTCCCTGCGCACCGGTCTGGACCAATTGCGCGGCGCCTTTGCCGTGGAACCCGCAGAATTGGGCGCGCTGCTGCAGGCCCCGCGCGGCGGCCTGCCTTATGCCGATGCCAACCTGCGCGTGAACCATGCGCTGCTGGCGCTGGGCCACCAGATGCTGGCCTGCCCGATGCAGGGGGCGCTCAAGCGCATGTATCTTTCTGCCAAGGCGCTGGAACTGGCCGCGTTGGCGTTCAACGCCTTGCTGCCCGTGCGGGCAAACACCCCGGAAAGCGGTCTGTCGCGCGGCGACGTCGAACGGCTGCATCACGCCCGCGATCTGCTGCTGGCGGACCTGCAGGACCCGCCCTCGCTGCCCGAATTGGCCCGGCGGGTGGGCGTTAATGTGAACAAGCTGACGACAGGGTTCCGCAAGCTGTTCGGCCAAAGCGTCTACGCCTTTGTGCGCGAACGCCGCATGGAGCAAGCGCACGCCTTGCTGGCCGCCGGCGCATTGACCGTATCCGAGGCGGCCTACGCATGCGGCTACACCGATTCGCACTTCACCAAGGCCTTCCAGCGCCGCTACGGCGTGCTGCCCAGCAGCCTCGTGGCCCGCAACTGATACCCGGTCTGGCAGCCCTTCCGCAGGGATACTTCCGCAATCGCCAGTGAAACTTCCGCAATCGCCAGCGGGCAGATCGCCTCGTCTCTAGAATTATTTGAGAATAATTCTCAATAATGAATGAAGAGGAACGGCGGTGCGTAAACAGGTGAAAACACGGGCGGCCAGACCGCGGCAGGGCATGGCGCGCGTTGGGCATTGGCCGCTCTGGCTGGCGGTGGCCGCAGGGCCGGCGATGGCGGAGGATGCGCCATCGCTGCCGGCGGTGACGGTAAGCGGCGAAGGCGTGGCGCAGGAGGCGCCCACGGTGGCTAAGCTGCCGCTGACCGTGCGCGAAATCCCGCAGTCCGTCACGGTGATCGGACAGGAGCAGATGCGCGAGCAGAACCTGCAAAGTCTGGACGACGTGATGCAGCATGCCACCGGCATCACGGTGCAGCCTTATCAGTTGCTGACCACGGCGTATTACGCCCGCGGCTTCAAGGTGGATTCGTTCGAACAGGACGGGGTGCCGGTGCTGATGGGCAATATGGCCGCGTCGCCGCAAGACATGGCGGTGTACGAACGCGTCGAGATCCTGCGCGGCGCGAATGGCCTGATGCATGGCGCGGGCAATCCGGCCGCCACGGTAAACCTGGTGCGCAAGCGGCCGCAGCGCGAGTTCTCGTTCAATGGTTCGGTCAGCGCCGGCAGCTGGGACCGCTATCGGGCCGAAGCCGATCTGGGCGGCCCCTTGAACGACAGCGGCAGCGTACGCGGGCGCATCGTCAGCGCGGTCGAGGATCGCGGCTATTTCTACGATGTGGCCGACCAGCAATCGGCGTTGCTCTATGCCATCGGTGAGGTGGACCTGGGGCCGCAGACCGTGCTGTCGGCCGGTGTGCAGATCCAGCGCATCCGCTCCACGACCAATATGGCGGGCGTGCCGCGCTACAAGGACGGCGGCGATATCGGCTTGTCGCGGTCCACGTATCTGGATGCCGCCTGGGACCGCTTCAACTGGGACACCACCCGGGTGTTCGCCGACCTGGAACACCGCTTTGGCGACGGATGGACGGCCAAGGTCAGCGCCAACTACCTGACCGCCGACAGCAACCTGAAGTACGCCGGCGCGTATGGCGCCATCGACCGTCAGACCGGCCTGGGTTCCCGCCTGATGGGCGGCGCCTACAAGTTCGACAACACGCAGGCCAGCGTGGATGCCTATGTCAGCGGCCCGATCCAATTGTTCGGCCGCCGCCATGAACTGCTGTTGGGCGGCAATGCGCAACGCACCACGTCCGAGCAGTACACCGGCCAATTCACACCGGCGTTGAACGTGCCGGTGAATGTGTTCGACTGGGACCCGCATGGCGTGCCGGAACCGGGCGTCGGCCCGTACGCGTCGCCGGGCGAAACGCGCTTGAAGCAGCAAGGCGTCTACGGCATGGGCCGCTTTTCGCTGGCCGATCCGGTCACCCTGGTGCTGGGCGGGCGCATGAGCTGGTGGAACCAGACGGCGCCGGGCGCGCGGCAACAGATCGATCCCGAACTCACGCCCTACGGCGGCCTGATCGTGGACCTGAACTCGCAATGGTCGCTCTACGGCAGCTATGCGCAAGTGTTCCAGCCGCAAAGCCAGTTGACGCGCGAAGGCAAGCCGCTGGATCCCGTCACCGGCACCAACTATGAAGCCGGCGTGAAGGGCGAACTGGCGGACGGGGCGCTGAACGTGTCGCTGGCGGTGTTCCAGATCCAGCAGAAGGACCGCGCGATGCAAGATCCCGACTGGCCTTGCGTGGGCAACAACTGCTACTACGTTCAAGGGGGCGAAGTGCGCAGCCGCGGCATCGAAGCCGAGGCCAACGGGCAGATCACGCCCAACTGGTCGGTGGCCGGCGGCTACACCTTCAACACCAGCAAATACGTGAAAGATCCCATCTCGAACGGGCAGCCGTTCGCGAGCTTCACGCCCAAGCACATCTTCCGCGTCTGGACGAACTATGCACTGCCCGTGCTGGACCGGCGCCTGAGCGTGGGCGGCGGTGTGCAGATGCAGTCCGGGTATTCGACGGTGTCGGGTCCCGTGACCCTGCGCCAGGGCGGCGTCACGCTGGTGGACTTGCGCGCGGCGTACCGCGTGGACAAGCACGTGACGGTGGCGCTGAACCTGAACAACGTCTTCGACCGTGGCTACTACCAAAGCCTGTCGGGCACGTCCTGGAACAACCGCTACGGCGAACCGCGCAACGCGATGCTGACGCTGCGCGCGCAGTACTGACCGCCAGCTTCGGGCTGGCGTGCAAGCCGCGCCAGCCCGCTTCACTTACCGGGAGTTTTCATAATGAATACCGAAGAAGCCCTTTTGCCGGGGGCCGTTTTTGACTGGCTCGACCACTTCATGGCGCTGGGCCAGGGCGGCGGCATGCGCCAGGTGGGCAAGCTTCGACGCCTGTCGCCGCAAGACGGCTGGCTGGTCGGCATCAAGGCTGTGGCAAGCGATGCCGACGTGCATGGCGATGTCTGGGAACGCCATCCCGCTGGCGACGAAATGCTGTGCGTGCTGGAAGGGCGAGTGGTGCTGACCCTGATGGAAGACGACGGCGGGCAAACCGACGTGCCGCTGGACCACCGCCAGGGCACCGTGGTGCCGCGCGGCGTGTGGCACCGGCTGCACGTGGCCTGTCCTGGAAAGATCCTGTTCGTGACGCCGGGGCACGGCAGCGAACACCGCCGCGTGGCGGCATCCCCCCAATAGGAAACCTTGACCGTGAATCGATTGGCAAACGGGCGCTTGTTCATCATGATCGCCGCCCTGTATTTTTCCCAAGGCATCCCGCTGGGCGTAGCGATGGAAGCATTACCCACGCTGCTTCGCCGCGACGGCGCGGGGCTGGGCACCCTGGCCTGGCTGCCGCTGGTGGGCTTGCCGTGGGTGCTGAAGTTCCTGTGGGCGCCGCAGGTCGACAACCACTGGCGGCCGTCCGCGGGCCGCCGCCGCAGCTGGATAGTGCCGATGCAGTCCATCGTGCTGGCCTGCATGGCGGGCGTGGCGTTGCTGGGTATTTCGTCCGCCAGCGCCGCCTGGGTCGTGGGGTTGATGGCCGCGGCGTCCTTGGCCAGCGCCACGCAGGACATCGCCACCGACGGCTTGACGGCCGAACGCTTCGAAGGCCAGGCGCTGGCGCGCGCCAACGCCGTGCAGGTGGGCGGAACGATGGTGGGGTTCTTTTTTGGCGGCCCGGGCGCGTTGATCATGGCGGGCTACATCGGGCAGGGTGGGGCGCTGGCCGTGTTGACGGCAGTCGTGGCGTTCAGCCTGCTGATGGCCGCGACCTGGCGCGAGACCCCGCTCGACGGCTGGGAGTCGGCTGCGCCGCGCCAGCGCGCCTCGCTCGCGGGCTTCGTGCGCCGTCGTGGCGCGTGGGCGCTGGCCGTGGCGGCCTTCCTGTCGGCGATGACGGCAGTGGCGGGCTACGGCCTGTCCAAGCTGTATCTGGTGGACGCCGGCTGGGAGCTTGATGCCGTCGGGCGCATCGGCATGGCCGGCGGCTTGGTCACCGTGCTGCTGGGGTGCGGCGGGGGCGCCTGGCTGATCGGAAAGCTGGGTGCGCGCAAGGTGCTGGCGCTGGGGCTGGCCGCATCCGGCGCCGCCGCGCTGGCCTGGATGGCGCAGGCCCAAGGCTGGACGTCCGTCCGGCCAGGCATGGCCTTCGCGGCGCAAGGCCTGGGGGCGTTCGGGGCAGGCGCGGCGTCGGTCGCGTTGATGACGCTGGCGATGCGCTTTGCCCGGCAGGGGCGGCAATCGGGCACGGACATGACGGCGGTGCAGAGCGCGCGCGACCTGGGCGAAATCCTGACGTCGTCGATGATGACGGGCCTGGCCGCCCAGGTCGGCTATGGGGGCGGCTTTGCCAGCGGGGTGGCGGTAGCGGCCGTCACATTGCTGTTTACGGCTACGGCCTTGCGGCGCGCGGCGCCGGCTTGAACGCGACGGTGCCCGGGGCGGGCGGGTCAGGCCACCGAGGGTGGCGCCTGCCCGCTGGCGGCGAAGCGAGTACACTTGTCCGCCGTTTTGCTATAAGCCCCAGAATTCTCCATGATTTCCTCCGCATGCGGCGTCGACTTCGGTACGTCCAACTCCACCGTAGGCTGGAGCCGCCCCGACCAACGCGCGCTCCTCGCCCTGGAAGACGGCAAGACCACCTTGCCGTCGGCCATCTTTTTCCATGACGAAGACGCCGAGGTCAGCTATGGCCGCGCCGCCATTTCCGACTACCTGGCCGGGTACGACGGGCGCTTGATGCGCTCGATGAAAAGCCTCTTGGGCAGTTCGCTGATCGACGGTTCGACGGAAGTGCAGGGGCGTTCGATCCCGTTTCGCGTCCTCTTGACCCGCTTCATCGCGGAATTGAAGCGGCGCGCCGAAACTGCCGCGGGGCGCGATTTCACGCGCGCCGTGCTGGGGCGGCCCGTCTTCTTCGTGGACGACAATTCCGCTGCCGACCAGACCGCCCAGGACACTTTGGGCGAGATCGCGCGCAGCGTGGGGTTCACCGACATCGAATTCCAGTTTGAACCGCTGGCCGCCGCATTCGACTATGAATCGCAGATCGACCGCGAAGAGCTGGTGCTGGTCATCGACATCGGCGGCGGCACGTCCGACTTTTCGCTGATCCGCCTGGGGCCGGACCGTGCGGGCAAGGCCGACCGCCGCGACGATATCCTGGCCTATGGCGGCGTGCATATCGGCGGGGTGGATTTCGACAAGCAACTGAGCCTGGCGCACGTCATGCCCTTGCTGGGCTTGGGCAGCCAGCTGCGCAGCGGCAAGGACGTGCCGTCCACGCAGTACGGCAACCTGGCCTGCTGGCACACCATCAACCAGGCTTATACGCGCAAGGCGGCCGAGCATTTCGCCTATATCCGCGCCGAAGCCGGCGACCGCGAGAAGATCGACCTGCTGCTGAACCTGGTGAAGCAGCGCGCGGGCCATTGGGTGGCGGTGCAGGTGGAAGAGGCCAAGATCGCGTTGTCGGAATCGCCGTCGGCCCGCATCGACCTGTCGCGCATCGCGCCGGAACTGGGTGTGGACGTGACGCGTCCGTCGTTCGATGCCTGCGTGGGCCGCCTGATCGAGAAGGTCGAGACCACCGTGGGCGCGCTGCTGCGCGACGCCGGCGTGTCCACGGCCGATGTGGATACGGTGTTCTTCACCGGCGGTTCCAGCCGCGTGCCGCGCCTGCGTGAAACCGTGTCGGCGCTGGTGCCGGGTGCACGCAGCGTCGAAGGCGATCTGTTCGGCAGCATCGGCGCCGGCCTGGCGCTGGACGCCCGCCGCAAGTTCGACTGACCACGTTGGAACGGCCCGCCGCTTAAGTCGCCAGCATCGCGGGCACACGCGCCGCCAGTGCATCGATGGCCGTGCGTGTCTTGGCCGGCAGGTAGCGGGCCTGTGGCCAGACCGCGTGCACTTCCTGGGCCGCCATCCGGTCACCATGCATCAGGACGTCCAATTCGCCCGTGCGCACGTAGTGGGTGAGCATCCAGCACGGCAGCCAGGCGATCCCTGCGCCCGCGATCGCGGCGTCCGCAATGGCTTGCAGGTCGTCCAGCCGCAGCCGCGGCTGCACTCGCAACTGGATGACCTGGCCTTCCGCATCCTTCACCTCCCACCCGCGCTCCGCCCCGCCATGCGAGTAGATGATGCCGGCGTGCTGCTTCAGTTCGTCGATGGTCGTCGGGCGCCCATGCGCCCGGATGTAGGCGGGAGACGCGCCGATGCCCATGGTTTGCATCCCCAGTCTGCGCGCCGCCAGGCTGGCGCTGTCGGGCAAGGCGCCCACGCGGATGCCCAGATCGTAGCCTTCCTCGATCAGGTCCACCACGCGGTCATTGAATGAGATGTCCAGCTGGAGTTGCGGGTGGCGCATGGCCAGCTCTCGCAGGACCGGGGCGACGCAGTGCCGGCCGAACACGAGCGGCGCGCTGACCCGCAAGCGTCCTTGGGGTTCGCGGCGGCCGCTGTCGAGTTCGGCTTCGCCAAGCTGCAGTTCGGCCAAGGCGCGGATGCAGCGGTCGTAGTAGGCCTGGCCGTCGTCGGTCAGGCTTTGCTGGCGGGTCGTGCGGTGGAACAGCCGGACGCCCAGGCGCGCCTCCAGCCGCGCGACCGATTTGCCCACGGCGGACCGCGTGAGGTTCAGGCGATCGGCCGCCAGCGCGAAGCTGCCGGCCTCCACAGCCTGCACGAAGACTTCGATGCCGCCCAGCCTGTCATGGTTGCCCGTCGTGGCCATGCTGCCCTTCCTGTCTGTATTGGTTCTTAATGGGAACCATTGAAAATAATATGGGTTGACATTGTTGAACTGAATTCCGCATATCTTATCGGTACCCGGCCGCGCTGTCATCGGCAGCCGACGCGGCCAGTCTTGAAACCGAACAGGAGTCCACCATGCAGGCCTATACCGTCATCAACGGCAAAGACATCGCGTCCCTCACGCGTATTACGCGCGAACCCCAGGCGCTGGGGCCGCACGATGTGCGTGTGCGCATCAATGCGGTATCGCTGAACTTTCGCGACCTGATGGTGGTGCGTGGCGACTATCTGCAGGGCGCCTCCGACCCCGTCATTCCGGCCTCGGACGCCGCAGGCGAAGTGATCGAGGTCGGCAAGGCCGTGACGCGCTTCGCGCCGGGCGACCGCGTGATGGGCTCGTTTTTCCCCGATTGGATCGATGGCGACGTCACGCCGGCCACGACGCGCATCGCCCCGGGCGCTGCGACGGACGGCGTGCTGTCCACTGAACGCGTCTTCGCCGAGTCCGCGTTGGCGGCCACGCCGCCTTCGTTGACCGACGAGCAGGCCTCGACCCTGCCTTGCGCGGCGGTCACCGCCTGGAACGCGCTGTTTGTCACGGGCGGCGCCAAAGCAGGGCAGACGGCGTTGTTCCTGGGAACGGGGGGCGTGTCGGTCTGGGGCCTGCAACTGGCGAAGGCGGCGGGCCTGCGCGCCATCATCACGTCCTCCAGCGCGGGCAAGCTGGAGCGGGCCCGGGCCATGGGCGCCGATGGCCTCATCAACTATCGCGATACGCCTGAATGGCAGGACGAGGCCTTGCGCCTGACCGCCGGCGAGGGCGCGCACGTCGTGCTGGAAGTGGGCGGTGAAGGCACGCTGGCGCGCTCCGTGGCGGCGGCGCGCATGGGCGGGACCATCGCGGTGATCGGCGGCGTCAGCGGGTTCGCGGCCGTGCCGGTGGCGCCCTTGGCGTTGATTGCCGGCAGCAAACGCTTGCAAGGCATATTTGTCGGCAGCCGCGGGATGCTGGAGGACGTGGCGCGCTTCGTGGAAGTGGCGGGCATCGTGCCCGTCATCGACCGGGTATTCGGTTTCGATGAAGTCCCCGCCGCATTTGAACACCTGGCATCCGGCGGCCATTTCGGCAAGGTCGTCATCCGGGTCGCCAAGTAGGCCAGGGCAGGGCGCGCAATGGCGGGTCGCGCGGGCGGCGATGGTAAGCTGCACTGCTTGCCGAAGGCGCTTTCGCGCCTGACTGTTCGAAGAGACCCAGAGATCCCCACGCGCCCTCATGACCCGTCCAACCGATACCCATCTTGTCGAAACACTGGTGACCAGCGAAGCGCCTTATGAAGGCAGCTTCCTGAAAATACGGCGGGACACCGTCAGCCTGCCCAACGGCAATACGGCTACGCGCGAATACGTCGTGCATCCCGGCGCGGTCGTGGTGATCCCCTTGCTGGATGACGGCCGCGTCCTGCTGGAGCGCCAGTTCCGCTACCCGATCGGCCGCGTCATGACCGAGTTTCCCGCCGGCAAGCTGGACCCGGGCGAAGATCCGCTGGTTTGCGGCAAACGCGAACTGCTGGAAGAAACCGGCTACACCGCCGATCAATGGGCGCACGCCGGCGCCTTGCACCTGGCCATCGCCTATTCCACCGAGATCATCCACATTTTCTTCGCGCGCGGTTTGCTCGCCGGCCCGCGGCAACTGGACCAGGACGAATTCCTGGACGTGATCAGCGCGGACCCCGCCGAATTGCTGGCGGCGTGCAGCAAGGGCGAAGTCACCGACGCCAAGACGCTGACCTGCGTGCTGTGGATGCAGAACGTGCTGTCCGGCGCCTGGCAGCTGGACTGGCAGGACAACGCCGGCTGACATGCCCGCGTTCCCGGTCCTGGTCCAACCCGCCGGCCTGCGGTTCGAGGCCGACGCGGACACGTCCGTCCTGCTGGCCGCGCAGGCCGCAGGCATCAAGCTGCCCAGTTCGTGCCGAAATGGCACCTGTCGGGCCTGCATGTGCCTGATGCTGGAGGGCTCGGTGGCCTATCGCATTGAATGGCCCGGCCTGTCGCGCGACGAGAAAGAAGAAGGCTGGATCCTGCCTTGCGTTGCGCACGCCACGTCGCCGCTAGAGATCCAGGCGCCGCTTGCCGCGCCCATGGAAGCTGCGCCGGCGGTGGCGCGGCCGCTTACCGGCGCCCGACGCTAAACGCCAGCACCGGGGCCAGCCCCACGGCCATGCCGGCCGACATGCCGAGTGCCATGCCGGCAAAGGGCGCCGCGTTCAGCATAAGCGCTGCCATGACGCCCAGCCGGGCTCCCAGCACCATCCCTATCGCCATGGAAAGCGCGCAGAGCAGGCGTTGGCCCAGCGGCGGCGCGCGGGTGCGCCCCACCGGCCATGGCGCGAGGGCCGCCAGCGCCATCGCAGCGCTGCTGGCCGGCATCAGGCTGGCGTGCCGCCACGCCATGTCCAGCAGCCCGCCCGGTGCGCCGCATTCGCTGGCCAGCAGCGCCGCAGGCGTCTGGCGCGTGTCGACCCACAGGCCCAGCGCCATGGCTACCAGGCAGGCCAGCCATAGCGCTGCCATGGTGCGTACGCCGTCAGGCGCAAGCGTGGCACGCCTTCGGGGCGTCGTCGTACCGGTCATGGTGACGGACCCAGTCGCCCAGGTTGAAGTGGGGGCCAGTTTCGTTGCGGCCCAGGGGCGCGAAATCCAGATAGTTGTAGGCGCCGGCCAAGCGCTCCACGCCGCGTTCGAACGCCGAGTAGGTGTGGAAGATCTCGCCGTCCGGGTCCGAGTAAAAGGCGCTGGCGCCCGAGCGTTCTTCCACGCTGCCATCGGCCTGCGGCACCGACGCGTGGAAGTCGAAGTTGAAGTCGCAGCCCTCGGACGAGAACCAATCGAAGCGCCAGCCCATGCGTTGCTTAAAGGCGTCCAGCTTGGCCAGCGGCGCGCGCGACACCGCCACCACCGATACGTCGTGATGGCGCAGGTGCATCAGGGCGCTGTCCAGATGGTCTGCCAGGAACGAGCAGCCGACGCAGCCTTCTTCCCAATCCGGGCCGTACATGAAATGGTAGAGGATCAGTTGGCGCTTGCCGTCGAACAGGTCGGCCAAGCCCCGCGGCCCGCCTGCGCTCTGGAATTGGTAAGGCTTGTCCACCCGCACCCAGGGCAGGTCAAGCCGGTCGCGGGCCAGGGCGTCCTGGGCGCGTGTCATCGCCTTTTCGCGGACAAGCAGGGCCTCGCGGGCGGCGTCCCATTGGGGACGGGATACGACAGGATGGGGGGTCTGCATCGTACGACTCCTTTGCGTGGCAGGCCACTCGGGCCTGGGCAAGGCAAGCGACCGGTTCAGGCCGCGCTTGCCAGATGGTCCGCCAGCCGGTCCATCGCACCTGCCCAGCCGTGTTCGTGGCCGTCGCGGGTTGCCTGATCGACAAACGGGGTTTGCAGGAAGGCCAGTTCAGTGCCGCCCTGCGCGGGAGCAAATTCAAGCGTGATCAGTGACGTTTCTTCGGGGGTGTCGCGCCAGGCCCAGGTAAAGACCAGCCGGCGCTGCGGCTGCACCTCGTGGTATTCGCCGCTGGCGTAATGCGACTGCCCGTCCTCGGTGACGAAGCCCACCAGGTAGGCCCCGCCCACGCGCACGTCGGTGTCGGCCACCAGCACTTCGCGCGTGCCGGCCGGGCCGAACCAGCGCATCAGCGCTTGCGGGTCCGTCCAGGCGCGCCAGACGCGGTCGACGGGGGCGGCGAAGCGCCGCGTGAGCCGGAGCTCGAGGGGGGCGTTGTCGGGGCGGGTTCGGGTTGCCATGGGTGGACCTCCTCGTCGTGGTACAGGTACCGGGCCAGCGAATCCAGTTGGCCGTTCCAGAACTTCTCGTAGCGGGCCAGCCAGTCGGAGGCCGCGCGCATCGGCTCGGGCGACAGCGTGCAACTGACCACGCGTCCGTCCTTGGCGCGGGCGATCAGCCCGGCGTCTTCCAGCACCCGCAGATGCTTCATGAAGGCAGGTAGCGACATGGCATGGGGCCGGGCCAGTTCGCTGACCGATGCCGTGCCTCGTTCCAGGTCGGCCAGCACCTGCCGGCGGGTGCCATCGGCCAGGGCGGAAAAGATGCTGTCCAGCGTGTCATCGTTTAAGTTAACCATAAGGTTAAGTATCCGCCCGAAAAACTGCCGGCGTCAAGCCGGCAGCGTCGGGAATTTCCCTAGGTCAGTCGTGCCGGTGCATGGCCGACTGGTGCTTCGTGTCGCGCATCGTCGCATACACCAGCAGCGACAGGAAGATCACGCCGGCCAGGTAGTAGTAGAACCACGCTTCGTGCCCTTGCTGCTTGAAGAACAGGGCGATGGCGGGCGCCGTGCCGCCGAAGATCGACACCGTGACCGCATAGGGCACGGCGACGCCGGTGGCGCGGATGTTGGTAGGGAACAGTTCGGCCTTCACCACGGCGTTGATCGACGTATACCCGGCTGTGAACACCCACGCGCCGCAGATCAAGAGGAAGGCGATGAAGGGCGAACGGGTGTTCGACAAGGTCATCAGGATGGGCACCGTCAGCGCGGCCCCCGCCACGCCGAAGAAGATCAGGAGCGGCTTGCGCCCGATCTTGTCCGACAGCGCGCCATACAGCGGTTGCAGGATCAGCGCGAAGATCAACGAGGCCGCGATGATGTAGGTCGTGGTGATGTCGGTAAAGCCCGAGGTCTGCCGCACGAAGGTCTGCATGTAGGTGGTGAAGGTGTAGAACGCCGCGGTGCCGCCGGCAGTCAGCCCCACCACGATCGCGACCTCGCGCGGATATTTCATCAGGCCGCGCAGCGAACTGGTCTTCGGCTTGGTCTTCTGCGCTTCCTTGTACGAGTCGGTCTCGGGCATGTCGCGGCGCATCAGCGCGGTCACGATGGCCAGCAGGGCGCCGATCACGAAGGGGATGCGCCAGCCCCATTCCACCAGCTGCTCGTGCGTCAGGAACACGTTCTGCAACAGCAGCAGCACCAGGATCGCGCAGAGCTGACCGCCGATCAGGGTGACGTACTGGAAACTGGAATAGAAGCCGCGATGTTCCGGGTCCGCAATCTCGGTCAGGTAGGTGGCGCTGGCGCCATACTCGCCGCCCAGGCTCAGGCCTTCGATCACGCGGGCCAGCGCCAACAGCGCGGGCGCCGCCAGGCCAATGGTCGCGTACGTGGGCGTCACGGCGATGATCAGCGAACCCACGCACATCATCGCCACCGACACCATCAGCGATATCCGCCGCCCGTGCCGGTCGGCGATGTGCCCGAACAGCCAGCCGCCCAGCGGGCGCACGATGAAGCCAGCCGCGAACAAGGTGGCGGCATTCAATTGCTGGACGACGGGGTCATGCGAGGGGAAGAAGGCGGGGGCGAAATACAGGGCGAAGGCGGTATAGGCGTAGAAGTCGTACCACTCGACCAGGTTGCCCATGGAGCCGACGAAGATGGCCTTGATGCGGCGTTTTGCGTCGGGCATGGCGAGATACGTTTGCGTCATAGCTGTTCTCAGGGTGAGCTTGTCGGGAGTCGCCGGACACGCGACCGCGCCTTGTCCTCGCCCGTCAAGATCGCAAGGCCAGCCGCGAAATGGAACATGCATCGCGGTATCTTGCGCCTGCCCACGCTGAAATGCACGTAATGGCGAACAGTTTTCATTCAGGTTTTTGTCAGGGTTGGCGATGCGCCAGCGCCCTGCAAGCGGCTGCGGCGTTACTTGCCGCGCGGCTTGATGATGTCGCAGGCCGCGGCCCGGTCGCCGGCCTGGGCGCCGCTGCCCAACAAGGCCTGCGCGCCGCAGACGGAGCCGAACATGCCCTTGTTGTCGTGCCCCACGCCGCCGACCTCGAAGGTGGTGCGGTGCAGCGGCAGCGGCTTCGCGCCGCGAGCGGCCAGCAGGTATTCGTACTGCACGTAAGCGGTGCCGCGGGCCAGGCGCGTGGCGCCCTGCGCCTCGGCGCCGCAGGTCTTGTCCAGCAGGCGGTGCTCGGGGTTGTTGTCGGCCCCGCCCAGCAGATAGATCACGTCGCGGGCGGCATAACGGACGAACAGCCGTGTGTCGTCGGTTTCGCGCGCGTACGGCGGCAGCTTGTCCGTGCCGTACTTGTACTGGTTGTAGGTGGGGCAGATGCCGCGTTCGTACGGCGCATAGCCTTTGCCGTCGGCGCGCGGGCGCTCGTTGGTCAGGTACAGGTAGGACGAGGGGTTCGCGATCACGTAGCGCAGCGCCAGCCCGTCGCGGCGCAGCGGGCCGTCGGTGTTGTTCAGCACGGCGTAGCGCTGCACCAGCTGCGCGCCAGCGGAGTGCCCGGCCAGCACGATGTTGGCCAGGGTGGGCAGGCGCTTACGGTCGTCCAGGCTGCGCAGCAGGTCGTCCAGCACCTGGAACGAGGTGACGGGGGCCGGCCGCCCGGCGGCCTGGATGCTCTCTTCGCCGTCTTCCCAACTGGCCTTGCGCCATGCGGCCATGCCGCCGAAACCCGAATCGATGGACCCGGGAAAGCGCGGCGCCAGGACCAGCGTGTCGCGCGCCCGGTCGGGGTTGCGGGCCAGCAGGCCGGCGGCAGTGTCGTAGTAACGGTCGGCGTCGCGCTTCACGCCGTGGATGACGATCAGGACCTGCTTGATATCGCGCAGGTCGTCGCGGGCCAGGTCGCGGTTAGCATAGAACGGCATCTTGTACCGATGCCCTGGCTTGCCCAGTTCCACCGTCTGCCAACGCAACGGCGTGGCGCGCTTGGGCGCCGGAACGGTTTCGTCGTAATCGTAGGGGTCCGGCAGCGGCGTCTGCGCGCGCAGGGCCCAGGGGACAAGCGTCGCGGCCAGGGCCAGCGCGACGCCCAGTCGGCGCCCGAATCGCCGGCGCGCGGGCGCGTGCGGCTGGGGTCGGGACGCGGAAGGGGCGGGGGCGCGGCGCATGGCGCGGCCTGGCGTCAGCAGGTCTCTAGGCCCAGCAACTGCTTGAGCGCAGGCAGATCCAGGATGCGGACTTCGCGCTGGTTGATCTTGATCAGGCCTTCGCGCGCGAAACGCGAGAACAGCCGGCTGACCGTTTCCAGCGTCAGGCCAAGATAGTTGCCGATTTCTTCGCGGCTCATGCGCAGCACGAATTCGGTCGACGAATAGCCCAGCGAGGCATAACGCTGCGACAGATTCAGCAGGAAGGCCGCCAGGCGCTGTTCGGAACGCATGGCGCCCAGCGACGCCAGCATCTGGTGCGAACGCGTGATTTCGCGGCTCATCAGGCGCCGGAACTGCTGCTGCAGCGACGGCAGGTGCGCGGCCACGCGGTCCACGTCGCTCAAGCGGATGACGCAGACTTCGGAATCTTCCAGCGCGACGGCGGCCGACACGTGCTTGCCTTCCAGCATGCCGTCCATGCCGACGATCTCGCCGGGCAGGTGAAAGCCGGTGACCTGGATCTGGCCGGTCGCGTCTTCCAACTGGGTCTTGATGCTGCCAAAGCGCACGCTGTAGACGGCATCAAGCGGGTGATCCAGCGAATACAGCGTCTTGCCCTTTTCCAGGCGCACACGCTCTTTCACCAGCTCATCCAGTTTTTCCACTTCGGCGGCGGCCATTCCCACGGGCACGCACACGTGTCCCAACATGCAGGTGGAACAGTGGGCGCCATCAGGGGCAACGGGAACCCGTTTTTGCATACGATGACCTCTATAGTGCCCGTTGCGCGCCGGGGAGGGCGAAACGGGTGTAAAGCGTGAAGACAACAGCTATTGTAGTCTGTTGTTACTACGGCCGTCTTACGAGGTGCCGCCGGTCGTCCGGCCGTGCCGGTGCGCGATCCAGTCCTCGCCGGCGATATCGGTCGCGGCGCCCCGCAACGTCGGGTCGATGGGGTAATACTGGCAGCGGATTTCGGTGTTGCCCCGTTCCGCCGATTCCAGGCGCGCGATGATTTCGCGGCGCACAAAACAGCAGGGCTGCCCGGGCACGTATTCCTCGATTTCGTCCATCAGCGCCATCAGGGCGGGCTCCACCAAGTAGACCTCGCCGCGCACGCGGCGGCCATCTGCTACGGGGATCAGACCAGGCCAGTTGCCGAAGTCGACCAGCATGCCGGGCACGGACGCCGCACCCACCAGCCGGGCGGCGGGCAGGCCCCGTTTGGCGACCGCTTGCGCAAGATCATTGATTTCGCCGGCGCGTAGGGTGCCGTAGACAAAAACGTATATGCTCATAGGTCGGATTGTTGCTGCACGTCGTAGCAAAACAAGTGGCCGGATGGTGTTGAAATTCTCTCATCTGTCCGCATATTCAGGATATCGAGCCAGCCGGCACGTATCGGTCAGGCTCCCCAACAAGCCAAACGACCATTATGCGATTCGACAAACTGACTACCAAGTTCCAGCAAGCCTTGGCCGACGCCCAAAGTCTGGCCGCCCGTAACGACCATCCCTACATCGAACCCGTCCACGTGTTGTCCGCCTTGCTGTCCGATCCGGACAGCGGCGCAGGCAGCCTGCTGGCGCGCGCCGGTGTAGCGGTCAACCGCCTGCAACCCGCGCTGGAAAGCGCGATGAAGTCGCTGCCGCAAGTGCAGGGCGACGACAACGTGCAGGTCGGCCGCGAACTCAACGCGGTGCTGACCCGCACCGACAAGGAAGCCGCCCGGCGCGGCGACACCTACATCGCCAGCGAGCTGTTCCTGCTGGCGCTGGCCGACGACAAGGGCGAGGCCGGCCGCATCCTGCGTGAAGCGGGCCTGCAGAAAAAAGCCCTCGAGGCCGCGGTGGACGCCGTGCGCGGCGGTGAAAACGTGTCGGGCGCGGAAGGCGAATCCAACCGCGAAGCCCTGTCCAAGTACACCTTGGACCTGACCGAGCGCGCCCGCCAGGGCAAGCTTGATCCGGTGATTGGCCGCGACGACGAAATCCGCCGCACCATCCAGATCCTGCAGCGCCGCACCAAGAACAACCCGGTCCTGATCGGCGAACCCGGCGTGGGCAAGACCGCCATCGTCGAAGGCCTGGCGCAGCGCATCGTCAACGACGAAGTGCCCGAGAGCCTGCGCGGCAAGCGCGTGCTGTCGCTCGACCTGGCCGCGCTGCTGGCCGGCGCCAAGTTCCGCGGCGAATTCGAAGAACGCCTGAAGGCCGTGTTGAAAGAGCTGGGCCAGGACGATGGCAGCAACATCGTCTTCATCGACGAGCTGCACACCATGGTCGGCGCGGGCAAGGCCGAAGGCGCGATGGACGCGGGCAACATGCTCAAGCCGGCGCTTGCGCGCGGCGAACTGCATTGCATCGGCGCGACCACGCTGGACGAATACCGCAAGTACATCGAAAAGGACGCGGCGCTGGAGCGGCGCTTCCAGAAGGTGCTGGTCGACGAGCCCGATGTGGAATCCACCATCGCCATCCTGCGCGGCTTGCAGGAACGCTATGAGATCCACCACGGCGTCGAGATCACCGACCCGGCCATCGTGGCCGCGGCGGAACTGTCGCACCGCTACATCACCGACCGCTTCCTGCCCGACAAGGCCATCGACCTGATCGACGAAGCCGGTGCGCGCATCCGCATGGAAATCGACTCCAAGCCGGAGGTGATGGACAAGCTGGATCGCCGCATCATCCAGTTGAAGATCGAGCGCGAAGCCGTCAAGAAGGAAACCGACGACGCGTCCAAGCGCCGCCTGGGCGTCATTGAAGACGAACTTGAAAAGCTGCAACGCGAATACAACGACTTCGAGGAAATCTGGAAGGCCGAAAAGGCGGCAGTGCAAGGCACGCAGGCCATCAAGGAAGAGATCGACAGCGTGCGCGCCGAAATGGCCGAATTGCAACGCAAGGGCCAGTTCGACAAATTGGCCGAGCTGCAATACGGCAAGCTGCCCGACCTGGAATCGCGCCTGAAGGCCGCCGAAGTGGGGGCTGCGCAGGCTGCTGAAAACGCCGAGGGCGACGAATCCCGCCCGCGTCTGTTGCGCACTCGTGTCGGCGCCGAGGAAATCGCCGAAGTCGTGTCGCGTGCCACGGGCATCCCCGTGTCCAAGATGATGCAGGGCGAACGCGAGAAGCTCTTGCACATGGAGGAGTTCCTGCACAAGCGCGTGGTGGGTCAGGACGAGGCCGTGCGCCTGGTCTCCGACGCCATCCGGCGTTCACGTGCGGGCCTGGCGGACCCGGCGCGGCCTTACGGTTCGTTCCTGTTCCTGGGCCCGACCGGCGTGGGCAAGACCGAGTTGACGCGTGCCTTGGCCGAATTCATGTTCGACTCCGAAGAGCACCTGATCCGCATCGACATGAGCGAATTCATGGAGAAGCATTCGGTGGCGCGGCTGATCGGCGCGCCGCCCGGATACGTGGGCTACGAAGAGGGCGGCTACCTGACCGAGGCCGTGCGTCGCAAGCCGTACAGCGTGATCTTGCTGGACGAAGTGGAAAAGGCGCATCCGGATGTCTTCAACGTGCTGCTGCAGGTGCTGGACGACGGCCGTCTGACCGATGGCCAGGGCCGGACGGTGGACTTCCGCAACACGGTGATCGTGATGACGTCCAACCTGGGCTCGCATCACATCCAGAGCCTGGCCGGCCAGCCGTACGACGTGGTCAAGGAGGTGGTGTGGGGCGAGCTCAAGCAGACCCTGCGGCCTGAATTCCTGAACCGCATCGACGAAGTGGTCGTGTTCCACGGTCTGGAAGCGCAGCACATCGAGTCCATCGCCCGCATCCAGTTGCGCCGCCTTGGCGCACGGCTGGAGAAGCAGGAAATGCGGCTGGAAGTCACCGAATCCGCCTTGGCGGAACTGGCCCGCTCCGGCTTCGATCCGGTGTTCGGCGCACGCCCCTTGAAGCGTGCGATCCAGCAGCAGATCGAGAACCCGGTGGCCCGCCTGATCCTGGAAGGCAAGTTCGGCCCGCGCGACGTGGTGCCGGTGGATTGGCAGGACGGCGAATTCGTCTTCACCCGAACCCTGCAGTAACCCGCAAGCAAAAGCCCGGCGCAAGCCGGGCTTTTTTTTGTGCCGTGCAGCCGGCGCCTGCGGGCTTACTTCACCAGTTCGATGTCGCCCGGCTTCCAGCTCTTGTCGAAGGCTGCGGTTTCAGGTCCGTAAATGCGGATGTAGGCAAACCACCCCTTGCCCGACGGCGTCTTGATCCAACGCTTTTCGCCGCCTTTGGGCGCCTTGGGCCCGAAGTACAGCTCGACGGGTTTGGTCTTGTCCACGTCCTTCAGTTCGAACAGTGAGCGCAGGGCCGCCATGTCCTGGTCCGTCTGGACTTGCGAACGCGTCGCGGCGTCATACACCGTGACCGACCAGAACAGCTTGCCCGGCACGGGTTGGGGAATCGTCAGCTTGTACTGCTTGCTGCCTTCCAGATAGGCGCCCTTGCTGTCGCGCGCGCCCAGCCAGTACAGCGAACCCGCGCCGGCATCGCGCCGGAACATGGCGGGCGACGCCACGATGGCTTGGGCGAACCAGCGGTCGCGCGCTTCCAGGTCGATGCCTGCCGGCGTTTCAAATTGCGCGTTGGTCGGCACCAGGCCCGCCCACTCCCATTGCCGATCCGGCCAGTTCTTGCGATCAGGGCGGGTGCTGGCGAAGGCGCCCACCAGCATCTGGTCCCGACCCTCGCGTGCGGCACGCGTCAGGATGCCTTTGGTGCGCGCATCGGGTTGGAAAGGCTTGCCCTTTTCGATGCCAAGTTCCGCCAGCAGTCCGTACATGGGCAGAAACTCGGGAACGCGCGCTTCGGCCTGGATGATGCCGTTGAGCCGCTCCCAGAATTGGAAGTTGTCTTCCCAGCGCAACGACGTGCTGTCCATCGCCTTTTTGGAGGTGTCGACGGCAGTCAGGGGTTGTGGGTTATCGGCGCTGGCCAGCGGGTAGATCTTGATGTTGCGCAGGCCGTCCAGCGCCTTTTGCAAATCGCCTTCGGCTGGCAAGGCTCGGACGGCGACCAGGTTCTTGAACGACTTCGAGTGCCCGACGTAATAACCCTCGGGGATCTTGCCGGTGTATCCGGGCGGCAGCACCAGATGCTTGCCGCCTTTGCCCGCATCGGGACCGGGCAGGCCCATGTCCAGCACCCAGCCCTGGTTGTGGTCGTCCACCAGGCCGATGAACGGTCCCGGGGGCAATTCGATCACCATGGGGCCGTCTTTCAAATCCAGCACGCCTGAACCGTACGGCGTATCGGAATTGAGCGTGAACCCCACCTGGCGCGGGCCCGTTGCGGCAATGCCCCATTGCTTGCCGTCTTCGATGCCGACGGCCCGGTTGCCGTTGAAAATGCCTTCCACGGACACGGTGGGATACCAGAAGCGGTACGCCACGATCGCGCGCTGCAAGGCGGCGTCGTCGCGCGCGCGCTGGCTGGCCTTTTCGGTCGGGAAACCTTTGTTGAACGGGTAGGAGGGCGGCGCGGCGGTATCCGCGGCGTGGGCGGGCAGACCCGCGGCAAAGCTCAGGCTCAAGGCGGCCAAGAAGGTGCGTTTCATCGTTTCATCCCAGATTGAGTGCGTATGCGGCCGCCAAAACGTCGCGTGGCGCAGGCGGGGGGCCGCAGAGATCGGGCCAAAACGCGCGTAGGCCAGGCCCGCGCGCGTTTTCGGCTAGCTACTTCAGCTTCTCCACATCGCCGGGTTTCCAGCTTTGGTCGAAGAACGGCTGCTTCGGCCCATACAGCCGCAGGATCACGAAGAAGCCCGAGCCGGGAACGGTTTTCAACCAGTTCTTGCCGTGTCCCGCCGGTTCGGTGGGGCCGAAATAGATATCGGTCGAACCGTCAGGATTGACGTCGGGCCGGTCCATCGTATTGATGGAAGGGAACGGCTGCCCATTGGCCAGGCCCGCTGCGGTTTCCGGCCGGTACACGGTGACGGACCAGAAGATGCCCGCCGGAATGTCCTTGGGCAAGTGAAGCCGGTAGGACTTGCCGCCCGACAGCGGATCGCCGTCGGCATCCCGGAACGCGACGGGATACTTGGCGCCCATGCCCGCCATGTTCACGGCCATCGCCGGACTGGCGGAATACGCCAGCGCGAAAAAGCCGGTCCGCAGATCCAGGTACTTGAACGAAGGCCCGGTGAACTCGGTATTGACCGGGAAGGGATTCACCCATTGCCGGTCGGAATACCAGCGCGTGTTGGGGACGATGGGCGGAGGGTCGTAGGCGATCGCGCGGCCAATCCGGTAGGCCGTCTTGCCGGCCTTGTCCAGGATTTCCCGCGTGTGGGCGTCGGGATTGAACGGCTGGCCCTTGATGATGCCGATGCTGGCGAGCATGCCGCGCATGTCGGCGTCGACGGGGTCCACGTATTCGCTGTCGATGAACCGTGACAACATGTCGAAAGCCGAGCCATCGGTGGGGTACAGCATGTTGGGTGTTGCCTTGGACCCATCCGGAAACTGCATGGGCTTGGCCGAGGCCTCTTTACCCAGCGGATAGATTCGGGTGCGGGTGACCAGGTCCACCGGGTCGCCGAGATTGGCGGGGTCCTTGAAGAATGCGCGCCAGAAAACGAAGACGTTGTAGGTGCGTGACTTGTAGACGATGTAGCCCTTCGGGATCTCGCCTTGGTAATCGGGCGGAATGACCAGGTACTTTGCACCCTTGCCCTTGTCGGGGCCGGGCAGGCCCACGTCGCCGCACCAGACATCCTTGGCGTACGGCTCCGGGTACCAGGTTTTTTCCGCGACGGGCGTCGGGTTGCAAATGGGGCGTTGGAAGAAGTCGTCAAGAATGCCCTGAAGGCCGGGCGGCACGTCCAGGACCATGGGCCCATCCTGCTTCAGGTCCAGGTAGCCCATCGCGTAGATGACGTCCGAGTTCGGCGTCGTGACCAGCGTGTTGGCATTGAGCCGTTCTTTCCACACCGGAAGGACGTTGTAGCCCTTGCCGAACAGCCGTTCGGATCCCTCCTTCATGGCGAAGATGTTCAGCGCCGGTTGCGCCCACAAGTAGCTCTGGACGGCGCGTTGAAAGAGCAATTCGTCTTTGAGCGTTGCGGAATCCGCTTTGGAAAGGTACCCCTCTTGCAGGGGAATTTGCGAAAGCTGGTCGTACCGGGAGGATTTCTGAGAAGGCGGCGTGCCGCAACCCGCGATGAGGGAAGCCACTGCCAATGTCGAGCAAATTGCCTTAAGCGCCATACGGGTTCCTTAACAACGAATATTGATAAGTCACTTGAACGTGCCAACCGCGAATGCATCGAGAAAAAAACCGCGAGTCAGATTATCACGATTATTCACAAGTAAAGGGGTAGTTCCAGGCCGCGGCCCGTCGCCGCTTCCCAATCGGCGACGCCGGGCCTTTGAACCGTGGCGCGCCCGCTCAGGGGACGGTGTAATCGGCCCGCTGTGCACCGATCTGCCGCCCCACACTTTGCAGCGAGCGCAGCACCAGCGCCACCCCGCGCCGCGTGTCCTCGTCACGCAACAGCGCCAGCAGCCCCAGCAGGCTGGGCGGATGTGCTTCCGTCAGCGTTTGCGCATGGGCGGCGCGCACGCTGTTGGCGGCCGTCCATGCGGCGCCCGCCGCTTGTTCGGACAGCAGCCCAAGCTTCTCGACCATGGGCTGGTCCAGCAGATCCACCAGGTCGGAAGTCAGCGAGATCAGGTCGACGATGTTGTCCAGCCGTTGGCTGTCGACAAGCGGACGCAGCTTGCCGGCCAGCGCCTGCAGTGTTTCATCATGGGTATTCATGTTCATAGCATTCCCCTTGCGACCGCCCAGTACAGCCCCCGGTTGAATCCGTGCCGAAGCAGCCCGCCCAGTTTGGTAGGAGGCGTGGGCTGCACGTCATGGGTGTAGTCGTACCACAAGGGCATGCCCGCATTCAGCCCCATCTGGGCAACGGCTTGCACACGGCCTTCGTAGACGCTGCATGGGTGGCCCAGCCGGATTTCGCCCGCGATGTTGTTGGCGATGACGGGCGCCTGGTTGTGGCACGAGCCGCCCGCTTTGCTGACTGGCAGGTCCACCGTATCGCCGATGACGTAGACATTGCGCAACCCGTAGACCTGCATGGTTTCGTGATCGGTCGGCAGCCAGCCCTCGTTGTCCTCCGCCTGGGATACGCCTGACTCCAGCACGGCATCGACGGCGCGTATCGGCGGCGTCGCCATCAGGATGTCGAACGGTTGCTCGCCGCCTTCCGCGGAATACGCGACGCGTGCCTCCGGGTCCACGCGCGCCAGCGTGAAGCCGCGCTGGAACTTGATGCCGCGCTGCTCGAAGATGGCGGGCAGCACCTCGCAAGTGGGCTGTTGCAGGAACAGGCAGTTGCGCAAGAGTTGCGACGTGGTGGGGTAGGTGTAGACGATTTCGACTTTGTCGCGCACGCCGCGACGGCGCAAATAGTCGTCCAGCATCAGGGTGGTTTCAATCGGCGCGATGCCGCATTGGTGGGGCACGTTCGGCGTCTTCGGGAAGGTGACGCTGACGAAGATGCGGCCTTTGTCGATCTTGGCCAGCCGGCTGGCCAATTGGCGCGCCGGCGCGTACTGATAGAAATGATCGCCGGCTTCTTTCAGGCCTTCTATGCGTTCGGGCGCGGGGATGCAGCCCGTGGCGATGACCAGGTAGTCATAGCCGTAGCGCTTGCCCTGCTGCGTCAGCAATTCCTGGCTGTTGAATTCAAACCGCGTGACTTTATCGACGTGGAAATGGATCTCGGGGCGCAGCAGAGAACGTTCCGGGCGCTTCAACTCTTCCTGGAAGAAAAGATTGAAGGCCACATACATGAAGGCGGGCTTGTAGTAGTGGTCAGGAGAATCCGACAACAACGTGACGCTGACCTCGCCTCGCGACACCTCGGGGTAAAGCTTGGAGACCAGTTGGTTGGCCAGCATGGTGCCGCCAACCCCACCGCCTACGACAACAATTCGCTTGCTCATAAAAATCCTCCAGTGAGAATAGTCAGGAACCAAGTGCAGTTGCGCGTCTATATGTACCAATGGCGGGTAATAAGGTCAATTAAATAACTATTTCTTATATTTGAGGGTGTCCCCGGCCACGCTGGCCGCACACCGGTTCGAATCGAAGGGACGGCCGGGCGGGCGCCCGGACGGCCGGAGCGGTCCCGGCGCAGGGGCCCCGTGCCGAAGGGGATTCAGAACGGTTCCTTGAATGGGCGCAGGTCCATTTCCTGGGTCCAGGCGGACGGGTGCTGCAGATGGAGCTGCCAATACGTTTCGGCAATGGCGTCTATGTCCAGCAACCCATCCGTTCCGCGCTGCGCGACGGCGTCGGGGCGCGAGCTTTTCAAGCGCGTCCCGTTGATGCCGCCATCGATGACGACGTGAGCCACGTGCAGCCCCTGCGGGCCGAACTCGCGCGCCATGCTCTGGCTCAACATGCGCAATCCCGCCTTGGCGCTGGCGAAATGCGCATAGCCGGGACGCCCACGCAGGCTGCCCGAGGCGCCGGTGAAGAGGATCGTGCCTTGACGCTGGGGCAATAGCAGCTTCGCCGCCTCACGCCCTACGAGGAACCCCGCAAAGCAACCGACACGCCAGAACTCCTCGAACTGCGCGGCGGAGATCTCCCCGAAGGGGATATGTTGGTTGTTGCCAGCGTTGAAGATAACGACGCTGGCCGCGGATCGTCCTGCGCCAGGCGAGGCCCCCATGCGGAATAGCCGTTGGACATCTTCTTCCTTGCTGGCGTCGAGTTGCACTGGCGTGCCGTTACCGGGGCCCAGGCTATGCACCACCTGTTCCAGCTTTGCGACCGTACGGCCGCCCACCAGGACGTGAAAACCGCCTTTGGCGAATCGGCGGGCCACTGCGGCGCCCAAGCCTTCTTCGGAACCTACGCCTACGACAATTGCAGTCGGCTGCATTGCGCACTCCTTGTTTGGAAAAGCGAGGACGCGGAATTCCGCGTCCCGGGATGGATTGGATTCAGGCGGTGGCTTCCTGCCGGTTCATATGGCCGACCAGGTAGACCATGGCCACCGCCAGGGCCAGGATCAGGGCGCCCAACCACATCGAGCTGTGCAAGCCCAGATGATTGACGGCGATGCCGCCGGCCAGGGACCCCAGCCCGATGGATAACTGGAACACGCTCGTGTTCATTGCCTGCGCCGCTTCCGGCGCATGCTGTGTCGCGTTATATAACCATAGCTGCGTGCCGACAGGCGCCATGCCCCACGAAACTGCCCAGACCAGCAAGGCGGCGCCCGCATAAAGCGGGGTTCCCGGGAATGCCGCGATCGCTGAAATCGCCAGCACGTATATCCACACCGTGGCAAGCACCGTCTTGTGCAGATGACGGCCGGCGAATGCGCCGCCCACGAAATTTCCGGCGACCGTCGCAATGCCATACGCCAACAGCAGGATGCTGACCACGGCGGTATCCAGATGCGCGATCTGCTCCAGGTACGGCGTCACGAAGGTGTAGCCCGCGTATTGGCCGGCGACGATGAATACGACGGTCAGAAAGATTGCGCGCACCTTGCGGTGCTTGAGCAGGCCGAAAAAGTCCCGCACGTTCACGCCTTCCTTCATTTTCAGCGGGGGCAAACAGGCCAGCTGCAATACGAAGCACAGCACGGCAAGCCCGCTTGCCCAGGCGAAGCCCTCGCGCCAGTCCGCGTGGGCGCCGATATAGGAACCGGCGGGCACGGCAATGACAGATCCGATCGAGATGCCTGCGAAGACGAGTGACGATGCGGCGTGCACCTTTTCTGGCGGCACCAGCTTGGCGGCTGCAGTAATCGAAATGGCCCAGAACCCGCCGATCGCAATGCCGAGTATCACCCGCGCAAAGAGAAGCACGGTGAAACTTCCGGCTTGCCACGAGAGCAGGCTAGAGACAATGAGCAGTGCGGTCAGGCCGAGCATCACGGTTTTCCGGTCGGCGCGGCCGATCGCGATCGCCGTTACCGGTGCGGCCAGGAATCCAAGCAGGGCGGTGGCGGTGACCGCCAGGCCAGCCGTGCCCTCGGCCACGCCCAGGTCGCGGCTGATACCGGGCAGCAGGCCCACGGGCAGGAACTCGGTGACGACGAGCGATAGCGCGCCCAGTGCGATAGCCAGGACGCCTGGCCAGGAATAGGCCGGCATGTTCCCTGGGCCTGGTTGTTGAAGCGACATTACGGATTCCTTGGTTGTCTCTGTATCGGTATCTGTGTCTGAGCGACGCGAAGCCGGGGTTTCGCCGGCTTCCGTGCGCGCGGCCGATCTGCTGCCCAGGGGCGGAATCAGCCGCGCGCGACCGTCAGACCTTGCGGTAGCGAGGCGCCGGCGTGCCGGTCTGGGTGGCGGCGAACAGGCTGGCACGCGCCGTGTCGAAACGCTCCCATAGGCTTGCGTCGGCAACGGACGGCCAGGTGACCGCCTCGCCCTGATCGAACCCGGCGAGCGCGGCATCCACCAGATCTTCCGTGCTCATCACCGATTCCGGGCGCAGTGCTGACAGGGGCACGCCTGAGACGTCCTCGGTCCAGATCTCGGTCGCGGTTGACGCCGGCAGGACCACCTGGACTTTCACGTTGGTATCGGCCAGTTCTTGCTGCAGGCCTCGGCTGAAGGCAAGCACATAGGCCTTCGTGCCGCTGTAGACCGAGCTGATGGCAAGCGAATGCACCGCCAGGACGGAAGCGATGTTGATGACGGCGCCGTCGTTGCGGGCGAGGAAGCCCGGAAGCACCGCGTGGGTCAATCGCGTCAGCGCCGTGATGTTGAGCGCGATCTGGGACAAGGAATCTTCCAGGGAAGACTGCCCCAAGGCACGCAGTCGGGCCGAGCCCGCATTGTTCACCAGGATCCGGACGTCCGGATTGCCTGCAAGCGCGGCTTCCACCTGCGCAATGCCGGTGTCGGTGCCCAGGTCAGCGGCAAGAGTCTGGATGCCGACGCCGTGGGCCGATGACAGCTTTTGCGCCAATGACGTCAGGCGGTCGGCACGCCGCGCGACCAGAATCAGGTCATACCCGCGGGCCGCCAGCCGGTCGGCATAGACGGCGCCGATCCCGGAGGACGCACCTGTGACGACGGCGGTTTTTTTGGAAAGTGACATATCTATCTCCATGATTAGCTTGAGTGCTCAACTAATTAATTGAGTGCTCAAGTATATGGCGGTATAGTTGGTGCTTGTCAATAGCGCAACACGCGAAGATCTTCACCTCATGGGAAAAAAAAATCCTGGCGCAGCATCGGTGGCTGACGGCGCTTGCAAGGTTTCCAGCGATGGAAAAAACGTATTCGAGGTGTTGGCCTGCACCAACACCGCGCTCAGGCGCGCCGCGCGCCGTCTGGGCAATCTGTACGACGATGCGCTTGCTCCCCTAGGATTGAAGGCTACCCAGGTGAGTCTGTTGGCGGAGATCCAGCGGATGGCCGCGGCAAGCGACGGGCAGGCCCCCACGTTGCAGGATCTTGCGGTCAAGCTTGCCATCCAGATCTCTGCGGTGACGCACGCGCTCAGGCCGCTGGTTCGCGACGGCTATATCGCCCTTCAGACGGACGAACTGGACAGACGGATCAAGCGTGCCGCGCTGACGCCCGCCGGCATCGAGCGCCTGGACGAGGCCCTTGTGCACTGGGGCACGGCCAACCAGCGCGTCGAGGAGGTGCTGGGAAGCGATTCTGCCGCCACGCTGCGCGCGCTGGCCGATCACGTGGCGTCCGATGACTTCCTGGATGCGTACAACAGACGCTGACTCGCGTCCCAAGGCGCGGGACAAATCCTTCAAAATAATGGTGTCAGACTACAATTCCGTTCCGGTTTTTTTGTAGCCGGAACCTCCCTTTTCGCACGACCCATTAACGATGGAATGTCATTTCGTATGAAATTCAAGGCTTTGACCCTGGGTATCCTGATGGTCGGCGCAGGCGCTTCGCAGGCCGCGACGGTGAAGGAAGTCTTCAACGCCAACATGCTGGGCACCAATCAGCGCTATTTCGAATCGGTTGCCGGCATTCCGCGTGAGTCCAACGGAAACGACCACCTGTTCCTCGTCCAGAACTGCCCGATCACCGCCACGATCGGCGGGGGCAAGGTGTCGGCGTTGCGCATGGAATTGGCCAATGGCTGCGAAGCCGACCTGCAAAGCTTCATCGGCGAATATGCGCCCAAGGCCGGCCAGCCCATCACGCCCGGCGCGTTCGGCCGGGGCCAGCGCTACACGGCAAGTTGCCTGACGGAATGCGGCAATGCCGTGGATCCGTCGGCCTATGCGCTGTGGGTCGCACCGCGCGCGGCGGGCGGCCTGGAGGTCCTGATGGAAATGGTGTTGGCCGGCGGCAAGGCGGCGGATGCCGCCGACCAGTGGGAAGCGCACATGAAAAAGGCCGCGGGCAATGACTACGTGATCAACACGAAGTTCAACTGCGAGACCCGGTTCGACGATGTTGCCGAGGCCGCCTTCAAGGACGTGCCGGTCAACGCCATCACCATTGGCTACGGCTTGCCGACAGAGCGCTGCCGCTGAACGGGGGCGCCCGGTCAGTAATCCCAGATGACCGGGACCCAGCGAAAGGCGTCGCCGTTGACGGCGACCCGGCCGACCGACGGGAACGGCAAATGGGCCGCCACCAGCAGCCCGCCGTTCTCGGCCAACTCTTGAAAGAGGCCGATGCGGACTCGCGCCGATTCTTCGGGATCATGCTCGAAGCCGTTGTGCCAGTCGGGATGGTCAAATCCCACCGGGAACATGGCGTCACCGGCAAAGGTCAGGCGCTCGCCGCCTGACACCAGGTCGACCACGCTGTGCCCCGGGGTATGGCCGCCGGTCAGGCGCACGATCACGCCCGGCGCGACTTCATGCGTGTCTTCGAAGATGACAAGCCGGTCGCGATATTCGTTGTAGAAGGCCGTGGCGGTTGAACGGAGCACGTCGGGCACCGGCTTGGGCATGACGGTGTGCGTGAAATCGGGTGACGTCCAGAATGCGACTTCGGTTGCCGACACATGGATGCGCACGTCCGGACGCAAGCGTTCCTTCACGCCGGCGACGAGCAAACCGCCCACGTGATCCATGTGCATGTGGGTGATGATCACGTCCGTGACGGACTCCAGGGCGATGCCGGCGGACTCCAGGCGCTGCGGGAATTGGCCGGCACGCGGAAAGCCCGGGAACTGCCCGCCCAGCCCCGCATCGATAAGGATCGTCTGGCCCGCGCTGCGGGCCACCATCACGTTAAGCGGCCAGTCGAAGGCATCCGGCGGCATGAACATGTGGCTCAGCCAATCCGCCAGGTCAGCGGGGTCGGCGTTGGTGGCCATCGTCGAGGTGGGCAACGGCAGCACGCCGTCGCTGACCACCAGCGCGTCAATCTTGCCCACCTGCACCGCGTACCGGGACGGAACGAGGTCGATGGGCTTGAGGCTGTCGGGATGCAAGGTGTTGTCTGTAGAAAGCATAGCGAAATCTCCTGAATGAGGGCCGGACTAACCGGCGTGGATGTGCCAGGCGACTGGCGGCAAATTGCCGTGCGACGCCAGGGGCATCAGGCGCGAAGAAAGGCGAGCAGGTCGGCGTTGACGCGGTCTTGCATCGTGGCGGTGAGGCCGTGCGGTGCGCCGGGGTAATAGATCTCCTTGGCGTGCTTGACCAGCCGCGCCGCCTTCTTCGCCGAATCGTGTACCGGCACGATCTGATCGTCTTCGCCGTGCATGAACAGCGTCGGCACGTCGATCTTTTTCAGGTCTTCCGTGAAGTCGGTTTCCGAGAAGGCCTTGACGCATTCGTAGGCGTTCTTCTGGCCGCTTTGCATGCTCCACAACCAGAACTGGTCCAGCAGCCCTTGCGAGACCGTGGCGCCGTCTCGGTTAGCGCCGTAGAACGGGATGGCCAGCGCCTTGTAGAACTGCGATCGGTCGCCGGCCACACCGTCGCGGATGCCGTCGAAGACCTCAAGCGGCAGCCCTTCGGGGTTGGCGGCAGACTTGAGCATCACGGGCGGCACGGCGCCGATGAGCACGGCCCGGGCCACGCGGCGGGTACCGTGGCGGCCGATGTAGCGCACCACTTCGCCGCCGCCGGTAGAGTGGCCGACCATCGTGATGTCTTTCAAATCAAGCGTCTCGATCAACTGCGCCAGGTCATCGGCATAGCCATTCATGTCGTTGCCGGACGAGGGCTGTGCCGAGCGGCCGTGGCCGCGGCGATCGTGCGCGATGACCCGAAAGCCATTGCGCGCCAGGAAGTGCATTTGCCCGTCCCAGGCATCCGCGTTGAGCGGCCAGCCGTGCGAGAAGGTGACGACCGGGCCGTCGCCCCAGTCCTTGAAGTAGATCTGCGTGCCGTCCTGAGTGGTGAAGGTATTGCGGGTCATGGGCGTGCTCCGGTTGGGGTGGGGAGGTATTGCGGGGCTGCTGCGCTTGCTGCGTGGAAAGTGAAGGCATCGTAGGTCTGCGCCCCAGGTGCGCGGTAGGTCCTCGCCGGGAAGCACGCTGTTGTGCGGCGCGCACCAATTCGCCGCGCGGCGCAGTGGTGCGCCGCGTGCGGGCTTGCGAGAATGGGCACAGGCACGGGCATTGGGAATGCAGCAGCGGATTGGTGTCGTCCAGGCAACACCATGCGTCGTGTCGCGGCCCTACCGCCCCGCAAGCGATCCCTCTAGCATTTATCCCGAGGGTCGCAAGACGCGCGACGTTCGAAGGCGCGGCTCACCGCGCGTTGATTGGGCGCCAGATGGCGCAAGGCCGGCACCATGCATCTGGGAAAATCCTATCGCTTGAGCGAATTCGTGATCTGGACGCGCAGGAGCCTCTATGGCCTGTTGGCGCTAAGCCTCGCGCCCGTGCTGCTGTACCAGGTCGCCGGCCTGAAATGGCTGACGCTGCCGCTGTCGGTGGTATCGCTGCTGGGTACGGCCACCACCTTCGTGGTCGGCTTCAAGAATGTGCAAACCTACGCGCGCACGGTCGAAGCACAGAAGATCTGGATGAGCATCGTCAGCGCCAGCCGCTACTGGGGGGTGATCAGCCATACCTACGTGAGCGATCCGGGCCAGATCGCGGGCCTGGTGAACCGGCATCTGGCCTGGTTGACGGCGCTGCGCTATCAATTGCGCGAGGCCCGCGTCTGGGAAAGCGCGGGTAGCCGGCCCAACGCGGAATACCAGAGACGGTACGTGATCCCGGAACGTGTCGAATCGCTGGAGTCCGCACTGTCGCGGTATCTGCCGACACCGGAGATCGCGGCGTTGATGCCGGCCGACGGCAAGGCGGCGCAGCTGCTTGCCATGCAGGGCCGCGCGGTCAGAGGCCTGCTGGACGAGGGCGCCATCACTGCATCGGAGTATGCCGAACTCAACAGCCGCATCAGGGAACTGCTGGATCTACAGGGGCAGGCCGAGCGCATCAAGAATTTCCCATACCCGCGCCAGTACGCCATCATCAATACCTTGTTCGTGCGTTCGTTCTGCGTGGCGTTGCCGTTCGGCCTGGCGGCCCAGTTCGATCAGATCGGACAAAGCGTCGGCGGATTCATGCATGGCCAGATGGTATGGCTGGCGGTGCCTTTCAGCGTGATCATCTCGTGGATCTACACCTCGCTTGAGCAGGTGGGCGAAAGCACGGAAAACCCCTTCGAAGGCAGTGCCAACGATGTGCCCATCAGCCGGCTGAGCACGATGGTCGAGCGGGACTTGAAGCAGATGCACGGTAGCGCCGACCTGCCGGGGCTGTCCGCCAACGTGATCGTGCTGTAGTCCACGGGGTCCCGTGCGGCAGGATCCCATTGCGCGGCGCCGGCGCATCGCGCTTGTCGCCGCAGGGCGGCTGCGGCAAAATACTTTTCCTCTCGCGTCGCCTTGCTTGGCGTTGACCCCCTCCCTATGACTGACTCCGTGCTCCTCTTCGAGCGTCACCGTCCTCGCCTGTACGCGATCGCCTACCGCATGCTGGGTGCGGTGGCCGAGGCGGAAGACGTCGTGCAGGAAGCATGGCTGCGCTGGGACGGCACAGACCGCGCCGCGGTGCAGAACGCCGAAGCCTGGCTGGTCACCGCCACCACCCGCTTGTCCATCGACCGCCTGCGCGCGGCCAAGGCCGAACGCGAGAATTACGTGGGGGTCTGGCTGCCCGAGCCGATGCTGATGGCCGCGCCAGCCACGCCGGAACAGATCCATGAGCAAGCCGACGACGTGTCGGTGGCTTTTCTGTACATGCTGGAGCGCTTGTCGCCGGACGCCCGTGCGGCTTTCCTGATGCGGGAGGTCTTTGACGCCGACTATGAAGACATCGCGCAGACGCTGGATAAAACGCAGGCCGCGGTCCGACAGCTTGTGCGCCGCGCCAAGCAGCAGTTGAGCCAGGGCACTCCCCGCCAGACCGTGCCGCGTGCGACCTTGCAACGCCTGTTGCTTGCTTTTGCCGACGCGATGCAGCGCAGCGATTTCCATGGCCTGCATGCGCTGCTGAGCGACGACGCCGAACTTATCGGCGACGGCGGCGGCAAGGTGTCGAGCTTTGCCAGCCTGGTGGGCGGCAAGCGCCTGGCGCAGCTGTTCTACGCCGGCAAACGCCGCTACCGCGAAGGCCTACGCACTGAAGTCGTTCAGGTGAACGGCCAATGGACCCTGTTGCGCTTCATCGATGGCCACCTTGAATCGGTGCAGGCCTACGAAACGGATGGTGAGCGTCTGACGCGGGTCCTGGTGCAGCGCAATCCGGACAAGCTTGCGCGTATTTCGGCCGCGCTGGCGCAAGACTGATACCGGCGTCCTGCGCGGGCGTTGGTGCCTGCGGGGCAACATGGTGATCCCCTGCGCGGACCTACCGCAGCAACGCTGGTGCTCCTACGATGGGCTTTCCTTCACGCTGCCAAGGATTGGCCATGTCAAAGATCACGAAGTTCGCGTTGCCGCTTATTGCCGCGGGTGCGCTGTTGAGCCCATTCGCCCACGCCGCCTCCGGTGCGGCGCCGGCCGACGCCATCGTCACGGAACTGATGAGCAAGGACCTGCCGGACATCCCTGGCAAGGACGCGCTGATGATCGTCGTCGACTACCCGCCCGGCGCGGCCGATCCTGTCCACCGCCACGACGCCTATAGCTTCGTCTATGTGCTTGAAGGCAGCATCGTCATGCAGGTCAAGGGCGGCAAGGAAGTGACGCTCACCCCCGGCCAGACCTTCTACGAAGGTCCCCATGACGTCCACACCGTGGGTCGCAACGCCAGTCAGACGCAGCCCGCCAAGTTCCTGGTCGTTCTGATCAAGAAGCAGGGGGCACCTGTGTTGACCCCCGTGAAATAAGGGACAAACCATTGCGGGGAATGCGGGGTTTCCTCTGGGGGATCCCTTATTTTGTCGGGCGATGTCACAAAATGACCCGCTGCGCCGTCTTAACGGTAGGATCAACCTACTTGCGACGCCGCCATCATGCCGACATCTCCCTCCGCTTCCCCGGCTGCTTCCCCGGCCACTGGCCCGGACTCCCTGGCCGACAGTTTCGCCACCAGCTATGCCGGCGTCATGGCGTTCATCGCCGTCGCGGTGGAAGGCAACTTCGCCAAGGCCGGCGACCGGCTGGGCATCGGCCGGTCGGCCGTCAGTCGCAGTGTGCAGAAGCTGGAAGACCAACTGGGCATCCGGCTGTTCGTACGTACCACGCGCAGCACCTCGTTGACCGCCGAGGGCCAGCGCTTCTATGAAGAGTGCCATCCGGGCGTGGATCGGATCATCCGGGCCCTGGACGACATGCGGGACCTGCGCGAGGGGCCGCCATCGGGGCAACTGCGCGTGTGTTCCACGGTGGGTTTCGGCCGCAAAGTCGTCGCGCCGCTGCTGCACGGGTTCCGCCAAGCCAATCCGAACATTTCGGTCGAGTTGTTGCTTGACGACGGGCCCACCGACTTCACCACGGATCGCGTCGACGTGTCGTTTCGCAACGGCCGCATGGAAGACAGCCGCGTGATCGCCAAGAAGGTGATTCCCATGCAGATGATGCTGTGCGCGTCGCCCGCCTATGCGGCCAGGCATGGCCTGCCGGGCAGCGTCGAAGAAATCCCTGACCATCAATGCGTGAACTTCCTGTTCGCGTCGGGGCGGGTCTACGAATGGGAGTTCAAGGTAGGCGGCCAGTTGCGCAAGGTGGCGCCGCCCGCCATGCTGACGTTCAACGATGCCGATCTGGTACTGCAATCGGTGCTGGACGGCCACGGCATCGCGCAAATGGCGGGCTACCAGGTCTGTGACCACTTGAGGGCGGGCACTTTGGTTGCCTGCTTGCCGCAATACGCGCCGGACGACCGCGGGCATTACCTGTGCTTCCTTAGCCGGGAACACCTGCCAGCGCGCGTGCGCGTTTTCATCGACTACATGACCGAAGGTATCCGTGCGCGGGACCTGCAGATATTGGAAAGCCTGTTGCCGAACCAGGCGTAAGACGCTATTGCGTCAAGGCGACGACGCTGTTGATTCCGTCCTGGGCCATCTTGGAATACGGGCACAGCCGTTCCGTGTTGCGCACCAGTTCCTCGGCGACGGCGCGGGCCACGCCAGGCAGATGGATGTTGATGTTCGCGGTCAGCGTATACAGCCCATCGACGGGATCGCGGCCGAACGAAACGGTGGCCGTCACGGAAGCATCCGGAATGGCCAGGCCCGCCCGCTCGGCCAGCATGCTCAGCGCGCCGTGAAAGCACGCCGCGTAGCCGGCGGCGAACAACTGCTCGGGATTGGTGCCCCCGCCCGTGCCGCCCATTTCGGGCGGCAAGCGCAGTTCCACCAGCAGCTCGCCGTCATCCGAAATGGCGATGCCGGAGGCGCGGCCGTGTGCGGCCTCTCCGCCGCGCACCGTCACACTGGTGGTGTACAGGGGATGGAAATCCGCGCCCCGGTACTTGTCCAGGAGACTTTGGGGAGGAGGCCGCAGTTTGCGCATAAGGTCCTCGTGGTTGCCGCTACTTTCGTACGCCCGAACGGCTGAACCAGGTGTCGAAGTCGATCTTGCCCAGCCACGGACCCGCTCCCGGCACCAGTGTTTCGTCGTTGAGCAGCGCACCGAAATAGCGTGCGCCTATGTCGGCCCGCACGGTGCGTTTATCGCCGATTCGATCCATGTAGCGCTGTGCCAGTTCAGCCAGGCGAACCCGGTCGGGACCGGCGATTTCGACGATGCCGTTCACCGGCGCCGCCAGGGTGGCATCGGCCATGGCCTGGGCTACATCGTCCGACGCGATCGGCTGGACGAAGGCGGGGGACAGCAGCACCTCGTCGCCCTGAGTGCCCGATTGCACGATGCCGCCCAGAAACTCGAAGAACTGCGTGCTGTGGACGATGGTGTAGGGGATGCCGCCTTTGACAATCAGCGCTTCCTGGGCGATCTTGCCGCGGAAGTATCCGCTTTCAGCCAGGCGGTGCGTACCGACGACCGACAGCGCGACGTGGTGGCGCACGCCAGCCCGGGCTTCGGCGGCCAGCAGGTTGCGGCCTGAAACCTGGAAGAACTCCAGCACCGCCTTGTCTTCGAACGAGGGCGAGTTGGCGACGTCCACCACAGTGTGCACGCCAGCGAGCGCTTCATCCAGGCCTTCGCCAGTGATCGTATTGACGCCGGTGGCCGGCGACGCGGCGATGGCTTCGTGGCCGCGCTCAGTGAGTAGCTTGACGAGTTTGGAGCCGATCAGGCCCGTCCCGCCGATTACCAGGATTTTCATGATGCGTCCTTAGTTGAATTGGGCTTTGTCCAGGCCATACGCCTTGTCGGCCGAGCCAGGCACGGTCTGGAATCCCACGTTCAGGCGATTCCACCCATTGATCGCCATGACGGCGAAGCTCAGGTCCGAGATTTCCTTTTCGGACAATTGGGTCCGGACGCGCTCATAGATTTCATCGGGCACGCCATGCGCGCCCAGGGTGGTCAGCGCCTCGGTCCAGGCCAGGCAGGCGCGCTCGCGCGGCGAGAACTCGGTGGATTCGCGCCAGATCGCAACATGGTGCAGGCGCAGCTCGCGTTCACCGTGGATCTTGGCCTGCTTCACATGCATGTCCAGGCAGAAGCCGCAGCCGTTGATCTGCGAGGCGCGGATCTCGATCAGATCCAGGATGGACTGCTCGATCGTCCCGGACTTCAAGAGCATGCCGAATTCGACGAATTTCTTGAACAATTCGGGCGATAGCGCGAAAGCGTTTAGACGTTGACTCATGGTGACTCCCTGGGTGGATTTGCGTGTCCCGGCCCTGTCGGGCGGGTGTGGCGTGTGTTTGAACAACGCCCAAATCGTAGGTCCGCAAGGAAATCGGCAGTAGGCCCGGCCAAGGGACCATGATGTTGCCTCAATAGCAACAATGTTCGGGGGACGCAGCGTCGGCAAGCCGGGGAGGGCGCGCGGCGTCGGGCCGCGCTCAGCCAGCCGAGCTCAACGCAATGAGCTTCGAGACCGTATTGAAATTCCGGGTCGTCGCAGCAACCTTGAGTTTGCGCTCGACGAAATTGTTGTTGGCCTTCAGATCGCTGTATTTCGTCGCGCACAATACGTAGGCCATGTCACCCACCACGCGCACCTGGTCTGGCGTGTGGTCCAGCGCGTGGAACGATTCAAGCAGCGCGCCTTCAGGCGGGGATCCCAGCAATGTGAAATAGAGCTTGGCGGGGTCGTGGCCGTTGAACGGGTTGTTTTCCATCATGTCCCGGAAGTGGGACGGCGTCCGGGCCAGGACTTTGATGTCCCCGCCAAACTGTTCCTTGATGACCTGGTGGACCAGGGCTTGAACGGACGCCTGGTCCAGTCCGGTCGCGGCGATGACATTGCCGCTTTGGATATACGTCCTCACGTCGCGCAGGCCCGCTCGTTCCAGCGCGGCACGCAGCGGCGCCATCGGCACCTTGTTTTTCCCTCTGGGCATGACGCCGCGCAACAAAATGATCCGGGTACTCATGGTCCTGCAAGTCGGTAAATGGTGGACGGTGCCTTGCTGGGAAGACGGGGATGCGAAGGCCGCATTTTAATCGGCGGGTAGCGTGTCCGTCAGGTTTGCCGTGGGACGCTGGGAGTTCACAAAATCGAAGGGAAGCACCACACGAGCTCGGAAAATCCTGTTGGGGTCAGGACGCCCGGGTGTGCACCAAGTCAGCCACACTAATTGCATTGCGTAACTTCGTAGTGCTGCATTCTGGCTGAAGTGTTCGCCTTTCCACGCATCCAAAGGCTTGATGGGAACGAGCGTGCCGTCGGAATATCCCTCCGCAAGAATGGCTACCCTTTCGATTGCCTCACCAACCTTCGGAGGTTTGGTATTTCGAAATTCCGCGCAGCTCAATGGCGGACCATTAACCATGCCCGCTTTCGTGCCTTTTCCGGCGCAGCCCCCCAGGGCCAGGACAATACCTATTGCTGCCCAAAATGCTTTCAACGCTCGCCTCCGAGGGCTGCCGCCCACGCGCGACCGTTATCGCGCGTGGGCGGCAGGGCACTTCTTTTTACTGCGCGACAGTCACGAACACCGGGTTCGAATAGAACCACAGGTCGTTGTAGTTGCGCGCGTTGATGGCATTGAAGCGCGCCACGTTGTCGGCCAGGTCCACCTTGGCGTCGGGCAGAGGTTCGCCCGCGGCCGTTTCGCCGGCCACGTCCACGCCCAGGTTGGTGCCGCGCAAGCGCAGGTACTGGCTCTTGTCGGCCGTCACCGTGGTCTTGATGACGTTGTAGCCTTCGGCATCCACCGTCCAGTCGGCGCGCGTGAAGCGGGCCAGCACGCGGGTCGTCGGGTTGGTGTCGGCGTCATAGCCCGGCGTGCCGGCGGCAGCGCGCGTACCGACCTCGCCCACGATCAGGTCCACGTGGTTGACGGTGGGTTTGACGTAGGTGGGGTTGCCGCTTTCGATCGGGTATTCGTAGTGGTTGCTGTCCGGGCTGCGAAAGCGGATGGTGACTTCCACGCGCTCGCCCTTGGCCGCCTTCAGCTCGCCGCCCATGTGGACGGCGCCGCCTGCGCCCTTGGCCTGGAAGTCCAGCGCATCGATCAGGTCGCCGAATACGCCAAACATGCGGCCGCTCTTCAAGCCCGCAACCACCGAGGCCATGTCCTTGCCGTCCTTCCAGACGTGCGTCTTGGCGTACTCGCCGGGCGCATAGCCCGAACTGTAGAGGCCCGAGGCCGTGCGGAAGTGGAAGTCGGAATCCGCCACGGTCCAGATGCGGCGGCCTTCGCCCAGCAATGCGTCCCAGGTGCCGCCCAGGTGCGCCACCAGATAGTCCACGCCGCCATAGGTGCGGTTGGGCAGGAAGGCGTTGGTGTAGGCCGTGGCGTAGCCGCCGCGGTCCGGTTCCATCTGGTTGCCCACCATGCCTTCGATGGCGAAGAAGACATCCGGCGCCAGATCGTTCATCTCGCGCAGTTGCGCCACGGTGTACTTGCCGGCGTAACGCGACGGATGGTTCAGCAGCATGTAGCTGTCGGGGTGCTTGTCGCGCAGCCATTTCAGCGCGGCCAGCGAATCGGCGTGGGTGGTGAACGCACGCGTCTGGCCTGCCAGGCGCGACACCAGCAGCGGGTCGAAAAGCGCGGGGTCACGGTTGGTGAACAGGTATTCGAATTCGGCCACCGCCTGCAGCGACTTGGCCGACATCGGGTCGTTCACGCCGATGCCGATGTTCACGTGGTCATGCGTGGGCATGTCCCATTCGAACGACGAAAAGATGATCTTGCCGGCATAGCGGCCAGCGGCTTGCGCCGTTTTGATGAACGGCACTTCGTACTGCGCCATGCCGGTGGAAAACGGCACCGGTCCACCAGCAAGCGCCGTACCGGTATGGTCGCGGCCCGACAGGCGCAAATGGTTCGAGATTGCGGCCCAGTCCAGCTTGTAGCGGTCGAAGGCCTGGTCCAGCGCGCTTTCCAGGCTGACTTGCGCGTCGTCCGATTGGTAGGTGTGCACGTGCAGGTCGCCTGCGGTCCAGGCGCCGGTCTCAACCGGCTTGGGATCGACCGGCGTGGGCTCCGTCACCACCGGCGGGGTGGGCGTGACGACGTCATCATCGTCGTCGTCGCTGCCGCCGCAGGCGCTCAACAGGGTGACGCAAACCAGCGACAACGGCATGACGGCCCGCCGCAAGCGGGATACTTCGAACTGCATGGACTCACTCCAACGTCTGGCGGCCTGCGAAGGCATGGCCGCGAAAGGGCGGAACTATGCCCGCGGCGGGTGACGAGGGAATGACAGCCAGATGGGCGGGGCAGCCGCGCCCGCCCAGGATTACGGCTTGGTGGGCTTGGCCTCGGCCACGGCCTGCCTGATGATGGCCTGCGCCGTCCAGCGCACGACGTCCGTGATTTCAGGCAATTCCAGGTGCCAGATGTCCTTCAACACCAGGAACACCTCGGACCCGTAGACCAGCGACAGCGCCTGCGCGACGCGGTCTTGCTGCGCCGGCGTCAAGTCGGCCGCCAGCGGGGCGATGGCGCGCTTCAGGATGTCGACCCGATGGCCGCGCACCAGGCGCGGTTCGTTGCCCGCCTTGCCGGCGCTGGCTTCGGCGTGCTGCTGCAGCGACACCATGATGGCGGCGCGCAAGGGCGCCTCGTGCGCTTCCAGCCGGGGAAAGGCGAAGCGCAGCAGTTCGTCCACGCGCGTGGCGGCGTCCGGCGCCGCGGAGTTCCAGGCCAGGATGGGGCCCAGGCTTTCGTCCACGACGGCGGCGATCAGCGCGCTTTGGCTGGGGAAGTAGCGGTACGCGGTCGCGCGCGAGACCCGGGCGTGTTCGGCCAGCTCGGCGACGGACGGGGTGATGCCCTGGGCCATCAACTGCTGCGCCGCGTCCAGCAGCGTCTTGCGCATGCGGGCGCGGGGCCCATGCGGGGGTTCCCCGCTGGCTGCCGCCTGTGGGCTGGCGGGCGCGATCAGGCGTGCGGTGCCCGCCGCCGGGGCGGCTGGGGTGGCGAGGGAGGTTTGACGTGAGACAGGTGTCTCAGTATGATTCTTTCGTCTCATTTCTTGATTCTACAGGCCTTGCGGCCTCACATATCGAGGCGCGCACCGAGTGTAGCCGCCCGCGGAGGAGCCATGACGCATTCGAACCGGCGGGTCTTTGTCGCCGCCACCTACGACACCAAGGGCCACGAAGCCGAGTACGTGGTGGATCTGCTCAAGCGCGAGGGCCTGGACGTGGTGTCGGTGGACGTGTCCACCACCGGCGCCGCCAGCGCCGCCCAGGTGCAGGCGCAGGAAGTGGCCCGCAGCCATCCCGGCGGCGCGCAGGCCGTGTTCACCGGCGACCGCGGTACGGCAATTGCCGCCATGGCGCTGGCCTTTGAACGCTATGCGGCCGGCAACGACGCCATCGGCGCCTTGCTGGGCCTGGGCGGTTCCGGCGGCACCGCGTTGATCACGCCGGCCATGCGCGCGCTGCCCATCGGCACGCCCAAGCTGATGGTGTCGACGATGGCCTCGGGCAACGTCGCGCCTTACGTCGGCCCCTCCGATATCGCCATGATGTATTCGGTGACCGACGTGGCCGGGCTGAACCGCATTTCCCGTCGCGTGCTGGCCAATGCCGCCGGCGCGATCGCGGGCGCATTCCGCCAGGCGGGCGTCGCCATCGAAGACGATGGACGGCCCGCCGTGGGCATCACGATGTTCGGCGTGACCACCGCCTGCGTGCAGCAGGTGACGCCGTTGCTGGAATCCCGCTACGACTGCCTGGTGTTCCACGCCACGGGCACGGGCGGGCAGTCGATGGAAAAGCTGCTGGACAGCCATTTGCTGGGCGGCGTGCTGGACCTGACCACCACCGAAGTCTGCGATTTCCTGTTCGGCGGCGTCCTGGCCTGCACCGAAGACCGTTTCGGCGCCGTGGCCCGCACCCGCGCGCCCTACGTCGGCTCTTGCGGCGCGCTGGACATGGTGAACTTCGGCGGGATGGATACCATTCCCGAACGCTATCAGGGCCGCAAGTTCTATCCGCACAATCCGCAGGTGACGCTGATGCGCACCACGGTCGAGGAAAACACCGCCCAAGGTGAATGGATCGCTGCCAAGCTGAACCAGTGCGATGGGCCGGTCCGCTTCCTGATCCCCGAAGGCGGCGTGTCCGCGCTGGACGCGCCGGGTCAGGCGTTCTGGGACCCCGAGGCTGACGCGGCCCTGTTCGCCGCGCTGGAGGCCAAGCTGGTGCAGACGCCGCAGCGCCGGCTGGTGCGCGTGCCCTGCCACATCAACGACCCGCTGTTCGCCAAGACGGCGGTCGACCATTTTCTTGAAATCGCTACCCATTAAGGATTGCCGTCATGCCCCGTTTCGACCGTAACGACCTGCTGGACAAGTTTCGCGCCATGGTGCGCGCACGCACGCCCATCGTGGGCGGCGGCGCGGGCACGGGCCTGTCGGCCAAGTGCGAAGAGGCGGGCGGCATCGACCTGATCGTGATCTATAACTCGGGCCGCTACCGCATGGCGGGCCGGGGCTCGCTGGCCGGGCTGCTGGCTTATGGCAACGCCAACGAGATCGTCGTCGACATGGGCCGCGAAGTGCTGCCCGTGGTGAAGAAAACCCCGGTGTTGGCCGGCGTGAACGGTACCGACCCCTTCTGCGACTTCGACGTGTTCCTGGACGACCTGAAGCGCCAGGGCTTTTCCGGCGTGCAGAACTTCCCCACCGTCGGCCTGATCGACGGCACCTTCCGCGCCAACCTGGAAGAGACGGGCATGGGTTATGCGCTGGAAGTGGACATGATCCGCCTGGCGCACAAGAAGGGCATGCTGACCACGCCCTACGTCTTCAATGAAGACGACGCGGTGGCGATGGCCAAGGCCGGCGCGGACATCATCGTCGCGCACATGGGCCTGACGACGGGCGGCTCCATCGGCGCCGAGACCTCGCAGACGCTGGACGGGTGCGTGGCCGCCATCGACCGCATTGCCGCGGCCGCGCTGGCGGTGCGCCCGGATATCATCGTGCTCTGCCATGGCGGCCCCATCGCCACGCCCGAGGACGCCGCGCACGTGCTGCGCGCCTGCAAGCATTGCCATGGTTTCTACGGCGCCAGTTCCATGGAGCGCCTGCCCACCGAACAAGCGCTGACCGCTGCCACGCGCGAGTTCAAAAACCTGACTTTCTAAGAGGGTCCCATGCCGCATACCGTCCACATCAGTGCCATCATTCATGCGCCGCTGGAAAAGGTCTGGCCGCTGTTCCGCGACTTCGACGGGCTGGCCGGCTGGCATCCCGGCGTGGCGCAAAGCCGGCTGGAAGCCGGTGGCCGCCATGACGCGGTGGGCAGCGTGCGGCACCTGACGCTGGCGCCTTCGGGCTTTGTGCGCGAACAGCTGCTGATGCTGGACGATCCCGGCACCGCGCTGCGCTATTCCATCATCGAGACCGACCTGCCGATGCGCGACTACGTGGCGGGCGTGTCCCTGCGCCCCATCACGGAAAGCGGCCACACCCTGGTCGAATGGTGGGCCGACTTCCGGGTGGAAGGGGCGCCGCTTGCCGACGTGGCGAAGGCTGTGGGGCAGGGCGTGTTCGCGACGGGCCTGGCGGCGCTGGACGTGAAACTGCGCGCCGGCTAGGCCACCGCTTTCTTCCCGGTCGGCACGCGCTTGCAGCCGGCCGGCAGCGGCGCATCGCGCAGATAGTCGTGGATGGCGCGGATCAGCGCCTGCGCGGCCGGGCTCAACGGATACTCCTTGTGCCGGATGATGCACACCGTGCGCACGACGGTGGGCCGCGCCAGCAGCGCGTAGGCCAGACCGGGTTCCAGCACACGTTGGGCGGCCAGCGCCGGCAGCACTGCCACGCCCAGCCCGGCCTTCACCAGGGCCGCCTGCGACGTCGTGCTGGAAGCTTCATAGAAGGGCGCGCCCGCCTCGATGGGCAAGTCCGCCCGGGCGCGCAAAAGCGCCATGATCCCCGTTTCGTCGACAACCCCCACCAGCTTGCGCTCGGCCAGGTCCGACCAGCGCATGGTGCCGTCGCGTCCCGGCCGCAGGCCGGCGTCGTCGGCACGGTAAAGCACCCCGAAACGGTCTTCCAGCACGGGGTCGAAGCGCAGCCCGGGCGCGTCGGCCCAGCGGCTGGTCAACCCGAAGTCCACCTCGCGCGTGGCGACCTTGCGCTGGATGCGACCGGAATTGTCGTCGCTCAGGTACAGGCGCACTGCAGGGTACTGTGCCGAGAAGCCGGCCGCGGCCGGCGCGATGATCTGCGTGATGGCCGATGGCGCGGCAGCAACACCGACGCGTCCGCGCTCCAGCGCCCCATAACGCACCACGTCTTCGATCACGCCGTCAAAATCCGCCAGCAGCCGCATCACGCGGGGCAGAAACTCTTCGCCGGCGGCGGTCAGCAGCACGCGCCGGCTGGTGCGAGCAAAGAGCTGGGTGGCGAGAGCCTCCTCCAGTTGACGCACCAGGCTCGTGACCGAGGATTGCGTCTGGAACAGGCGCTTGGCGGCATGGGTGAAACTGGATTCCTGCGCCACCGCGACAAAGGCGGTCAAGTGCTTCAGGGTGACATGCTTGGGCAGGCGATTCATTTCAAACCACGATAGATGGATCAATAAAAACAATTTTTCCAGATTGATCGCGCGAACGATACTAGGGCCTTCATCCAGGCAGGACAATCATGCGGCAGGAAACATTGGATCTGATCATTGAAGGCGGCTGGGTCATCGACGGCCTGGGCGCGCCCAGGCGGCGGGCCGACGTCGGCGTGGCGGGCGAGCGCATCGCGGCGATCGGCGACCTGTCCGGCGTGGCCGCTGCCCGCCGGCTGGACGCCCGGGGCAAGATCGTGGCGCCGGGGTTCATCGACGTGCACGGCCACGACGACCTGATGTTCGTCGAAAAGCCGGGCCTGGAATGGAAGACCAGCCAAGGCATCACCTCGGTCGTGGTCGGCAATTGCGGCGTCAGCGGCGCGCCCGCGCCGCTGCCCGGCAACACCGCCGCGGCCCTGGCCCTGCTGGGCGAAACGCCGTTGTTTGCGGACATGCAGGCCTACTTCGATGAAGTGCGGTCTACCCAGCCGATGATCAATGTGGCGGCGTTGGTCGGCCACGCGAACCTGCGCCTTGCCGCCATGCGTGATCCGACGGCGGCGCCCAGCGTGGACGAACAGGTGGCCATGCAGCGCATGCTGGCCGAGGCGCTCGCCGCCGGCGCGGTGGGGTTCAGCACCGGTCTGGCGTACCAGCCGGGCGGCGTGGCCGAACCCGCCGAACTGGAGGGGCTGGCCCGCGTGGCCGCGGCGCATGGCGCGCTGCACACCAGCCATATTCGCAACGAAGGCGACGAGGTTGAAGCGGCCGTGGACGAAGTGCTGGCCGTCGGGCGCAATACGGGCTGCGCCACCGTGCTGTCGCACCACAAGTGCATGATGCCGCGCAACTGGGGCAAGAGCCGCGCCACGCTGGCCAACATCGATCGCGCCCGCGCCGAAGGCGTGGACGTGGCGCTGGACATCTATCCGTACCCGGGCAGCTCCACCATCCTGATTCCCGAGCGCGCCGAAAGCATCGACGATATCCGCATCACCTGGTCCACGCCGCATCCCGAATGCAGCGGCGAATCGCTTGCCGACATCGCCGCGCGCTGGGGCTGCGACAAGACGACCGCGGCCCAAAGGCTGTGCCCGGCAGGCGCCATCTACTTCGCGATGGACGAAGCCGAAGTACGGCGCATCTTCCAGCACGAATGCTGCATGGTCGGTTCCGACGGCTTGCCCAATGATGCGCATCCGCATCCGCGCCTGTGGGGCAGCTTCACGCGCGTGCTGGGCCGCTATGTGCGCGAGGCCGAGCTGCTGACGCTGGAAGCCGCCATCGCCAAGATGACGGCGCTGCCGGCGCGCGTGTTCGGCCTGGCCGGGCGCGGCCAGCTCAGCGTGGGGGCGTGGGCGGATATCACGGTGTTCGATGCGGACACGGTGGTGGACCGCGCCACGTGGGAGTCGCCTACGTTGGCGTCCACCGGCGTGGAGCACGTGCTGGTCAACGGCCAGCCCGTGTTTCCGGCAGCCGACGGCATGGCGCGCCCCGGAAAGATATTGCGCCGGGATCCCGCCGCGCGCGACCAGCACCCCGAATAACAACAGCAACCATCCTTCAGGAGACAACCCCATCATGATGATGCGCAAAACTTGTACGGCCCTTCTGCTTGCCGCCGTGCTGCCCGCGGCCCACGCCGCCTTTCCCGATCATCCCATCACCCTGATCGTGCCGTTCCCGGCCGGCGGCCCCACCGATATCGTCGGCCGGGTGGCGGCGGCGAAGGCGGGCGAGATCCTGGGCCAGCAGATCGTGGTGGAAAACCGCACCGGCGCCTCGGGCACCATCGGCATGGTCGCCACGGCGCGCGCCAAGCCGGACGGCTACACCGTGGGCCTGGCCACCGTCAGCACGCACGGCACCGCGCCGCACCTGTTCCCCAACCTGGCGTACGACCCGGTGAAGGATTTCACGCCCATCAGCAACCTGGTCACCAGCCCCAACATCCTGAGTGTGAATCCGAAGTTCCCCGCGCAGACGCTGGCCGACTTCGTGTCGCACGTGCGCGCCAATCCGAACAAGGACGGCTATGCCAACGCCGGCGCGGGCGGTGTGAACGACCTGGGCATGATCTGGTTCCTGCAGATCATCGGCGGCAAGATGAACAGCATCTCTTACCGTGGCTCGGCGCCCGCGTTGACCGACACCGTGGGCGGCGTGGTGCCGGTGATCTTCGACAACTTTCCGTCCTCGTTGCCCTACCTGAAAAGCAAGCATCTGCATGCGCTGGCCATCACGGGCGCCGAGCGCAACCCACGGCTGCCCGATGTGCCGACGTTCGCCGAGCAAGGCTACAAGGACTACGACGTCACCGCCTGGTACGGCGTCGTCGGGCCGGCAGGGATGCCCGCCGACGTGCGAGACAAGCTGGCGCAAGCCTTCGCCCAGGCCGTGCGCGATCCGGCCACGGCGGCAAAGATGGAAGAGACGGGCGCGTTCCCGCTGGGCAACACACCGGAGGAATTTGCTGAGCAGATCCGCAGCGAACGTGACCGCTGGAAGACCGTGATCGACCGCGCGCAGATCAAGCTGCAGTAAGCGCCGTCAGTAGACGTCGCGGCGGTAACGGCCGCCGTGCTGCAGGGCTTGCAGGCGCTCGTCGCCCAGGATGTCTTGCAGCGCGGCGTCCACGCCGCTTGCCATGCCTTGCAGGCTGCCGCAGACATAGATGGCGGCGCCCGCGTCCACCCAGGATCGCACCGCGTCGGCGTGTTCGCGCAGCAGGTGCTGCACGTACCGGCGCTGGGGCTGGTCGCGCGAATAGACGGCGTCCATGCGTTCCAGCGTGCCGTCTTGCCGCCAGGCGGCGATGTCCTCTTGGCAGAAGCGGTCATGCGCGGCGTTACGTTCGCCGAAAACCAGCCAGTTGCGCCGGTGACCTGCGGCGCGACGGGCCTTGATCAAGGCCCGCAGGCCTGCCAGCCCGGTGCCGTTGCCCACCAGGATCATCGGGCGTCCGTCGTCCGGTGCATGGAAATTGCGGTTGGCGCGCACGCGCAGTTCAATGCCGTCGCCTTCCTCGGCAATATGGGTCAGCCAGCCGCTGCCCAGCCCCAAGCCGCCGTCCGCGCTGCGCATCTGGCGCACCAGCAACTGGATGGCGCCATCTTCCGGCAGGGATGCGATGGAGTATTCGCGGTGCGCCTGCACCGGGCCGCCGCGTGCGTGCCGGGGGCCGATCTCGGCGATATCGCCGGCCATCCAGCGTGGTGCGTCGCCGGCGGGCGGTGTCAGCGTCAGCAGATAACAAGGGCCGCCCTGGCTGTCGGGATTCATCAGGGTGCGGCCAGCCAGGCGCCAGGTGTCGTACACGGGCGCTTGCCAGTCGGGCAGGTCGCTGCGGCCGGCCAGCAGGCCCAGGTGATGCTGCCAATGGCGCAGCGCTGCCGGGTCGCCGTTGTCCACTTCCACTAAATCGAACAGCGGTGTCGCGCCTTGGGCATGCAGCCAGTCGTCAAGCCGGTGGCCGAACCCGCAGAACTGGGCGTATTCGCTGTCGCCCAGCGCCAGCACGGCGTATTGCATGCCGGTCAGCGCCGGGGCCACGCCGGTGGGCGTTGGCAAAGCCTGCATCTGGCCGGCGAAGGCCGCAGCGGCGTCGGGCGGGTCACCTTCGCCGTAGGTGCTGGCCACGAACAGGACGCGCCGATAGGTGGTCAGGCGCGCCAGATCCAGCTGGTCAAGCGCCGCCACGCGAACCGTCAGGCCGCCGGCGCGCAGGGATTCGGCCGTCTGCGCGGCCAGCGTCTCGGCGTAGCCGGTCTGGGTTGCGTAGGCGACCAGCAATGTGTCTTCGGGCGTGGGCGCGTTCAGGGCTTGCAGGGCCTGTGCGTGCAGGGCTTCCAGCCGCCGGGCGCGCCGCCATGCCCATACGCAGAGCAGCAGCCAAAGGCCCACCACGCATGCCGCAGCAATCAACCGGGTCAGGCTCATGGGGTCAGCGAGGCAGCGCCAGCGCCTGGAACGCCGGGGTGGCGACGACGCGATAGGCGTCGACGTCGCGCAGGATGAAGAGGGCCGCCAGATCATGGCGGCGGGCATAAGCCAGGCCGTCCGTTTCGCCCAGCACCGTCAGCACGGTGGCCAGCGCGTCGGCCTGCATGCAGACCGGGTGCAGCACGGACACCGAGGCCACGTTGTTGCGCACGGGCTGGCCGGTGCGCGGGTCGATGGTGTGGGCGTAGCGGGCCTCGCCGCTGCCGGCATGGCGCCGGTAGTCGCCCGAGGTCGCGATGCTGCGGTCTTCCAGCGGCAACGCCAGGGCATGGTCATCGCTGGCGTCGGGCACTTCGACGGCAACGCGCCAAGGCTGGCCGTCGGGCCGTTTGCCGCGTGCTCGCAATTCACCGCCGACTTCCACCAGGTATTGCGTGATGCCCAGCGCGTCCAGCGCCATCGCGGCGCGGTCCACGCCGTAGCCTTTGGCGATGGACGACAGGTCCAGATAGGCGCCGCCGGGTTGGAAGGCGGCTTGCCGCGCGGCATCCAGCGCCACGCGCTGCCATCCGCAACGCAGGCGTGCGGCATCGATGGCGGCGGGCGAGGGCGGTTCAAAGGCGCGTTGATGCGGCCCGAACCCCCAGGCGTTGACCAGGGGGCCAACCGTCGGGTCATAGGCTCCCGCGCTGTCTTGCGCCAGCGCCATCGCATGGCGCAGCACATGGAAGAACGCGTCGGGCAATTCCCGCCAGCCGGCGCCGGCCTGATTGAACAGGCTGATGTCGGAGCCGGCTTCCCACGTGCTCATCTGGGCCACGACCTCGTCCAAGGCGGCCTGGATCGCCATCCGCGCCGCCTGATCGCTGCAACCGGCGGGCAGCGCCATGCGCGCCGACCAGGTCGTGCCCATGGTCGCGCCAGCCAGCGCAGCCGGCGCCGCAAGCGCGGCCGGCATGGCGCCATAGGCGACGCGCACGGCGGGCGCCGCCGCGCCGCGCGGCGCATAGGAAGGAGAGGTCGCCACGCGCCTGCTGCCGCTTAGGGCTGCAGCACTTCGACGGTGCCGGCGTAAGACAGGCGGCGCTTCTTGGCTTGCGGCACGGTGACCTTGGCGTCTTCCATGCCGGCTTCAATCCAGTACAAGCCCGGCTGCGCCCACTTCACCGAGAACTTGCCGTCCTTGTCCGTCTTCAGCTTGATTTCGCCGACCTTGTCGCGATAGCGGCTGCCGCCGGGCACCACGTTCACTTCCAGTTCCGCGGCGGGCTTGCCATCCAGCAGCATCTGGAAGGTGGCTTCCTCGCCCGTGAACAGGTCATTGGGATGCGTGACGGGCGCCAGTTCCAGGCCGCGGCCCACCGGCTTGACGGCGGTGGGCTTGCCCGCCGTGACGAAGGTTTCGACGCGGCCCAGGCTTTGCGACACTTCCAGTTCCTGCGCGTTGGCGGGCACGGCCTGGGCCATGCCTTCCACCTTGCCGAAGTAGCGCTTGTTCTTGCCGTCTTCCTTCCAGCGCGCGAATACGCCGTCGTTGACGACCGCCACGCGATAGGTGCCGCTTTGCTTGAGCTGCAGGTCGAAGGTGCTGCGCAGCTTGCCGCGGTTCAGGTTCTCGGCTTCGGCGGCATTGCCGTCCGGGGCGATGACGGTCAGGCCGTCCAGGCGCAGCGGCGCGTGGTTGAAATAGAACTTGTCATTGCCCACGGCCGCGTCGACCGTGATCCAGCTGTCGGTGCCCGACAGCACGGTGGAGGACGGCACGATCCAGACGTCATGCGCCTGCGAGGCAAAGGGCAGGCACAGCGCCAGGGCGGCGGCCAGTTTGGCGGCGGATTTCATGGTTGCGCTCCTTGAAGGCGGTTCAATGGGATCAGGGTTTGAGGTCGAGCGCGATGGCGCCCAATTCGTGTTCGCCGCGGGCGGTCAATTGCTCGGCCTTTTGCGGCGGCCATTGGAAGGGGATGCGCAGCAGTTCGCGGCCGCCCACCTCGCGGGCAGCTTCCACCACCACGGCGTACTGGCCGGGCTTGAGGCCCGACAAGGGCTTGCTGGCGGCGTCGAAGCTCAGGGCATGCTTGCCGACAGGCTTGGTCGCGCCGCTCACGCCGTCCACCGGGAACTGCTGGTTGCGGCCGCTGCGGCGCCACCACTGGCGCATGTCCTTCAGCCACTCGGTGCCCTCGTTGTTCTTCTTGGCCACGTCGTACCAGACGGCCAGGTCGGCCGCCACGCTCTGGTCGGGGTTTTCGATCCAGATCGCCACGTAGGGGCGGTGGTACTCGGCCACGTCCAGGCGCGGCACCTCGATGTTCAGGCCGATATCGGCCGCTTGGGCCGTTCGGGCGATCAGGCCGGCCAAGAGGGCCGACAAGAGCAATTTGCGCATGGAGTTCTCCAGGGGCGGATCGATGGAATCAGTGGATGAAGAGCAGGGCCAGGACCAGGGGGATCACCACGCCCAGCCCCACCATGGGCCAGGTCGCGCTGCGGTTGCCGGCGTGCATTTTCAGCAGTACCAGCCCGGTCAGCGAAAAGACCAGACAGGCGACGGCGAAAATATCCAGGAACCAGCTCCAGGCCAGGCCCGTATTGCGGCCCTTGTGCAAGTCGTTCAGGTAGGAAATCCAGCCGCGGTCCGTGCGTTCGTATTCGACGTCGCCACTGGCCAGGTCGATGGACAGCCAGGCATCGCCGCCGGCGCGCGGCAGCGACAAGTACACCTCGTCGGCAGACCATTCGGCCGTCTTGCCGGCGGTGGCGGCATCCAGCGCCTCATCCAGCCACTGCGCCACGGGGGCGGGCAAGGGGGCCTTCTTCTGCCCGGAGGGCGCCGACAATTGCTTCAGCACGGCCTCGGGCAGTTGCGCCTGCCGGCTGGTCACGACGGCCTTCGATTCGATGTGCGACGCGTTGTTCAGCGTCAGGCCGGTGACGGCAAACAGCAGCATCCCCAGCAGGCAAAGCGCCGAGCTGATCCAGTGCCATTGATGCAGCGTTTTAAGCCAATAGGCCCTGCGCCGGGGGGTGGGTTGACTGTCCATGCGGGATTCGGATTGAAGGCGCGGATTCTAACATTTAATGAGAATTACTCTTATAAAACACGGTGCTAAGCGCAGATGGAAATTTCAATCCGTTTCGAAGCGCCGCACCGCCGCTGAAGGCCTGTGGCGTGGCGGCTGCCGCGCTGCGGGGATAAGATAGGCCACCCGTTACCAACACCGGAGGGCGTCATGCTGGAACCGCAATTGGTGGATCATATCGGTCGTCATTGGGGGTGGGTCGCCTTGCGCGGCGTCATCGCCATCCTGTTCGGATTGATGGCGCTGTTCATGCCGGCCATCACCTTGTCGGCGCTGGTGCTGGTCTGGGGCGCGTTTGCGCTGGTCGACGGCGTGCTCGCGCTGATCGCCGGCGTACGCATCCGCGAGAACGGCAAACCGCTGTGGGCGTTGATCATCGTCGGCCTGCTGGGCGTGGCGGCGGGCATCGTGACCTTCCTGTGGCCCGGGCTGACCGCGCTGGTGCTGCTGTACATCATCGCCTTCTGGGCGCTGGCGGCTGGCGTATTCCAGGTCATCGCGGCCGTCCGCTTCCGCAAGGAAATCCGCAACGAATGGCTGCTGGGATTGTCGGGCGTCGTGTCCATTCTGTTTGGCGCCATGCTCATCGTGCAGCCCGGTGCGGGCGCGCTGGCGCTGGTGTGGGTCATCGGCATCTACGCCGTGTTTTTTGGCATACTGCTGCTGATTTTCTCCCTGCGGCTCAAGCAGCACCGGGCCCCCTGACCTCCATGACCGCCTACCAGACCCTGATCCCCCTGAACTTCCTGGCCGTGGGCCTGGGCGCCATCCTGGGCGCCTGGACCCGTTGGCTGGTCAGCCTGTGGCTGAACGTCGAATCCTGGCCGTGGGGCACGTTCGTCGTGAACCTGGCGGGGGGGTATCTGGTGGGGCTGGTGCTGGCGCTGGTGGCGGGGCATCCGGAATGGCCGGCATGGGTGCGCCTGGGTGCCATCACCGGCTTCATGGGCGGCCTGACCACCTTTTCCACGTTCTCGGCCGAAACCGTGGCCATGCTGGAGCGCGGCGCCTACGGCAGCGCGCTGGGCTATGCAGGGCTCAGCCTGGCGGGATCCTTGGTGTTGACGGCCGCGGGCATCGCCACGGCGCATCTGCTGCGTTAGGAAGGCTTGCCGGCCCCTGGCTGGCGGGCGGCGCAATCTGCACGCCGCATCGCCACCGAGTCCACTCGCCCTTAATCCGCGCGGGGATTCAGGACGCGGGCGGCCTGCAGCCCGCTTTGCACCGCGCCTTCCAATACGCCGGGATAGCCCGTGTCGGTCCAGTCGCCGGCCAGCGCCAACGTGGGCCAGGGCGTGGAATTCAACGGCCGCGTCAGGCCCGGCACCGCGGCGAAGGTGGCGCGTTTTTCAATCAGAAGCTCAGCCGCCGACACTTCCGGCATGGCCGGCAGGCGCGCGGGATGGCGCGCAGCTTGTTCGGCCACCTGGTCGATCAAGGCCTCGATCACCTGATGGCGATTGCGTTCCGCGATGCTGGTGGCGGCGCTGGCCACCACGGCCAGTTCGCCCGCCTTGGTGTCGCCGGCCAATTGCGCGCGGTCGAACAGCCATTGCCCGACGTGGCCGCGCGCCGCTTCTTCACGCAGCATCATCATGGGTTCTGGCAGGCGCCAGGGTTCGGCCAGCCGCAGGTTCAGGGTAGCGATGGGCAGATAGGTGAACGCTTTCAATGCATCCAGCAGGCCCGTGGCGCCGGCTTGCCGCAAGGGCGCATCCAGCAAGCGGGCCGCGAAGGCGGGCGGCACCGCCAGCACGGCGGCGTCAAACCGTTCCTGATTGACGACGATGCCGTTGTCCGAGGGCTCCAGTTGGCGCACGGTGCTGCCGTAGCGCATCGTGACCTGGCGCGCTGCGGCGTCCGGCCACAAGGCGGACAGGTCCGTGCAGGGCAGCAGCAAGTCGCTGTCTGCGCGCGTGCCGGCCAGGCTGTCGCGCAGCACGCGCGCAAACAGCGTCGCGCTGGCCGTGGCGGCAGGCGTGTTCAACGCGGCCAGGCAAAGGGGTTCCCAGACCTGGCGGATCAGCGCGTCGGATTGCGCGTGGTAATGCAGCAGTTGCTGCACCGTCCAGTCGCGCGGCGGCATCCACGACATGGCCTTCAGGCCGCGCATCAGGCGCAGGGACGCAAAGCGGTCGGCCCACGACAGGCCGCGCGCGCGCAGGATGGCGATCGCCATGTGCAGCGGGGCGGGCAGGCGCGGGGCGGACAGATGGAAGCGTCCATCCAGGGACGCCAGGCGCAAGGGCCGGCGCATCAGCAGGGCATCGGGATTGCGGCCCACGCGGCGCATCAGCGCCAGGGTGTGCTTGTAGGCGCCCGACAGCAGATGCTGGCCATTGTCCAGCGGGGCGTCGAAATCGCCATGGAACACGCGGCGGGCGCGCCCGCCAGGCGTGTGGCCGGCTTCGAATACGGTGACCTTGGCGCCGGCTTCGCGCAGGGCGACGCTTGCCGCCAGCCCCGCCCAGCCTGCGCCGATAACCGCCGCCTTCACCGCGCCAACCGGCGGACCAGTCCGCGTCCGCCGCCCACCCAGGTTTTCCACGCCAGCCACAGCTTGCGCAGCGGGGTCAGCGAAATGCGCTGGTGCAGCACCTGCCAGTTGTCGCGTTCGATCTCGTCAAGCAGCGCGTGATAGATAGCGGCCATCATCAGCCCGGGCCGCTGCGACCGGCGGTCGGCTTCGGGCAGGTTGCGCATCGCTTCGCGGTAAAGCTCGCGGGCGCGGTCGGCCTGGAACTTCATCAGGGCGTTGAACCGGTCCGAATATTCGCCATTCAGGATGTCCGAGGCCTTGACCTCGAATTGCTGCATGTCGTTGACGGGGATGTAGATGCGGCCGCGGCGGGCGTCGTCGCCGACGTCCCGGATGATGTTGGTCATCTGGAACGCCAGGCCCAGCTTTTCGGCGTAGACCAGCGTCTTGGGATCGCTGTAGCCGAAGACGCCGGCGGAGAGCTCGCCCACGACGCCGGCGGCATGCCAGCAGTATTTGCGCAGGCCCGGCCAATCCAGGTAGCGGGTCTGGTCCAGGTCCATCTCCATGCCGTCGACCACGGCCAGCAGGCGCTCGCGGGTGATCGAACAGCTTTGCAGATGCGGTTGCAGCGCCCGGGTCACCGGGTGGTCCGGCTTGCCGTCGAACATCTGGTCGATCTGCGTGCGCCACCAGGCCAGCTTGACGCGGGCCAGCGACGGGTCGGTGCATTCGTCGACCACGTCGTCCACTTCGCGGCAATACGCATACAGCGCGGTGATCGCGCGGCGGCGTTCAGGCGGCAGGAACAGGAAAGAGTAGTAGAAGCTGGAACCGCTCTTGGCGGCTTTCTCCTGGCAGTATTCGTCAGGGGTCATAGATTAGGCAGGGCCTGTTACTTGATAGAGCGCCACAGCATGATGGCCCAGTCTTTGGCGCCCAATTCGGGGCGATTCATGAATACATCGTAGCCGCTCGCCTCGATACGCTCCAGCACGCGCAGCCCGCCTTGCACCACCAGGCGCAGCTCCAGGCCGATGCGGCCCGGCAGGCGGCGCGCCAGCGGAGCGCCGAAGTGTAGCAGCGCCCGCGTGCGTTCCACCTGGAAAGCCATCAGTTCGCGCCACGCGGGCGTCAGGCGGCAGGCGGCCAGGTCGTCTTCGGTGACGCCGTGGCGGCGCAGGTCTTCCTGCGGGATGTACACCCGGTGCTTGTGCCAGTCCACCCGCACATCCTGCCAAAAGTTCACCAGTTGCAAACCCGAGCAGATGGCGTCGCTTTCGGCGATGTCCTGCGGACTGGTCGCCTCGAACAGGTGCAGCATCAGGCGCCCGACGGGGTTGGCCGAGCGCGTGCAGTAGTCGGCCAGCGCGGCGTAGTCCTCATAGCGCTTGACGGTGATGTCCTGCTCGAAGGCGGACAACAGGTCATAGAACGGCGTGATGGGCAACTGATGCTGGGCGATGGTCTTGGCCAGCGGGGTGAAGATGTCGGCCAGCGGCGGCAGGCCGGGCGGGGGCGTCGTGCCGGGTTCGGCGCCGATCCGGTGCAGCTCGGTGCGGAACGCCGCCAATTGGGCCAGGCGCTCGTCGTCGGTGGCGCTGCCCTCATCGGCGATGTCGTCCGCGGCGCGGGCAAACCGGTAGATATCGGTCACAGCGCCGCGCAGCCTGCGCGGCAAGAGCAGCGAGGCGACGGGGAAGTTCTCGTAGTGATCGATAGACATGATTAGCAGCTCGGGTCGGGTCCCCGGGGACCCTGTCGACATCATTTTAGAGTAGTCGTTTCATCAGGGCACGATGACGCCCGGCGCGGGCGGCGATCAGTTAGACTTAAGCGCCACAGGATCCCACATCATGCCGCGCCCAATTTCCGCCACTGTCTCCGTTTCTGCCCTTGCGCACAATCTTGCCACCGTGCGCCGCCACCTTGAACAGACTGCCGCCGCGGCATCCGGCCTGCCGCCGTCCATTTGGGCGGTCATCAAGGCCAACGCCTACGGGCACGGCATCGAACAAGCGGTAACGGGCTTTTCCAAGGCGCAGGGCCTGGCGATGCTGGACCTGGACGAAGCCGTCCGCTGCCGCGAGGCAGGCTGGGGGGGGCCGATTCTGCTGCTTGAGGGGTTCTTCAACCCGGCGGACCTGGATCTCGTCGACCGCTATCACCTGAGCACCACGGTGCACAACCGCGAACAGCTGGACATGCTGGCCCGCGCGCGTTTCGCCCGCCGCGTGGACATCATGCTGAAGTTGAACAGCGGCATGAACCGCTTGGGTTTCAGCCCGGCCGCCTATCCCGCCGCCCATGAACGCGCCGTGCTGCTGCAACAGCAGGGCACGGTGGGTTCGATCGGCAAAATGACCCATTTCGCCTGCGCCGACGGCCCCCAGGGCGTGAACGAGCAATTGGCCGTCTTTAATTCGGTGACGCATAGACTGCCGGGGGCGATCAGTGTCTGCAACTCCGCTGCCACGCTGCGGTTCGCCGACATCGCGGTCGGTTCGCCCACCCAGACGCATTGGGTGCGCCCCGGCATTTGCCTGTATGGCGCGTCCCCGTTCGCCGACGCCGAAGCCGCGTCCTTCGGCTTGAAGCCGGCCATGTCGCTCAGCTCCGAGATCATCGCAGTGCAAGAGCTCAAGGCCGGCGAATCGGTCGGGTATGGCGCCATCTTCCGCGCCGAACGCGCCATGCGCATCGGCATCGTCGCCTGCGGCTATGCCGACGGCTATCCGCGCCACGCCACCACCGGCACCCCGGTCGTCGTGGCCGGCATCCGTACCCAATTGGTCGGCCGCGTCTCCATGGACATGCTGATCGTCGATCTGGATCCCATCCCGGCCGCCGGCGTGGGCGCGCCCGTGACGCTCTGGGGCGAAGACGGTCCCTCCGTGGACGAGGTGGCCCAGGCCGCCGGCACCATCGGCTACGAGCTCCTCTGCGCCTTGGCGCCGCGCGTCCCCGTCACCCGGGACGCCTGAACGGCCTGCTTTTCCCCTGGCGCGGTCGCCCACGGCCGCGGTCGTCCAGGGGTGTCCGGAGGGCAAGAATTGCTACGCAATTTACAAGACAGCCGACGCCGGATGGTGTCTACTTGGAACACCGGGCGCTCAAGCGCCCGTTTTTGACACAGAAAACAGACTGCGAGGTTTCCACCCATGAAGGACAAATGCGTGCTCATTACGGGCGCCACCAAAGGCATAGGCTGGGCGCTTACGCAACGGCTGTCCGACATGGGCTGTCACGTGGTCGGCATTGCGCGCAACACCACGGACGTCGATTTTCCCGGTTATCTGTACGCCTGTGACCTGGCCGACGCCGGGCGCACGGAAGAAGTCCTGCGCGAAATCCGCGACAAGTTTCCCGTCGACGCCGTGGTCAATAACGTGGGCATCGCGTCCCCGCAGCCGCTGGGCGAGATCGACCTGGCCACCCTGTACAACGTGCTGGACTTGAACGTGCGCGTCGCGGTGCAGGTGACCCAGGCGTTCGTCGAATCCATGAAAGTGCGCCGCGCCGGCCGCATCGTCAACGTGGTCAGCCGCGCCATTTACGGCGGCCTGGACCGCACGGCTTACTCGGCCGCCAAAAACGCGCTGGTCGGTTGCACCCGCACCTGGGCGCTGGAATTGGCCGAATACGGCGTCACGGCCAACGCGGTCGCGCCCGGCCCGATCGAAACCGAAATGTTCCGGGCTACGCGTCCGGCAGGCAGCGACGGTGAAAAGCGCGCGCTGGCCTCGGTGCCCATGAAGCGCCTGGGCACGCCGGCCGAGGTCGCCGCCGCCATTGCCTTCCTGTTGTCCGACGATGCCGGCTTCATCACGGGCCAGGTGCTGGGCGTGGATGGCGGGGGCAGCCTGGGCGGTCGTTCTTAACGCGCAGGTACGTCCCTGCCGGCAGCGTCGCCATTTCGATCTTGCATAGTTCCTCAGGCAAGGGAATGACCGTACGGCGATTATTCTTCTTTGCGTTGTTCTGGCTGCTCGGCGCCGCAACGCCGGCGCTCGCCCAGACGCAGCAACCGCTGCTGCTCACCGTGCAAAGCCAGGTCCATCTTCAGCGGGCCGTCCCGGCGATCTCTGACGACGATTGGCGGTGGTTGCGCCAAAAGCAGGAACTGGTGCTGGGTGTCGTGCAAGAGGACCGGGCGCCATTCGAAATCGTCTACCGCGACGGCACTTATAAGGGCATCACGGCGGACGTAAGTACGCTGACGGCCCAATTGCTGGGCCTGAACCTGCGCTTGTTGTCGTATCCGACGCGGGAAGCGGCGCTGAAGGCGCTCGATCAGAAAACCGTGGACATGGTCGGCGGCGAGGCGCATCCCGATGATCGCAAGGTGGTGGCATTCAGTTCGCCCTACATCGTTGATCAGGTGGCGATTTTCAAACGCGCCGCCGACACCCGGGACCTCCCACCCGGCCTGGACGGCCTGGAAGTCGCCGTTGGAGCAGATGGCACGTTGGCCGCCGAGGTGGCGGCGCGTTATCCCAAGGCGAAGATCGTCCGCTATGCCTCCACGGACGAGGGGCTCGGCGCGTTGGCATTCGGCCGCGCGGATGTGTATGTGGACGGGGCACTGGCGGCGTATCACAGCATCAACCGGTCTTTTTTCGACTACGTCAAGTTCAGCCGCTACACGGAAATTGCGACGCGGTACAGCTATGCGCTGGCGTTGGACAATGACCGGCTCCGCGGATTGGTGGACCAGGCCATCGCTGCAATCGGACAGACGCTGCCCGAGATCGCGCGCAGTTGGGCGGGCAGCGGATTCATTCCCGGAAGCCGGAACATTTCCTTCACCCCCGACGAGTTGCGCTGGATCGAGGCGCATCCCAAGCTGCGGGTGGTGTTGAACGACGACCTTGCGCCCGCCGCCTTCTTCAATTCGAACAAGGCATTTTCCGGGCTCGCCTCCGATCTGCTGGAAATGGTCACTTTCCAGACCGGGATCCAGTTCGACGCCTTCAGCCGCAAAGGCAGCTTCCCCGACCAGATCAACGCGATCGCCGACGGCGAGGCGGATATTGCCATGATGACTCCGACCGTCGAGCGCGAGCAGGTGCTGCGGTTCAGCCAACCTTTTTCCGTCGACCCCCTGGTGCTTGTCACCCGGCGAGGCGTGGCCGGGCGGGGGCAGCCTGTGCGTACGCTGGCGATCGCCGGGGGCCATACCGCTGCCGAGTTGGCCCCGCCGCGCTTTCCGACCGCCACGCTCGTGGAGGCAAGCTCGAGCCTGGACGCCATGAACCGTGTCCATGCCGGACAGGCGGACGGCGCAGTCCTGGCCTTGCCGGCCGCGCGCTACTATATCGGTCGCCTGTTCAAGGATGAACTCGCGATCAGCGACGTGCTGGATTCCCCGCCCGTGGCGCTCAGCTTCGCTGTGCGGCGCAACGATCCTGAACTGCAATCCATCCTGAACAAGACGCTGGCGATTTTGACGCCCTATCAGATGAGCGCGTTCGCCAACCGGTGGAAAGCGGAACCCGGCATGAGCGGGGAGACCTGGCGCGACTATGGCGTCATCATCGCCCAGGTCGTGGGCGCCGCGGTCCTGTTGTTGCTGGGCGTGCTGGCCTGGGTCGCGATGCTTCGTCGTCAGGTCCGTGCCAAGGGGTTGGCCAAACAGGCGCTCAAGGAGCAATTGCAGTTCGTCAAGACCCTGATCGACAGCATGCCGCCGCCCATCTATGTGCGCGATGGCCAAGGGCGCATGCTGGTCTGCAATCGCAGCTACCTCAAGGCGATGGGGCTGCAGGCGGCCGACGTGTTGGACAAGACCGCATTGGAGTTGCCGCCAGCCGAGTTCGAGGCGGCAGCCGACTTCCACGGCACTTACATGCAGGCGATGCGCAAGGGAGAGATGATCTCAGGCGTGCATCGGGTGCGGATACGCGGCGTGGAGACCTGGGTCGATCATTGGGCGCAGCCGTTCGAAAATGCCGCAGGCGTGCCCAGCGGCGTGATCTGCGGGTGGCTGGACATCACCGAGCATCACAATCTGGTGCAGGAGTTCGCGGCTGCGAAAGATCTGGCGGATGCGGCCAGCCGGGCCAAAACGACGTTCCTGGCGACGATGAGCCACGAAATCCGCACGCCGATGAATGCGATCATCGGCGTGCTTGAATTGGCCTTGAAACGCGCGGACGACGCACCCATTGACCGCAACAGCATCGAAATCGCGTACGCCTCGGCCCAGGGCTTGCTGACGTTGATCGGCGATATCCTGGACATTGCCCGTATCGAGTCCGGGCGCCTGAGCCTGACCCCGGCACGGGCCGGGTTGCGCGAACAGGTCGAGTCCGTCGCTCGCGTGTTCGATGGCCTTGCGCGTCAGAAGGGGTTGCGCCTGCTGTTGGAAATGGATGCGAGCATCCAGACGGACGTGCTGATTGACGCGTTGCGCTTCAAGCAAGTGCTGTCCAATCTCGTGGGCAACGCGATTCACTATACGCATGGCGGCCATGTCCGGATCCATGTGGAAGGCCACACCGTCGAGTCGTCTTTGCTTCAGGTCGACATCGCGGTCGAGGACACCGGTATCGGCATATCGGAAGCCGACCAGCAGCGCCTGTTCAAACCGTTCGCCCAAGTGGGACGCGAGGCGGGCGCGACGGGCGGCACGGGCTTGGGGCTGGTCATCAGCAGGTCGCTCTGCGAAATGATGGGGGGCCGGCTGACGCTTGAAAGCGCGCCAGGCGTTGGAACCACCGTCAGGCTATCGCTTCGATTGCAGACGCTGCCAGCCATGCCCGCGGCGGACCTGCCGTCGCGGCAGCAGCCGATGCCGCCTCGCGTGCTGCAGATTCTGGTGGTCGACGACCATTCGGTCAGCCGCCAGATATTGGCGCAGCAATTGCGCTTTTTGGGGCATGAAGTGGAAGACGCGCCCGATGGCGTCGCGGCCCTTGAAAAGTGGCGGATGCACCCGTTCGATGCCGTGATCACGGATTGCCGCATGCCCGGCATGGATGGCGCTGCCCTGGCGGGGGCGATCCGGCAGGAAGAAGCGCAACGCAACGCAGACAGGACCCTCATTATCGGCGTCACGGCCGACGCGCAACCGGAAGAGATTGAACGCTACGTGCAGGGCGGCATGGACGAGTGCCTGGTCAAGCCCGTTGGTCTGGACACGCTGGGCGCACGGCTGGCGCACCACCTGTCCGTCATGGCGCAGCCTGAGCCGGCCCGGGGCGGCATCCTTGCGGATGCACCCTTGTTCGATCTGGCCCCTTTGCTTGAGATCGCCGGCGGCGATGATGGGCGGCATTGGGCGTTGCTTGAGGAACTGATACGCACCAATCGCGAGGACATCGCCAAGGTGCAGGCCCGTGCGGAGCAGGGCAACCTGATGCAGGTCGCAGAGCTTGCGCACCGCATTCAAGGGGCCGCCAGCATATTGAAGGCGACCAGCCTGGTGCAGGCGTGTGCGGAGGTCGAGCGCCTCTGCCATCAAGTGGGGGCGGCAGAGGCACCGGCACTGGCATCGTCGATCCAGGCATTGGCAAAAGCCGTTCTGGCCCTGGAACTAGGCCTGCTCTCGCAGCGCGGGAAGCGGTAGGGAGTCTGCGGGGTATGCCAGCCTGCTGGCGATACTCGCTGTGGCGCGGAGCTTAGGAAAATTCCTACACGATGTTCAATCGCCGCCGATGGTTATCTCCCGTCCGGTGCGTAGCATCTAGGGGATCCGCAACCCTCCGCCTGCCACCCCCACCATGTCCGTTTTTTTTCGCAATTTGCTGATCCGGGTCTTCGCTGCGCTGATCGGCGCAGGCCTCTCGTTCCACGCTTACGCATTCCTTTACCCCGTCGCAATCACCGAATCCTTCATTGAAACGGGATCAGGCAAGTTGCACATCAAGACGAGTATCGGCAAGCGAGAGATCGTTGGCGAGGATGGCAATCGGAAAGTGCCCTTCAACTCCATCATGCAGCCCGCGCATTGGCTCGCCAGCGATCCTTCACTCATCTACGCTGAGGTGCCTGCACATAACTGCACCTGGTTTTGCCTGGTGGCGGAGGAAAACGAAACAATCGCCAGTTTGGCTGACCGATGGCGGTATTTTGTCTGGAACAGTGAAGTCCTGATCCCGAACGCAGCAGGCTCCAAGGTTTGTTCGGGTGTGATCATTCGCACCAGTCGCCACTCAGGGGTGGTGACCAGCCCTTTCTACGTCGGTCCTAATTTCGACGGAAGCTGCGGCTATGTGTATTCGAACTGCATCATGGATATGCAGGGCCCTGCAGAGCTGATTCACGGCGAGATCTTCGATACCGATGCGGATGGCCATAGCGCCAGCACCCAGCTGAAGATTCGTTGCTATGGCACCACGTATGTGCGGATGCGTCTTGTCTCAGGTCGTGGTGCAGGTGACGAGGATGTGGTGAGGTTAAGTAATGGGGGGAAAAGCCGCCTGTTCGTCAATGACAACCCTATCTCCAGCCAACTGCGCCTGCAAGATGGCATCAATACCGTGAAGCTGAGCGACAAGCTGGAGATCCCCGCCGATGTCACGTTGGGGAAATTCACGGGTAGCGCCGTGCTGATGGTAGAGCCGTACTAGCTGCGCCTTGAGGCGTCGTATCCCCGACGTGCGTCCTGCAGAATTCCACGAAATGGTCCGTCGGCATGGGCCGCGCATAGAGATACCCTTGCGCAACCGTGCAGCCGAGTTCACGCAATCGGGTTTGCTGCGCTAACGTTTCAACGCCTTCCACCACCAATGGCACGTGCAGCGCTTTGGACATCTCGACGACGCTGCGGATGATCGTCGCGGCGCGCGGTTGGGTCTTCAAGCTGCGCGTGAACGTCGCGTCCAGTTTGATCTGATTGAACGGCAGGGCGCAAAGACGGTCCAGCGAAGCGTGCCCGGCGCCGAAGTCATCCATGGACAATCCGCAACCCATGTCGCGCAGCTTCAAAAAATTGTCCAGAATATGGGCGGGTGTGCTGACCATCGCGTCTTCCGTGATTTCCAACATGATGTCCTGGGCGGGCGCCTGATACCGCGCAAGCATTTTCCCGATACGCTCACTAAGGGCGGACGACGTCAGTTGAATGGGGTGCAAGTTGAATGCAAGCATGGTGGACACGCCTTGCCGGCGCAGGTCCGCCTGCATCGCCAGACCTTGTTCGAACATTGTCTGGAAAAGATCGTCAATCAAGCCACTGGACACGATTGTCGCCAAAAAATGTGCGGGCGAGAGCAGGCCGTGCGAACGATGATGCCAACGCGCCAGTACTTCGGCTGCCAGCAGGATTTTTCCGTCGATATCCACGATGGGCTGGTAGTACGCCTTGAATTCGCCGTTCTTCAACCCTTGTCTCACGTCTTCTTGCGAGGCCAGGGCATAGTGGCCTGGCGCATGGCGCTGGTTGCCTCGTCGGAACTTGGCCATCAGCGATGCCAGTCGAGCCGGCTGCAACGCCACCCCCAGATCTCCCAGATACTCCAGGTTCAGGCATTCAATCGCCGCCGCGGTGCTGTCGCGCAGCGCGGTTTCTGGCACGCCGCTCGCGATTACGGAATGGATCAAGGAAAGTCTGCTGGCTTCACGCAGGAAGGCCAGACCATCCTGGCCTTCGTGATGCAGTTTGCAGATGGCGACATCGATGCCTCCGCAAGCCTTCAACAAGGTGATGGCCGTGGCGCCCTCTGAGGCTTCATAGATGCGGCCATCGACCATCGTTCTTAACGCCGTCACGATGACCATGCGCGAAAAGGGGTGGTCGTGCAAGACCAGGACGTTAAGGTTCTTCATTTGACGCCGACGTAAACGTGAACAAGGTCGCTCATGCTAAGTACGGCGGCGGGTCGGGGCTAGGGGCAGATTCCGGGCAGAAAGTAGGAAACTTCCGAAATCATCGCGTCCATCTCAGTCATAGGTGAGCGTGAAGGTCAGAGTGGCATTCTTGATTTCGCCGCGGCCTATCTGATGACTTTCAAGCGCTTCTTTTTCGCCCTGCAGATAAGCCATGAACTCGATGTTGTTCGTTCCTGCCGTGACCTGACCAATGGCGTTTTTCGTTTTCAAGGGCAGGCGATTTCCTTGCGGCGTCTCCAGGCCGATCGCAACCCCGGCGATGCCGTCGCTGTCCAACGCCAGAAAGCCTGGCTGCTTGAGGCTTTCCGGTCCTTCGAAGTGAATGCTCAAGCTGTTGTTGCCTTGCGAGATGTCGCAGTTCAACAAACGCAGCGTGATGGGCCGCCCGGGAGTCCGGCCATTCACGTAAAGGGCACTGTCGGGTACCGACAGAAAGTTCAGCCGCACTTTTTCGCTTTCCGGGCTGAGCGTGCAGGCTTCCGCAACCAATCGTCCCGAGAAGGTCATATTGTCGCCAGCAGGCTGAGCCCCGGTCGCGGGGGCGATGCAGGAGAGGGTTGTGGCCAGCAGGCTCAAGCTGCGGGTGACCTGCTTTTTCATGCGCATGGTGGTCTCCTAATACAGCTCGGCGATCAGCAGGGCCGATGCCGTGAATTCTTTGAGTGGCAGGCGCGAGCCGGCCAGCTTTACGGGAACGGCTTCCAGTGTCGGCGGAGATTGCGAGGCATCCAGTTTGATTTCCTGGGCAATATTCAAGACAAAATCCGGGTAGTTGTTCAGGACCAGCTTGATGCCTAGATCGGGCACCGAAGATTGCACCGCCGCCTTTTCGAATTCTGTGGCCGCGCCCCTGATCGTCAGCTTCATTCGCCACGTCATGCCCGGCCGATTCATGCCTGGGCAATCGATTTGGTAGGGAACGATCTGTTTGTAGTTGTCGCCGTCGATCTTGCTGGTATTGATGTTCTGCTTGAATGCGACCTCGATACGTCTGCCATTGTCGCTGACGGTGCAGGGAGGGGGAGCCACCAGGTAGCCGTTGAATCTCATGTTCGGCTGTTCAGCATGGCTGCCTGCGGACGCAAGGACGGCCAAGAGCGCGCCGGCGAGGGGGGCTCGGGCCAGTTGTCGGAAACGATATGTCATTGATAGTCCACTACCAGGGTGGCCGCGGCACTGAACTCGCCGCCCGTAATCGTTCCTTCGCTATGCGCGACCAGAACGGCTTCCAGTTTCGGAGGCGAGGCGGGAGTCAAAGAAAACCAATCGTTCAGCGCGAGATTGGTCGTGTTCCGTTTCAGGGCGATGCCTAGACTGCTTTGGCCCGGAATGCCGAGCAGTTTGGAGTTGAAGCCGGCGCCCTTGCCAGAGATCTTCATATTGAGGGGGTAGGACAGGGCGCGCCGGCAGTCGAGCGTATAGCGGATCTGCGTGATCTTGTATTGCTTGCCGTCGATTCTGGAAATCTGCACATCGCCAAACGGGATGTCGATGGGCTTATTGTTGTTGATGATGCAGGGTATTTTTGCTCGGATCGTCCCGGAGATTTCAACGCGGACTTGATTCTTGGCGATAGCGCTTTGGGCCCACGACAGCGAGGGGGCGGCCAATATCAGGATCAAGGCCAGACCTGCGCGCAGCGGGCTGCCGAGGCGCTCCGAATGCGGGATGCGAGGGGTGGCGGTCACGTCAGTCATAGGTCAGATAGAGGTTGATATACGCATGAAATGCGCCGGCGCGCAGTGGGGCCGAGGTTCTCTCCGGGGTGACGTAGTAAGTCAGCACGCTGTCGCCCGGTTTCACGAACGACGGGCGGCTGGGCTTGTTCAGGTCAATGGGCCGTCTCAGGGCATCGGAAAACCGCAGGCCGAAGCCGGCCGCACCCGTCACGCTGGCAAGCTCTGCGTTGTCCATGTCCGCCGCTGCGCCGAACGTCACGCCGATGACGGGTTCGGCGCGGCTCCAGGCTAATGCTCCGCCGTGCTCGTCGCGCCGCCCGCCTTCGGTCCGCACGCACCCCCGCAGCCGTAGCTTGATGGCCACCGGCGCGCCCTGGTTTCCGGCACGGTGCAGGTCCGCAGTACTGGTGTTGCCCAACCAGATCTCCTGGTAGGCGGAGTCCATCGCCAAGCTGCATGCGTTTTCCAGTAATGCGCCGGAAACGTGGAACGTGGCGTAGGGGCCCCTTGCGTCAGGTTTGTCTGCAGTCAGCCCAACGATTGGGTTCGCCGCCAACAACAAGACGACCAGGATGGCGGACGTTGCATTGCGCTTGCTTGGCTTCTGATTCATGGTTTCTTCCATGCGAATATGGCTGCGCGTTCAGCGGCGCCCCTCTACCGGCTTGGCCGTGCATTCGGCGCCCGCGCAATGGAACTCCAGCTGGGGCCGTCCGCCGTAGTCATTGACATAGGTCAGGACGGGCTTTTCGCCCAGCACCTTGACGCCGACACTCAAGGGCGCTTGCGATTGCGGGGCGAGCATCAAGGGTTCAAATGCGTCCGGGGTTTTGCCATTGACGCGATCCGAGGCATCGATAAGCGTGATGTAGAAGGGCGTGGGATTGTTTACGACGTAGTTGTCGCCTTGACGCGTCAAGGTCAGGCGCTCTTGCCAAGGCGTGGATGAGGCGATCGGTGGCTTGCTGAGCGCCGCCGGCCGATAAAAGAGCTTGACGCGCGTTTGCAGCGCGATTTGCAGGGTGTTTGCCTTGTCGCTGCGCGGAGGAACCTCCCGCAGATTGAAGTAGAAGATCGATTCGCGGTCTTGCGGCAATTGCGCCAGCTCCGGCAACCCTTGAATCTTCACCTGGCTCTTGCCGCCCGGCTCAAGGCGCTGGATAGGCGGCACCACCACCAGAGGCGAGCTGATCTTCTCGTCGCGCTCGTTTTCGATCCAGGCTTGCGCCAGGTACGGCAACTGTTCGTTCTGGTTGCTGATGCTCAAGCTGACGGACTTGTCCTGGCCATTGAATACGACGCGGGTGCGATCCAGTGAAACTGCGGCGGTCGCGTGCTGCGCGGTAAAGAGCGTGGCCAATGAGAGCAGGGCAAGAGAGGAAATGAACTTGATTTTCATGTTGAAGGGTAGGGTTTGTTGATAGGGTTGTCAGGGGGGGCGTGCCAGCGAGGGGGCGCGCCTAGGGCTCGCACTGGTAGGCTTGGCGCAGGGCAGGAGAATCCGCTTCGGTCGCAATGGTGAACAGGCAGGGCTTGCTGCCGCCCCACTCAACGGTCATGACTTCGCCGGCTTGCATGCCGCTCAGGTAGACCTGGCCGTCGTCGCCGACGATGCCGGTTTCCTGGCCGCGGCGATTTTTCACGCTGACGCCGAAGGGCGCAGGCGTGCCGTCGGATAGCCGCAGGGCGATCATCCCCTTTTCACCGGAGATGACCTCCAGGCTGCGGTAACCGATGGCGCCTTCCGTCAGCGTGACCTGTGTGACCGAACGCAAGGCTTCGACGTTGTCGGGCAGGTGGTCCAGGTCGATGGAGGCCTGGTTGCGGTAGTAGCTGTTGACATCCGTGATCACGGCCTTGCCGAACCCGTTCGTTTCCGTGGCCACGCCGTTGCCGCGCACGGGAACACCGCCAACGCCATGGGTGTCGACCATCAGGCGGGTTCCGCCCGGCGAGACGCTGCGATGCAGGGCGGCGCCGCGTGGGGTCACTGTCGCGCCGCCCTCCAATGACAAGCCCATTGAGCTGTAGGCGCCTGCCTGATGGCTGGCGCTGACCACGGTTCGTGCCCAGGATCCGTCGTATGACAGGTAGCCTTGCGCGGTATTGCCACCGTTGCCATGCCCTGCGCTGATCATGTAGTTGCTGCGATCGTTAAGCCTGCCGTAGTAGCCCACGTCATGCGTGGAGCCGCTGCGGTTTGACGACGCGTTATAGCTGAGCGAACCTTTTTCACCGAAAGGAATGCTGAGCGACAAGTACATGCCGTTATCCGACGTGTGGTAGGCCTTATTGCTGTAGCCCGTTACCGAAACACTCAGGTTCTTCAAGCGTCCAATGTCGAAATAGCGCGAGGCAGACAGGCTGTAGCGCTTGTTCACCGGACCATTCCAATAGTTTTGATGGCTGTAGTTGAGGTACACGTTGGTGCCCAGGTCGCGGAATTGCTTGCTGAACGAGATCGTGTACATCTCTTTGCTGCGGTTGATGGGGTTGCCCTCGTATCGGGCATTGAGCACGTCATTCAGGCTGGTGAAGTTCTTCTGCGAAAACCGGTAGCCCGCAAAGGTGACCTGGCTGTCGTATTCGTCGAAGCGCTTCGAGTAACTGACCCGATAGGACTTCCCCATCAGTACCCGGCGTTCGCCGCCGACCACGGCACGCGATTGCGTGACGTCAAATGACACGGCGCCGAATGCCAGCAGGTCGCGGCCCACGCCAAGGGCGACGGCGCCATAATCCTTTGCGCCGAGGGCACCGCCAAAGAGCGACCAGCCGTTGCTGATGCCCCAGGAGAACTCCCCCGTTCCGAATACGGGGCCTTGCAAACGGTGGTTCCATTCGGAAGGCTTGCCGGTCGCCAGATTGAAGCGCACGCTTCCTGGCCGCGACAGGTAGGGGATGCTGGCAGTTGCGACCCGGAAATTCTGATGGCTGCCATCTTGCTCTTCAACGCTGACATCCAGGTTGCCGCTGACGGCGTCATTGAGGTCCTGGATGCGGAACGGACCCGGAGGCACCTGGGTCTCGTACAGAACACGTCCTTGTTGCCGTACCACCACACGGGCGTTGCTGCGCGCCACGCCCGTGATTTCAGGCGCGTAGCCGCGCAGGTTCGGCGGCAGCATGCTGTCATTGGTGGCGAGGCTGGCGCCCGTATAGCGAAAGCCCCCGAACAGGTTGGAGTTCAGATAGTCTTCCCCGACGATCAAGCTGGATTTCCACCCGGGAATGGCGCGCATGGCATAAAAGCGGCTCCAGTCGAACCGCTGCTTTGATGGCCGCCCCGAGCCGCGTTCGGCCTGGGCCTGCCAATCCGCGCGCAGACGCCAGGCGCCGATGTTCAAGCCTGTCGTGCCGTTGCCGCTGAGATAGGTGCTGCGGTCGCCTTCACGGGAGCGCCGGGTGGTTTGCGCATTCAGGTTGTAGTCCAGCACGGCGCCCGCAATGCCGTCGTCCCATCTGGAAGGCGGATCCCAGTTAGGCGCGGTGTATTCCAGATCGGCTTGCGGCAGGATCACGTAGATCGCCGCCTGGCCCAGGCTGGTATTGACCTGCATGCCGGGTATGCTGCCGGTATCCAGGCAGGCGCCGTCGTTCCACCACGCCAGCTTGTCGATCGTGCCCTGGCGCAAGCCGAGTTCGGCGACGTGCTCGGGCGCCAGGCATGCAAGGCTGCCGCGTGGATCATCGGGCGGGGCCAGGAAATGGATGAGGGTGTCGGATAGCCGCTGCTGGTTTACATGCAACGTCAGGTTGTAGGCGCCAGGCATGATGTAGTTCGCGCGGGAGAACAGGCTCAGGTCGATGTTCTGCCGGTCTTTCAGATCCAGCACATCCATGTTGAACTGGACCTCGTCGGAGGCCTGCGAGAGGGTGGCCGCCAGGCATAGGGCGGTGCTCATCAAACCCTTGCGATAAATCACTTCTTTGGCCTCTGGAGGTATCTTGAAGAATCCGTTCCAAATGGCTCAGAAATAGTGCATCCTCAGCCGGACGGTTATTTGATAGTTGCCGGCCTTCAGTGCTTGACCGGTGCCTTGCAGGCTGAGCAAATAGCTCAACGTCGTGTCACCGGACGGCGACAGGGTTTCGCGTCGTGACGCGCCCGGCAAAATCACAGTGCCGTTGCTGTCATGCAGACGCATGGCGATGCCTCGTGCTGTGCCTGTTGCCAGAAAGAGATGGCTCTCGCTGTCTCCTTCGAAAGTGATGGCGAATGACGGGGAGCCTTTCGCACCACTGCCAGCGGTCTGGCTGCGGGCGCAGTCCTCGATGTAGATCCGGAAGGCCTTTCGGACGGTACTCTCGCCGTCGACCAGCTTTGCCAGGGCCAACTGACCCATATCGATGGTCTGGTCCTGGGAATCCACCCGCATGGTGCAAGCGGACGTGGCGATGGACCCGGTCATCGTGACGCGCCCGTTCAGTACGTTTCCCAGTGCTTGTTGACTAGCCAGGGACAGCGCCGCCAACAGCAGGAATCGCGTCCGGGAAGGGGCGGGAATTGCCTTGAACCTGCGCATCAGGCGCCTCCTAATGAGGGGCTGGAGCCGGCCTTCGGCACAGCTCCAGGTTCTGCGGCTTGCGGGTTACTTGTAGGTCAGCGTGAAGTTCACCGCGGCGTAGAATTCGCCCGGAACGAGGGTGGCGTCCTTCTTGCCTTGCTGGCCGTCATCTTCCTGCTCGCCTTGCAGGAAGGCCTGGAATTCCATCGAAGGCGTGGCAGTGGAGATCTTCGTGGCGGACGATTCGTGGCCCATCTTGATCAATTCGCCGCGGCCATCAGCGATGCCCAGGCTGGCGCCCCGGGCTGCGCCCTGGATGGCGACCAGACCGTCATAGGCGTCGGACGGTGTGCTGGTCTGGAACGTTGCGGTGACGCTGTTCTTGGCGTCTGTCAGGTCGCAACCGAGCAGGTTGATTTTGAACGACTTGGGCGTGGACTTCTTGCCGCCCTTGAGTTCGGCGCTGGCGATTTGGTCCATCCGGACGGTTTGATTGACGGAGTCGCTGGCGATCGAGCAAGGCGCTTCGACGATCGAGCCTTCGAAACGAATTTCACCGTTGGGTTTGTCTGCGGCGAAGGCGGCAGTGCAAGCCGTGCCGAATGCAATCGATGCGATCAGGCGAGCCAACTGATTTTTTTTCATCACAATGTCCTTGGATAGTGGTTGCAGCTTTCGAGCCGGGTGTTCCCCGTTCGCCACCCCGGGGAGCCACAAAGGGCGGCGAGCGTTTGTTGGAATCACCTCGTGTTGAAGCTGAAAGCAGTGTAGGAATTGGGACGTTCGTGAGAAATAGGATGCGTAGCAGCGTTATGTAGGAAATTTCCTAAGCGGCCGCTGGCATGTCGAGTCATGCGCGGAAACGCAAACATTGAAATAATCCGCCCCCTTTTGCGGCCGGCCATGCGGCTTGCGCCGTCTTCTTTGCACTAAAATTCCTCGTCCTCAGATGCACCGCTGCGTGCGACGCGTTCGGTTTTGCCGATTGCCGGAGGTTTCTTCTTGAGATAGGCCCATCCCGACATGAACACAGTCTTAATCGTTGACGACCATCCGGTGCTACGTCTTGCCGTGCGCATGCTGTTGGAGACGAACGGCTTTCGGGTAGTTGGCGAGGTCGGCAATGGTATTGATGCCGTACAGATGTTTCGGGATCAGTCGCCTGATGTGGTGATCCTGGACATCGGCATTCCGAAGCTGGATGGCCTGAGCGTGATCGCCCGGATGCGCGGCATCGATCCGCGTAGCCATATCCTGGTGCTCACCTCGCTGTCGTCCGAAGCGTTTTGTCACCGGTGCATGCAGGCGGGCGCCAAGGGGTTCGTCTGCAAAGACGAAGATCTGAACAAACTGGTCAGCGCGATTAAGGCCGTGATGGCGGGGTACAGCGTGTTCCCGTCAACGGCGGTAGCCCCCGAGCACGGGCAACTGTCCGAAGGGGCGATGATCAAGAGCTTGTCGGACCGCGAGATGACCGTGTTGCAATATCTTGCGCAGGGGCGGTCGAACAAGGAGATCGGAGATTTGCTGCTGCTGAGCAACAAGACGGTCAGCACCTACAAGACGCGTTTGCAGCAAAAGCTGGGCATGACGTCGGTGCTGGAGCTTGCCGATTTCGCGAAGCGCAATGCGCTTCTGGGGGATAGCGAAGGCGCCTGAGGCGGGGCTCAGGCGCCAGGTCGACACGCGGGCTTAGTAGGGGCCCGTGCCGGTTTGCACCGGTTTTGCGTCCTTGAATTCGCCCGCCAGCTTTTCGGCCGCGCGGGCCAACAGCACGGCGTCCACGCCCACGGCCACGAAGGTCGCGCCCAGGGCCAGGTAGTGCTTGGCCTGCGCCACGCCGCTGTGCAGAATGCCGGCGGCTTTGCCGGAGCGCACGATACGGGTGATGGCCTCGTCGATCGTCTTCAGGACCTCGGGGTGTTCCGGCTGGCCCAGATAACCCATGCCAGCCGAGAGGTCGGCCGGGCCGATGAAGGCGCCGTCCACGCCGTCTACCGCCAGGATCTCGTCCAGCGCGTCAATGCCGGCCGGCGTTTCGATCTGCACCAGCACGCACATCTGGTCGTTGGCGCGTTCCAGATAGTTGGGGATACGGTTCCAGCGCGATGAACGCGCCAGCGCGCTGCCCACGCCGCGGATGCCGGCGGGCGGGTAGCGCACCGCAGCCACAGCCGCCGCGGCTTCCTCGGCGGACTGGATCATCGGAACAAGCAAGGTCTGTGCGCCCGTGTCCAGGATCTGCTTGATTTGCACAGAGTCGTTCCAGGCCGGGCGTACCACGGGCGCCACCGGGTACGCGGCCACCGATTGCAGCTGCGACAGCGTCGTCTGCAAGGTGTTGGGGGCGTGTTCGCCGTCGATCAACAGCCAGTCGAAACCGGCGCCGGCGACAATCTCCGAGGTATAGGCGCTGGCCAGGCCGGCCCACAGGCCGATCTGGGGTTTACGGTCGCGCAAGGCTTGCTTGAAGGTGTTGGTGAGGATGTCCATGGACTGCATGCCGTGTTAGATGAAATGACAGTTGACGGAACCCAGCACGCCGTAATCGACACTGAACGTGTCGCCGGGCCGGGCGGCTACCGGCCGGGTGAACGACCCCGACAGGATGATTTCTCCGGCCGCAAGCGCGACGTCGTGGGCGGCCAGTTTGTTAGCCAGCCATACTACGCCATTGGCGGGGTGATTCAAGACGCCGGCGGCCACGCCGGTTTCCTCGATGACGGCGTTGCGCGAGAGGATGGCGCCGATCCAGCGCAGGTCCATGTCGCCGATCTTCACGGGCCGCCCGCCCATGACGACGCCTGCGTTGGCGGCGTTGTCGGCGATGGTGTCGAACACCTTGCGCGGGCGCTTGGTGTCGGGGTCGACGCCGTGCGAACGCGCGTCGATGATTTCCAGCGCGGGAATCACGTAGTCGACGGCGTCATACACCTGGAACAGCGTCACGTTCGGCCCTTCGAGGCGCTTGCCCAGCACGAAGGCCAGTTCGACTTCCAGGCGGGGCAGGATGAATCGGTCGGCGGGGATATTGCTGCCGTCCTCGAAGAACATGTCGTCCAGCAGCATGCCGAAATCGGGCTCGTCGATCTGTGACGCCTGCTGCATGGCGCGTGAGGTCAGACCGATCTTGTGGCCGCGTTTGACGCGGCCTTCCGCCATCTTGATGTCCATCCACGCGCGCTGGATGGCGTAGGCGTCGGCAATGCCGATGCCGGGATGTTCCAGGGAGATCTGGCGGATCTGCGTACGGGTGCGTTCAGCATCGTGCAGGCGCGCGGCAATGGCGCGCACGGTTTGGGTGTCTAGCATCGGGTGTCCGAAGGGATCAGGAAGGGAAGGGAGCCAGCGTGTTGACGAGTCGTCCGACGCCGTCGATTTCGGTCACGATCTCGTCGCCAGGCATGACATTGACGATGCCGTCGGGGGTGCCCGTCAGGATCAGGTCGCCGGGCGACAGGGTCATGAAGCCGCTGAAGTATTCGATCAACGCGGGCACGTCGAACACCATGTCCCGCGTGTTGCCGCGCTGGGTCTCGACGCCGTTGACGGTGGTGCGCAGGTTCAGGTTCATGGGGTTGGGGACGTCGTCACGGTCGACCAGCCAAGGGCCCAGCGGCGTGCAGGTGTCGCGGCTTTTGACGCGCAGGTTGGGGCGGTACCAATTCTCCAGGTAGTCGCGCAGCGCGTAGTCGTTGGCCACCGTATAGCCGGCCACATAGTCGTAGGCCTCGCCCCGCGTGACGCCGCGGGCCGTCTTGCCGATGACCACCGCCAGCTCGCATTCATAGTGCATGTAGGCGACGTCGGCGGGGCGCAAGGTTCGCGCACGGTGCCCGACGAAGGTGTTGGCGGCCTTCAGGAAGCCCAGCGGTTCCTCCGGCGCCTTGAACGCCAGTTCCTTGGCATGGTCCGCATAGTTGATGGCCAGCGTGAACGTTGTGCGGGGTTCGATAGGGGGTAGCCAGGAGACGGCTTCTTCGGCCAGGACGCGGCCGTCGGCCAGACGGATCTGGCCCGGACCCGCCTCGGTCGCCGCGTGGATGGCACCTTCGTAAACAATGCGTGCGTGTTTCATGGCGAATCCTCAGGCGGTGGCGGCGGCCAGCCGGTTGCCCAGCGTGCCGACGTGCAAGATGCGGATGTCGTAGCGCTGCCCGGCCCTGACGCGCGGAGCGTCGTAAGGGGCGCCGACCAGCAGCATGTCGCCGGCGTCAAAGCTCATGAATTGCGTGACGTCGGCGATCAGCCGCGCCACCGGGCGGACCAGATCGGCGGTGGTGGCGCGCTGCGCCAGGACCCCGTCCACATTGACTTCGATTTCCAGCGCGTCGGGGTCGGGCACGGATGCCGCCGGCGCAAGATCGCGGCCGATGGGGCAGAAGCCGTCGCGGCATTTCTGCTTGAGGGCAGGCCGGAAGTAGCTGGCGTGCGGGACGGAAAGGTCGGCCACGACGCGATAGCCCGCCACGTAGGCCAACGCTTCCGCCTCGCTTACCTGGGTGGCGCGGCGCGAGAACACCACGCCCAGGCAGGCGCCCACTTCGACCTCGTCGACGTCGGCCGGCAGCGTGATGACGTCGCCGTCTTGCGCATACGTGTTGGCGGGCTTGATGTAGAGCACCGGCGCTTGGGGCGCGGCCTTGTACGGCGGGGCGTCCATGGTGTCCCCCAACGCCTGCAACGCTTGGCGCGTGTTCAGCGCGGCGCCCACTACCGTGCGGGGCGGGGCCGCCAATGCGGCGGCGGCTTCGGCGGCGCGTGCGGCCAGGTAATCGCGGTAGTTGTTCACCTTGTAGTTCAGCACGGGGTCGGCCTCTTCGATCTGCATCGAGATGCCCAACGGGCGGGCGGCCATGAGCGGCGCCAACACGGCGGACAGGGCCTGGAACACCCGCTCACCCAGCGCGGCCTTCTGCGCGTCACTACGTCCGTGCCCGATGCGCAGCACCACGTGGATAAAGGCGTTGTCCGGATGGCCATCCACGATCAGGCAGTCGTCCACGCGCAGCGCTCGCGTCCGGGCGCCCGCCAGCGGGAACAGCGTGCCGTCGCCCACGGCGGCGTCCTGCACGGTGCGCATCAGCGTGCGCGTGTCCAGGTCCAGGTTGCCGGAGTACTCAATCCAGATGTGGGGCATGTTGTCTCGCTCACCATATCGTTATCATGTTAAGTATCATAGTGAAAAAGGCCAGGGCCGGCAACGCCCGGAACGTGTCTGGGCAGGCAGGTCGGATCGGGATTTCCCGGCGTTGACAGCGCCCGGCGGCCGGCATAATGTTAACGTGTTAATTAAAAACGCGGGCGAGATTGAGCCGCCCCATGCAGGAGGAGCGCACGTGAGCATCAAACATTGGATCCATGGCCGGCAGGTCGACAGCGCAGACCGCTTCGTCACCTATAACCCGGCCACTGGCGATGCGATTGACGAGGTCGCCGCGGGCGGCCAGGCCGAGATCGATGCCGCCGTGTCCGCCGCCGCCGACGCTTTCCCTAAATGGGCGAACACGCCCGCCAAGGAACGTGCCCGCCTGATGCGCCGCCTGGGCGAACTGATCGACCAGAACGTGCCGATGCTGGCCGACCTGGAGACGCGCGATACCGGTCTGCCGATCTCGCAGACGCGCAAGCAACTGATTCCGCGCGCTTCCGAGAACTTCACATTCTTCGCGGAGGTCTGCACGCGGATGAACGGCCACACGTACCCGGTGGACGATCAGATGCTGAACTACACGCTGTACCAGCCGGTCGGCGTGTGCGCACTGGTGTCGCCCTGGAACGTGCCGTTCATGACCGCCACCTGGAAGACAGCGCCGTGCCTCGCGCTGGGCAATACCGCCGTGCTGAAGATGTCGGAACTGTCGCCATTGACGGCCGACCAGTTGGGCTGGCTGGCGCTGGAGGCTGGCATCCCGGCGGGCGTGCTGAACGTGGTGCAGGGTTACGGCGCCACGGCGGGCGACGCGCTGGTGCGGCACCCCGGCGTGCGCGCGATCTCGTTCACGGGTGGCACCGTCACGGGCAAGAAGATCCTGGCTGGCGCCGGCGGCATCAAGAAATACTCGATGGAACTGGGCGGCAAATCGCCCGTCCTGATCTTCGACGATGCCGACGTGGAGCGTGCGCTGGATGCCGCGCTATTCACCATTTTTTCGTTGAATGGCGAACGGTGCACCGCGGGCTCGCGCATCTTCGTGCAGCAAAGCATCTACGACGATTTCGTGCGCAAGTTCGCGGCGCGCGCCGCACGGCTGGTGGTTGGCGACCCGGGCGACGAGGCCACGCATGTGGGCGCGATGATCACGCGACAGCACTGGGAAAAGGTGACAGGCTACATTGATCTGGCCGAACGGGAAGGCGCACGCATACTGGCCGGCGGCGCAGGCAAGCCAGCCGGTTTGCCCGCGCACCTGGCGCATGGAAATTTCGTGCGTCCGACCGTGCTGGCCGACGTCGACAACCGCATGCGTTGTGCGCAGGAAGAGATCTTCGGCCCGGTCGCCTGCCTGATCCCGTTCAAGGACGAGGCGGAGGGCCTGGCGCTGGCGAACGACGTGAAGTACGGGCTGGCGTCCTATATCTGGACGAGCGACATCGGCCGCGCGCACCGTCTGGCGCGCGGTATCGAAGCAGGCATGGTGTTCATCAACAGCCAGAACGTCCGCGACTTGCGCCAGCCGTTCGGGGGCACTAAGGAATCGGGCACAGGGCGGGAAGGCGGCGAATACAGCTACGAGGTGTTCGCCGAAATCAAGAACGTGTGCGTGTCGCTGGGCGGCCACCACATCCCAAAATGGGGCGTTTAAGCCTCGGGAATCAGGAGACAACCATCATGGGTAAGCTCGCGCTGGCGGCCAAGGTGACGCATGTGCCGTCGATGTACCTGTCGGAACTTCCCGGCAAGCACCACGGATGCCGCGAGGCCGCCATTGAAGGGCATCGCATCATCGGCCAGCGTTGCCGCGACCTGTATGTGGACACGATCGTGGTGCTGGACGTGCATTGGCTGGTCAATGCGGGTTATCACGTGAACGCCAACGGGCGTTTCAAGGGGCGCTATACCAGCAACGAGCTGCCGCATTTCATCAAGGACATGGATTACGCCTACCGCGGCAATCCCGAACTGGGGCGGCGCATCGCCGAATGCGCCAATGCGGCGGGCGTGGGCACGCGTTCGCACGAAATCGACAGCCTGGAGCTGGAATACGGCACATTGGTGCCGATGCGGTACATGAATGGCGACGGCCGCTTCAACGTAGTGTCGGTGGCCGCCTGGTGCGCATGGCATGCGCTGGACGAAAGCCGTCGATTCGGCGCGGCGCTGCGCCAGGCCATCGAGGCCAGCGACAGCCGCGTCGCCGTGCTGGCCAGCGGATCGCTGTCGCATCGCTTCAACGACAACGGCAGCCCTGAGGCCGCCATGCACCAGATCAGCCGCGAGTTCCACCGCCAGGTGGACTTGCGGGTGGTCGAGCTATGGCGCGAAGGGGATTGGAAAACGTTCTGCGCGATGCTGCCCGACTACGCCGAGCACTGCGTCGGCGAAGGCGGCATGCACGACACGGCCATGCTGCTGGGACTATTGGGGTGGGACCGTTACGACAAGCCGGTGGAGATCGTCACCGATTACTTCACCAGTTCCGGCACGGGGCAGATCAACGCGATCTTCCCGGTGCCGGCCTGAGTCACGCTTCGTCGGCGTCGCGCGATGCCGGCGCGTCACGCTTGATCAGGTCGACCATGGCGTCGACGTCGCGGTACAGGCGCTCCAGCAATTCCTTGCCGATCTTGCTTTCGATCTCTTGGTACTTCGCATCCACCTGCGGGCGCATGCGGTCGATCAGCTTGTTGCTTTTGGGGGTCAGAGATATTTCCTGGCGCCGCTGGTCGGCGCTGGAGCGCACGCGCTTGATCAGGCCTTGTTCTTCCATGCCGGCCAGCATGCGGGTCAGGCTGGGGCTGAGGATCTGGCAACTGCGGGCGATCTGATTGGGTTCCATCGAGCCGACTTCGCTCAGGGTACGCAGCACCCGCCATTGTTGTTCGGTGACGCCCGCCGCATGCAGCACGGGACGGAAATGCGCCATCAGGGTTTCGCGCGCGTAAAGCAGCAGATGGGGGAGATTGCGGTGGTGGAAGCTCGGACTCATGGCGGCTATGTTAGCAAGAAGCCATCCATTTTTTGACCAAATATTTGCGTGCGTCGTGCGCGCCACACCGCCATCGGCGCCGCGTGGGGCGGGGCCGATGTCGGGGACAGGGCGGGGGGTCAGGCCGGGTTTTGCTGCGCCAGTTCTTGCAGGTCGTCCGGCAGGGTCAGGTCAGGCGCACCTTGCTGCAATTCACGCAGCGCGGCGACGGCTTCGTCCTGCTGGTCGTCCTGGACCAATGCGCGGATGTGAGCCACGCGGGCCTCGACGTCCTGTTCGCTGAACGCCACGACTTCCGTGGCTGTGGCGTCGCCTTGCTGCGCCGTTTCGGCAGCAGCGGTTTCCGGGGCCGCGGGGGCCGCCTGAGGTTGGCTTGCGGCCGTGTCGGTCGGGGATGCCACCACGCGCTGGGTGGTGACGGGTGCAGCTTGCTTGCCGGTCAGGGCTTCGGCCAGCGCAGCAGGGGCCGGCGCCGGCGAGCGTTCGGCGCTGGTGCCGACTTCGTGGGGAGCCGCCAGTTGCGCGGTCACTTCCTGCATGTCGGCGCTTTCGCGCATATCGGTCCAGGCGAATAGCCCGGCCACCATGGCGGCGCAAGCAGCCGCGGCCCAGCCGGGATGCCAGCTGTGGCCAGGGTGCCAGGTACGGCGCACCGCCGCGTCAAGTTCGGGACTGGTCCCGGGTCTGGGCTTACGGTACAGGGCGCGCAGATCCCGTTCATCGTCTTCATCGAAAGGGGGGCGATAGGTAATGCTCATGCGCGTACTCCTCGCGCCTACGCCCGGTGGCTGGACGTATCCGCGTTTGACCTTTGCTGGGCGCCGCGCCGGTGGTCGGTCCGGCGGTCTCGTCGTGGCTAGGGTCTTGTTCCGGTTTATGCGGCCTAGGCAAAGACCGCAGGGCGATTGCGCCGCGATTCCCGTTGCTGCGCCCGTGTAGGGCGTTTGGCGCCGGGTATGCCGTCCTGACGGGACGGTTCGACAATGCGCTGCACCCGTTGATTATGCGCGATTTGTGGAATTCCGGCAGGGAATTTCTTCTATTTGCATGATGTAACTTGAGACTGTCCCTGTTAGTGAAAGCGAAATGACAGATTCACGCACCGGGACGGCGCAAAGGGCTCGGCAAGAGGGGCGTTTTGATGTGCGGCCCGCGCGCTGGAACGACAGGTTGCCGGTACACTTTCGCGCATGGCCAAATCCCGAACCGTATACGTGTGCGCCGACTGCGGCGGCACCACCCCGAAGTGGCAGGGCAAATGCCCGCATTGCAACGCCTGGAACACGCTGGAAGAAACAGTGGAATCGTCGTCGCCTGCTGCGTCGGCGCACCGCTACGCGCCGCTGGCCTCGGCCAGCCCCGTGCGCAGCCTCTCTGAAATCGAAGCCCGCGAAACGCCGCGCCAGCCCACCGGGCTGGACGAATTCGATCGCGTGCTGGGCGGCGGCCTGGTGGCTGGCGCCGTGGTACTGATCGGCGGCGATCCGGGCATCGGCAAGTCCACGCTGCTGCTGCAGGCGTTGGCGTCGATGTCGCAGACCACGAGCGTGTTGTACGTTACCGGCGAGGAGTCCGCCGAACAGGTCGCGTTGCGCGCCCGCCGGCTGGACTTGCAGACGGGCAACGTCAACCTCCTGGCCGAGATCCGGCTGGAGGCCATCCAGGCTGCCGTGTCCGAGCAGAAGCCGACGGTCGCCGTGATCGATTCGATCCAGACCCTGTATAGCGGCGAACTCAGCGCGGCGCCGGGTTCGGTGTCGCAGGTGCGCGAATGCGCGGCCCAATTGACGCGGCTGGCCAAACAGACCGGCATCGCCATCGTCATGATCGGCCACGTCACCAAGGACGGCGCGCTGGCGGGCCCGCGCGTGCTGGAGCACATCGTGGACACGGTGCTGTATTTCGAGGGCGACACGCATTCGTCGTTCCGGCTGGTGCGGGCGTTCAAGAACCGCTTCGGCGCGGTCAACGAACTGGGCGTGTTCGCGATGACCGATCGCGGCTTGCGCGGCGTGGCCAATCCATCGGCGCTGTTCCTGTCGCAGCACGAGCAGCAGGTCGCGGGTTCTTGCGTGATGGCCACGCAAGAGGGCACGCGGCCGCTGCTGGTCGAGATCCAGGCGCTGGTCGACAGTTCCCACGCGCCCAATCCGCGCCGGCTGACGGTCGGCCTGGAGGGTAACCGCCTGGCCATGCTGCTGGCGGTACTGCACCGGCATGCCGGCGTCACGACCTTCGACCAGGACGTGTTCGTCAATGCGGTGGGCGGCGTGCGCATTACCGAACCGGCGGCCGACTTGCCGGTGCTGCTGGCCATCATGTCGTCGCTGCGCGACAAGCCGCTGCCGCGCGGCCTGATCGCGTTCGGTGAAGTGGGCCTGGCGGGCGAAATCCGGCCTGCGCCGCGTGGCCAGGAGCGTTTGCGCGAAGCGGCCAAGCTGGGCTTTTCCATTGCGTTGATCCCCAAGGCTAACGCGCCCCGCCAGCCCATCGAAGGACTGGAGATCTGGGCGGTGGACCGGTTGGACGCCGCGCTGGACAAGTTGCGTTGATGCCTTGAGCCGGCGGGTGCCGGACCGGGGCCTGTTGAACTTCCTTTTATTGAATCGCCCATCCTGGACAAGGCCGGGTCTGCTGGAGCAAGACGTGAGTCTGTTTGTTATCGCCGCGTGCCTGGCCGCGGGTGGCCTGATCGGTTTCATGGGCGGCGTGCTGGGCATCGGGGGCGGACTCATCGCCATTCCCGCGCTGGTACTGCTGATGGGAATGTCGCAGCAACTGGCCCAAGGCACGGCGTTGATCATGGTGTTGCCCGCCATCACGATGGCCGTGCGCAAGTACAACCAGCAAACCCGCATCGACAAGCGCGTGGCCGCCGCAGGGGCCGCGGGCGCCGTGGTCTTCACCTGGGTGGGCGCGCGGCTGGCGCTGGGCATCGACTCCAGCATCCTGCGCCAGAGCTTTGCGGTGTTCCTGTTTTTCATCGCCTTGTTTTACGTCTGGCAGACCTGGCGCGCCGCACGCCCCGCGACCCGGCGTCCGCGAGCCGACAAGGGTCCGGCGCCCACCTTCACCCCGCGCCGCGCCATTGCGCTGGGTATCCTGTGCGGGACGTTGGGCGGCTTCTTCGGCGTGGGCGGCGCGGTGCTGGCCGTGCCGATCATCACGTCGGTCTTCCGTTTGCCGCAAACCACCGCACAAGCCTTGGCGTTGAGCATGGTGATCCCCGGTTCGACCATCGCACTGATCACGTACGCATGGGCGGGCCAGGCGGATTGGATGGTCGGCTTGCCGCTGGCCATCGGCAGCCTGCTCTTCGTGCCTGTCGGCGTGAAGCTTGCGTACCGGCTTCCTGAACGCAAGCTGAGAATCTGCTTTGCACTGATGCTGTTCGCCACGGTCGGGCTGCTGGCATTCGAGGCGTAAGTGCGGCGCTTGCGGTGCGTATTAGCAAACGTTAGCGTCCGAAATTTTGTGGTTCCGCGGTGAACCTTCTGCAGGGCCTGCCTTCAAACGGAGTACGGGGTAAGCGGCGATGTTGCCGCCCCGTGTCGGAAAGGGCTTCGGCCCTTACATTCAGGAGTTCATGAAATGACGACTCACTCCCGTATCGCTGCGTTCTTGTCCACCTCGGCGTTATGCCTCGGTCTTGCTGCTGCGCCTTCGGCGTTCGCGGCAGGCGCCGACGCTTCTGCCAAGGCGGGCGAAACCAAGACCCAGGCGCAGCACAAGCATCACAAGTCTGACAAGACGTCCGCCAAACCGGCGGCCGGCAAATCGGGCACAGCATCGAAGATGGACCATTCCGGCGCCACGACGCCGGCGAAGTAAGCAGGGGGCTGTAAAGTCCGAAAGTAGTTCCTTTGCAGGAAGACTGCCGATCCCGCGGGACCGGAAAGTCGAAAGCCTCTCGGTATGGGCACCGAGAGGCTTTTTTGTTTCACCCTGACGTTAGTACCGAAATTGGACCCATATTCTGCAGGTCTTCGATCAACCCGGGCCCGGTTGGCTCCCAGCCGAGTTGTTCGCGCGTAAGAGTGCTTGAGGCAGGCATGTCGATCCCGACGAAGTGGCCAAACGGACCGAAATGTCCAGCAGCCTCTGCCGACGTGATCGACACGACGGGGACGCCGAGTCCGGCGCCGATCATTTCTGCGATCTTCCGCATCGTGATGCCTTCCTCGGCGACGGCATGCCATCGCGCTCCCGACCGGTGCTGCTCCAGCGCCAGGCGATAAAGCCGCGCCACGTCAGTCACGTGGCCGGCCGGCCAGCGATTGGCGCCGTCGCCGACGTAGGCCGAGATGCCCTTGGCCTTGGCGATCTGGATGAGTGGCGAGACGAGGCCCTGCTTTTCCGTGTCATGCACTTGGGGGAGCCGGACTGCCGCCACGCTGACGCCTTGCTTCGCCCATTCCTCCCCAGTCAGTTCGGACATCTTGCGCGGGTTCGGGTTGTCGCGGTCGAAGCTGTTCTCGAGCGCGGGCAGGCCGGGGCCGCGGTTGCCCATGCCGGTGCCCGATGTGATGAGAAAGGGCCGGTCAGAGCCAATGAGCACAGCGCCTATCGCCTGGATGACCCGGCGATCTTTCTCGACGTTTGCGACGAAGCGGGAGAAGTCGTGGTCGAAGGCGGTGTGGATCACGGCGTCGGCCTGGGAGGCGCCCGTCGCGATACTGTCGGGATGCTCCAGATCGCCGTGATGGACATCCGCGCCGGCCTTCTTCAGCCAATGCGCGCCCGCATCCGAACGGGTGAGGCCGAGCACCTGATGGCCAGCCCCGATGAGTTCTCCAACGATTCGGGAGCCGATGAAGCCGGTTGCACCGGTCAGAAATACGCGCATGAAATACCTCCGAGTGGTTCAGCCCGTAGTCTTGCGCGCAAAATTAAACTGTTAAAGTAGTGATCTTATCGTAGTATAAATATCAACAGAATAACCATGCCAGTCGCTTCTGCGAATTCGCTGGGAACGTATCTTCGCGATCGCCGCACCCGGCTTGATCCGGCTAGCTTCGGGATCCCCGCCGGTCGCCGGCGTACCCCGGGATTGCGCCGGGAGGAGGTCGCGCAGCGAGCCAATATCAGTACGACCTGGTACACGTGGCTCGAGCAGGGCCGCGGCGGCGCTCCCTCGGCAGCCGTGCTGGATCGGATTGCCACCGGCATGATGTTGACCGAGCCTGAGCGCGAGCATCTGTTTATGCTCGGGCTTGGCCACCCACCCGAGGTCCGCTATAAGGTGGTCGACGGTGTAACGCCCAGGCTCCAGCGGGTCCTCGATGCGCTCGAAGTCAGTCCTGCGTTCATCAAGACCGCCACGTGGGATGTCATCGCCTGGAACCGCGCTGCGGCGGCGGTGCTGAAGGACTATTCCGAGCTTCCGCGCGAACAACGCAACATCCTTCGGCTCATGTTCGGAAGCGCACACGTGCGATCAGTTCAGGACGATTGGGAGAGCGTCGCGCGTTTTGTTGTCGGCGCCTTCAGAGCCGACGCGGCACGGGCGGGCGCCAGTGAAGAGATCACGCGCCTTGTCGATGAGCTGTCGCAGATCAGCCCAGATTTCGAGAGGATGTGGCGGGACAATGACGTGGTGGCGCATGGCGAAGGACTGAAGCGCCTGCGACACCCGGACCTCGGCCTGCTGGAACTGGAATTCTCCGCCTTTGCTGTCGATGGCCGTCCGGAGCTCGGTATGGTTGTCTATAACCCCACAACGGAGGCGGACGCCGAGCGCATCCGGTCGCTCATCGCCGCGCGCACTGCTTGAACGCGCGCCGCCGTGGCACTTGCCGCCTCATGCCCAAGTTCATGCCGAAGCGTAGACCTTTGTCTTGGAGACCTTGATATCGCGCACCGGCGAAGCTCCGAACATACGACCATACTCGCGTGTGAACTGCGGCACGCTCTGGTAGCCCACGGCATAAGCAGCCATGCTGGCCGACGCGCCCTCTGACGACATCATCCGTCGTGCTTCGATGAGCCGCAGTTGCTTCTGGAACTGTAGGGGCGACAGCGTGGTGACGGCGCGGAAGTGCTGGTGAAACGTAGATGGACTCATGCCCGCCGCCTCGGCCAGGCGCTCGACGCGCAGCTGCTGCGCGTACTCGGACCGAATGATAGCTACGGCACGAGCGACACGCTGGGCGCTGCCTTCAACGATGCCCAGATTGCGGATCGCTGGGCCATGGCGGCCGGCAAGAAGCCAGAAGTGCATTTCCCGGATTACTTGCGCCTTCAGGAGCGGCATCGCCACCGGGCGGTCGAGCAGGCGCATCAAGCGTAGTGCGGCGTCGGCAACCTCAGCTTCGGTGGGTTCGACCCGTACCGGAGCGCCAGTTTCCTCCTGTGCAATATCCATCTCAAGCGCAAGTTCCTCGATCACGGCAGGGTCTAAATCAAAAACCAGCGAGTAGTACGGCTCGCTCGCGTTGCCCCGTGTGATCTGGCTGACCGTGGGCACATCCGCGGTGATGAGCAGGGAGTCGCCTGCGCCGAAATCAAACGTGCGGTTGCCCATCATCACGCGCTTGCTGCCTTGCACTACGAGCGCGATCAGCGGGCGTGAGATGGCGTATTGCAGTTCGCTGGGCGTATCGGCGCGAATCGTCGTTAACCCCGTGATTGGAGTGCTCGCGATGCCTTGCGCGTTGGTGTGGAAGTCCGCATATCGGCGGACGGCGGTGAGCAGAGTTTCAGCCATTCATGGAGCGTAGCCCTGGTCGGGCGGATGCGCAATCGGATGACAGAGGATCAGGCAAGAATCTCCGAGGTTTCGGCAACTCCCGGTACCTATCTAGATAGACCGCTCGGGGTATCAGGGCTTTCGGCATTGAGCGCGCCATTCCGCCGAGCGTGGTGGTGATTGTTTCGGGCGCAAATTGGGCCTTATTTGGTCCAGAGGAATAGGCAGCAAGGCCGGAGGAACCAGCAACCACCGAGGAGGACTCGGCCAGATACTGTTCCTGTCATATCGACACCATCTTACCGGAGCACTATATGTCCACTATTTCGTTAGTCACCGGCGCCAGCCGTGGCCTCGGTCGCAATACCGCATTGAGCATCGCCAGCCACGGCGGCGACGTGATTCTGACCTACCGCAGCGGCGAAGCCGATGCCCGCAAGGTCGTCAGCCAGATCGAAGCCTTGGGACGCAAGGCCGTCGCCCTGCAGTTGGACGCCAACGACGTATCGACGTTCGCACGCTTCACCCAAAACGTCGCCGCTGCGCTGAAAGACGTCTGGGGGCGCGATACGTTCGACCACTTGGTCAACAACGCCGGCCACGGCGAGATGGCGGCCTTTGCCGAGACGACCGTGGCGCAGTTCGATGCGCTGATCAACGTTCACGTCAAAGGCGTCTTCTTCCTCACCCAAGCGCTGCTGCCCTTGCTCGCGGATGGTGGCCGCATCGTCAACCTGTCCACGGGACTGACCCGCGTGACCTACCCCGGTTTCTCGGCCTATGCCACGGCCAAAGGTGCAGTCGAGATTCTCAGCGTGTGCATGGCCAAGGAACTTGGCAGCCGCGGCATCACCGTTAATACCGTGGCCCCTGGCGCGATCGAAACCGATTTCCTGGGCGGTGCGGTGCGCGATATGCCCGAACTCAACAAGCAGTTCGCCGACATGACCGCGCTGGGACGGGTGGGTGTGCCCGATGACATCGGTCCGATGATCGCCAGCCTGCTGGGACCGGACAACCGCTGGATCACCGGTCAGCGCATCGAAGTCTCGGGCGGCCAGGTTATCTGACCTCTCCGATTTCTGCGCCGACGCGGCGCAGGGTGCGCTTATTCCACCGGCGTGATCACGCGGCCGGTGTCGAAATAGGCCTGCAGGTTCTCCAGCATCAGGTTCTCCATGGCCAGGCGCGTCTCCAGCGTGGCGCTGCCGATGTGCGGCAGGACGACGGCATTGTCGCTCTTGGTCAGGGCTTCCGGCACCTTGGGTTCGTGTTCGAACACGTCCAGCGCGGCGCAGCCCAGCTTGCCGGCTTCCAACGCGGCGACCAGCGCAGTTTCATCAATGACCGGACCGCGCGCGATGTTGACGATGATGCCCTTGGGGCCCAGCGCTTCCAGGACCGGCTGGTTGACCAGATGGCGCGTGCTGGGGCCGCCCACGGTGGCCACGATCAGGAAATCGGCCCATTTGGCCAGGTCTACCAGTGAGGCCTCGTAGCCGTAGTCGATGTCATCGCGTTTGCGGCGGTTGTGATAGCGCACCTCCATGTCGAACCCGGTGCCGCGCTTGGCGATGGCCTCGCCAATCCGGCCCAGGCCCACGATGCCCAGCTTCTTGCCGCTGACGCGCAGGCCCAGCGGGATGCTGCCGTGCACTTGGCCCCATTGGCCGGCGCGCACGAACCGTTCACCCTGGCCCATGCGGCGGGCGCCGGCGATCAAGAGGCCCCAGGCCAGGTCCGCCACGCAGTCCGTCAACACGTCGGGCGTATTGCTGACCTGCACGCCGCGCTTGTGCGCCGCCTCGACGTCGATGGTCTCGTAGCCCACGCCCCAGCTGCAGATCGCCTTCAGGTCGGGCAGCGCGTTGATGAGTTCGGCATTGGCGCCGAAGTTGGCTGACGTGACGACCGCGGTGATGCCCTTGCCGTGTTCGGCCAACGCGGCCTTGCGGTCGGGGAATTTCCACAGCTCTACCACGTCGTACCGGTCGGCTAGGTTCTTGTTGGCGGAGGGGGAGCCGGCCAGCGAGCCGACCTGGATGATGCGATGCTTAGTGGTCATGTTGTCGTACGGGTGGGTGGCGAAAACGGTCATGCTACTTGATTCGGCCTTGAAATCGGCTGAGGGGATGCCCGCGGGCATCCCCTGGTGCGTGCCCCGCCGGCTATTCCAGCTGGATGTTGGCCTTCTGGATGACGTCCTTCCACCGCTTGACCTCGCCTTGCTGGAACGCGGTGAACTGCTGCGGCGTATTGGCCACGACTTCAAAGCCCAGGCCTTGCAGCGTCTGTTCCGTCTTTGGGTCGCGCAATGCGGTCTGCAGGGCCTTGGACAATTGCTGCACCACCGCGGGCGGGGTCCCCTTGGGCACGGCGAAGCCTTGCCACGAATACACCACCATGTCCTTGATGCCGGCCTCGGTCAGCGTGGGCACGTCGGGCAGTTCGGGCGTGCGCGCATCGCCCGTGATGGCCAGAGCCTTCAGCTTGCCTGCCTTGATATGGTTCTGCACGGCGCCCAGGTTCTGGAACGAGACGTTGACCTGACCGCCGATCAGGTCCGCGATCGCGGCCCCGCCGCCCTTGTAGGGCACGTCCACGCCCGTGCTGTCCGTACGCTGGCGAAACAGCACGGCGGACAGGTGGTCCGAAGAGCCCGTGCCCGACGACGCGTAGGAGACGCTGCCGGGGTGCTTCTTCGCATAGTCGACCAGTTCGGCGACGCTCCCGGCGGGAAAGGAGGTGGCGGCGACCAGCACGTTGGGATTGCGCACGGCCTGGGTCAGGTATTCGAAGTCCTTGCTGGGGTTGTACGAGAGGTTTTTGTAGAGCGCTTCGTTGATGGCGAAGGTGCCGATCGAGCCGACCATCATGGTGTAGCCGTCGGGCGTACTGCGTGCCAGGGCCTGCGCGCCGATGGCGCTGTTGGCGCCGGGCTTGTTCTCGACCACGAAGGTCTGTCCCAGCAGCTTCGATAGCGCCGGCGTAACGGAGCGCGCGGTGATGTCGGACGAGCCGCCCGGCACGAAGGGCACGATCATGGTGACGGGTTTTTCGGGGTAGCCGGCGGCCTGGACCGCCGGCCCGCCAAGCATGACGGCGCCCGCCGCGAAAGCGCAGATCAGTTTATTCATGTTGTCTCCTGGTTCGCGTGATGATGAGAAGCCCGCCGCTCACGCGTTGCGTGCGGGCCTGGATCTGCGTCAGGTCAGTCGACCTTGGCGCCGGATGTTTTCACGACTTCTGCCCACTTCACGGTCTCTTGCGCCATGAACTGCTTGAACTGCGCCGGCGTGTTGCCCGAGGGCGTGGCGCCCTGGGCCTGCAATTGCGCGCGCACGGGCTCTTGCTGCAACGCGGCCGCCACGTCGCGCTGGATCTTGTCGACGATGGCGGGCGGCGTGCCGGCGGGGGCCAGTAGCCCGAACCAACTGGATGCCTCGTATCCCTTTACGCCCGCTTCGGCCAGCGTCGGCACGTCCGGCAAGGCGGGCGAGCGCGCGGCCGTGGTGACTGCCAGCGGCCGCAGCTTGCCGCCCTTGATGTAGCCCATGGAAGAGGGCAGGTTGTCGAAGATCAGGTCGGCGGAGCCGCCCATCACATCGGTCAGCGCGGGGCTGCTGCCTTTGTAGGGTACGTGCGTCATGCGGGTGCCCGTCATGCTCTGGAACAGTTCGCCCGACAGGTGCGTGGAGGTGCCGTTGCCGGTGGACGCCATGTTGACGGTGTCCGGATTGGCCTTCAGGTATTTGATCAGGTCGGCCACGTTGCGGATGCCGTGCTTGTCCGCGAACTTGGGATTCAGTTCAAGTATGTTCGGCACCGGGATCACCAGCGTGACGGGCACGAAATCCTTGACCGGGTCGTAGGGCAGCTTGGCGTAGACGGACTGGTTGATCGCATGCGTGCTGACGGTGCCCATCAGCAGCGTGTAGCCGTCCGCGGCGGCGCGCGCGGCTTCGGCCGAACCGACGTTGCCGCCCGCGCCCGCCTTGTTGTCCACCACGACCGACTTGTTCCAGCTCTTGCCCAGTTCGGCCGCCACGACGCGCGCGGCGATGTCCGCCGTGCCGCCTGCGGGGAAGGGGACGATGATCCTGACATCGCGTTCCGGGTAGTCGGCCAGGGCGGGTGCCGCGGGCAGCAGGAAGGCGGTAGCCGTCAACAGGGCGGCGGTGAGCAACCGGCGGCGCAGGGGGGCTGCTTGCATGGAACGTGTCTCCTTGGTGTGCGCGTGGCCGCGCATCGTTTGTGGGAATTCCGCCCCTGGCATGGCCCGAGGCGGCAAGCCGCAAGGCGCATGCGGCACCCTGCGTTTTGTTGCCGTTCTACTTGTCAAACAAATATAGGTATTGAGGTTATGCTTGTCAACCAAGTATACTTTTTTCACCTTACTCATCTGACAACTGGATCAGCCAGGAGCCCCGTCCATGAAAACTTCCCCGGTGTCCGCCCAGGACTTGCAGCGTTCGGTCATTGCCGTGCCGCCGTTGGCCCGCCACGACGATCTTTCCCTGAACGAAGCCGCCAACAAGGCGCTGCTGGGTCACCTGGAAGCCGGTGGCGTGCGCAACGTGATGTACGGCGGCAACGCCAACTTCTACAACGTGGCCGTCAGCGAATACGCGCGCATCGTGGACATGCTGGCCGGGCTGGCGGGGTCCGATACGTGGATCCTGCCGTCGGTCGGGCCCGACTACGGCAAGATGATGGACCAGGCGGCAATCCTGCGTTCGCGTCCGTTTCCGACGGCGATGCTGCTGCCCATGTCGTTCCCGTACACGGACGCCGGGCTGGCCGATGGCGTTCGGCGCTTTACCGACGCGCTGGGAAAGCCCGCCGTGGTCTACATCAAGTCGGCTGACTACCTGGCACCGGCCACCGCCGCGCGCCTGATCGAGGAAGGCCGCATCGTCGCGTTCAAGTACGCCGTGGTGCGCGACAACCCGGCAAAGGACCCGTACCTGTCGTCCTTGCTGCAAGCGGTGGATGCGCGCTGGATCGTCAGCGGCATCGGCGAACGCCCGGCCATCGTCCACTACCGCGATTTCGGCCTGAAGAGTTTCACGTCCGGTTCGGTCTGCGTGGCTCCGCGCGGCTCGATGCGCTTGCTGCACTTGCTGCAGGAAGGCCGCTACGACGAGGCCGAAGCGGTGCGCGAACATTATCTGGGCCTGGAAGACTGCCGCGACGGCATCAGCCCGATTCGCGTGCTGCACGACGCCGTGACCTTGTCGGGCGTGGCGGACATGGGGCCGATGCTGCCCCTGTTGACCGGCATCTCAGACGCCGAGCGCGAACGCGTGGCGCCTGTCGCGCGCGCGCTGGCCGCCTGGGACAAGGAAGCCGTGGCGGCCTGACCGTGAACGCGGCGGCTGCGCACCTCCCGTCGCACCGCCTGTTGGCGGTACGATGGGCGCTGTTCCCGTAAAGGTGAACAGGCCTAAGTATCCAGGAGGTTTCGTGGCCCGATCCAAAGCATCAACTTCATCCGAGCCGCAGGCGCCCGTCGAGTCCGACGCGTCGGGTTCGCCCCTGCTCGAACGCGGGCACCGGGTGCGGCTGGCGGATCAGGTCTACGGGCAGATCTTCGAGCAGATCGTGTCCGGCGGACTGAACGTGGGCGACAAGCTGCCCTCCGAAAACGAGATCTCGGAACGCTTCGGCGTATCGCGTCCGGTCGTGCGCGAGGCCCTGTTGCGCTTGCGCGCCGATGGCCTGATCACGGCGCATCAGGGCTTGGGCACGTTTGTCAGCCATCAGCCCGCGCCGCGCCTGAAGACGTTCAACGACGTGCAGAACGTCAGCGCCTATCTGCGCGCGCAAGAGGTGCGCGTGGCGTTGGAAGGCGACGCGGCCCGCCTGGCTGCATTGCGCCGCACGGACGAACAGTTGAAGAAGATCGCCGACGCCCACGCGGCGTTCGCCGACAGCCTGACGCACGGCCAGGTGTCGCCCGAGGCCGATCTGGCGTTTCACGCCAGCATCGCCGAAGCCAGCGGCAACGACTTTTATCTGGGGGTGCTGGAAAGCATCCACGAATCCATCAACGGCTTCATGCGGCTGACCTTGAGCCTGACGCGCACCGGTTCCCGGCAACGCGCGCAACGCGTCGTGGACGAACACGCGACCATCCTGGACGCCATCCGCGAACAGGACAGCGAGCGCGCTCGCGTGGCCATGCAGTTCCATCTGGGGCAGGCGCGCCACCGGCTGGTTGACCGCGAGCGCGACTGACATCAACGACCAACGGAGACAACGAGTGCAAGGCAATGGAGCAATAGCGAAGAACGTGCCGGTCGAGCAGGTCCGCGAACAGATCCTGCAGGTGCTGCAAGCCTGGGGCATGGACGAAGATCTGGCGCACACCACGGCCGGCCTCATGGCGCAGACGGATCTGCTGGGCATCGATTCGCATGGCATTTCGATGTTGCCCGCTTACGAGGAAAAGTGGCGCGCGGGTTCCTTGAAGCTGGATGCCCGTGCACGGATCGTGCGCGATGGCGGGGCCAGCGCCTTGATCGACGGCATGGGCGGCCTGGGTTACCCCGTGGCCTCACAGGCCATGCACCTGGCGGTCGACAAGGCGCTTACGCATGGTGTGGGCGCGGTGTCGGTCTGCAATTCGCATCACTTCGGCGCGGCCGGCGTGTATGCGCGCATCGCGGTGCAGCGCGGCGTGGTCGGCCTGGTCACCAGCAGCGCCAACGGCATCATCATGGTGCCCACGCGGGGCGCCATGCCCATGCTGGGTACCAACCCCATCGCGTTCGGCGCGCCCGCGGCCCATAACGAACCCTTCTTGTTGGACATGGCGACCACCACGGTCGCCGCCAACAAGGTCAAGGTCTACGACTTTCTGGGCAAGCCGCTGCCGCCGGGCTGGGCGGTCGACGGGCAGGGTGGGGCGGTCACCGACGCCGACGCCGCAATGCAGTTCATCTTCAAGCGCCCCGAGGGCGGCCTGACGCCGCTGGGCGGCACGTCGGCCATGAGCAGCCACAAGGGCTACGGCCTGGCGATGATGGCGCAGATCCTGGGCGGCACGCTCAGCGGCAGCGCCTTTGCCGCTCGGCGTGCGCCCACCCGCCGTCCGGGCGAACCGGACGACGTGGGGCATTTCTTCCTGGCTTTGAATCCCGACGCGTTCCGCGCCGCAGGGTCGTTTGAATCCGATATGGATGACATGATCGACGCGTTGCACGACACGCCGCCCGCCCAGCCGGACGAGCCCGTGCTGGTGGCAGGCGAGCCCGAGGCGGCGGAACGCGAGCGCCGGCTGCGCCAGGGCATTCCGATATCGGCCGCGCTGGCCGATCGGTTGCGCGGTATCTGCGAGCGCGCCGGCACGCCTTATCTGCTGGAGGACATTTGCATCGGCTGATGCGGCCGTGACGCATCAAACGCTAGGCACAGACGATAGGAACAGACCCGGACACCGGGCGATATACCTACAACAACCATGAGGAGACAACCATGCAACAGAACAAACCCGTGGCGCACAGACGCCTTGCCATCCTGGCCGCGGCGTCGGCCGGCTTGCTGACCCTGCTGCCGGCGGCAGCGATGGCGCAGACTGGCGCCTGGCCTGCCAAGCCCGTCAAGCTGGTCGTGCCGTTTCCGGCCGGCGGCAGCACGGATTCCGTGGGCCGCTTGCTGGCGGCCGAACTTTCCAAGGAGTTGGGCCAAAGCGTCATCGTCGAAAACAAGGGTGGCGCCAATGGCAACATCGGCTCCGATGTGGTGGCCAAGGCCGAGCCGGACGGCTACACCTTGCTGCTGTCCGGCGTGGGATCGAACGCCATCAGCTACGCCGTCTACCAGAACATGCCCTACCGCAACAGCGACTTCGCGCATATCTCGCTGCTGGCGACGGGCCCCAACGTCCTGGTCGCCAACATGGAGTTCCCCGGCAAGACGTTTGCGGACTTCATCCGGCTGGCGCGCGAGAACCCGGGCAAGTACACGCACGCCAGTTCGGGCAGCGGCTCGTCGGGCCACCTCGCCATGGAAATGCTGAAGCAGGATGCCAAGATCGACCTGGTGCATGTGCCTTACAAAGGCGGCGCGGCCGCCATTACCGACATGATCGGCGGACGGGTCTCGGTGATGTTCCTGAACCAGGACACGCTGCTGCCGCAAGTCACCTCCGGCAAGCTGCGCGCGCTGGCGGTGGCCAGCGCGAAGCGCAATCCCGCTTATCCCGATACGCCGACTGTGGCGGAATCGGGTTATCCGGGCTTTTCGGCGGAATCCTGGTTCGGGTTGTCGGCGCCGGCCAAGACGCCGCCCGCCGTGATCCAGCGTTTGAATCAGGCCACCGTCAAGGCGCTGGCTTCGCCTGAGATCCGGCAGAAGCTCGAGAGCGTGGGCTTTGTGGTGGTGGGCGACGATCCAAAGTCATTCTCGGCGTTCGTCGACAACGAAATCACGAAGTGGGGCAAGGCCGCGAAGGCCTCCGGCGCCCGCATGGACTAAGGCCTGTGCAAGGCTTCATGTAGCGTTAACAGGCCCTGACTGTTGTACCGCCGGGCTGCGGCCCGGCACACTCCGTATTCTCTTTTCTGCAAAAAAACGAAGGCGGCAATGAACTCACCCTTACCCAATCGTTTCCGGCAACGCATCCTGGCCCGTGAACGACTCATCGGATTCTGGATGTGCATGTCCAGCCACATCACGGCCGAGCTTGTCGGGCTGGCGGACTTCGACTGGCTGCTTCTGGACGGCGAGCATTCGCCCAATGAAGTGCCGATGTTCCTGCAGCAGCTGCAAGCCCTGCAGGGCAGCGCCAGCGCCGCGGTAGGGCGGCCGTCGTGGAACGATCCGGTGCAGATCAAGCGCCTGCTGGATATCGGGTTCTACAACCTGCTGATTCCGTTCATCGAATCCGAGGCCGACGCGCGGCTGGCCGTGGCCGCCACGCGCTATCCGCCGCAAGGCATCCGCGGCGTTGCTGGCGCGCAGCGCAGCAACCGTTATGGCACGGTCCCCGACTATCTGCAGACCATCAACGACAACATCTGCGTGCTGCTGCAGATCGAAAGCCGTCCGGGCATCGATGCCGTTGATGAGATCGCGTCGGTCGAAGGGGTGGATGGCGTATTCATCGGCCCGTCGGACCTGGCCGCGGCATTGGGTCATATCGGCAACCCGGGCCACCCCGAAGTGCAAGAGGCGATCCGCCACCTGCATCAGCGCGTCACCGCGCAGGGCAAGGCCGTGGGCATCCTGGCGCCGGTCCATGCAGACGCGCGCCGCTACCTGGACATGGGCATGCACTTCGTCGCGGTGGGCACGGACCTGGGAGTGTTCAAGCAGGCGACGTTCGCGCTGCGCGACGCCTTCCCGACCTGAAAAGGGCAGGGCTGCCCCGCCTTGGGGCGGCCCGGCGGCTGTTCTTCTGCAGATTGGGCTTTCCGTTTATTCCTCCAGCGCCAGCAATTCGCTGACGGTCTGACGGCGCCGGATCAGCCGGGCGTTGCCGTTGTCGAGCAGCACTTCCGGCGCGAGCGGCCGGCTGTTGTAGTTGGACGACATCGACGAGCCGTAGGCGCCCGCGTTGTGGAAGACCATGAAGTCGCCGATGCGCGGCTGCGGCAGCAGCTGGTCGGACATGACGCCGCCTTCATCCTGCGTGAACACGTCGCCTGATTCGCACAGGGGGCCGGCAACCGCGATGCGCGTTTCGGCCACGCCCTGCGGGGCCGAGCCGTCGGGCGCATGCACCGAGATGCGGTGATAGCTGCCGTACATGGCCGGGCGCATCAGATCATTGAAGCCCGCGTCCACCAGCGCGAAATCGCGCTCGGGTCGGCGGTTGACCGAATGCACTTCCGACACCAGCACGCCGGCTTCGGCAACCAGGAAGCGGCCGGGTTCGATCTCCAGCCGGACCGAGTGGCCCAGGAATTGCTCGATGCGCTTGCGGGCCGCGTCCCACTGCTCGAAATAGTGGTCGCAATCGATGCGCGGTTCGCCGTCGCGATAGGGGATGGACAGGCCACCGCCCGCCGAGATGGCTTCCAGGTCGTGGTCCAGCGAGCGCACCACGTCGACCATGGCGTCGCAGACGCTGGACAGGTGGCCGTAGTCGACGCCCGAGCCGATGTGCATGTGGACGCCGACCAGTTTCAAGCCGTAGCGGCGCACGATCGACACGGCTTCGGCGACGTCATCGATCCAGATGCCGTGCTTGCTTTGCGGGCCGCCGGTGTTGGTCTTGTTGCTGTGCCCATGGCCGAAACCGGGGTTGATGCGCAGCCAGACGCGGTGCCCGCGCGAGGCCTGGCCCACGCGCTCCAGCATGTCCAGCGAACCCGCGTTGACGGTGATGCCGTGGCGGAGCACGGTGGCGAGCGTGGCGTGGTCGATCAGGTCGGCGGTGAAGACCATGCCTTCCGGTTCACCCTTGGGGTCGAAGCCTGCGGCCAGGCTACGTTCGATCTCGCCCAGCGATACGGCGTCGACGACCGCGCCTTCCTCACGCATCAGGCGCAGGATGTGCAGGTTGGAGCAGGCTTTCTGCGCGTAGCGGATGGTGTCGAAGCGGCGCAGTTGCGCGATGCGTTCGCGGATGACGGCGGCGTCGTACACCCACAGCGGCGTGCCGTGCTGGGTGGCGAGTTGGGTGAGTTGGCGCGGATCGAATGCCATGGCGGGCGGACCTTGATTGGGAATTGAAACCAGGCGGCATGATGCCTGTTCAAAGGCATCCAGTAAAATGCTTATATTTCAAAGATCCATTCATTCTTGATATGGGGTGGCCCATGCTGACGCATCGGCATATCGAAGTGTTCCGGGCGGTGATGATTGCCGGCAGCGTTACGCGGGCGGCCGAGCTGCTTAGCTCGTCGCAACCCACGGTCAGCCGTGAACTGGCGCGCATGGAGCACAGCATCGGTTTCGCGCTGTTCGAGCGCGTGCACGGGCGTCTGCGGCCCACCATGCCGGCGCTGGCGCTCTACGACGAGATCCGGCAGTCCTACGCAGGGTTGGAGCGCGTGGCGTCCGCCGCTGCCCGCTTGCGGGCCTTCCGGGGCGGCCAGTTGTCGGTGATCGCCTTGCCGGCGTTCTCGCATTCGATCCTGCCCGACGCGTTCCGGCGCTTTCATGATCTGCATCCCGGCGTCAGCCTGGCGCTTGAGGCGCAGGAGTCGCCGTTCCTGGAAGAATGGCTGACGGCGCAACGGTACGACTTGGGGCTGACAGAACACGACGCGGCACCCGCCGGCACGCGTGTGCAGCTGTTATTGCAAGTGGACGAGGTGTGTGTGCTGCCCGACGGGCACGCGTTGCTGGCAAAGCCGGCGATCGATCTGCCTGATTTCGAAGGGCACGCCTTCGTCAGCCTGTCGTCCAGCGACCCTTACCGGATCCAGATCGACGAAGCCTTCGCCGAGGCGGGGGTGCTGCGGCGGTCCATCGTGGAGACGCCCACGGCGGTGTCCGTGTGCACGTTCGTGCGCCAGGGGCTGGGCCTGGCCATCGTGAACCCGCTGACGGCGCTGGATTTCGCGGGGCGCGGCCTGCACATCCGTCCGATGCGCCGCTCGTTCCCGTTTCGCGTCAACGTGGTGTTTCCCGAACATCGTCCGGCAAATCCGCTGGTGGACGCGTTCATGGCGTCGCTAGCCGCCGCGGCCGACGCCATCAAGCGCGAGTTGGCGTCACGCATGGCGCAGGGCGGGGCGTAGCAGGAATAGCGGCGCGCGTGGCGTTTCGAGCAGGCAACAAAAAAGGATGCCCTGGGGCATCCTTCTTCATTTGCCGTATTCATGACGCCCCAAAAAGCAGGGGCGGCAGAATCTTAGGCCAGCGCCTTGATAGCGGCAGCCAGGCGGCTCTTGTGGCGAGCGGCCTTGTTCTTGTGGATGATGTTCTTGTCAGCCACGCGATCGATCACGCTCGAGGCCTTCTGGAACACTTCGCCAGCCGAAGCCTTGTCGCCAGCGGCGATGGATTGGCGAACGCGCTTGATGGCGGTGCGCAGCATCGAGCGCAGGCTGGAATTGTGCTTGTTGCGCTCAACGGATTGGCGAGCGCGCTTGCGGGCTTGGGC